>BNJS01001970.1_pt1 | contig 70398 bp, 62 predicted proteins | sample 8540461 | NCBI WGS metagenome assembly BNJS01 (sample SAMD00202454, study PRJDB9452) | human saliva metagenome | isolation source: human saliva | place: Japan
TGATGAGTTGGCTTTGGGAGTTGAGGGCTTCACCCCAAGGATTCTAATGCGCTAAAAAGGATCCGAGCCCATTAATGTCTACTAAAGTATCCCCTTTCGGGGTTAGCCATTCGAGCGTCTGTGTTTCTCCTTAAAGTTCGCAGTTCCTTGGAGGAGGTGCACTCGTAGAACATAGTGTCTGAAGCAAAATAATTTCTGAAGGCTAAACTCAAAATCGTCGTCAACGCCGAACAATCAGAGAACATCTCCCTCATATTCTTCAACTATGAAGTTTCAAAGTCGGAGAGGTCGAGTGCCGTCAAAGAGTCGCAACCTTCGAACATCCAGCTCATATCCGTCACCTTTGCAGTGTTGAAGCTGTATAGGTCGAGTGCCGTCAAAGAGTCGCAACTCGAGAACATCTCGTTCATCTCCTTCACCTTTGCAGTGTTAAAGTTGGAGAGGTCGAGCGCAGTCAACGATTTGCAACCCGCGAACATCCAGCTCATATTCGTCACCTTTGCAGTGTCAAAGTTGGAGATGTCGAGCGCCGTCAAAGATTGGCAACCTGCGAACATCCCCCTCATATTCGTCACCTTTGCAGTGTCAAAGTTGGAGATGTCGAGCGCCGTCAAAGATTGGCAACCTGCGAACATCCCCTCATATTCGTCACCTTTGCAGTGTCAAAGTTGGAGATGTCGAGCGCCGTCAAAGATTGGCAACCTGCGAATATCCAGCTCATATCCGACACCTTTGCAGTGTCAAAGTTGGAGATGTCGAGCGCCGTCAAAGATTCGCAAAAACTGAACATCCCGTTCATATCCGTCACCTTTGTAGTGTCAAAGCTGGATAGGTCGAGCGCCGTCAAAGATTCGCAATGCCAGAACATCTCCTTCATATCCGTCACCTTTGCAGTGTTGAAGCTGGAGATGTCGAGCGCCGTCAAAGATTTGCAAAAATTGAACATCTCCTTCATATCCGTCACCTTTGCAGTGTTGAAGCTGGATAGGTCGAGTGCCGTCAAAGATTCGCAAAAACTGAACATCTGCTTCATATCCGTCACCTTTGCAGTGTTGAAGCAGGATAGGTCGAGTGCAGTCAAAGATTCGCAAAAACTGAACATCTGCTTCATATCCGTCACCTTTGCAGTGTCAAAGTTGGATAGGTTGAGCGCCGTCAAAGATTTGCAATGCCAGAACATCTGCTTCATATCCGTCACCTTTGCAGTGTCAAAGTTGGAGAAGTCGAGCGCCGTCAAAGATTCGCAAAAACTGAACATCTCCTTCATCTCCGTCACCTTTGCAGTGTTGAAGCTGGATAGGTCGAGCGCCGTCAAAGAGTCGCAACCATTGAACATCCCGTTCATATCCGTCACCTTTGCAGTGTTGAAGCTGGATAGGTCGAGTGCAGTCAAAGATTCGCAAAAACTGAACATCTGCTTCATATCCGTCACCTTTGCAGTGTCAAAGCTGGAGAGGTTGAGCGCCGTCAAAGATTTGCAAAAACGGAACATCCCGTTCATATCCGTCACCTTTGCAGTGTTGAAGCAGGATAGGTCGAGCGCCGTCAAAGATTTGCAATATGCGAATATGCCGCTCATCTCCGTCACCTTTGCAGTGTTGAAGCTGGATAGGTCGAGCGCCGTCAAAGAGTCGCAACCATTGAACATCCCGTTCATATCCGTCACCTGCGAGGTGTTGAGGTATTCAAAACCTTCGATGCTTTTAAGCGATTGGAGATATGTAAACCATCCTGCCGTGGTGGTGGGGCGAAAATCACGGAACGAAGCATCAAAGATAGCAGTGAGAACGATGGTATTGGGAGATTCAAAATTAGCAGTCCAAGCCGGGTTACCGTAATCGTCCTTTGTATCCCTTATTCCCCACTTTGTGCCGTCGCGATCGGCACGGAGGGTGTCGTAATAGAAGGTGAGAGTCTTTTGGTCTTCACTGAGGTGTACGTAGGCTTCGGGAGTAGTGGTCATAAGGAAAAGGGGATGTGTAGGTGGTGAAATGTCGGGAAGATGTGTTTTTATCCTTCTCTTTCGAGGGGTTATCCTAGCAGAGGTTTTTCATGTGCAAATATAAATAATTATTGCTGTCCTGTAAAAGTTTTACACGGCAAAAAAATAGGCAGAAACGCTCTTGCGGTATTTTTACTTGCCAGAATGTAATGTGTATTGTTTATTCTTATGGTGTGAAGTTGTTATTATGCTGTTTATTGCTGTCCGGTAAACTTCAAAACGGCAGAAAAATCCAACCGAAGCCTTTTAGCATAGGACTTCGGGCTTTCTTTTTCACAAAAAGCAAGCCCCCCGAAAATCAAATAATGATGGTCGGATTCGCCGCCCGGGGGCAGGACAAGAAACGAATGGACTTGCCCAAAGCGCGTTATCCAAAGAAGGCGAGTGCCCCTTTCTTGTGGAAGAAAAATAGGCCTTTGCTCCTCCTTCTTTCCGTACCAACCCCAAGGGACGGGTTGCCGTGGTGCAAATGTCTCCCGATGGGGAAGGACAGCGTCTTTGGAGCCTGTTCCAATAGGTAGGGATAAGGCAAAATCTCGATGGTTCAGTAAGTCAAAGAGCGTTTGCGCCGGAGGGTCGGGGCAGTACCTCGACTTTGCGCTATATGGACGCCGCAGGGCGGCGGGATGAAGGGAAAGTTGTGTTTTATCAAGCGCAAAAGTAAGAATTTAGTTTCGAATGGTCGAATCTTTTCGTGAGAAAAATGCTTCGTTTTTTGAGCATAGGGAGAGATGAACGAAAACTTGTGGACTTTCTTGCGAAACTTCTCTTCTTTTCTCTTCTTCCTCCCCATTTTTGGGGAAACGACGTACGCTTCTTCCCACCCCTGCCATTCGCCGTTTCTTCCTCCGCAGCTTCGTACGCGCGGACGGACACGCCCCTGCGCATCGCGCACTCAGCGAGTTCGCAATTCCTGCCTTCACCCTTCACCTTCACCCGCAATCCGTTGATACAGTGTGTTTTGCGTGTGAAGGAATGTGCCCTTTTTTGCCTTCACCGGTGAAGGAAAGAGGGGTGAAGCCTTCACCTACAAGTCGTTGATGCATAGTTTTTTACGGCCTTATGGTGAAGAGGTGAAGGCAAAAAACGAAAAACGCCGGACGCGCGCGTAACGCGCGCGCGTTGGGAGGTGAAGTGGGGGCTGAGGTAGGTGGCGGGGGAATCCATGATCGAGAGGGCAGACCGAACTCTGGTGAAAGAGGTCTTTCGGTAGCTGCCGCATCACTCCAAATGTAGGATGAACCAAAAAAAACTCCCGACGAATCGCGGGGACTCGTCGGGAGTGTGGGGAGAGTGCGGCAGGGTGCCGTGCGGGGTCGGGAACTTAGTCCTGACGATTGGCACGCTTGCGCGCGTTGTGGTCGAGAATGATTTTGCGCATGCGCATGGATTTGGGCGTTACTTCCACATATTCGTCTTCGCGAATGTATTCCAGCGCTTCTTCGAGTGAGAAAACGGTGGGCGGAATGATACGCGCTTTGTCGTCGGCGCCCGATGCGCGCATGTTGGTGAGCTGTTTGGCCTTGGTGACGTTGATCACGAGGTCGTTTTCGTGGATGTGTTCACCCACAATCTGGCCGGCATAGACTTCGTCTTGCGGAGAGATGAAGAACTTGCCGCGGTCTTGGAGGTGATCGATGGCGTAGGCAAAGGCCGTGCCGCCTTCGAGGGCGATCATCGAGCCGTTGCTGCGACGCGAAATATCGCCCTTATAGGGCTGATATTCCTGAAACGGTGCGCCATGATGGCTTCGCCTTGCGAGGCGGTGAGCACATTGGTGCGCAAACCGATGATGCCGCGCGAGGGGATGTTGAATTCGATGTCGACGCGCTCGCCCATGTTGTGCATTGAGGTCATTTCGCCCTTGCGGCGCGTAACCATGTCGATCATCTTCGAAGCAAATTCCTCGGGCACGTTGATCATGAGCTCTTCGATGGGCTCTTCGCGCACACCGTCCACTTCGCGGAAGATGACTTGGGGCTGTCCCACTTGGATCTCGTAGCCTTCGCGGCGCATGGTCTCGACGAGCACCGAAAGGTGGAGCACACCGCGGCCGCTCACGATCCATTTGTCGGTGTCGGTACCTTGTTCCACACGCAGGGCGAGGTCTTTCTGTAATTCTTTCTCGAGGCGCTCGTTGATGTGGCGCGAAGTGCAGAATTTTCCCTCTTTGCCGAAGAAAGGCGAGTCGTTGATGGCAAAAAGCATGGACATGGTCGGCTCGTCGATGGCAATGGTGGGGAGGGGTTCGGGGTTTTCGAAGTCGCAGATGGTGTCGCCGATTTCGAAGTTCTCGAGTCCGATCACAGCGCAGATGTCGCCGCTGTCGACGGAGGCCACTTTGGCGCGACCCATGCCTTCGAAGGTTTGCACTTCCTTGATTTTCGTCTTTTCGAAGGTGCCATCGCGGTGGGCGATGGTGATGTTCATACCTTCGCGCACAGTGCCGCGGTGCACACGGCCGATGGCGATGCGACCGGTGTAGTTCGAATAGTCGAGCGAGGTGATGAGCAGCTGGGGAGTGCCTTCGAGGCGCGTGGGAGCGGGGATGTATTCGAGGATTTTGTCCAGCAGGTAATGAATGTCTTCGGTGGGGTGATTGTAATCCTCGCCCATCCAGTTGTTTTTGGCCGAGCCGTAGACGACGGGGAAGCCGAGTTGCTCCTCGGTGGCGCCGAGTTCGAACATGAGATCGAACACCATTTCATAGACTTCCTCGGGGCGGCAGTTGGGCTTGTCGACTTTGTTGACGACAACGATGGGCTTGAGACCGATTTGGAGGGCTTTTTGCAAGACAAAGCGCGTTTGGGGCATGGGGCCTTCGAAGGCGTCGACGAGCAGCAGGCAGCCGTCGGCCATGTTGAGCACGCGTTCCACTTCACCGCCGAAGTCCGAGTGACCCGGGGTGTCGATGATGTTGATCTTGGTGTCTCGATAATTGATCGAAACGTTTTTAGAAAGTATGGTGATGCCACGCTCGCGTTCGAGATCGTTGTTGTCGAGCATGAGTTCGCCGGTTTGTTGATTGGAACGGAAGAGATTTCCTGCCAACAACATTTTGTCCACGAGCGTGGTTTTACCGTGGTCTACGTGGGCGATGATGGCGATGTTGCGAATGTCTTGCATTTAGGGGAGTGTTGAATTCAATTAAGCACACAAAAGTAGGGACATTTTGCAGCCGAGGCAAGAAAAAGCCCGCCGTTTCGCGCGGCGGGCGGGGATTTGTGCGGAAAAAACAAGGTGAACACGACAATTTCAGCCTTGCAGAAACCGACGACTCAATGTGCGAACGGTGTACCACACCGACAAACAGCCGACGCCGAGCGAAGTGGCGAAGATAACGAGCGTGTCGGTGAGGTGGAGGCTCACAGGATAGGTGGGGGTGATGAAATTGCTGCCGTCGCCCATGCGGATGAGGCCAAATTCTTGTTGGAGCAGGACGAGTGTGACGCCGATGGCGAGGCCGGAGAGCGTGCCGATGAGGGCTATGAAACTGCCCTCGGTGACAAAAATGGAACGCACGCGCGATACGGACATACCGAGGTGGCGAAGCGTGCGCACGTCGTCGCGTTTTTCGAGAATCACCATGGAGAGCGACGAAACGACGTTGAAGCAGGCGAGGAGAACAATGAACGTGAGGAAGAGATAGGCGAAGAATTTTTCGAACTTCATCACGTTGAACACGTCGGCTTGCTGCTCCATGCGGTCGAGTACCTGATATTTCGTGCCGACGGTGCGGCGAAGTTCGTCTTTCACGCGTTCGATGTTGCTGCCCGGGCGCAGTCTGAGCTCAAGGCGCGAGAGGCGGCCTTCTTTCTCGAAGAGGGTGCGCGCGAAGTCGAGGGAGGTGAGAATATAGGTGTCGTCGTACTTGCGTTGCCCCACGGCAAACGACAGACCGCCCGCGTGCAAATCGCCAATGGAGAACGATTCGATCGGATTGGCGAGGTTGATGCGTTCGCCGCCGCGAGGGGCGCAAATTTGGAGCTTGTCAAAATCGAGCGTTCCGATCTGTTGTGCCAGACCGTTGCCGAGTATGCCGTAATTCACGCCGGCCGATTGCAAAACATAGGGGTGTTGGTCGAGACCGTGGAGGATGTGTCGCAGTTGCACCACGTCGGCGAAACTGCTGTCCACACCTTTGACCGTGACGATGAGGGGATGCCCGCGAAAGAGGATGAGGGCGTTGTCGGTCAGCGTGGCCGAGGCGCGACTCACTGCGGGGTTGCGGCGCACAGCCGTGAGGAGTGGGTCGTCGGCCGAGGCGAATTTGCCCTTCGCAGGGACAACGACGAGCTCGGGATCGAAGGTGGTGTAGAGACTGCTCACCAAATCGCGAAAACCATTGAAGACGCTCATCACGCATATCATGGCGGCGGTGGCCACACCGATACCCATCACGGCAATGGCGGTGATGATGTTGATGGCGTTGTGGCTTTTTCTTGGAAAAGAGGTAGCGCCGGGCGATGAAGGTGTTGAGCAACATGGCGAAATGGGGTCAGAGTTTGAGAAGACGGTCGATGTTTTCGGCGTAGTCGAGCGAGTCGTCGATGAAAAACTTCAGTTCCGGGATGATACGCAACTGGTGTCGCACGCGTTTGCCCAACTCGAAACGCAAGGTAGCGGCGTTGGCGTTGATGTTGCGCACGATTTCTTCGCTGCGCTCTGAGGGAAATACGCTCAAGTAGGCGCGGCAGATGCTCATGTCGGGACTAATGTAGGTTTTGCTCACGCTGACGAGCACGCCGTGCATGGCTTTCGTTTGAAGGAGGAATATTTCGCTCAGTTCCTTCTGCAGGAGGCGGGCGATTTTCTGTTGGCGGGTTGTTTCCATTGTTGGGTTTTGTGAGGAAATCGCGGCCGGTGGTCGCGATTACGAGAGTTTGCGAATGAGAGTGAGGCCGTCGCGGAGCGGAAGGATGAGCGTTTCGACGCGCTCGTCGGCGGCTACGCGGTCGTTGAAGGCGCGAATGCCCTGCGTCTGCGCATCTTCGCGATCAGACTCGAGCACATGTCCGTCCCAAAGCGTGTTGTCGGCCAGCATACAGCCGCCGGGCGACAGGCGGGGGAGGAGAAACTCGTAATAGGCGAGGTAATCGCGCTTGTTGCCGTCGACAAAGGCCAGATCGATGCCGTGCGGCACTTGCTCCTCGGCTTGTAGGATATCGCCGATCACCATTTTGATGTCTACATGTTCGCGCCACGGACTGCCTTCCAGCCAAGGGCGGGTGAAATCTTCCTGTTCGTCGTTGATTTCGAAGGTGACAATGCGACTGCCTTCGGGCATGCCGGCGGCCATGGCGAGGGCGGAATAACCGGAATAAGTGCCGATTTCCACCACAGTCTGTGGGCGGAGCATGCGACAGAGGAGCGTTAGCAATTTTCCTTGTAGCGGACCGCTTGCCATGCGTGGACGAAGCAAGTGAGTGTGCGTGGCTCGATAGAGCCGGTGGAGATAGGGATGCTCCGGGCTCATGTGTTCGAGCAAATAGTCGTCGAGATCGGTGGCAGACATCGGCTTCAGAGGTTTGAGACGGTAGGCGTTGGTGTTGCGTTGTTCGTAGCCGAGCGAGCGATACAGCCCGTTGGCTTCGACACGGTGCGGTGCGGAAGTGAGAATCAGGCTGCCGATGCCCAACTCCTTGGCACATTGGTGGACAAAGAGGAGCAAACGCTTGCCCAATCCGAGGCCGCGGTGGCGTGAGTCGACGACTACGTCTTCGATCCAGCCCTTTACGCCCGAAGGACAGCAGCCTACGCACAGGGTACACATGCCTACGATCTCGCGGTTGGGCGTTCGCAGCGAGCGCAGCGCATAAAGATGGACATTGGCGGAGGTGATGAGCGAAACATAGGCTTCGGCGCTGAGGCTCCGCGCCGTGAGTTGGCCGAGCAGTTCGTTCACTTGTTCGAATTCGTCGGGCGAAACGGTGGTTACCTCTTCGAGTTCGAACGGATCTTGGTCGCTTTCGACGACGATCGGACTGCGATTGCGCGCCAACAGCGTGCGATGCAGTTGCGCGAACGTATATCCCGGTTGCAACACGCTTTCTACGTCGGGAGCGATCTCTGCCAATGGCCCCAACACGAACTCTCTCGTGAGCATGTGGGGATGCGGGATCGTCAAGCCGGGCACATTGATCTGCAGGTCGCCATATTGCAGAATGTCGATGTCGATGGTGCGGTCGAAGTGCACGCCGTTTTGGCTTTTCACCTCGCGTCCCAGCGATTTCTCGAGCATTTGCGTCTTGCGAATGATCTCTGTCGGGTGCATTCGCGTCTCAAAGATGGCAACGGCGTTGAGAAATTTGTGATCGGAGTCCATGTCCACCGGATCCGTCTCAATCAGCGTCGAAGCGCGCACCAGCGGACCGATGAGCGATGAGAGCAAATTGATGGCGCGATGGATGTTTGCCTCGCGATGTCCGAGATTTGAACCGAGACCGATGTAGAGATCCATGGTGATCGAGCGGCGTTTTAGTCTACAATGAGCATGACATCACCGAAGACGCCGAAGCGGTATTTCTCTTCGATGGCCACTTCGTAGGCGTGCATCACCTGTTCGTAGCCGCCGAAGGCTGCGGTGAGCATGAGCAAGGTGGAAAGTGGCATTTGGAAGTTGGAGAACATGGCGTCGGCCACGCTGAAATCGTGCGGGGGGAAGATGAATTTGCTCGTCCAGCCCTCATATTCCTTGATGCGACCCTCAGTGCTCACGCAAGTCTCCAGGGCGCGCTGCACGGTGGTGCCGACGGCGCAAATTTTGTGGCCGGCTTCTTTGGCGCGGTTCACGATTTCGCAGCATTCGGCGTTGACGTGCATCTCTTCGCTCGTCATTTTGTGCTTCGTCAGGTCTTCTACGTCCGTTTGGTTGAAGCCTCCGAGTCCGCAGTGGAGCGTGATGAAGGCCGACTCGATGCCTTTGATCTCCATGCGCTTGAGCATCGATTTGCTGAAGTGCATTCCGGCCGTGGGGGCGGTCACTGCGCCTTCGTGGCGCGCGAAGATGCACTGGAAACGCTCCAAGTCTTCGGGTTCGGCCGGGCGCTGAATCACTTCGCGCGGCAGGGGCGCTTCGCCCAACGCGTAGAGTGATTTCTTGAACTCCTCGTGTTCCCCGTCATAGAGGAAGCGCAGCGTGCGGCCGCGGCTGGTGGTGTTGTCGATCACCTCGGCCACAATCGAATTGTCCTCGCCGAAATAGAGTTTGTTGCCGATGCGGATTTTGCGCGCGGGGTCTACGAGCACATCCCAGAAGCGTTGTTCGCGATTGAGTTCACGAAGCAGAAAGACTTCGATGCGCGCACCCGTTTCTCCTTGCTGCCGTAGAGGCGAGCGGGGAATACTTTGGTGTCGTTGAACACGAACACGTCTTGATCGTCGAAGTATTCGAGGAAATCTTTGAATTCGCGGTGTTCAATCTCGCCCGTTTTGCGGTGAAGCACGAGCATACGACATTCGTCGCGGTGTTCGGCGGGATATTCGGCGATGAGTTCGGGGGGAAGTTTGAACTTGAATTGAGAAAGTTTCATGCGGCTGTATGGGTCTTGTTGCCCGCAACGGGTGAGCCTTTGCGGTGAAAGGCGAGCGGGGCATCGGGGATTTTATTGAGGTAATTCGGTTTCGATCGTTTGCTGCGCGAGCCATTGTTCGAAATCGTCGAGACGATGACAATCTTCCACGCGCACATCGCCCACTTGCGTGCGGCGGAGCGCGGTGAGGTGTGCGCCGCTGCCGAGGGCGAGGCCGATGTCGCGCGCCAAAGCGCGGATGTAGGTACCTTTCGAGCAAACGATGCGAAGGGTGATGGTGGGTGCGTCGCCGATGAGCGAGGCATCGAGCAGTTCGATCTCATCAATGCGCAGCAACTTGGCTTTCAGCGGCACTTCTTCGCCTTTGCGCGCCATTTCGTAGGCGCGGCGCCCGCCGACTTTGCAGGCCGAGAAGGCAGGAGGCACCTGCATGATGTCGCCGATAAACTGCTTTAGCGTCGTTTCCACGAGCGCGCGGTCGATATGACTCGTGGGATAGGTGGCATCGATGGGATGTTCGAGGTCGAAACTCGGTGTTGTCGCACCGAGGCGGAGGGTGGCCACGTATTCTTTCACGCCGGCTTGCAGTGTGTCGATCTTTTTCGTAGCGCGGCCTGTGCAAACGATCATTACTCCGCTGGCGAGCGGATCAAGTGTGCCTGCATGGCCAACTTTGAGTTTCGTTCCGCCCATGGCTTGCGTCAATAACCACCGCACTTTGGCCACCAGTTGAAAAGAAGTGAGGCCAAGCGGTTTGTCGAAGGCAAGGATTTGTCCGGACAGGAAATTCATGAGGCAGAAGTTGGGGAGTTTTGCGCGAAAGTGGTGGACTTTTCTGTGAAAGCCGTGGACTTTTTCGCGCCGGTTGTGGAGTTTGCCGCCGTTTGCGTCGCAGCCTGCTCGTGTTCGTGTTCGGTTTTGAGTGAAACGCCGCAGAAGGGGAGCAAAAGAATGAGCAGCCCGACGGCAATGCGGTACCATCCGAAGGCACGGAAGCCGTAGCGCGTGATATAGTGGATGAAGTATTTCACCGCCACGAGGCCGACGACGAAGGCAACGACGTTGCCCAAGAGCAACACGGTGAGGTTGTTGCCCGCAGTGAGCACTTCGGCGCCGCCGTCCTTGACCAAATCGTAGATCTCCTTGAGCGTGGCGCCGAACATGGTGGGCACGGCCAGGAAGAAGGAGAATTCGGCGGCGTGCTTGCGGCTGAGGCGCTGCTGCATGCCGCCCGACGATGGTGGCCATGGAGCGAGAGGTGCCGGGAAGCAGCGCGGCGATGCACTGATAGAGTCCGATGACGAAGGCGCGGCGGTAGGTGAGGGGCGTTTCGTCGGAGGTGTGGTTGAAAAGGCGGTCGCAAAAGAGCATGAACACACCGCCCACGACGAGCATCACGGCCACCATTTGCACGCTTTCGAGGTTTTGGTCGATGATCTTCTTGAGGGTCACGCCGACCACCACAGCGGGCAGAACGCCGACCACGAGTTTCAGGTAGAAAGGCCAAATGCGGCTCCACCAGCTGCCACCTTCACGATCGGTGGGCGGGTTGAAAAATCGACGCCAATAGAGCGCCACGACCGAAAGGATGGCGCCGAACTGGATGATGACCGTGAAAGCCTTGACAAAGTCGGTCATTTCGACGCCAAGCAGGCCTTCGGCAATCATCATGTGCCCGGTTGAACTGACAGGAAGGAACTCTGTGAGGCCTTCTACGATGGCAATGATGAGGGCTTGGAGGGTGGTCATTCAGCAGTGGTGGATTGTGATTTCAAGGCTTCGGGTTGGTCATCGCTTGTTGGGTCGAAAGCGGTGCTGTTGTCCTTCTTCGGACGATAGAGGATGGCCACAATCACGAACAGATAGCCCACGAAGCAGACCATCGGCGCCACTACTGTGCGACGCGTGTTGAAGATTTCGGGGTTAAACTCCGTGTCGGTGCTGCCGGAACCGCTCATCAGAATGAAACCGATGAAGATGGTGACGAGTGCAATGCCGAGAAGTAGGAAATTGATGCGCGTAAAGGCGAAAAGCGATTTGTGTTGCATGACAAAAGCGAGTGTGTGAATGAGGAAATCAATAGAAAAGGGCATCGTCGCGGCGCATGCCGATGTGACGATTGACCGAGAAATAAGCGCTGATCACGGTGAGGCTGATGCCCACTGCGGGCACGCCGATGAGGGTGAGCACCATTACGGTCGGGGTGATGAGCATCGAAACGTCTTCGTCCCAACTGCGCAATCCGAGCATGGCGCCCCAGAGGGTAAGGTCGGCCACGATCGACGAGATGAGGCCGATGTAGAAGGCTTGCGTCAAGAAGGGTCGGCGGATTAAACTCCATTTTGCGCCGACGAGCTTCATCGTTTGGATGGCATCTCGGCGTTTGGCCACGCTCATGCGCAGGGTGTTGTTGATCAAGGCGAGGCTGACGAAGCCAAGCAGGATGGCGACGATGAGCAGAATGATGCTTACTTTGCGAATGTTGCGATTGACGTCTTTCATCAAGTCGCCGGGGTAGATTACATCGCTCACTCGCGCGTCTTTGTTGAGGAGAGGCATGTAGCGCTGCAGCGAATCGGTGTCGGCATAGTTGGCTTTCAGGTGCACCTCGAACGATGCGGGGATGGGGCTGCTGCCTAAGAAGTCATTGTCCAGACCTGAGGCTTCAACTTGCTGGCGTGTGGCCTCTTCCTTTCGAGGTGTAGACCACTTGGCGCGTGTAGGGTTGGCTTTTCAAGAGCGTTTGCAACTGATAGGCCTGCTGTTGGTCGATGCTGTCGTTGAGGAGCACTTCGACGGTGAAGTTTTCGCGCAGCGAGCGGCTGAGGTTGTCGGCCAGGGCGGCAAAAAAGAGCACGGTGCCCACAAGGATGAGCACCATCGTCGTACTGATGCAAGCAGTGACGGAGTCTAAGCGACCGCCGCGGGGCGATTTTTTCTTTCTCATGAGGCGATTTGGCGATTGAGATGACCCTATTGCCTAAGAAGAGGGCATAATCAGGGTAAATTGCTGCAAATATACGGATGAAGATTGTATTTTGTAGCGCTTTGCTGTTTTTTTAACGGATTTCTTCGCGGCGCAGGGGGTAATTGCCGCGTTGTTGTTCGAAATCCTCGGGTGCGGTGCGCAGTCGCTCGGTGTCGGTGAGCGGATTGTAGAGGCGAAGTTGCGCAAGGGCGCGTTCGGGCAGCCGATGGGTGAGCGTTGTGGGCAGCGCACCGTAGACAAAGTCGGCGGGCAAGGTGGGTGCGGGGATGTCGAAGTGGGCATCGAGCCCAAAGTGGCGGGCGACGGCTTCAAGGCTCATGCGCGAGCCGTTGGCCTTGCCGTCGGCGCTGTAACCGGCCACGTGCGGTGTGGCAATCAGTGCGTCGCGCAGCAGCGAGGCGGAGATGTGCGGCTCGTTTTCCCACGTGTCGATCACCGCGGCACGGATCTTTCCCTCCGAGAGTGCCCATTCCACGGCCGCGGTGTCGGCACATTCGCCGCGTGCGGCGTTGACAAACACCCGACAGCGCTGCAGACTTTCGAAAAAGGCGCGATCGGCCAAGTGGAACGTGGCGTGTTCGCCCTCAAAGGTGAGCGGCGTGTGCAAACTGATGACGTCGGCTTCGCGCGCCAAGTCTGCCAATGTGTGAGGTTCGCCCTTCGGCGGATCGCAACGCAACACGCGGCAGCCCTCGGCGGCCAAGATTTCGGCAACAGCTGTCCCGACGTGTCCGACACCTACGATGCCGACGGTCAAACCCCTGAGCGTGGCGCAGAACGGTGCGTTCGTCGGATCGAAAGCTTTTGAGTGCGCAACATTATGTGCCGTAGAATGGGGTGAGCTGCCCAAGTTTTTATCGGTCGTGGGGCGGTTCGCGCCAAAACTATTTTTCTCTGCGCCAAGAGCACCCATGTTTTCGGCAAGAGTACCCACGTTTGTGGCAAGAGTACCCCCGGTTGTGCAGGAACTACTCTCCCCTTCGCCAAAACACCCCTCGGCGGCGGCAATCCACAGGCTGTTGCGCACATATTGCGCCACGCTGCGCGCATTACAGCCCGGACAGTTGTGCCAAGCAATGCCCTTTTCGGCAAGATAAGCCTTGTCGATGTGGTCATGTCCGATGGTGGCGGTGACAACCAGTTGTACTTTGCTGCCTTCGAGCAGGGCGCGGTTCACTTGGGTGCGGGTTCGCGTGATGAGCACGTCGGCTTCGCGCACATCGTCGGCCGTTATGGCGGCACCGGGGAGGAAAACGCACTCGCCGAGGCGCGCTGCGGCTTCGCGGATGAAGGGAATTTTGTCGTCGATGACGAGTCGGAGCATATTCTTGGAGTGTGGGGATGAAAAATGGGGAGGCGGGTCGAGAAATCGCACGGCCGAAAAGACAGTGCGCGCGAAAACACCGGCGTGGGCGAGCCATTGTTTTCGCGCGCTGTCGAGTTGTGGCGGTTATTCTCCGCGTTTGCGCAAGCGTTCGAGGTTGCGTTGACGCATATTGACCACGCTTTTCGAATCTTTCTGCTTGATGAGTTTTTCCGGCTTCTGTTTGTCGAGCGGAAGTGCTGTCAAATCCCAATCTTCGTTGAGATCCCAGTTGGCTTTCACCTCAAGGAGTTTCGGAGAGTAGAACACGGCTTCCGGTTCGGTGTGCGTTGTCCAGTCGCCGGTGGTCCATTTGCCGTCGCGGTTGCGGTCTAAATAGCAACGCAAGTAGTAATTGCCCGGACGCACGTAGTAAAATTCGGCGCGGCCGTCGTGAATGTTCACTTGGCGCTCCACATTGCCGGAGGTGTTGAGGAGTTGCACCACAGCGGTGGTGTCGGCGTGGCGAAGACTGACGAAAAGGGTGCCGAAGTCTTCGAGTTTTGCGATTTCGTAGTTACGTTCCGTGCGCCGGTTCGTCATGCCGTAGATGGAACGCACGGCTGCTGAGTCGATTACAAACTTGTAGCGTTGCGAAGGTCGCCACTCTGCGCGCAACACGGCGGCCAGCGGATTGCCCAGGTACGCTGTCGAGGGCAAAAAGGCGCGTCGTGCCACAGCGTATCGACCCGCAGTTGAAGATGAATCCCGTCGGCTCGCAGTTGCGCCAGCGGTTGTGGGAAAGTAAGCGTCACGTTGCGGTCGGGAGTGAGCGGACTGCTCGGCGAAGTCTTGATCTCGAGAAATTCTTCTTGGGGCTTTTCGTCGCTGAAGTCGCCGCGTTTGTGGCGGCGTTCGCGCTGTTTCTCCCACTTGGCCAGTTCTTTCTGTTTCGCCGCGAGGCGTTTGGCGAAAGTCGTCTTGGGCACGAGCTCCAGGGTGTCGGTTTTGGCATGCGCCACCTTGAGTGAGTCGTCCCAATCATCGTAGGTGCAAGCCAAACGCAACGTGTCGAGATGCAACAACGTGGTGTCCGTCAGCCAATAGGTGAGCGTGTCGTTGCCGCGGTTGGCCACGGTGAACAGACTGCGGTCGGCATTGAAGTTCAAGCCGCGCAGTTTCGGCCGACGGGGCGAAGGGCCGGTGAAATAGAGCGTGAACCATTCGGGCACGTCGCGGAGGTACTTCAGAAAGTGGCGGGGGCGGTAGTCGACCTTGAAGGCGCGCACCACAATGTCGTCGGGCATGAAGCGCGTGTAGTGGATGGTGCGGATTGAGTCGTAGCGCGTGCTGTCGACCCACGCCGTGTCGTAGCGCACCGCCGGGCTCGACGAAGCCGTGAGCGGCGAGTTGAGCCAACCGATGGCCTCGGTGGGTTGCGAATAGCGGAAATCTCCGTCGGCATCTTGCAGCGCGTAGATGCGATAGTTGCGTTGGGCGTTCACCCCCTTGATGGAAAAATAGCCGGAGGCGTCGGTGCGCGCCACGCGGTCGAAGGGTTTGCCCGTGAAGGCGGAGTCCGACGCATCGAAGTGCAGACCGACCAAAATGCCCTTCACCGGTTCGAGGTCTTCGGCGTTGAGAATGCGGCCGGACATCTGCATGGTGTCGGTCGTGGCGCCCGTGGAGAAGATATAAGTGTACTGCCCCATCGGATTGCCTTCGTTGTTGTCGGTGATGGCGTCGGAGAAATCGACCGTGTAGGTCGTGTTGGGAATCATCGAGTCGAGGAGTTCGACCGTGATTTTGCGCCCCGCCACTTTGATTTCGGGCTGTTCGATTTGCGGCGGCGAGACAATGATTTTCTCAGACGGGTTGTCTACCTTGATGAGTTCGTTGAAAGTGAGGCTGAACTTCACTTTTTTGCCGCGTCCCACCTTTTCCGGCGCGCTCATGTGCACGATGTGCGGTGGGGTCTCGTCGTAGGGACCGCCGTCGGGGCCGCTGCCTTGGTTGGCGCAGCCCGTCCAAAAAGCCAAGAGGCCGAGGAGTACGGCGAGGAGGAGGGGAAGTTTTTTCAAAGCGGGGGAGTTTTTGGGGTGAAATCCCGAAGGGAGTGGTGCGGTATGAGGGAATTAGACGTTCATCGCCAAGATCTCTTCGATGAGATCGCGGTGGTTCGAAAGGCGCGGCACCTTGTGTTGTCCGCCGAGCTTGCCGCGGCTGCGCAACCAGTCGTCGAAAAGCGCGGGACGCGCCACGACGATTTCGAGTTCCTGGAGCGTGATGTCCTTATAGCGCTTGGCATCGTAGTCCGAGTTGATGGCGCGCAGCGCTTCGTCGAGCGAGTGGGCGAAAAGGTTGAGGTCGGCCGGCGCTTTCGTGAACTCGATGAGCCACTGGTGGCGGCATTTGCCCGCCGCGTCCATGAATACCGGTGCGGCGGTGTACTCGCGCACCTCGGCACCCGTGGCTTGGCAGGCCGCTTTCAGTCCTTGCTCGGCATTGTCCACCATGAGCTCTTCGCCGAAAGCGTTGATAAAACTCTTGGTGCGGCCGCTGATCACAAACTTGTGGGGGAAGGTCTGGGTGAAACGCACCGTGTCGCCGATTTGGTAGCGCCACAATCCGCACGAAGTACTGATGACCAGCGCGTAGTGGCGGCCGGCTTCTACCTCCCACAGCGGGAGAACGGTGGGATGTGCCATGCCCACTTCTTCAAGCGGAATGAATTCGTAGAACACATCGTAGTCGAGCATGAGCGTCATGGCGCGATCGCCCGGATCGGTTTGGAGTCCGAAGAAACCCTCTGAGGCATTGTAGGTTTCCATGTAGCTCATGCGCGCCGAAGGGATGAGGCGATGATACTGTTCGCGATAGGGGGGTGAAGGCCACTCCGCCGTGGAAGAAGACTTCGAGGTTGGGCCACACCTCATCGATGGTCTTTGCGCCGCTGCGTTCGAGCACTTTCATCAGCACGGCCATCATCCACGAGGGCACGCCTGCGATGGAAGTCACGTTTTTGTCGAAGGTTTCTTCGGCGATGAGTTCGCGTTTGCGGTCGAAATCTTCGAGTAAGGCCGTCGTCTTCGAGGGCACGCGGAAGAGACGCACGAAGGGCGAGGCGTTTTCGTTGAGAATCGCGCTCAAATCGCCCACACGCGAGGAGGGAGAGTCGTAGTTGGGCTGGTGACTGCCGCCGAGAATGAGCGAGCGGCCGGTGAACAGGCGGCTGTCGGGGCGGTTGCGCAGATAGAGGGCCACGGAGTCGCGGCCGCCGGCGTAGTGGAGGTGCTGCAAACCGCGGTCGCTCACGGGGATGAACTTGCTCTTGTCGTTCGTCGTGCCCGATGATTTGGCATACCAACGCACGCGACCGGGCCAAAGGATGTCGCGTTCGCCGCGGCGCATGCGGTCGATGTCGCCTTTCAGCGCCTCGTAGTCCGTGAGGGGCACGCGTGCGGCAAAATCTTCGTAGCAGCGCAGACGGTCATAGCCGTGGCGTTCGCCCCAAGCTGTGTGGGCGGCACTGCGCACCAGCCGAGCGAGGACGGCGCGTTGGAGTTGTTCGGCGTGATCGGCGTAACTGTCGATGGCGGCCACGCGACGGGCGAAGAAGGTGCGGACGAGCGGAGTGAGATTCATGGGAGAGGTTGCGTGAGGTAGTGAGCGAGGACGGTGAGGTCTTCGGGATAGGTGAGTTTGAGGTTGCGCTCTTCGCCGGGCACGAGGGCGATGTCGATTTCGGGGCAGTAGCGGAACACCACGCTGCAGTCGTCGGTGGCGCGAAAGTCGGGGTCAGCCAGCGCACGGCGATAGGCTTCGAAGAGCACCGGCGCGTGGAAACCTTGCGGGGTCTGCACTCTGCGCAGCAAAGCGCGGTTGGGCACGCGGTGCATTCGGCCGTCGGCGTCAACTTCGATGAGGGTATCGACGACGGGCAGCACAACATTGGCCACGGCGTGGCTGCGTAGCGCGGCGCACACGCGGCCGATGAGCGAAAGGCTCACACCGGGGCGCACGGCATCGTGGATGAGAATGCGCACGGCGGGGGGGATTATCGGTCGAAAGTTGTGGGTTGTCGTCGGAGTGTTCACTGTTTGCCGTAGCACTTTGTGGATTGTCTACCGAAAGTTGTGGTGTTTCGGCAAAAAGTTCACTGTTTTCAGCGGAAAACAGGGGACTTTTTTCCGTGGCTTGTGGGCTTTTTCCCGAAGACAGGACGGCCGGGGCGTAAACCGCGCTGTTTGGCGGCGAAGTTGTGCTCTTTCCCTCTCTCTCCGCAGGATTTTTCAGCGTTCCGTCTTCGCGAAGAAAGGCGCGCAGGCCGTTGAGGGTGGAGTCTTGGCGCTCTTTGCCGCCGGCCACCACTTGCGTCACTTTCGGGTGGGGCTGTTGCCGCAACAGGTCGCGCACCTCGTCGAGATGCTTGGGGTGTACGACGATGCCGATCTCGTCGATCTCCTCACTTTGCTCAAAAGCCGCGATGCTGTGCTCAAGCACGGTGCAGCCGGCCACAAGCGTGAACTGCTTGGGGCGCACACTACCGAAGCGGCTGCCGGTCCCGCCGGCGAGGATGAGGGCGATGGTGTGGGGCATGGGGAGGAAAAAGCGGTTTGTGGTGGCTGTGAGTGAAAACCTGTGGAGTTTTTCGGCCGAAAATCGAAGCATCCGGTGAACGCTGCGAAGGGACAGCGTACAACCGGGAAATGAGAATAAAAAAGAGGGAGAAACGGCGATTTATCCGAAGATGTGGCGATAAATCTTGTCGGTGGCGCCGGCATGCTCGGCAATGTAGTTGCCGGCTTCGGCACCTGCTGAGGCGGCGTGCGCGGGGTGTGCGAGATAGTCGTCGAGCAGTTTGTCAAAGTCGGCGGCCGATGTGATTTCGCGGCAACCTCCGTTGGCCAACAGGGCTTGGGCTTCGGTGAACTTCTTGTTGTTCGGGCCGATGATGACGGGTACGCCGTAGACGGCGGCCTCGGGCACGTTGTGAATGCCCACGCCGAAACCGCCGCCCACGTAGGCGACGCTGCCATAGCGGTAGATGGAGGAGAGCAGGCCGTAGGAATCGACGATGAGCACGTCGAAGTCGGCCACAGTCTCTTCGGTGGCTTCGGAATAGCGGACGCAGCGACGTGTGATGCGGCTTTCGATTTCCTTCAAGTGGCCGGCGCTCACCACGTGGGGCGCGATGACGAGACGGAGATTCTCACGGCGGTTGACGTAGTCGAGGAGTATTTCTTCGTCGGGCGCCCATGTGCTGCCGGCGACGAGAACGGTGTGCCCTTGGGCGAAGCGTTCGACGAGAGGGAGGGGACGTGCGGCGCGACGGATGTCGATGACGCGGTCAAAACGGGTGTCGCCGGTGACGGTGACGTTGTCGGTCACGCCGATGCGCGCAAGGAGTTTGACGGAAAGGCGGTTTTGGACAAAAAAATGGGTGATGCGGCGCAGACAACGGGCATAACTGCGGCCGTACCACTGGAAAAAGATTTGTCCGGGGCGGAAAATGCTGCTGACGGAGTAGACGGGAATGCCTTTGCGGTGGAGTACGTCGATGTAGTTGCGCCAAAACTCGTATTTGATGAAGATGGCCATCTCGGGATGGGCGAGTTTGACGAAACGGCGCGCGGCGGTGGGGGTGTCGAAGGGGAGATAGCAAACGAGGTCCGCACCTTTGTAGTCTTTGCGCACTTCATAGCCGGAGGGCGAGAAGAAGGTGAGGAGGATTTTGCGCTCGGGGTGTTCGCGACGCAGGCGTTCGATGAGCGGACGTCCCTGTTCGAATTCGCCGAGTGAGGCGGCGTGCACCCAAACGTAGCGGTCTTCGGGCGCGATGTGTTCGCGAAGCAGCCGGCGAGTGCGGCGTTGACCACGTACCATGGCGCGCGCCTTGCGATGGCCGAAGGCCGCCACAAGGCGCACGAGGAAGGCGTAAATGTAAATGCCGAAGCTATACATAGAATTAAGAGAGTGTGTCGATGGCAAACTGGATGCGGCGGAGGGTTTCCTCCTTACCGAGGAAGGCGGAAAGCTCGTACATGTCGGGACCCTTGCCGGTTCCGACGAGGGCAACGCGCCATGCGTTCCAAGGTTTCGCACCTTCGGCTTCACACCAGGGATCGATGGCGGCTTTCTGGTTTTCGGCCGAGAAATCGTCGAGGGCGGAGAGGCGTTCGGCCACACCGCGCATCACGGCGGCGGAGTCTTCTTTCCAGTTCTTCTTGACAAACTTGTCTTCGCGGTCGAATGCGGTGGGCGCCACGAAGCAGAAATCGCACAAAGGCCAGAGGTCGGAAATGAAACTAACGTTGCGCTTCTTGGTTTGTCCGCTTTGGGCGTCGACGTATTCCACGTTTTTCGTTTTCAACATGTCAATCACTGCGGCGGCACGCTCGGGTGTGGTCGTGATGTTGTGCTGGGCGAGCACTTCGACGAGGGCGGGCGCCAATTCGATGGCGGGTGTGGCGAGAAGATACTCGCGGTTGAACCACCAGCCCTTGACATAGTCGAACTTCGCGCCGGCTTTCGAGCACTTGGTGAGGTCGAACTTGGCAATCAGCTCGTCCATGCTCATGATTTCCTGATCATCGCCGGGATTCCAGCCGAGGAGGGCGAGGAAGTTGACCACGGCTTGCGGGAGATAGCCGCTTTCGCGATAACCGCTGCTGACTGTGCCGTCGGGGGCGTGCCATTCGAGGGGGAAAACGGGGAATCCGAGCTTGTCGCCGTCGCGTTTCGAGAGTTTGCCGTTGCCGGTGGGCTTGAGCAGGAGGGGAAGGTGGGCGAAACGCGGCATGGTGTCGGTCCAACCGAAGGCGCGATAGAGCAAAACGTGGAGGGGTGCGGAGGGCAACCACTCTTCGCCGCGGATCACGTGGGTGATTTCCATGAGATGGTCGTCGACAATGTTGGCCAAATGGTAGGTGGGCAACTGATCGGCGCTCTTGTAGAGCACTTTGTCGTCGAGAATCGAGGAATTGATGACCACATCGCCGCGAATGAGGTCGTCGACGTGCACATCTTCGCCGGGTTCGATCTTAAAACGCACCACATATTGGTCGCCGCGTGCAATGCGCGCTTCAACTTCTTCGGCGGAAAGGGTGAGCGAGTTCTCCATTTGTCCGCGTGTGGAGGCATCATATTGGAAATTGGCGATGCTTTCGCGGGCGGCATTCAGGGCTTCGGGCGTGTCGAAGGCGATGTAGGCTTTGCCTTCTGCGAGGAGTTGATCGACATAGTGCTTATAAATGTCGCGACGTTCGCTTTGGCGATACGGACCTTTGTCGCCGCCGAAGCTAACGCCCTCGTCAAATTGAATGCCGAGCCACTTAAATGACTCAATGATGTAGTCTTCTGCGCCGGGGACGAAGCGTGCGGAGTCAGTGTCCTCAATGCGGAAGATAAGTTTGGCCGCCGTGTTGGCGCGCGAAGAGATAATTATAAAGTGCCGTGCGGACTCCGCCGATATGCAGGGGGCCTGTTGGACTGGGGGCGAAGCGAACGCGTACGTTTTGTTCGGACATTGTCGTTGAGAATTGGCTGTTTTTGAAATCTTGCAATATGCAAAATTACGGCTTTTGTGGAAGAGTTACAAGCCGTGTGAGCGTTTTTTTGCCCTTTTGTGCGGGGCTTTGCGATGAGGGTGGGGAAGTAGACTACGAATTACTTGCGTTTTTTCGTGCCGCCTTTCTTCTTTGCGCCGCCTTTTTTGGGCTTTTTCGACGAACCGGCCTTTTTGTTGGCTTTTTTGCGGCCGAAAGCTTCGGGACTCGGCGCGCCGGGATGCTTGCCGGCCTGTTTGGGCGAGGGACGCTGCCCCTTTTTGGGCACAGGCGGGATGTAACTGTCGTCTTCCACCAAGGAGAAGTCGAGTTGTCGGCGTTCGAGGTTGGCACGTTCCACACGGAAGCGCACTTTGTCGCCCAAATTGTAAATGCGCTTCGTGCGGCGACCCACCAAACGGTAGTTGTCTTCGTCAAACTCGTAGTAATCGCTCGAAAGGTCGCGGAGCGGCACCATGCCTTCGCACTTGGTGAGGATATCTTCGACGTAAATGCCAAATTCTGTCACGCCGGAGATCACGCCGTCGAACTCTTGGCCGATGCGGTCGGCCATAAATTCCGCTTGCTTGTACTTTATCGACGCGCGCTCGGCTGTTGCCGCCACTTGTTCGCGCTCGGAGCAGTGTTCGCACAGCTCTTCGTACTTCTTTGCGCTCACCGATCGGCCGCCTTCTGCGTACTTGGCGAGCAAACGGTGTACCATCAAGTCGGGATAGCGGCGGATGGGCGAGGTGAAATGCGTGTAGTGGCGGAACATCAGTCCGTAGTGTCCGATGTTGTGTACCGAATAGCGTGCTTTCATCATGGCGCGAAGTGCCACGATCTCCACTACATTTTCCTCTTTCTTGCCCTTCACTTCGCCGAGCAGGTCGTTGAGGGCGTGCGAAATCTCGGTTTTCGTGCCTTCGGTGCGCACCTTGTAGCCGAATTTCGCCACGAAGCCGCGCAGTTTCTCGAGCTTTTCGGGATCGGGCACGTCGTGAATGCGATAAGGCAACACCTTGGGTTGCTTGCCTTTGGGGACAACCGCGATGTGTTCGGCCACAGAACGGTTGGCCAACAGCATGAATTCTTCCACCAACTTGTTGGCATCTTTCGCCACCTTGACGTAAGTAGAGATGGGATGTCCTTTATCGTCGATTTCGAAGCGCACTTCTGCGCGGTCAAACCCGATGGATCCGGCTTTGAAACGCCGAGCGCGGAGTTGTTTGGCCAAGCGATCGAGGAGCAAAATCTCGGCCGCCCATTCGCCAACCGGGTGGGCTGCCGAACCGTCTACCGCCGGGTGATCGCCCGGCAGTGCGAGGTCGTCGGCCGAAGCCTGTCCGTTGCGCTCGATGATGTTTTGCGCTTCTTCGTAAGTGAAGCGGCGGTTGCTCTTGATGACGGTCTTTGCGATGTGGAACTTGAGGATTTCCGCCTTTCGTTCATTTCGAAAATCGCGGAGTAGGCTAGTTTCTCTTCATTCGGGCGGAGTGAGCAGATGAAGTTGCACAGTCGTTCCGGCAACATGGGGATGGTGCGGTCGACCAAGTAGACACTCGTCGCGCGGTCGAAGGCTTCGCGGTCGATGGCGCTGTCTTCCTTTACATAATGGCTCACGTCGGCGATGTGCACGCCCACTTCCCAGCGGTCTTCGCCGAGAGGACGAATCGAAAGGGCGTCGTCGAAGTCCTTCGCGTCGCGGGGGTCGATGGTAAAGGTGGGCACGTCGCGGAAATCTTCGCGGCGCGCAATTTCCTCGGCCGTGATGCCCGGTTCGATTCGCTCGGCGGCGTGCTCAATGGCCTCGGGATAGTGGTAGGGGAGGCCATATTCGGCCAAGATGGCGTGCATCTCGGTGTCGTTTTCGCCCTCGGCGCCCAAAATGTCCACCACTTCGCCCACGGGGCTCTTGCTGTCTTCGGGCCAATCGGTGATTTTCACCACCGCTTTGTCGCCGGTTTTTCCGCCGTGGAGGGCATCGGCCGGTATAAAGATGTCTGTGGCCAGTCCGCGCTCGTTGACCAAGAACGCATAGTTGCGCTCCACGTGCAGGCGGCCGACGAAGGTTTCGCGGGCGCGGCGAATGATTTCAGTCACTTCGGCCTCACGCGTGTGGCCACGTCGGCGAGCCAGCATCGTCACCCGCACATGGTCGCCGTCGAGGGCGTGGTGTGCGTTGCGTTCGGTGACGAGAATGTCCTTGCCGCCGTCGTCGGGAACGAACACGTTGTGGCCGTTTCGCTTGCGGCGAAACACCCCTTCGATGATTTGCACGTCGCGTTCGGCATGGCGATAGTGGCCTGTGCCGTCGGTGGTGAGGAAATCGTCGGCAACGAGGTCGGCCAACGTGTCGAGTACGAGCATCTTGGCCGGGTGGTTCACCGCTCCGACGGCGCGGAAGAGCGATTTTACGTTATAGGTGGCGCCGGCGCTGTGCTCGAACACGACGAGCAGGCGATTGCGCACTTCTTTTTTGTTTAGGCGGGTGCCGGTTGTCTTTTTGGCCATGATGTTGGGGAGGTTAAAGTACTATTTTTTCTACAGCCCCCTCGGTGTGGGGCATGAACACGGCGGCGCTTTCGCCGAACTTTTCGGTGTCTTCGGTGGTGAGAAAGCGCAATGAGCCGCCGCGCGTCAGTTTTTCGTCCATTTCGGGGTGGCGGTGGAGATAATCGGCCAGTGAAGCCGCCACATAGTCGCCTTGTGCCACCACACGAACGTGCGGCGGAAGGAAACGCACAATCTTGTCCATCAGCAACGGATAGTGCGTGCAGGCCAGCACGAGGGTGTCGATCTGCGGATCGCGCGAAAGGATGTCTTTCAGCCGCTGTTCCACGAAGTAGTCGGCGCCCGGCGAGGCATATTCACCATACTCCACCAGCGGCACCCACATCGGGCAGGCTTGTCCCGTGACGACGATGTCGGGATGGAATTTGGCGATCTCGAGCTCGTAGCTTTCGAACGAATCGTGCCCTGTGTGCCGAGAATGCCCACGTGGCGCGTGCGCGTCAAGTCGCCTACGGCTTCGACGGTGGGGCGAATCACCCCCAACACGCGCCGATCGGGCGCCATGTGCGGCAGATCCTGCTGCTGGATGGAGCGCAAAGCCTTGGCCGAGGCGGTGTTGCAGGCCAAGATGACGAGTTCGCAGCCGCGGGCGAAGAGTTCCGTCACGGCTTGCAGGGTGTAGCGATACACTACGTCGAAGGAGCGCGAACCGTAGGGTGCGCGGGCGTTGTCGCCGAGGTAAAGATAATCGTAGTCGGGCAAGCGTCGGCGAATTTGTCGCAAGATCGACAAGCCGCCGTAGCCCGAATCAAAAACACCGATCATGTATGGAGCGGAATTGAAACAAAGAAGTGATGCGCTCTCGCCGTCATTGGACGTTGAGCAAGCGCGCTTTCACGAAGGGAGTGATGTCTTCCGACTTTTCGGGGTTGAGATATGGGTGCGTGCCGGCCGAAGTGTCCACCACAAAGTCGTAGCCCCGTTCGGCACCGATGGCGCGAATCACCGCGTCCACCTGTTCGCCGACGCGACCCATGAGTTCGGTTTCAGCCTTCTTGAGCAGATTTTCGGCTTCGCGGCGGAAAGCGAGACCGCGCTCCATGGACATTTGCAAATCGCCCTGACGTTTCAGCAAAATGGCTTCGGGCAAATTTTTCTGCACCTGCAGATATTCCGAATATTGGCGGCGGAAAGCCGTTTCGTTGTAGCGCGCTTCGGCTTCATATTTGCTGCGCAGCGAATCGAGGTGGGCGCGAACGCGTGCCGTTTCGGGGAGAATGGCGATGACGGCGGCGCGGTTCAGAAAACCGTAGCGAGCAGGGACTTTGTGCCATGAGGCAAAACGGTGTACTCAGCAGGAGAGCGAGCAAGCACAGGCGGAGGTTGCGTTTCATGCAGTGGTCTATTTGTATAGTGTATACTTGCAAAGGTACTTTATTTTGCTAATGAAAGTCGAAATGCTGAACTAAAATTTGTTTGTCCCGCGCCGAATTTATACTTTTGCGTCGTTTGCGACTGATTATCGACCACTTTGCTCAAAGAAGTCTCCTTCTTATGGCCGAAGAGTCGCCGATTTCGTTCGGCCACAGTCGAGAACTCACCACATTGTCTCATCAATTCTAAATTATCAATTCTACCTATGACAGCTATCAATCAGCTTTTCGCTTTCGCAGCAGGGATTCTCATCTCCCTCGAACGCCATTTCTTCACCTATCTCCGCATTGCCATCTTCATTGTTATGGCGTGGATCGGCGGACTCAAGGTTTGTCAGTACGAAGCCGACGGTATTGCCGCATTTGTCAGCAACAGCCCCTTCATGAGCTTCCTCTACAATAATTCTTCTAAGACCACCGTCAACGCCAAAGGCCAAACCGTCAAGGAATATAAGGTGCATATGAACAAAGAGGGCGAGGTGAAGCCCGACAACATCAAGTGGCACCAAGAAAACGGCACCTACGTCTTCGCCATCGGCTTGGGCTTGGCCATTTGCACCATCGGCACGCTCGTACTCCTCGGCATTTGGTGCCCCCGCCTGGGTATGCTCGGCGGACTGCTCACCTTCGGCATGTCCATCGTCACTCTTTCGTTCCTCATCACCACGCCTGAGTGTTGGGTGCCCAATTTGGCCGACGGTGCCACCTATCCCCACGAAGGCCTCCCCTATTTCACCGGCGCACACGGCTTCCCGCTCCTTTCCGGTGCCGGACGTCTGGTGATCAAAGACATTATTATGAGTGCAGGTGGACTCCTTGTGGCTGCCGAAGCCGCACGTCGCTTCATGGCACAGCGCGCTGCCTAAGTATGGCACAGAAGTTGCACTAACTTCCGCAGATCATTCACTTTCAACACGCAATATATTATGGCACACATTGAAAAAGGACAAGTTTTTGTCCCCGCCACTTCTGTAGAATACGCCGACGGCAGCGTCGTTTCGCGCGAAATTCTCCGCAACAACGCCGGCACGCTCACGCTTTTCGCCTTCGATGCCGGACAAGGTCTCTCGGAACACACCGCGCCCTTTGATGCTACGGTGACCATCCTCGACGGCGAAGCCGAAATCCTCCTCGGCGGCGTGCCCCACCGCGTGGCAGCGGGCGAAATGCTCATTATGCCCGCAGGAGTGCCCCACGCGCTCAACGCCAAGGTGCGTTTCAAGATGCTCCTCACCATGATTCGCGGTTGAGGCGCACGACTCTCATTTCCTACTCGCCTGTTGCCCGCTTGAAGGCGGCACGTGGGGCGGAAAATCCTTAAAAACTTTCGGCGATCGCACACGTTTGTTCGTGTGTGATCGCCGATTTTTTATTCCGAATCGTCAATGACGATGGAGTTGCCGGTAAGTATTCTTTTAGTTCCGTTCATGTAAGTGAGTACAATCTTGGCTATGCGCAACGTCGTGGCATCGTTAGCCAAGAAATAGAGCGAATTATTCCAACTCCAACTGGCTGAAGAGAGGTATTCCACCGGGCCGGTTCCCTTGAAAACGCCCCGCCCTCGCACATCGTCTACATCGTTGGTGGCCACCCAATGGACATCAATGTATTTGATCTTCTTTTTATTGGTGTTGAAAAACTCAAGTTCGAGCGATACAGTGACTTCATTTTCCCACGACCATTTGGTAATGAATCCGTAAGGCGCCTTCGCTTTTAATTCTTCAACGGCTTTGGTGTAGGAACGAAAGTTCAAATAATAAGTGGTTGCCTGAACCGAACTGAGATTGAGGGCACTTTCATCGATACTGTCTTTGAAAGCTAGTAAATGATAGTTGAAAGCTTCGTCTTGTTGCAGTGTTTTTGGTATTTTGGCGTAGTGAGCTTTGTATAACTCGATGCCTAAATAGAAATCTTTTGGGGTGATATAGAGAAGGGTGTCGTTTTTGATGGCTCCGCAGACCATCATGTCACCGGAATATGTGTCTTCGCAGTCATCGTCTTCGCAAGATATGAGATTTCCGCGTAAAGGGATTTTATTCCATTTGTGGGTAGTTCTATATTCTTCCCTTCTTTTTTCGATAGCGGCTCGGGCTTCTTCCAATTCTCGTTCTTTCTCCAGTGAATCAGCGATGGCATTGCGGCGATCGGCAGCTCTTTTATCCAATATCTGTTGGTTGAGTTGGGCAAAGTGTTGCGCGAGTTGTGCGTTGGCTCGGTCGATGGCTTGATTCAACTCCTCGCCACGTAATTGCGGAATGCGACTATTGTGTTTTATAGCTTGAGCATAGTCTTTGTTGAGGGTGATTTCGTAATTGCCGTTCTCTGTCAGTACATAGAGATTGGAGGTCTTTTTGACGAAGGCATAAGGTTGCGCCGAATGACTGACTTCTGTGACCATTATATTCTCTTTTTTGCTATACAATCCATTGGCTTCTTGGTCATACTTGACCAAGGCGCGCAATATGAAGGAATTGGAGGAGGAGTACTGTGCCGAAGTGCTTAGACTCAAGAAAGCAACGACGGCAAAAATGAGGAGTTTGTGAAAAGGAATAGGGTATTTCATATTTACAGTCTTGACTTTGTGTAACTGCATGTGGCCTTCTTTTCCACTACCGCAGAGTAGAGGTTGAGGAAGGTGGGTTGTTTTTGATAGTGCTGCAAATTTACAAAAATAATTAGTTTAGATTTGGCAGAATAGTGAGAATTATTTGCGACGACAAAAGGAGAAAGGGGCGAGGACTTATAGAATGGAATAATAAGTTGTCCGGACGCTTATTGTATTTGCCGACTGTTATTTCCTCTTTGTGAACTTTCGTCGAAAAAGTCCACTGTTTTTCGCTGATTCTTCCCTGTTTTTTGAAGAAAGTCCACTGCTTTTTTTCGAAAGTCGTGGAGGTGGAGAGAAGGCAAGGCGGGGTGGAGGAGAAAAGGGGGAAAAGTGAGGAAGAAAATGGGGGGATTTTGAAGACGAAAAAGGGCTTCGGGGCGGCGACACAGCGCGAGGGAAGTGAGGAGAGGGGAGTATGTGAAGGAAAATGGCCTGCGGTGGGGCGAAAAGCACAAAAAGAACGCTTGTCAGTGCGCGAAATGCAAAACCGCGGTCGCAGATTTTATCATTTGGCGCATTTGTATTAACTTTGCCCACAATATAGTTATTCGAAGAAACTCCATGTCGGCTCTTCCCCTCCTCCGTTTGTCGTTCGGTCTTCGTCCGTTCGGTCGTCTCGTGCTGCTCGTTTTGTTGAGTTGCGCGGGGGTGCTCGGTGCGTGGGCGCAACAAGATCCGGCGTTTGTGCACTATTGGCGCATCGAACCGCAGTGGAACCCCGCGGCGGCCGGGCGTTCGCCGCAACTCACCGTGAGCGGTGCGGTGCAAACGCACGCCACGGGCTACTCGCAAGCGGGGAGCACGATGTGGGCCGGCGCAGACATGGCTTTCCGCTTCGGTGGGGCGGATCACGGAGTGGGCGCGATGTTCACGAACGATGCCATCGGTTTGTTCTCGCACAAGCGTTTCGCTCTGCAATATGCGCTGCATCGCAACTGGCTCGGCGGCCGTTTTTCGCTGGGTGTGCAGGCCGATATGTTGCAAGAGGGCATCGACGGCGGAAAAGCCGATCTCAACGACGCGAACGACCCGGCCTTCCCGGCGGCACAACTCAACGGTTCGCGCTTCGATCTCAGTGCCGGCGCGTCCTACGACCGTCCTCAGTTCGGCCTTTCGGCTTCTGTGTTGCATCTCACCGCTCCGACGGTGGAATGGGACGACACGCACCGCATGAAGGTGAAACCTGTTGAATTTCGCGGCGCATTACAATATTCGCCCCGACGAATCGTTATATTCCATAATCCCCTCGGCGATGCTGCGCAGCGATTTTGCCGACTGGCGCGTCGATTTGACCCTCCGCGGCGAATATGCCTACGAGAAACGGCGCTTGTTCGGCGGCATTAACTACGCACCCGGTCGCTCGGTGGCGCTGCTTTTCGGCGGTACGCTGCGCGGTTTGGACATTGCCTACAGCTACGAGGCCTTCACTTCCGGCTTGGGACTGGGCGCGGGACAGCACGAAATCTCGCTGATCTACCGCCTTCCCATCGATTTGGGCAAGAAGGGGCGCAACCTCCACCGAAGTGTGCGCTGGTTGTAGACCCGATGCCGCACGGCGATGTCCTATCTGCCCGACGAACGGGCGGCAAATGACCGATTTGCTTCGGTGAGCCGGCACGCCTTTCCCACAATACACGACTCATTCTCCCCAACAAACCAATGAAATTTCACTGCAAGCCTCTACATGTTCTCCCCTCACTGACTCTGCTGCTGCTCTCTTTGGCATCATGCTTCGGCGGGGGCAACATGGCCATGCGCAACGGTGGCGAAGTGACGGGACAACGCTCAGCGGTGCCCCTCGAACCCACGCCCTACGGCATGATTGAAATCAAACGCGGCTATCTCAAAGTGGGACTGACCGAGAACGACAGTCTTTGGGGCTTGCCGCTTTCGCAACGTGACATCTCTGTGGATGGTTTCTGGATGGATCAATCCGAAGTGACCAACTCGATGTACCGACAATTTGTGGAGTGGGTGCGCGATAGTATCTTGCGCGAACGACTCGCCGACCCCTCTTACGGCGGCGATGAGACCTATAAAATAGAGGTCGACAAGTTTGGCGACCCCGTCAAGCCGCATCTCAACTGGAACAAGCCCTTGCCGTGGCGCAAACCCTCGGAAGATCAGGAACGCGCCCTCAACAGTGTGTATAAAACGCACCCCTACGACGGCACGCGCATGCTCGACGTGAAGCAAATGAACTTCCGCTACGAGACTTTCGACTACGAAAAGGCGGCACTCCGCAAATATCGTCTCGACCCCCGCGAACGTGTGCTCAACACCGACGTGGAAGTCAACCCCGAAGAGGTGGTGATGATCTCGAAAGACACGGCCTACGTGAACGACAACGGCGAAATCGTGCGCGAAACCATCAACCGTCCGCTCTCGTCGCTCTACGATTTCATCAACACCTACATCGTTCCCGTCTATCCCGACACGACGGTGTGGGTGAACGACTTCCCGAACGCGAGCAACTCCATGTACATGAAGAACTACTTCTCGTCGCCGGCCTACAACGACTATCCGGTGGTGGGCGTGACGTGGGAGCAGGCACAGGCCTTCTGCGCATGGCGTACGGAATTCCTCTTGCGCGGCATGGGACCCGAGGCGCGTTACATTCAACGTTACCGCCTGCCCTCCGAAATCGAATGGGAATATGCGGCACGCGGCCGCGAAGGACACACTTTCCCGTGGGAAGGCGCGGCGTCGAAGAACGAAAAGGGCTGTTTCTACGCCAATTTTAAGCCCGATCGCGGCAATTACACCGAAGACGGCAACTTGATCACTTCGCGCGTGGGACAATATGGTGCCAACGACAACGGATTGTTCGACATGGCGGGCAATGTGGCTGAGTGGACCAACACGGTCTTCACGGAAGCCGGCGTGCAATCGATGGCCGATGTGAACCCCGAACTGCGATATGAGGCGGCGAAAGAAGATCCTTACTTCTTGAAACGCAAAAGCGTGCGCGGCGGTTCGTGGAAAGACCCACAATCTTATATACGTTCGGCGTGGCGCACTTGGGAATACCAAAATCAGCCGCGTTCGTTCATTGGTTTCCGTTGTGTGCGCACGAAAGCGGCCACCGTCAGCGGCAATCCCACCGATAAAAAGAAATAAATCTCACAATTCGCAACGATATGCCTCGTAAACTCAATATCGTGACGCGCCTGCAACACTGGATGGACAGTGTGCCGGGGCAAACTTTTCTAAACTATGCCTACTCGTGGGGCGCAGCCATCGTGATTCTCGGCGCGCTCTTCAAGTTGACGCACCTCAAAGGCGGTAACCTGATGCTCTTCTTGGGCATGGGCACGGAAGCGGTGGTGTTTTTCCTCGCGGCTTTCGACCGTCCGTTCGATAAAAACGAGATCGGCAAAGAACTGCCCCACGATTTCGAGAGCGATGAGGAGATCGAACGCGCCGAAGGCCTTACGCCCGAAGAACAACTCGCGGCGGCGGTGGAAACACCTGCCCTTGCTGAAGAAACAGTGGCCGCGGTGGCTCAAACAGTGCCCGTGCAGCAACCCACAGTGGCGCCTGCAGCGGCCTACGTAGCGCAGGTTGCGCCCGCTGCTCCCTATATGGCGCCGCAAGGTGGCGTGTCTGCACCCGAAGGAGCCGGTTCGCAAACGATAGCTGCGCAGTCTGCCGAGAATGTGGCCGAACCGACACCGCAAACGCAGGCTTCGGCCGCGCCTTTCGTGGCGGCGCACTACGAAACGCCCGAGGGACAGCGTGCCATCGAAGAGGGGGCACAGCGTTTGGCCGAGATCGTTCGCTTGGCCAACGACGAGTTGCTGCGCAGAACGCAGGCCGTGCTTTCGCCCGACATGGAGGCTGCGACGGAAGAATACATCGAAAAGCTCCGCACCCTCAACGAAACGCTCGCCAAGGTGGACGAACAGAGCGCACGCCTTACCCGCGATTCGCAAGAGATGGAGAATCTCAACCGCACCCTCATCGGTATCAACAAAGTCTACGACTTGCACTTCGCTTCTATCTCGCGTCAGGTCACAACGATCGAGGAAATCAATGCGCAGACGCGCGATCTCGCCGCCAAAATCGAAGAGGTCAACCAAATCTACGCGCGGATGGTGCAAACCCTCAATATTATGGGCAACCCCTATGCGGCGATGGGCGGCGTAAATGCACAACCTGCCGCTGCCCCCGCCCAACAATCGCCCGAAGCACCGACGCAACCCACTTCAGCATCCTGAACATTCGCCCATGGCCATTCAAAAAAAGACCGGTTTCGCCGCGGCAAAAGATGATTAACCTCATGTACGTCGTGTTGATGGCAATGCTTGCTCTCAACGTTTCGACGGACGTGCTCAAAGGTTTCTCGCTCGTAGGCAACAGCCTCGACCGCACTATCACCACGACGGAACAGGAAAACAAAGAGCTGCTCGCCGACTTCGAGGCGCAGTATCGCAAGAATCCCGTCAAGGTGCAGCCTTGGTGGGAAAAAGCGCAGGCTGTGCAGCGATCTGCCGACAGTCTTTGCCGCTACATCGACGAACTCAAATGGGCCATCGCCCGAGAAACCGATGGTGCAGACGGCAACCCGAAAGACATTCAGCACAAAGACGACCTCGAAGCAGCTGGAGTAGTGATGCTCAACCCCGCCACTCTTCGCGGACGACTCCTCTATCGTCGTGTCAATTATTTCCGAGATTTCGCCACTTCTTTTATTGCCGATCGTCGACGTCGCGCCATTGTTGCCGCCAACCTCTCCACCGAGGTGCCGCAAGGTGAGGACAATATAGGAAAGAACTGGCAAGAATACATGTTCGAGTCCATGCCTTCCATTGCGGCCGTCACGATGCTTTCCAAATTGCAGAGCGACGTTCGCAAAGCCGAAGGCGAAGTGCTGCACACCCTTGTGGCCAATATCGGCGTAAAGGACATCCGCGTCAACGAACTCAACGCCTATGTGCTGCCCGAAGCCACTACGCTCTTCCCCGGCGACGAGTTTCGCTCGAGAGTCTTCATGGCCGCGATCGACACCACGCAGCGTCCGGAAATATACATCAACGGTCGGCGCATAGGTGCCGACGGTCGCTACAACTTCCGCGTCGGCGCGCCGGGAAGCTACGACTTCCGCGGCTATATCACCATGCCTAACGCGGCCGGTGAGACGGTTCGTCGCGAATTCTCACAACATTATACTGTAATCGCTCCGCCCACCGGTGCAACAGTGGCCGCCGATCTGATGAACGTGCTTTATGCCGGCTACGACAACCCCATTTCCGTCAGCGCATCGGGCATCTCTTCCGACAAAATCCACCTGAGTATGAGCGGAGGTACGCTCAATGCGAAAGGCAACGGCAAGTATGTGGCGCGACCCGCCCACGTTGGGCAAGATGTCACCTTCACTGTCACAGGAGAAGTGGGCGGCAAGCCCCAAACCATGGGCGCGTTCTCGTTCAAAGTGCGAAAGCTCCCCGATCCCGCCGCATTTATCACGATAGGCGGTGACCAATTCCGCGGAGGCCGCATCGGCAAGGGAAATATTGTCGGCGCCACACGATTAGATGCCGCGATCGACGACGGACTCCTCAACATTCCGTTCACCGTCCGCTCCTTCGAATGCGTTTTCTTCGACCGTCTCGGCAATGTCCTCCCGCGTCCTTCGGCAGGTGCCTCGTTCACCGAAGCCCAGCGCGACCTCATTCGCCAACTCTCTCGCGGCAAACGTTTCTACATCAGCAATATCCACGCCGTAGGTCCCGACGGCATCGAGCGAACGCTCAACGGATCGCTCGAAGTGATCATCAATTAAAACGTACTCCCCACAATGCAGCTCAAAGCGCATCTCCCTCGTCTCCTTCTCCTCTTCGGTCTCGCCGTAGCCCTCCACTCTGCGGCGCAACCCCCCGCCCGTCTGCGCGAATCCGGCAACACCGAATCGCGCAACGCCGCGTCTGCCGGCAATGCGCCCCGTTCTGCCGCAACAGCAGGTAACGGTAAAGTATTGGGCAGCATCCGCGAGTTTCCCACTGCCTCGTCCATGCCGCAAGATGCCGCATGGCGCCGCGACATCTACCGAGAAATCGATCTCACCCGCGATGCCAATGCGCCACTTTACTATCCCGTCACGCCGGGAGCGGGGAGAGAAAATCTGTTTGTCCACCTCTTTCACCTCATTCTCCGCGGTAAAATTAAAGCCTACGAGTACACGCCCGACGCCATTGAGCACTTCGACGAGAAACATGTGGTGAAAGGCAAGAAAATTTTGGACGACAATCACATCTTCTACGAGACAAACGACGGAAAAATGCGCGTCAACGACGCCGATCTGCCCTCCGAAGACGTGAAACGCTACTATCTGAAAGAAAGCGTCTACTTCAATCAGCACACCGGCACCTTCAGTACGCAAGTAGAAGCCCTCTGTCCGCTGATGGTCAGCGGCGATTTCGGCGACGGTAGCAGTCAAACTACCCCGCTCTTCTGGGTGAAATACGAAGAAGCCGCCCCCTATCTGGCCAAGCTCTCGCTCATGAGCAGCAATCTCAACAATGCCGCCGAAATTTCGGCCGACGATTTCTTCAATACCAACCGCTACGAAGGCCCGATCTACCAAACCAAGAACCTCCAAGACCGCACCCTTGCGCAAATTGCCCCCTCTGATTCGGCGCGCACGAAGGTGCGTGAGCAGATCGAAGCCGAGATTCGCACCTTCCAGCGCAATGTTTGGATGGGCGACAGCGTTCGTTCCAAACACAGCGGACACTTCGAAGGTAGAAAGCACAGACGGCGAGCAGCGCAAGGTCGCTTCGCGCAAGGTAGCGCCCGAAAAGCTCAAGAAGCAGAAAACTCCCAAACCCCAAACGTCATCACCCCGTTCGTCGGCCACGTTTTCCGTGCGTCGACAGCGTCACTGATTCCTAAAAACCACTATTGCCGTTCTTGTTCGAGGCCATTGTTCCCCGAGCATGACGGCATTTTTTTCGCACCATCATGAAAGTCATCAATTTCGCCGAGCACAACACCGTCATCAACAACTACATCGCCGAGCTGCGCGACGTGGATATTCAGAAGAACCGCGCCTGGTTCCGCCAAAATCTCCGCCGCATCGGTCACGCCATGGCCTACGAAGTGTCGAAGACCCTCACCTATAGCGAAAAGACCGTGGAAACGCCCCTCGCCCCCGCCCGCGTGAACACCACCGACGACCGTATTGTCATCGGCACCGTCCTCCGCGCCGGCTTTAGCCCTCCACGAAGGTTTCCTCGACGTCTTCTCCGGCGCAGATAGTGCCTTTGTCAGCGCCTACCGTAAGGAAGGTCGCAAGGAAGACATCGAGATTTGCGTCGAATACATCGCCTCGCCCGATCTCAACGGCTGCACCTTCATGCTCGTCGACCCCATGTTGGCCACCGGCGGCTCCTTCAATTTGGCCTATCAAGCCTACCTCACCAAGGGAAAGCCCGCCCATCTGCACATCTGCGCCGTCATCGGTTGTGAAGAAGGCGTGAAGCGCCTCGGCGAACTCTTCCCCTCCGACGATGTCACGCTCTGGATTGCCGCCATCGACCCCGTGCTCAACGAAAAAGCCTACATCGTGCCCGGACTTGGCGACGCCGGCGACCTCTGCTACGGCGACAAACTCTCCGACTGATCGGCGAAAGGCTAGCGCCGTCCTCATTGGTTTTTCTAAAAACTGATTCCCCTTACGAGAGGTGTGGCACACAGTGTCACACCCTTTTCCATTTTTCTCTCTTTCGCTCATGCCCCAACTTCGTTTTCTCCCCGTTCTCTTCTGCGTACTGCCCCTTTTCGTTGCTTGTCTCAAGGACGAACCGGCCGGCATTGAGGCCGACATCGTGAGTGTTCACCTCGAACCGACCGTCGCCGCGCGATTGCTCGGCGCAACGGCCGCCCCGGTGCGCCAAGTGTCCGCCAACGACACCGATATTGTCTTCACCCTCGCCGCCGATGCCGACACCGCGCTGCTGCGCACCCTCTCTCCGACCTTTACGCTCAGCAACGGCGCCACCCTTCGCTGTCTCGACGGCGACCGACCCGATTTCGCCAGCGCCGCCGCGTCGCTTACGAAGTGACCTCGCAAGATCGGCAGTGGAAGCGCCGCTACACGATGAGTTTCGTCCCCGCGGCCGATTTTCCCGAGTTCTTCGGTTTCGAAGATCACGCCCTCAATTCGCCCGATCCGCACTATTTCACTTGGTTTGAAAAGAACGCCGACAGCACCGCCCGCAACTTCTGGGCGAGCGGCAACCCCGGTTTCTTGTTGAGCCGCTACGATGCGAAGCCCGACGAGTACCCCACGAGCGTGGAAGCCAAGGGACGCACCGGAACGGCCTTGCGCCTCGTGACACAAAGCACCGGCGATCTCGGAGCCGCCTTCGGCAAGCCCATTGCCGCCGGCAATCTCTTCGTCGGCACCTTCGATCTCGCCAGCGCCCTCTTCAATCCGCTCGCCGCCACCCGCTTTGGTGTGCCGGTGAACCGCATTCCCACGCGCTTCGAGGGCTATTACAAGTGGCAGCCCGGCGAAGTCTTCACCAACGCCGAACGAAAGGCTGTACAAGGTCCGGCCGCTGACGGAAAAGACGCCCCGCGCATCTATGCCGTGGTCTATCGCAACGCAGACGCGGAAGGAAAGGCCGTCACGCTCGACGGGAGCAACATTCTCTCCTCGCCGCTCGTTGTGGCTGTGGCACTTCTCGATGATTTCACCGTCACCGGCGTTGCTGAAAACGCAACTTGGGTGCATTTCGATCTGCCTTTTTCACAGCAAGCGCCCATTGACAATCGTTTGCTCGACCGTCACGGCTACAGCTTGGCGCTTGTCTTCACCTCTTCGCGCGGTGGGGCCGAATTTGCCGGCGCAGTCGGCTCGACGCTTCTCGTCGACGACTGCCGACTCACCTTCTAATTGGCGCTGCTTCGCGCTTTTCTCCTCTTTCATCTCGTATTGTTCATGCACGTTCTCTTTTCTCGTTTCGGCCTTCGCTTCCTCCGCCTGTTGGTGGTGGCGTTCGCTGCCTTTCTCCCCCTCCTCGGCGCTGCTCATCGCCCCGATGCTGAAAATACTGCCCGCTGGTCGGTGCGCCCCGGCGTAGGTTACACGATCGGCGCGTTCGTTCCCACACCCACGCCCGTCGAACTGCGCGCCGTCGACCACTATGCGCCCGTGGGTGGCCTGCGCTTCGGCGCCGATGTGGTCTATCGCACCGGCGGTGTGGTCGATTGCTCAATCGGTGCCTACTTCACCGACCGCGGCATGGACACCGAGGTGCGTGTCAGCGGCTATCGCACCAAAGTGGTGCAGGGCAGTCAGCAACTTTCGGGCTATTTCTTCGGCCGTAACCACACGCGCGCTCGTCTACGCGGCCTTTTCGTTCCCCTTGCCGTGCGCTATCCGATGGGACGCTGCACCCTCACGGGCGGCGCCTACCTCGAATGGTACAGCCTCACGCAGTTTTCGGGCACCGCCTCCGACGGTTATCTGCGCGTCGACCGTCCCACGGGCGACAAAGTGCTGATCGGCCCGACGAACGAGGGGAGTGCGTCCTACGACTTCGGCGACCAACTCAACGACAGCGGCTTCGGCTTGCACTTGGGTGGGGAGTATGCGCTCGAAGCGCTTCTTGCTCAACGCACAGCTCACGTGGGCGCTCACACCGGCCTTCGATCGCAGCTTCACCGCCGTGCCCACGCCCTTGCACCCCTTGGGTTTCACACTGGGCGTGAACTATGTGCTCAGCGGTGCGCGCTGATCGCCGCCTCTCTCTGCTGCCGCTCGCTCTTGCGCGGCAACCCATTTCTAATCGCCTTTTTTCGGGGAGCTCACGCCGTGTTGGCAGAGATCCCCGTTTTGTCTTTGTTTCCTCTCCACGCCTTTTGCGAAAAAGTCGTGGACTTTCTTCGAAAAGTTGGGGAGAATGAGCGAAAAGTTGTCCGTTTTTTCGAAGAAACAGCCGAGTTTTCGCGAAATCGGCCGCCACTTCTGTCGCGAACGCCCCGAGAAATATATGAAGAAGCACGCGGTCGCCCGATAATAAATGTGTAACTTTGCTGCGCACATCGTATTTAATCCCCCATACATAATACACCTGCTCAAAATGATTTTCTTTTTCAGCACCCCCGTACGAAGCATCATCGCCACAGCGGTAGATCATCGCCTCGACGCCGAAGAAATGAAAAAACTTTGCTGGCTCTACGGAGAGGCTACCCCGATCGAAGGCGATCGTGTGGAAGGGCTCTTCGTCGGACCCCGCCGCGAAATGGTAACTCCTTGGAGCACAAATGCCGTTGAGATCACGCAAAACATGAATCTCAACGGCATTTCGCGCATTGAAGAATACTTCCCCACCACGGCCGAGGAGGAGCACGACCCCATGCTGCAGCGAGTTTACGACGGACTGGACGACACGCTTTTCACCGTCCACCATACGCCCGAACCCATTCGCACGGTCGACAATCTCGACGCCTACAATGAGCAGGAAGGACTCGCACTTTCGCCCGCCGAGATCGAATATCTCCACGGTGTGGAGCGCCAACTCGGTCGCCCCCTCACCGACAGTGAAATCTTTGGTTTCGCGCAGCTCAACTCCGAGCACTGCCGCCATAAGATTTTCGGCGGTACGTTTGTCATCGACGGCGAGGAAATGCCCTCCGCCCTCTTTGCCATGATTAAACGCACCACGAAAGAAAATCCGCACCGCATCCTTTCGGCCTACAAAGACAACGTGGCGTTCTCCGAAGGCCCCGTGGTGGAGCAGTTTGCGCCCACGCGTCACGACACTTCCGACTATTTCGTGATTCGCGACATCGAAAGTGTCATCTCTATCAAGGCCGAAACGCACAACTTCCCCACCACCGTCGAGCCGTTCAACGGTGCTTCGACCGGCACGGGCGGTGAAATCCGCGATCGTATGGGAGGTGGTGTCGGTTCGTTGCCCATTGCCGGCACGGCGGTCTACATGACGGCCTATCCCCGCCTGGACAATCAGCGTCCGTGGGAGAACGATATGCCCGCCCGCCCCTGGCTTTTACCAGACGCCCCGCCAGATCCTCACGAAGGCTTCCAACGGTGCTTCGGACTTCGGCAACAAGTTCGGCCAACCCCTCATCGCCGGTTCGGTGCTCACCTTCGAGCACGCCGAAAACGGCGAGAACTATGCCTTCGACAAAGTGATCATGCTCGCCGGCGGTGTGGGCTACGGCACGAAGCGCGACTGCCTCAAAGGCACGCCCGAGAAGGGCAACAAAATTGTGGTGGTCGGTGGCGACAACTACCGCATCGGTCTCGGTGGCGGCTCGGTTTCGTCGGTCGACACGGGGCGTTACAGCTCGGGCATTGAGCTCAATGCCGTGCAACGCGCCAACCCCGAAATGCAGAAGCGCGCCGCCAACCTCGTTCGCGCCCTCTGCGAGGAGGAACACAACCCCGTGGTGTCGATCCACGACCACGGTTCGGCCGGTCACGTCAACTGTCTGTCCGAACTCGTCGAAGAGTGCGGCGGCACCATCGACATGAGCCGCCTGCCCGTGGGCGATCCGACGCTTTCGGCCAAGGAAATCATCGCCAACGAGAGCCAAGAGCGCATGGGCTTCCTCATTGAGGAACAACACATCGACGACGTGCGCCGCATTGCCGAGCGCGAACGTGCGCCCCTCTATGTGGTGGGCGAAACCACGGGCGATGCGCACTTCGCCTTCGAACAAGCCGACGGCAAACGCCCCTTCGACCTCGATGTCGCACAGATGTTCGGCCATTCGCCCAAGACGGTGATGACCGATGTGACGGTGAAGCGCGAATACGCTCCCGCCGTTTACGACGAATCGCAGCTCGAAACCTATTTGCGCAACGTCCTTCGCCTCGAAGCTGTGGCCTGCAAAGACTGGCTCACCAACAAGGTGGACCGTTCCGTCACGGGTAAGGTGGCACACCAGCAGTGTCAGGGCGAACTCCAGTTGCCTTTGGCCGACTGCGGCGTGGTAGCGCTCGACTATCGCGGTCGCGCCGGTATCGCCACCGCTATCGGTCACGCCCCGCAGGTGGGATTGGCCAGTGCCGAGGCCGGTTCGGTGATGGCCGTGGCCGAGTCGCTCACCAACATCGTGTGGGCGCCGCTCGCCGACGGACTCAACAGCGTGAGCCTCTCCGCCAACTGGATGTGGCCGTGCCGTTCGCAGGCCGGCGAAGACGCGCGTCTTTATGCCGGTGTGAAGGCGTTGAGCGATTTCTGCTGCGCCCTGCACATCAACGTGCCGACGGGTAAAGACTCGCTCTCGATGACGCAACAATATCCCGACGGCAAGAAGATCATTGCCCCCGGCACCGTGATCGTCAGCGCCGGCGGTGAAGTGAGCGATGTGCGCCGTGTCGTGCGCCCCGTGGTGATCAACGACCCCGCTTCGCGCCTTTATTATATTGACTTCTCTTCCGCACCGCTTGCCCTCGGCGGCTCGGCCTTCGCTCAGACGCTCGGCCGCGTGGGTAGCGACGTGCCCACGGTAGCCGACGCCGAAGCCTTCCGCCGTGCGTTCGCTGCGGTGCAAAAGCTCGTGTCGCAAGAACTCCTCCTCGCCGGTCACGACGTGAGCGCGGGTGGTTTGGTGACGACTTTGCTCGAAATGTGTTTCGCCAACACCAAGGGCGGTCTCGAACTCTCGCTCGACGCGCTCTCGCCCGCCAGCGACTTCGCGCACACCCTCTTCGCCGAAAACCCCGCTGTGGTGGTGCAGGTGGCCGATGCGCACAACGAGGCTTTCTCGGCCGTACTCGCCGAAGCCGGTGTGGCCGCCGTCGAACTCGGTCGCCCCGTCGCAGCCCGCACCCTCACACTGCGCCGCGCCGATCGCCAACTTGCGCTCGATATCGACGCCCTGCGCGAGGATTGGTACGGCACTTCGGCCGAGATGGACACGTTCCAAAGTTTCAACGGTTGCGCCGAACAGCGCGCACACAACTATAAGTCGCAGCCCCTCAACTTCCGTTTGCCCGCTTCGTTCGACGGATCGTTTGCCACCCTCGGTGTTTCGCCCGATCGCCGCACACCTTCCGGCGTGCGCGCCGCCATCATTCGCGAGAAAGGCACGAACGGCGAGCGTGAAATGGCGTATATGCTCCATCTCGCCGGCTTCGACGTGAAGGATGTCACGATGACCGACCTCGTGAGCGGCCGCGAAACGCTCGATGAGGTGAACTTCATCGTCTTCTGCGGTGGTTTCTCGAACAGCGACGTGCTCGGTTCGGCCAAAGGTTGGGCAGGTGCTTTCCTCTTCAACCCGAAGGCCAAAGCCGCTCTCGACCGCTTCTATGCTCGCCCCGACACGCTTTCGCTCGGTGTCTGCAACGGTTGCCAGTTGATGGTCGAACTCGGTTTGGTTAACCCCGAACACACCGACCGTCGCGCACGCATGTTGCACAACGACAGCCACAAGTTCGAAAGCGGTTTCGTGGGTGTCGACGTGGCGCCCAACGACACGGTGCTCTTCAGCAGTCTTTCGGGTAGCCGTCTCGGCATTTGGATTGCCCACGGCGAGGGTAAGTTCAACCTCCCTCGTCCCGCTGCCGACTACAACATCGTGCTTTCGTACGCTTACGACCAATATCCCGCCAACCCCAACGGTTCGGATTACAACGCCGCGGGTATCGCGAGCGCCGACGGCCGCCACGTGGCGATGATGCCCCACTTGGAACGCGCCTTCCTGCCTTGGCAAACGCCGTTCTATCCCGCCGATCGCCGCGCCGACGACTGCACTCCTTGGCTCGAGGCCTTTGTCAACGCCCGCCGCTGGGTGGAAAGCCACCGCGCCTAAGCGAAGAAAACGGATCGCCCGTTATTGAAAAAGATTCCCCCGTGTGTCGAGCGACGCACGGGGGAGTTTTGGTTTGTAGAATTGGGTAGGTAAAAAAATATCTTTGTGCTGTGTAGCGTGGTAGGTAATTTAATTTATACTGCTCTCCCGATATATTATTGCGAGTATACAGAAGAGAATCAACAGTAGACCCAGCCTAAAACTCAAGTTTGAAATACCAAAACCAGAGTTTTTCAAACGAATAGCCTAATTTTGCACTTGCCGGTTGACTCTAAGACCGAAACCGGATTGTCGAAATTGCGGTTATAAATTCGGTTATAATGTTCTGTCGTCTTTGTAAAGAGCATTCATCCAAGCAAATGCAAGATGACTTCGGTTATAATTCGGCTATAATTCGGTTATAAGTCAGCTATAATCACGAATTGTCAGGACACCATGTTGTTTCTGTTGCATGGCTGATTCTATCCGATAGGGCATGAGGGGAAATGCCTCTGGAGGCTAAAAATGAGAGGGATAAATTAAATTACTGCATGGAACATCCAGATGCCCATCAGCATGCTGGATTACCAGGTCTACTCGAGCACCGTGAAAGAAGCCATATACATTCTGTGAATGCCAAGAGTGTACATATTATAATATATATGAGATTACTTATACCGTCAATTTATAGGCGTATCAATAGAAAGATACCTCATTTTGAGAGTTCAGAATCACTGATGCTGCTATGCATTGGCGAGGTTTTTTTTTGATAGTGAGGAATGTGAAGGGCTTTCTACAAGTACGCTTCACAAAATAGCAGATGTTGTATTAAAAGAAGGGTGGTTGTGTTTTGATCCAGTATTCCAGAAGTTTCATTCTGATGTGATTACTATCCCTGGAATTTGTGGAGAACAATCTTTAATGGAGACATTGAGGCAAGAAGTACAAGCATATCATACTCGTGAGCGGAAACGAGCGCTTTTGCAGAAGTACGGGAGAGAAGTAGAAGATTCTTTAGACAACCCTGTCTTGCTAAATTCTTTTTCTGACCATAAATACACTCGGGATTTTATAGCTGATTTGCTTAAATACCCCGGGAGATTTTTCTTAACAGGTGTCGAATATCCAAATCCGGGAAATTATCTTTTATTCCCATCGAGAGATCTTCCTTATTGGGTTGAGAAACTCTCTCCTATAATAGAGGGTTTGTGTATTAAGGACAGTTATGTCTAAATTTTGATGACCTACGACAAGGGATGGATAGTACGTTCCGCAGAGTAGTACTCCTGTCCGAGGTTATCTCCATCGCATGAGTTCTCAGCTTGAGCAGAGCATATTTGGGTGTGCATGGAATACCGAACTCAGATTGACAAGGGCTTATTACAATCTTCATGTACAGCAAATCCCATGTTATGAAAGACATAACATGGGATTTTTTCTTTTTTCGTCGAAAGCCCCGTCCGCGCGGTCAATCTTCGCGGGTGGCCTCTTTGAAGCGCGCCAAGAGCCAGTCGCTCTGTTGCTCGCGGGTGAGGGACGAGTTGTCGAGCACCAGCGCATCGGGAGCTTGACGCAAGGGGTTCATTTCGCGGTGCGAGTCGATGTAGTCGCGCTCCTGCACGTTCTTGAGAATCGCCTCGTAGTCGCCCGCCATACCCTTGGCCTGCAGTTCGTCGTAGCGGCGGCGCGCACGCACCTCGGCCGAGGCCGTGACGAAGATCTTCAGTTCCGCGTCGGGGAACACCGCCGTGCCGATGTCGCGACCGTCCATCACGATGCCCTTCGCACGACCCATTGCCTGCTGCTGCGCCGTCATCGCCTCGCGCACGAAAGGCAGGGCGGCCACCGGGCTCACGTGGTTGCTCACCTCGAGCGAACGAATGGCGTCTTCCACACATTCGCCGTTGAGATAGGTTTGCGGCAGCTGCGTCTCGGGATCGAGGCGGAAACTCACTTCGATTTGCGGCATTTGCTCGCGGAGCATCTCGGTTTCCAAACTGCCGTCGGGTGCAAAGAGACCATGACGCAGCGCATGGAGCGTCACCGCGCGATACATCGCACCGCTGTCCACATAAATGTAGCCCACACGGCGCGCCAAAGCTTTGGCCATCGTACTTTTGCCGCAGGAACTGTGGCCGTCGATGGCGATCACGATTTTTTTCATAAGGAGATGAAAGGAGAATTTGAATGCATAAATCGACTCGCCGCGCGCTGTCCGTGCGGCGGTACGAGAGAGCGAAAGAAGGGAGCAGCGTTGCGCCCGGAACACCGCGTCAGCGCCCTTTGGGGCGCAGCGTGATGAGCGGAACAATCATTTCTTCCATCGAAACACCGCCGTGTTGGAAGGTGTCGCGGAAGTGCTGCACATAGTAGTTGTAGTTGTTGGGATAAGCGAAGAAGCGCGCCCCCGTGGCAAAGATGTAAGTCGTCGAGAGGTTGGGCGCCGGCAGCCGGAGGTCGGCCGGATTGCGCACCTCAAAGACCTCTTTGGCCGGATAGGAGAGGTTGCGCCCCAGTTTGTAGCGCAGGTTGGTGTTCACATTGCGGTCGCCCACCACCTTCACCGGCCGATCCACGCGAATCGAACCGTGGTCGGTGGTGAGCACCACGTCGGCATCGTCGGCCGCCAAGCGGCGGAAGAGTTCGCGCAAACCCGTGTGGCGGAACCACGAGAGGGTGATGGAGCGATAGGCCGCTTCGTTCGAGGCCAATTCGCGCACCATGCGGCTCTCGGTGCGGGCGTGGCTGAGGATGTCGATGAAGTTGATCACCGCCACACTTAGATCGCGGCTGCGCATCTCGTCGTAGGAGGCCAACCACTTGTCCACCGCCGCCGAATCGTTGAGTTTGTGATAGGCAAAGGTGGGTCGGCGGTGCAGGCGCGCAAGTTGGCGTTCCAAGAGCTCGGCCTCGTGCAGGTTCTTGCCCTCTTCCGACTCCTCATCCACCCACAGATCGGGGTGCGTGCGCGCAATGTCGAGCGGCATCATGCCGGCAAAGAGCGCGTTGCGCGCATATTGGGTGGCGGTGGGTAGGATGGAGAAATAGACCTGCTCCTCCGCGTCGAAATCGGCCGCGAGTTCCGGTGCCAACACGCGCCACTGGTCGTAGCGAAAGTTGTCGAGCACGAGCAGCACCACGCGCCGACCGGCCGCCAAGCGCGGGAACACCGCGCGGCGCAACACATCGGGCGAGAGGGTGGGGCGCGCCGGCGCATCGGCATCGGCTACCCAATCGGCGTAGTTGGCCTTCACAAACTTGGCGAAGGCCGCATTGGCCTCTTCCTTCTGGTCGCGCAGGAGGTCGGCCATCGCCCCGTCGGCACCGGCGGCCAACTGCAGTTCCCAGTGCACCAGGCGCTTGTAGAGTTCCACCCAAGCCGCGGCGTCGCCGGCCGCGTCCATGTCGAGCGCGAGTTGGGCGAACTCACGGCGATAGCCCGATTCGGTTTGCTCCTGCACGATCTCGTGGCGGTGGATGTTCTTTTTCAGCGCCATGAGTATCTGCATCGGGTTGACGGGTTTGAGCAGATAGTCGGCAATCTGTGCGCCGATGGCTTGGTCCATGAGGTCCTCGGCCTCGTTTGGTGACCATCACCACGGGCACGTCGGGTTGCACCTCTTTGATGGCGGCGAGGGTTTCGAGTCCCGAGAGGCCGGGCATGTTTTCGTCGAGCAGCACGAGGTCGAAACGCTGTGTGCGACAAAGCTCCACCGCGTCGTTGCCGTTGGAGGCTGTGGTGATGTCGTAACCTCGTTTTTCGAGAAAGAGACAGTGCGGGCGGAGGAGATCGATCTCGTCGTCCACCCAAAGAAGGCGTGCACTCATGGGCGTTTGTGTTGGTCGGCGACGGCGGGGTGCCGCGCTCGATACAAAGTTAGTGTTTTCTCTCGAATAGGCCAACTACCCGTTGCTTTTCTCTTTGTTGGTCGTAGGGCGGTCGGGCGCGCGGTCGGAGAGGTGAGATGCACCTTATTTTTTTCGCGCGCGTACGCGCGTCCGCTGTTTTTCGTTTTTTGCCTTCACCTCTTCACCTTTTGTCCTCAATGTGTTGGTGCTGAGTGTAGTACGAGTGAAGGCTTCACCCTTTTTGCCTTCACCTTTTTCTCTCAATTTACCTTCACCTCATCCTTCACCGCAAGTAGTTGGTTGTGAGTGAGTTGTCGGTGTTCGAGTGTGAAGGTGAAAAGGGTGAAGGCTTCACCTGCAACAATCTGTTATTCAGTGTTTTGAATGGGTTTCTTCTGCAAGGTGAAGGCAAAGTCGAAAAGCGATGGAGTGCGCGTATGCGCGTGTGTGAAGGGGCGAGAGGGACGAACGAAGTGGGCTTCGGCGTGCGAAAAGTGGGGAGGATTGGGCGAGAAGTTGACGAGTTTCGACCGAAACAAGGCTTGTTTTTTTGCCGTGTCGGTGGGTCGAAAAGGAGAGGAGGCAAGAGCGTGCTGAATTCTGTCGTTGCCAGGGCGAACGAGCGAGTGGAAATGTCCTGTGCGAGTGAAAAAGCGAGCGAATTGCGGTCTGCATTTGACAGCGTGTGCGGTGAGTGGGGCGGGAGTGGAGAGCGGAGTCGGACGATGAAGGCATGCGCCGTAAAAAAATGCCGTGGAACATCGTGGAACACTTTTTTTTTCTTACCTTTGCCACATGAACCGATCCGAACCAACATCGGACACAACGAATCACTATGGGAAAAATCATCGCAATCGCCAACCAGAAAGGCGGGGTGGGGAAAACGACCACTTCGATCAATCTTGCCGCCTCGCTCGCCACGCTTGAGAAAAAGGTACTCCTCGTGGACTGCGACCCTCAGGCCAACGCTTCGAGCGGCATCGGTGTAGATGTCGGCAAAATCGAATCGTCGGTCTACGAATCGATGATCGGCAAGCAGGATATTCGCGAAAATATCTACACCACCGACATCGACGGACTCGATGTCGTGCCCTCGCACGTCAATCTCTCGGGAGCCGACGTCGAACTCCTCCAGATGGAGCGCCGTGAGTTTGTCATCAAGGAGATGCTCGCCGTGGTGAAAGACGATTACGACTACATTCTCATCGACTGCTCGCCCTCGCTCGGACTCACCACCGTGAATGCCCTCACGGCGGCCGACTCGGTCATCATCCCCGTGCAGTGCGAATATTTCGCCCTCGAAGGCATCACGCAGTTGCTCAACACGATTCGCATGATCAAAATGCGGCTCAACCCCGAATTGGAAATCGAAGGCTTCCTCCTCACCATGTACGACCGTCGTTTGCGACTGGCCAACCAAATCTACGATGAGGTGAAACGCCACTTCCAAGAACTGGTGTTCAAGACCGTGGTGCAGCGCAACGTGAAGCTCTCCGAAGCGCCCTCACACGGCATTCCCACCATTCTCTACGACGCCGAATCGATCGGGGCGGTCAACCACCTGTCGCTCGCTCGAGAGATCATCCAAAAGAACACCCCGGCTTGATCCCGCCACGCCGGCTCACCGCATTTTTTTCACCACTAAGTTCACGACATGGCCGTACAAAAGAAATATCCTGCACTCGGACGCGGACTCGATGCGCTCATCTCGACCGGTGAGGTGCACACCAACGGCTCGTCGAGCATCGGCGAGGTCGATATTCGCTCGATTGTGGCCAATCCCAACCAGCCCCGCAGAGAGTTTGACCCTGAGGCACTCGAAGAACTGGCCGAGAGCATCCGACAGATCGGGGTGATTCAGCCCATCACGCTCCGCAAAATGGACGATGGCACCTATCAGATCATCGCCGGTGAACGACGTTGGCGCGCCTCGCAGATGGCGGGCTTGCTTTCGATACCGGCTTATGTGCGCACGGCCGACGACGAGAACATGATGCAGATGGCGCTGGTGGAGAACATTCAGCGCGAAGACCTCAATGCCATCGAGATTGCACTCGCCTACCAGAACCTGATCGAGCAGTACGACCTGACGCAGGACGCGCTCTCGGAGAAGGTGGGCAAGAAGCGGGCGACCATTGCCAACTACCTGCGACTGCTCAAACTGCCCGCGCAGGTGCAGATGGCGCTCCAAAAGCGCGAAATGGACCAAGGCCATGCGCGCGCGCTGCTCGGACTGCAACAGCCCTCGCTCCAAGTGAAGCTCTTCGGTGAGATTCAAGAGAAGGGCTATTCTGTGCGCCAAGTGGAGGAAATGGTGAAGGAAATCAACGCCGGCGGCACCGTGCCGAGCGGGCGCAAGAACCTTCGCGACAAGAAGAAGGCGCTGGCCGAAGAATATGTGCCGGTGCGCGAACGTCTCTCGGAGGTGTTCCACACGAAGGTCAGCATGACCTACAACAAAGGAAAGGGAGCGATCTCGATTCCCTTCAACGACGAATACGAACTCAAACATGTGCTCGGACTCCTCGAGCTGCTGAGCTGATTGGGCTCGGTGGTGGTGCGGAAAATCCGTTTTTGCTCTGATGGCAATGGCTGTTCACGCTCTTTTTTTCTCGTTTCCGCTGCGGTGGATCATGGCGCTTGGCGGCATGGTGCTCGGCGGTGCTCTGTTTGGTGCTTCTGCCGATCGGAGCGATGGCGCAGTATGTGCCGATTCCGACGGAAACGACACCGATCGACACGGTGAAGGGCATTGAAACCACGGCTATTGCCCCCTCGCTCCTCGAACGGCCCACCGACAGTGTGCGCACCGAGGGTGCACCGGTGGACACCGCGCTGCTGATTCGCCAAAACGAGGCGACGCTGGCGGCGGCATCGGTCAAAAGCGATCAGCAAGTGAGCGTGCCGGTCAAGGCCTTTGTGCCCAATCCGCAGCGCGCGCTGTGGTTGGCGCTCGTGGCACCCGGAGCCGGCCAGATCTACAATAGAAAATACTGGAAGTTGCCCATTTTCTACGGTGGTTTCCTCGGATGCACCTATGCTTTCCTGTGGAACCAACAAATGTTCATGGACTATTCGCAGGCTTACCTCGACATCATGGACGACGATCCGAACACCGCGTCCTATCGCAACTTCTTCCCCCCGGGCTACGACATCGATTCGCGCCTGGAACAATTTAAGTCGGTGTTCAAAAACCGCAAAGACCGCTTTCGTCGCTATCGCGACCTCTCGGCGTTTTGCTTCATCGGCGTGTATCTGCTGTCGGTCGTCGACGCGTATGTGGATGCACAGTTGTCGGTCTTCGACATTAGTCCCGACCTGTCTTTGCGAGTTGCTCCTGCCCTGATTGAAACCAACAATGGCCCTTCGACCCTTCCCGCCATGGGATTGGGTGCGACCTTCACTTTCTGACCATTGTTCAGCCCCATATTCACAATGATGAACCGTATCTACAAGTATTTCTGCTCCCTGGCCATCGGATGCTTCGCCGCATCGGCGACGGCCACGACCATTCTGCCGTCGGCCGACACGATCATGGTGTCGGATGTTGATCTCCAATCTGCTGCGCAGACCACTGATGTGACGCCCACAGAGGGCATGTTGCACAATGTCGACACGCAGGTGGACGGATGGTACATGCGGAAATACATGCGCGTGGATTCTACGTTGTACACCAACGAGAACCCCATTTTCCCCCGTGAGGTCTATATGGACCGTCTGCGTCGTTTGCCCAACATCGTGGAGATGCCTTACAATGATGTGGTGCAGGATTACATTAACCACTACACCGGCCGCTTGCGTCGCTCGGTGAGCTTCATGCTGGGCGTGCAAAACTTCTATGTGCCCCTTTTTGAGGAGGCTTTGGAGGCCGAGGGTGTACCTCTTGAGCTGAAGTATCTCCCCGTGGTGGAAAGTGCGTTCGACCCGATGGCGACGAGCCACGTGGGAGCGGCGGGACTGTGGCAATTCATGGTGCCGACGGCGAAACACTACGGTTTGACGGTCAACAGCTTGATCGACGAGCGTCGCGATCCGGTCAAATCATCGCGCGCAGCGGCGAAATACCTCAAAGATCTCTACAATTCGTTCGGAGATTGGACACTGGCCATCGCGGCTTACAACTGCGGTCGCAACAACGTGCTCAAAGCCATCAAACGTGCCGGCGGTGCGCGCGATTATTGGGCGATTTATCCCTATTTGCCCCGCGAAACCCGTGGTTACGTGCCGGCTTTCATCGCGGCGAACTACGTGATGACTTACTATTGCGACCACAAAATTCCGGCGATGAAGACGATCGCGCCGGCCGAAACCGACACGGTGGTGGTGACGCGCAGTCTGCACTTGGGACAGGTGGCGGCGGCTTGCAACTTAGATTTCGAAACGGTGCAGGCCATGAACCCGCAATATCGCACGGGCGTGGTGCCCGGCAACGCACAGCCCTGTGCGCTGAGATTGCCCATGACGGCGATCGATCGTTTCTTGCAACTCGGTGATTCGGTCTACCACCTGACGCCGACTGTCGAAGTGGCGGAACGCCGCGAGGAAGTGGTGCCCGCTGAAGCAGAGGTGGAATCAAAACAAGCCAACACGCGTCAAAGTCGCCGACAAGCTTTGGCGGAAGAACGCCGTGAGCGTCGCGAAAGAAAGGCTGCGGCCGCTGCAGAGAGAGCGCGAAAGCGCAAAAGCAAGCGTGCCACTCGATCGGAATCCGATGAAGTGGATATCCGTCAGGGCGACACGCTCAGCGAAATCGCGAGAAGAAACAACACAACTGTGGAGAAGTTGCAGAAAATCAACAACCTCAACGGTTCTGCTATCCGCGCGGGTAAAAAACTCCGCGTCAAATAACCGCATATTGTTCGTACGGAAGCATCACGTCCTCGGGGGTGATGCTTCCGCGTTTATATTCATAAGACTATGTCACACGACGACAGCGTATTGCGCGAACAACAGGAAGAACAGCAGGTGCAGGCCGCGTTTCAGCACTTGCTCGACACGTATCTCGCCTCCAGTCATCGTAAAAAAGTGGAGGTGATCACCAAAGCGTTCAACTTTGCGAAAGCTGCCCACCGTGGAGTGCGACGCAGAAGCGGTGAGTTGTACATCTTCCACCCCATTGCCGTGGCGCAAGTGGTGTGTGAGGAGATGGGTATGGGATCCACCACCATTTGCGCGGCTTTGTTGCACGATGTGGTGGAGGATACTGACTATACTCGCGAAGATATCGCCAATCTCTTCGGTGAAAAGGTGGCGAACATTGTCGAAGGGGTGACCAAAAGTGAGCGGTGGCATCTTCGGCGACCGCGCTTCGATGCAAGCAGAGACGTTCAAGAAGATACTCCTCACGATGAGCGACGACATTCGCGTCATCTTGGTGAAGATTGCCGACCGCCTCCACAACATGCGCACCCTCGATTCGATGCCGCCTTCGCGACAATATAAGATTGTGGGCGAAACGCTCTACATCTTTGCGCCCCTTGCCGACAGACTGGGTTTGAATCGCATCAAAACGGAGCTCGAAAATCTCTCGTTCAAGTACGAGCACCCCGACGACTACGCGCTGATCATGAAAGAGCTCAACGATTCGCAATTACAACGCGACGATGCCTTCCAAGAGTTCACCCCCGCCATCCGTGCCGCCCTGGACAGCAAGGGAGTGAACTACGAAATCAAGGCGCGCATCAAGAGTCCGTACAGCATTTGGCAGAAAATGCAACGAAAGCACATTCCTTTCGAGGAAGTCTTCGACATTTTGGCGATTCGCATCATTTTCCGACCGAAACCGAGAGAACGAAGTGGCCGAATGCTATGAGATCTACGCGGCGCTCACCCAAATCTACAAACCCCACCCCTCTCGCTTCCGCGACTGGTTGTCCACGCCGAAAGCCAACGGTTATCAAGCGTTGCACAACACCTTCATGTCGCACCAAGGCAAGTGGATCGAAGTGCAAATCCGCTCCGATCGCATGGACGATGTGGCCGAAGGAGGATTTGCCGCGCACTGGAAGTACAAAGAGGAGGGCGTGCAACACGATGAGCATGAGCTGGATACGTGGGTCAACTCCATTAAGGAAATTCTCGACGACCCCCAGCCCGACACCCTCGATCTGCTCGACACTATTAAACTTAATCTCTTTGCGTCAGAATTAAATGTCTTCACACCGAAGGGCGAAATCGTCACGCTTCCGCAAGGAGCGACGGTGCTCGACTTCGCTTTTGCCATTCACTCCATGGTGGGAAGTCACTGCATGGGCGCGAAAGTGAACCACCGCCTCGTGCCGATGAGCCACCGATTGGCGAACGGCGATCAAATCGAAGTACTCACCTCGCGCCAGCAGACCATTCAACCCGACTGGCTCAACTACGTCACCACCGGGAAAGCACGCGGGCGCATCACCGCCGCCTTGCGCAAGGTGGAGCGCGAGCGTCGCAAACAAGGCGAAGAGATGTTGCACGCCTTTCTTTCGGCACGCAAACTCCCCATCGGCAACGCGACGAACAACAAGTTGTCGGTTTTTCATCATTTCAAGTCGCCGGCCGATTTCTTCCTCGCCATCGGCGAAGGGAAATTGGTGCTTTCCGAGGCCGATGTGCACCATTTACAAGGAAAAAGTACCTCGAAAGGGTGGGGATGGCGCCGTTTCGTTCCCTTCCTCAAGGAGAAGACGCCCGGCCAAGAGCGCAACGAAGCCACGACCTTCACCCCCGATTTCGTGCGCGGCCTGAATCGGAAAGCCGTTCTCGAACTCACTGACGAAGTGCTCAACCACTGCGAGTGCTGCCCGCACTGCCGTCCCATCAACGGCGATGAAGTAGTGGCCTATATCACACAAGATGAGCGTCTTGAACTGCATCGCCGCGCCTGTCCCGTGGCCTTGAAGCACAAAACGAGCTTCGGCAACAACCTCGTCGCCGCACGCTGGGATCCGGCGCACAACACCACGCGATTGTACGACACGCCGATTCACGTCGAAGGCCTCGATGCACGCGGTATGCTCCTCAGCATCGCGCAGGCGATGGGCGAATTTCCGAATTTCGTGCTCAAAGCCATTCACCTCGACACCGACGATGGCATTTTCAGCGGTACGCTCACCGTCGCTCTCACCTCCACTGCCGATGTAGCGCGCGTTTGCAACAGCCTGATGCACATCGAACAAGTGGCGAAAGCCAATCGCGTCGATGGTTTCTGACGCCTTTCGTTTTCCATCGCACAAAAAACTTCCCCGCAACCATTCGGCTGCGGGGAAGTTTTTTTATTTCAGTGCTTCAGCCTGAACTTAGGCTTTAGCCAAAGCCGCCTTTTTCGCAGAACGCTTAGCGTAGATGCGGAAGGCGATGGGCGCTGCGAGGAAGATCGACGAGAGCGTACCGATCACTACGCCGAGAATCATGGCGAAGGAGAACGAGCGGATCGCATCGCCACCCAAGAAGAAGATGCAGAGGAGCACCAAGAGGGTGGTGAACGAGGTCATGATCGTACGCGTCAACGTGTTGTTGATCGAATCGTTGAACAGACGCTCTGTGTCGCGCGTGGGATAGAGGGTGAGGTTCTCGCGGATGCGGTCGAAGACCACCACCTTGTCATTGATCGAGTAACCGATCACCGTCAAGATAGCACCGATGAAGGTTTGGTCGATCTCAATCGAGAACGGCAACCAGCCCCAGCAGGCCGAGTAAACAGCGATGATCAGGAAGGTGTCGACCGTCAGTGCGATGATGGCACCCACCGAGAAGGCCACGCTGCGGAAGCGAGCGAGAATATAGATAAAGATCGCTGCGAGCGAGAGGATCACACTAATCACCGCACCGCGCGTGAGGTCGGCTGCCACGCTGGGACCTACCTTTTGCGCCGAGATGATCGAACCGCCCTTGCGGTTGTCGCGATCCTTGAAGGTGTTGAAGTCTGCCTTGATCAAGTGGTTGTCGTGGAGCGACTTCCAGATGAGTTGTTCGACTTCCTGATCCACCTTTTCGCCGCTTTGCTCAATCTTATAAGACGTTGAAACGCGGACAGCGGGATTTTGCGTGGTCACGATAGCCAGCGTGCTCACCGTACCGCCTTGTTCCCTTGGCGTCGATGGCTTTCTGCACGGCATCTTTCACCTGTTCGGGCGAAACCTTTTCTTCAAATTCCACCACATAGTTGCGACCGCCGGTAAAGTCGATACCGCGTTGCAAACCACGCACACCGAGACTCACGGCACCGGCCACAACGAGCACGGCAACGAGAATGGCCGTCTTTTTGGCGATGCTCATGAAAGCAAAGTTCGTGTCGGTGAGGAATTTCTTCGAGAGACTGGTCGTGAAGGTCAGTTTCGTCCACTTGTCGCGGTCGAGGAAGTGCTCATAAGCAATGCGCGTGAGCCAAACGGCCGTGAAGAACGAAGCCACGATACCGATGCCGAGCGTCAAGGCGAAGCCGCGGATCGGACCCGTACCGAAGTTGTAGAGAATCACCGCCGTGATGATCGACGTGAGGTTGGAGTCGAAGATGGCGGAGAAAGCGTTGCCGTAACCGTCGGCAAGGGCTTGCTTCAGGTTCTTGCCGGCGCGCAATTCTTCCTTCGTACGCTCATAGATGAGCACGTTAGCGTCGACCGCCATACCGAGCGAGAGCACCATACCGGCCAATCCGCTCAGCGTCAGTGCCGCTTGGAACGAAGTGAGCACACCGAAGGTGAAGAAGAAGTTGATGATCAGCGCGCAGTTAGCCACCATACCGGGGATGAAGCCATAGAACACGCACATGAAAATCATGAGGAGGACAAAGGCCACGACGCAAGCGGTGAAACCGGCTTGAATCGAAGCGGAACCGAGGCTCGGTCCGACGGTTTCTTCCGAAACGATGTTGGTGGGAGCCGGCATCTTACCGCTCTTCAGCACGTTGGCCAAGTCTTGGGTTTGTTGTGCCGTGAAGTGTCCGCTGATCTGCGAAACACCGCCGGTAATTTCGTTTTCAATATTCGGGGCACTGTAGACCATGCCGTCGAGCACAATCGCTACGGGGCGTTTGATGTTGCGCTTCGTGATGGCTGCCCATTCGCGGGCGCCGTCGGGCGTCATCGTCATCGAAACGACGGGACGGTGGTTTTGGTCATATTCGTCCTTCGCCGAGGCGATTACTTCGCCGGCCAAGGCCGCCTTGCCGTCGGTGCGACGCAGTGCATAGAGTTCGAACAAGCCCTTTTCGGCGCTCGCGCCCCAAGCGAGGTTGAGGTCGGCGGGCAGCACCTGTGCGGCCAGTTCGGAGTGGATGGCGCGGTTGATCGCCGCCGTGTCGAGTGCCGTGGCGTAGCCCACTACACAGTATCCCGGGTTGTTACCGGGCATAGCGAAGAGACCGAGCAAGGGGTGTGCTTTGAGGGCGGCTTCGCGTGCCTTGTTGGTCGCAGCGGCAGCCTCTTTGGCTTCGCCGGCGTTGTTCTTCTGTCCGAGCGCCTTGAGGGCGTTGGCAGCAGAAACCTTGGCGTCGGCCACGGTGGTTTGTTTCGTGCTGTCTACCTTGGCGGTGTCGGCCTTCGTGCCTTTGTTGCCGGCAGCCACCTGCGCCAGGCGAGTGTCGAGTGCCGTGATGGCTGCTAGAGCCTCGCTCAGCCGGTAGGTTTCCCAAAACTCGAGGTTGGCGCTACCTTGGAGGAGCTTGCGCACACGCTCCGGCTCTTTGATACCGGGCATTTCGACCATGATCTGGCCCATCTGTCCGCGACCTTCGAGGATTTGGATGTTGGGTTGTGCCACACCGAAGCGGTCGATACGCTGGCGCACCACTTGATAGGAGTTGTCGACCGCCGCCTTGATTTCTTTTTCGAGGGCGGCTTTCACCTGCGCGTCCGTGCTGTTGGGGGTGATACCTTCTTCCTTGAGTTTAAGGGCGAAGACACCGCCGAGCTGGTCTTTACCCACTTTCTGTTGGTAGAGACGCACGAAGACATCGAGGAAGTTCTCGGACGAGTGTTCGGCTTCAGTACGAGCTTCGGCCATGATTTGCTTCACCTGCGGGTTGTCGGCGTTGCTGCCGGCCAGGTTCTTCACAACGTCGGGAACCGACACTTCGAGAATGACGTTCATACCGCCTTTCAGGTCGAGACCCAAACCGATTTGGAGGGCTTCGCATGACTTGTAGTCGTAGCCGAGCCACACACTTCCCTCGCTTTGGCGCAAAGAATCGAGATAAGCCTTGCCTGCAGCTTCGCCCATGGCTTCTGCCTTTGCTCGTAGTGACGGGTCACAAAGGAGAAACTCAGATAGAAGACGCAAATCAGGGTCAAGGCTATCGCAATGAACTTGACAAATCCTTTGTTTTGCATTGAGATTGAGTTGTTTATTGTTGTTTTATTTGTTGCGAGTGGAGAACCTCTCTTGCTCGATACAGCGGGAGGGGCGATCGCTTTTGAGGACGAAACCCGTCGGTGCCGCGGCGCCGACTTGGAGACGAGAGGGCGAAGCGCTGTGCGTCAATGAGAAATGCGCACAACAATTCAGCGTGCAAATATAGCAAAATAAATCGGAATGATGGAACGAAGAACGTGAAAACGCGAACGACTCCTCTTTTTTTTCGTGTGTATGGAGTGAACCGGCCGATAAAAAATCGTTTCCCCTTTTGTGCGAAACGGATTTAGCCCTTCATTTCTTTGCCCTTTGCTTTTGATCGTGAGGTGTCTTCCTTTCCCGACATGTGGGCGAATCCTACAAGAGGGCAAGTGTAGGGTCTCGTGCTTCGGAGGCTTGGTTGTGGATGCGTTTGTTTTCTTTCGAAAAGTGGGGGAGTTTGAGGAAGAAGTAGTGGAGTTTTTGAATAAACCGGTGCACTTTTCGCGCGCGTAACGCGCACATCAGCTGATTTTCGTTTTTTGCCTTCACCTCTTCACCTTTTGCCTTCAAATCACTGAGCATTAGTAGTATAGGGGTGAAGGCTTCACCTTTTTGCCTTCACCCTTTTCGTGAACTTTTTGTCTCATTCTCCTTCTTCACCCTTATTGGATTGTAAGTAAGCGAGTTATGTGGATTTTGGGTGTGAAGGCAAAAAGGTGAAGCCTTCACATTTAACCCATTGAATAGTAGTAGATTGGGAGGGATGGGTGAAGCGGTGAAGGCAAATCGAAAAAACGCCGGACGCGCGCATGATGCGCGCGTGAGGCGCCTTCACGGTGAAGGCGAGGTGCCGTGTGAGGGAACGTCGGGTTGAAAAGAAAAAACGCACACCGGCCGGGTGTGCGTGGGGGTGTGCGAATGTGCCTACAAAAAAAGTAGCCCCGAGGGGAATCGAACCCCTATTTACCCTTTAGGAGAGGGTTGTTCTATCCATTGAACTACGAAGCCGTTGCGTCTTGGTGGTGCAAAAATAGTAATTTTATTTTGTTTTGTTGGGCTTTGTCGCGTCTTTTCGGGCGCGCGGTGCAAATGCGTGCGCCCAAGGCTTGTGTATCTTCTTTTTTTTGTCGAAATTCGCAGCAGCTAATTCATTATAGTTCATTCGTAAAACCTATTTATGCTAACTCCCCTCATCGTCGCGTTCTTTGTAGTCGGGTATCTGTTCATTACCCTCGAAGACGTGATCAAAGTCAACAAGGCCGCAGTGGCGCTGCTCATGTGTGTGGCCTGCTGGGTGCTTTACACCCTCGGCGCCGCCGAATATGTCCCGATGTTTTATGCCAATGAGTTGAAAACTTCGGGCGAAGCCGTGATGAATTTCGTGACCTCGCACATCCTGCGCGAGCATCTCGGGGAAATCAGTGAGACACTCTTCTTCCTCATGGGCGCCATGACGGTGGTGGAGATCATCGACACGAACGGCGGGTTCAACTTTGTGCGCGAGGCACTGCGTTCCAAGACGAAGCGGTCGCTCCTGTGGAAAATTGCCTTCATCACCTTTTTCCTTTCGGCCGTGCTCGACAACCTCACCACCACCATTGTGATGGTCATGGTGTTGCGCAAACTGGTCTACAACCACGAAGATCGCCTTTACTACGTCGGTCTGATTGTGATTTCGGCCAATGCGGGCGGTGCCTTCTCGCCCATCGGCGACGTGACCACGATTATGCTCTGGATCAAGGGTTCTGTCACCGCCGGCGGTGTGATGAAAGAGATTTTCTTGGCCAGTTTGGCGGCGATGGTGGTGCCGGCCTTGTTGTTGCAATACCATCTGCACGGCACGCTCGGCAGTGCGGAGCAGAGCGAGGAGAAAGCGGTGGCCGATGTGCACCAGTTCTCCGGCTTTGAGCGCCGTTTGATCTTCTTCTTCGGTGTGGGCGGTTTGCTCTTCGTGCCCATTTTCCATAGCCTCACCGAACTGCCTCCTTATCTGGGCATTTTGTTGGTGTTGGGGCTGCTTTGGACGCTCACGGAGGTATTCTACCGCACGAAAAAACACCGCGACAGCACGACCAAACAGCGCGTGGCTACGATCTTGCGCAAGATCGACATGACTACGATTCTCTTCTTCCTCGGTATCCTGCTGGCGGTGGCCACGCTCAAGGAAACCGGCGTGTTGCCGGCCTTTGGACAGTGGCTCAATGAGGTGTCCGGCGGTAACCACTATTTGGTGACCGGCGTGATCGGCGTGGCGTCTTCGATTGTCGACAACGTGCCCCTCGTGGCGGGTTGCATGAACATGTATCCCATCGAGGCTGCCGGCGACTTCGCACAAGATGGTGTGTTCTGGCAGCTGTTGGCTTACTGCGCCGGTGTGGGTGGTTCGTTGCTCATCATCGGTAGTGCCGCCGGGGTCGTGGCCATGGGCTTGGAGAAGATCTCCTTCGGCTGGTATCTGAAAAATATTACTTGGGTGGCCGCAGTCGGTTATTTCGCCGGTATCTTTATCTACTGGTTCGAACGCGCGGTGATCCACATGTAAACCACTAAATAATTATTGTTATGAAGAAATGGCTTTTGGCTCTCGCGGTCATGCTGACCACGACTCTCTCGGCCAGTGCGCTGGGTCCCAAACTCGGTTTGACGGGCGGTTACAACCTCTCTTGGACGAAGGTGAACTCTGCAGCCTTCTCGAACTTGGTGAACGGCGGCAGCGGTGCCGGTTGGTTCATCGGTCCGAAGGTGGATCTCGATTTGGTTCTCGGTTTGCACCTCGACGGTGCGTTGGTGTACAATCAGCGTAAGTTCTCTGTTTCGCAAGAAGGTAAGGCAGATTACGATAAAACCTACAGCTCCCTTGATATTCCGGTGAACGCGAAGTATCGTTTCACAATCTCCGGCATCGGGGTCTATGCCTCTACGGGACCACAATTCTCGTTCTCGATGGGCAGCAAGAACATCTCGGTGAGCAACTGGGAAATTCAGGACGGCGAAACGCCTTTGTTCAAGCGTAGCAACCTGTCGACGACCTGGAATTTCGGTGCCGGTGTGGTGCTGGCGAAGAATTTCGAATTGGGTTTGGGCTACAACGTGGCGGTCGGCAAGTCCGGCGAGACGTTCCTCAACAAAAATCGGAGTGGGTGTCGGCGAGAAGAGCTTGCCCGCCTATCGACTCAACACGTTTAATCTCCAAGCTTCTTACTACTTCTAAATAAGTCGTTTATCATGATTCGCGTCAATTGTTTTTTTCCAAGCCAACGAGGAGCAATATGCTGTAGCGTTGGAAACCGCGCTCGCGCTGGTGGCTGCCAGTCGCACGCACGCCGGTTGTGTTTCTTATGACGTTTTCGAGAGCGGAACGCGTTCCGATGTGTTCATGTTCTGCGAAACGTGGACTTCGGCCGAGGCGTTGGCTGCCCATGCGGCCACCGATGATTTCAAGCACTTCGTCGGTCGGTTGGAAACGCTCGGTACGCTCAAAATTGAGCAGTTCGAATTCTGATCCATCGCGTCACGAGTCGCGCGCAGTGGGTCGGTGCCCTGAACTCGGGGAGTTTGTCCGGCGGTGACCGCCGTTTCTCGAGATGCAGGGTCGCCTGCGGCCGGCCGTGCGGCACCGATGACTTTCTCTTTTTCTCATTTCTCCCGCGAGTCGCACACAGTTCAATGTGTGTGACTTGCGGGGATATGCATTCTCTTACATGTCTTCCAACGGATTCCTCAATTCTATTCCGCCCGTAACGCGCAACCTGTTGTTTATCAACATTATTCTCTTCATGGTGCAGCAACTCGTGGCGCAACGTGGAGGGGACGTGCTGGCCGATCTCTTCGGTTTGCACTTCTTTTTGGCGCCCGATTTTCGTCTGTGGCAGGTGGTGACCTATATGTTCTTGCACGGATCGTGGTCGCACGTGCTGCTCAACATGTTCTCGTTGTGGATGTTTGGGCGCATCATTGAGCAGACGATGGGGCAGCGACGTTTCCTCATCTACTATTTCATTTGTGGCGTCGGCGCTGCGCTTTGTCAGGAATTGTGGCAGTTGGGACAATATTATATTGAGGGACTCAACCGATACACGATGGTGTCCGACGGTGTGAACACCATCTCGATGAGTACCTACCTCAATTCGTGGGTGACGATCGGGGCGAGCGGGGCTTGCTACGGCGTGCTCTTGGCGTTCGGCATGACCTTTCCCGAGGAGCGCATCATGTTGCTCTTTCCACCCATCCCCATGAAGGCGAAGTATTTCGTGGTCGGCTATGCGCTGATCGAAGTCTTCTCCGCCTTCTATTCGAACGGAAACATCGCCCACTTCGCTCACCTCGGCGGTATGTTCTTCGGATGGCTTTATTTCCGGAGCTGGCGCCGAAAAATCATGGCGGCGCATCACAGAGGACACTACGATCCCTACACGCGCAACTATTCCGGCGGTTCTTCGTCGGCCGGCGGTGGCGTGATGCAGCGCATACGTCGTGCTTTTCAGCAGGCAGGAGCAGCCATCGAAGGGGCGATTCGGAGCTTGTTCTCCGGTAAGGCCAAAAATAATACCTCTTCCTTTCACACCTCCTCGACCGGTACGAACACGGCCGCGGAAACGGATCAGGAGTACAATCTCCGTCGACGCAAAGAACAAGAGCGCATCGATGAAATCCTCGATAAAGTGCGCCGTTCGGGCTACGCTTCTCTCACCGAAGAGGAGAAAAAAGATTTGTTCAACAACACGCGCCGTTCCTGAAATCTATGTCCTTCTTGCGTCGTCTTTTCCACTACTTTCGAACCCCTGAAAGCGGAGCGTGGGCACGTTTTGTTTCCACGTTTCTCTCCGGTGCGTCGTGGTTTACGGTCGTCGCTTTTTGGTTGTGCGCGCTGACACCTTACATCGATCCCCGACATTTCGGAGCAGCGGCCGCTTATGCGTTGCTTTTCCCCTTGTTGCTCGGCAGTGTGCTGGCGATGGGTGTGCTTTGTCTCGTTTTTGCCCCGCGCCGCGTGTGGATTCCGCTCTTCGGACTGCTCGTCGCTTCAGGCAGCATTCGCACTTACGCGCCGATCAACCTGCTCGGTTCGCCTTCTACGGGAGTGGCCGAAGGAGAAATTCGCGTCATGACCTACAATAGCCGGGGTTTCGGACTGACCGACAGCGGACGTGCCGAAATGACGCGCTATATGATTGCTTCCGGCGCGCAAATCATTGCTTTTCAAGAGGGCATGGGCTCGCTCGAGCACAACAAACAGCTGGTGGCGCGGTTGAAGCACACGCAAATTCCCCACTATAAATGCTACAACGCCGGGAGTGAAAGTCTTGGCGTCATCTCTACTTATCGCGTCACCGACGCGCAACTCATTTCTCGCTCAGGCGGCAACATTATTGTGGCCTTTTGGTTGAAAGTGCCCGACGAAAAACCGTGGATCGTGGTGAATTGCCACCTTCGTTCTAACGCGTTGACCTATGATGAGCGCGGAAAGTTCAGTCAATGGACGAAAACCGGCGAAAATCCCGATTCCGGTGCGTGGAAACGTCGACTTTACGACAAAATCACCCTCGCCGCCGCTGCTCGTGCCGAAATGGTCGACACCTTGTCGCGCTTTGTCAACGAGCACCGCGACCAAGTCAAATTTATCTGCGGCGACTTCAACGACACGCCCATCTCCTCCGCCCGTTATCGCCTTGTCGATCTCGGATTCAACGACGCGTTTCGTGCCGCCGGCAATGGCATTTCGCGCACCTTCAACCGCGATGCCATGTACGTTCGCATCGATCATCTGCTCGCCGATCCCCAGTTTGAAGCCGTCGAAGCGCATGTCGACAACAAGGTCTACCTCTCCGACCATTATCCCGTCATCGCCACCTTTCGGCGCGCCCGCCGTTAGGCAGCTCTTCTCTTCGCATATATAAAACTCACTGTCCAACATACAATGAACATCGAACAATTGCTCACCGACGCCGTGGTCAAGGCCATCAAGGCCTGCTACGGCGCCGACATCACCCCCGAACAGGTGCAAATTCAGAAAACGCGCCCCGACTTCGAGGGACACCTCACCGTGGTCACCTTCCCCCTTCCTGCGCATCTCCAAGCGAAAGCCCGAAGACACCGGAGAAGACCTCGCATTGTGGTTGGTCGAAAACACCGACCTCGTCTCGACGTTCAACATCGTCAAGGGCTTCCTCAACCTCACCATCGCGCCCAAAAAGTGGATCGAGCTCCTCGAGAACATCGACGCCGATCAGCGTTACGGCCTCGCCACACCCGGTGAAGAGAGCCCCCTCACCATGGTCGAATACTCCTCGCCCAACACCAACAAACCCCTCCACCTCGGTCATGTTCGCAACAACCTGCTCGGATGGGCGGTATCCAAAATCGCAGAAGCCAACGGCAGCCGTGTCGTGAAGACGAATATCGTCAACGACCGCGGTATCCACATCTGCAAATCCATGCTCGCCTGGCAGAAATACGGCAACGGCGACACGCCCGAGTCCACCGGTAAGAAAGGCGACCACCTCGTCGGCGACTACTATGTGGCGTTCGATCAGCACTACCGCGCCGAAGTGGCCGAACTCAAAGCCCGTCTCGAGGCCGAAGGCGTAGCGCCCGAAGAAGCTGAAACTCGCGCCAAGAACGAAGCGCCGCTCATGGTCGAAGCGCGCGAAATGCTCCGCAAGTGGGAGCAGGGCGACGAAGAAGTGCGCGCGCTCTGGCGCAAAATGAACGAGTGGGTCTATGCCGGTTTCGACGAAACCTACAAGGCACTCGGCGTTTCGTTCGACAAGATCTACTACGAATCGGAAACCTACCTCGAAGGCAAGGAAAAGGTAGAGGAAGGACTCGAAAAAGGCCTCTTCTATCGCCGCGAAGACGGCTCTGTTTGGGCCGATCTCACGCAAGACGGACTCGATGAGAAGCTCCTCCTCCGTTCCGACGGCACCTCCGTCTACATGACCCAAGACATCGGCACCGCCAAACTCCGTTTCCGCGACTATCCCATCGACAAAATGGTCTATGTGGTCGGCAACGAGCAGAACTACCACTTCCAAGTCCTCTCGCTCCTGCTCGATCGTCTCGGTTTCGAGTGGGGAAAGAGCCTTGTGCACTTCTCCTACGGCATGGTCGAACTCCCCAACGGCAAAATGAAGAGCCGTGAGGGTACGGTGGTCGACGCCGACGATCTCATCGAAGGCATGATCGAACAGGCACGCCGCACCATGGACGAAGCCGGCAAGAACGGCGACATGTCCGAAGCCGAAAAACAAGAGGTGGCTCGCATCGTCGGCCTCGGCGCACTCAAGTACTTCTTGCTCAAAGTCGACGCCCGCAAGAACATGGTCTTCAACCCCGAAGAGTCCATCGACTTCAACGGCAACACCGGGCCCTTCATCCAGTACACCTACGCCCGCATCCGCTCCATTCTCCGCAAGGCGCAGGAAGCCGGCCTCGAAATGACGGCCGTCGATCCCGCCACCGAGATTTCGGTCAAGGAGGAAGAAATCATCCAGCGCATTGCCGACTTCACCGCTGTCGTTCGTGCCGCCGGTCAGGACTATTCTCCCTCGGCCATCGCCAACTATTGCTACGAACTCGTCAAGGATTACAACCAGTTCTACCACGAGTTCCAAATCCTTCGCGAGGAAGACGCCGCCAAGCGCAATTTCCGCCTCGTCCTCTCGCGCAACGTCGCCAAAGTGGTGCGTCTCGGCATGGAACTCCTCGGCATCGAAATGCCCGAGCGCATGTAAACCGACGAGTGGCTTGCATCGCTACTGCGAACCACGCCCAAGGGCGATTTTGTCGGACACCCGTTCCGGCAAAATCGCCCTTTTTCTTTCGCCGCGCCGCTCTTCGGCGGCGCAGCGTTCCTCATCTCTCTGTTCTTTCTCCTGTCCATGAGTAGCAAGAAACCCAAGTTCTACGTCGTTTGGAGCGGCCGCATCCCCGGAGTCTACACCTCTTGGGAAGAGTGTCGCGAACAAGTCGAGGGTTTTCCCGGTGCGCGTTACAAAGCCTTCGCCTCCCGCGACGAAGCGGAGTATGCCGCGGCCGACGAACCCGAGGAGCACATCCCTCCCCATCGTCCTGCCGAGCGCCCCGCCGCCGCTGCCTCTCAAGCGTCTACCCCGGCGGCTCCCGGTGTGCGCCCCGTCCACATGCCCTCGCCCGAGGTCTTGGCCAAAGTGGGCTTCCAAACGCTCTGTGTCGACGCCGCCTGCTCCGGCAATCCCGGTGCGATGGAATACCGCGGCGTCTTTCTCGCCGAAGGGCGCGAGATCTTTCACTTCGGCCCCGTCCATGGCACGAACAACATCGGCGAATTTCTCGCCATCGTCCATGCCCTCGCCCTCCTCGACAAGCAGGGGACGAAAATGCCTATTTATTCCGATTCTGCCACCGCCATTTCGTGGGTGCGCCGCAAACAGTGTCGCACGCAGTTGGCGCGCACCCCACGCACCGAAAAGCTCTACGAAATGATCGCCCGCGCCGAAGCCTGGCTCAAGGCGCACCGCGTCACCAATCCCATCTTGAAATGGGAAACCGACCAATGGGGTGAAATTCCCGCCGACTTCGGACGAAAATGAGTCTTGGGGGAGTGGAGGACGTGGAAAAAAATTGACTCCGGCGATGCGTTGTGCTTACTTCTTTGGAGAGGAAGAAATGAATGGATTTCGTGGAAAGTGAATGGGGCGATCAGTTCGTTGGTGTTTTTCAGAAGAAGGGTTCGTCGGGATGTTCTTCAAACTCCGTACAGGTTGCGAACAATGAGCCAGACCAGCATGATGCAACCATAGATGATCAGTGCGGTCGGTGAGGTGAGCGTACGATAAAGTGGGTTCTTGCGGCGGGAAAGAAATGCGAGTGCGACGACGAGGAGGACAGCGAAGGGCAGAAAATAGTTGTAGTGCCAGGCCGTGAGGGGGTGTCCGTGCAGGAGGGCGAAAAGGGCGCGTTGCGTGCCGCAGGCGGGGCAGGAGAGGCCGGTGAAGCGGCGGAAGAGACACGGGATGCCCCAAGGGAGTCCGGAGAGGTTGCCCCAAAGCCAGAGGACAAAGAGGGCGAGCAGGATGAGAATGAGTGGGCGGCGGTTGGGCATGATAAGAAAAAGAAGAAGTGGAAGAGAAGGAAAGGTTCTCTTCCACTTTGTTTGTTTAGTCCGTTCGTGAAAAACTATTGCGGTGCGAGTTTCTCGGCGAGGTAGCGCGCGGTGTAGCCGCGGCCGGAGGCGACGAGCGCTTCGGGTGTACCGGCAAAGACGAGGTCGCCACCGCCCGAACCACCTTCGGGACCGAGATCGATGACGTGGTCGGCCGTTTTTACGACATCAAGATTATGTTCAATCACAATCAACGTATGGCCGCGCTCGATCAAGGCGTTGAAGGCCGAGAGGAGGCGGTTGATGTCGTGGAGATGGAGTCCCGTGGTGGGTTCGTCGAAGATGAAGAGCGTGGGGACGGCACGCTCTGCGCGAGGTAGTAGGCCAGTTTCACACGCTGGTTTTCGCCGCCCGAGAGGGTGGAGGACGACTGCCCGAGTTTGATGTAGCCGAGTCCCACATCGCGGAGTGGACGAAGGCGCTTGACGATCTTCTTCTTGCCGTGCGCTTCGAAGAAGTCGAGGGCTTGGTCGACCGTCATTTCGAGGAGGTCGTAAATGTTTTGTCCCTCAAAACGCACATCGAGGACTTCGTTCTTGAAGCGGTGGCCGTGGCAGGCTTCGCATTCGAGAACGAGGTCGGCCATGAACTGCATTTCCACCTTCACCGTGCCCTCGCCCTTGCACTCTTCGCAACGGCCGCCGTCGGTGTTGAAGGAGAAGAATTTGGCGTCCATTTCCATTTGGCGCGCCAAGGGTTGTTCGGCCATGAGTTTACGAATTTCGTCGAAGGCCTTGACGTAGGTGACGGGGTTGGAGCGTGTGGAACGGCCGATGGGGTTTTGGTCGATGAAGTCGACGGCTGCACGGCGTCGAGGTCGCCGGTGAGGTCGGCATGCTCGCCGGGACGGTCGCCCGACTGGTCGAGATGACGGAGAAGGGCTTTGTAGAAGATGTCGCGCACGAGGGTGGATTTGCCCGATCCGGAAACGCCCGTCACGACGGTGAGGACGTTGAGGGGGAAGCGCACATCGATGCCGCGGAGGTTGTTTTCGCGAGCGCCGACAACGTCGATGAAGCGATTCCACCGACGTCGCGAAGCGGGTACGGGAATGGCTTCAGCGCCGGTGAGGAAGTTGAGCGTGTGGCTGCGGCTCTCCGTTTTGTCGGAATGGTGCGGCGCATCGGCGGGCGCCACCTTGCCCTGCCACACCACTTCGCCGCCGAGACGGCCGGCTTCGGGGCCGATGTCGATGAGGTGGTCGGCGGCGCGGATGATGTCTTCGTCGTGTTCGACCACAATGACGGTGTTGCCCACGTCGCGGAGTTGGCGCAGCACGCGAATGAGGCGATCGGTGTCGCGAGAGTGCAGCCCGATGGAGGGTTCGTCGAGGATGTAGAGACTACCCACCAAGCTGCTGCCGAGCGAGGTGGCGAGGTTGATGCGTTGGCTTTCGCCGCCCGAGAGCGAGTTGCTGAGGCGGTCGAGGGTGAGGTAGCCGAGTCCCACTTCGTTGAGGAAGCGCAGGCGGCTGCGGATTTCGATGAGCAGGCGTTGCGCCACGGTGGCATCGTGCTCAGAGAGGGTGAGCGCGTCGAACCATTCGGCGAGATCGGCCACCGAGAGGCGCACGAGGTCGGCGATGGTGCGGTCGCCCACACGCACGTAGAGGGCTTCGGGGCGCAGGCGCGTGCCGTGGCAAACGGGGCACTCGGCCTTGCCGCGATAGCGCGCGAGCATGACGCGGTTTTGGATCTTGTAGGCGCCTTGTTCGAGGGCTTGGAAGAAACCATCGATGCAGACATCGACGTCGCCCTCCTCCCAAGCCATGCCGGGGCCGCCGTGCCAGAGCAGGTCGCGCTGGGCGGGCGTGAGATTGTAGTAGGGTTCGAAGATGGGGAAGTCGTGGGCGGCGGCACGGCGGATGAATTCCTGTTGCCACTGGCTGAGTTTCGCTCCGCGCCAGCACATCACTGCGCCGTCGTAGACCGAGAGCGAACGATTGGGGACGACGAGATGCTCGTCGATGCCCACCACGCGGCCGAAACCTTCGCAGCGCGGGCAGGCACCCACGGGATTGTTGAAGGAGAAGAGGTTGTCGCTCGGTTCTTCGAAGCTGATGCCGTCGGCCTCGAAGCGGGTGGAGAATCGCTCGAGGTTGCGTTCGGGATAAAAGCGGAGCAGGCATTCGCCGTCGCCCTCATAGAGTGCCGTTTCGACCGAGTCGTTGAGGCGCGTCACGCCGTCTTTCGAACCGTCGACGGCCAAGCGGTCGAGGAGGAGGAAGAGTCGGCCTTCGGCCAAGGCCTCCTCGTGGCGCGCCACGGCGGCGGGGCTTTCGATGGCTTCGTCCATGCGCACCATGTCGCCGTCGAGATCCAAGCGCGAGAGACCTTGCTGGAGCAGCACTTCGATTTGCTCTTTGAACGTGCGCTCGTGGAGCAAGCGCAGGGGAGCGAGCACGGTGAAGCGCGTGCCGGCGGGGTGGCGGAGGGCGGCGGCGACAATGTCGTCGGCGCTGTGGCGGCGCACTTCCTCGCCGCTCACGGGAGAGTAGGTGTGCCCCACACGGGCGAAGAGCAGGCGGAGATATTCGTAGATCTCGGTGCTCGTGCCGACGGTGGAACGCGGGTTGTTCGTCTTGACTTTCTGCTCAATAGCGATGGCCGGCGGCAGTCCTTTGATGTAGTCGCACTCGGGCTTGTTCATGCGGCCGAGAAACTGGCGGGCGTAGGCCGAAAGACTTTCGACATAGCGCCGCTGGCCTTCGGCATAGAGGGTGTCGAAGGCCAATGAAGATTTTCCCGAGCCGGAAAGACCGGTGATGACGACAAATTGCTCGCGAGGGATCTCAATGTCGATGTTTTTGAGATTGTTGACGCGTGCGCCTTTGACGACGATGCTATTGTTCATGAAATAGTTTTATGCGATGTCTAAGAGTTCGATGCGGAAGATGAGGGTGCTGTGCCCGGGGATGTCGCGACCGGCGCCGCGCTCGCCGTATCCGGCTGAGGCGGGGATGTAGAGTTCCCAAATGTCGCCGATGTGCATGTTGACGAGCGCCACTTGCCAACCGGTGATGAGTTCGTTGACGCGAAAGGCGGGCGGTGTGCCGGCGCCGCGGCGCGAGGAGTCGAAGGTGCGGCCATCGATGAGCCGACCCTCGTAGTGCACCGTCACCACCGAGCGCGGTGCGGGCGTGGCATTGTGGCGGCGCAGCGTGCGCTCGTCGGCATCGGCCGGCGGAGCGGGGGCGGTTTGCACCACCTTGTAGAGCACGCCACAACGCAGTTCTTGAATGCCGGCGCGCCCGCGCAGGTTGGCGAGAAAGTTTTCGTTCTCGGCTTATAGGCGGCGAGGGCGGCCGCATTCATCTTTTTCTTGTGAGCCATGATGTGGAGAAACAGCTTTTATTTGCGGTGCTTCGCGCGAGCGCTGCGACGTGCCACGAAACCACCGTAGGCGGCGATGATGAAGAAACAAACGAGGGGCACGATGAAGCCGTAGGCCATGGACGAGTGGTCGGCAATCAGTCCCATGAGCACGGGAGCCACGGCACCGCCGACGATGCCCATGATGAGGAGCGAGGAGGCGATTTTCGTACGACGACCCAAACCGCGGAGCGCGAGGGCGAAGATGGTGGGGAACATGATGCTCTCGCAGAAATAGACGATGAGCAGCGCCGTGAAACCCACGCGGCCGGGCGAGGCCACGACGAGCATGGAGCAGTGGGCGGCGACGAGTGCGAGAACGGCGAGGAGACGTTCGGCACGGATGTATTGCATGATCCAACTGCCGAGCATGCGTCCGGCGCAGAAGAGCCCCATACCGCCGAAACCGAGGATGAGACCGGCGTCGCCGCGATCGATGCCGGCACTCTCCACAGCATAGTTGATGAAAAAGCTGTTGATGCCGGTTTGTGCCGCCACGTAGACGAAAATACCAACCCATCCGAAGAGGAAAGCGCCGTTGCGGAGCAGCACATGGAGGTCGCTGCGGTTGTGATCGCCTTCGGCTTCGAGCGCCGCTTCCTCGGCTTGGGTGAGTTCGTCCTCTTCGGGTGTGATTTCGGGTAGACGAACGCGCGAGAACACGAGGGCGACGACCATGACCACGATGCCGATGAGGAGATAGGGCATGGAGATGTCGGGCGATTGGCCTTTTCCGGTGAAGAGGAAGTAGCTGCCGGCCACCGGTCCGAGGATCCAGCCCAAACCGTTGAAGGCCTGCGAGAAATTGATGCGCTGTTCGCTGTGTTCGGGCTCGCCGAGTACGGTGACATAGGGGTTGGCGGAGGTTTCAAGGAAGGTGAGTCCGCAACCGATGATGAAGAGGCAACCGAGGAAGAAGGGGAAGGTCATGATCTGCGCGCCGGGAATGAAGAGCAGCGCGCCGATGCCGTAGAGAACAAGGCCGAGCAGTACGCCGGCACGGTAGCCGTAGCGGCGAATGAAGGCGCCGGCCGGCAGTGCCATGAGGAAATATCCGCCGTAGACCACGGCTTGGATGTAGGCCGATTCGGTTTTGGTGAGGTGCAGCGCGTCTTGGAAGTACTTGTTCAGCACATCGAGAATGCTGTGGGCGAAACCCCACAAAAAGAAGAGGGTGGTGACCAAAAGAAACGGGGTCAGATAGTTGCGCCCGTCGCGAGTGCGTACTAAATTCATGCGTGTCGTTTTGAATAAGTTATTGAAGCAAAGGTAAGCATTCTTTGCCGATAATGTGAGCGAGTGTCGTTTTTTTCGCGTTCTCGTCGCACTTTGTCGCGGCGGATCGGGAGGTGAGCTTGAAAAAAGCGTATTTTTGCAGTGTTGATTCATCATAAACGATATGACAGCACAACCCAAAAAAATCGTGGTGCTCACCGGAGCCGGCATGAGTGCCGAGAGTGGCTTTGCCACCTTCCGTGACAGTGGCGGACTTTGGGAGAAGTATCCCGTGGAACAAGTGGCCACGCCCGAAGGATGGCAGCGCGATCCGGATTTCGTCAACGAGTTTTACAACGGACTGCGCCGCCAGCTGGTGGAAGCGCGCCCCAATCGCGGGCACGAGCTATTGGCGGAGCTGGAACAGGACTATGCGGTGCGCATCGTTACGCAAAACGTGGACGATCTGCACGAGCGCGCCGGTTCGTCGCAGGTGTTGCACCTGCACGGCGAACTGATGAAAGCCTGTTCGTCGCGCGATCCCGACAACCCCTTCCACCTTGTCACGCTCGCGCCCCCGCATCTCGACATTCACCCCGGACAAAAGGCGGGGGACGGCAGCTTGTTACGCCCGTTCATTGTGTGGTTCGGCGAATCGGTGCCCCTGATCGAGCGCGCCGCCGAGTGGGTGGCCGAAGCCGACGTGCTGGTCATCATCGGCACTTCGCTGGTGGTCTATCCCGCTGCAGGCTTGGTGCGCTATGCTCGGCGTGAAACGCCGATTTTTCTCATCGATCCGCAGGAAG
>BNJS01002595.1_pt1 | contig 70370 bp, 92 predicted proteins | sample 8540461 | NCBI WGS metagenome assembly BNJS01 (sample SAMD00202454, study PRJDB9452) | human saliva metagenome | isolation source: human saliva | place: Japan
GGCGGAATGCGGGAACACTTTTCTTTGTGTCTGAATCAACACTTTTACACATCACAGAAGGTTCTGCTATAAACTCGGTGAGCCGATTTCCTTTTATAGTGAGCGTATTCATGCAGTGTGTCGTTGATAAATTACCGTTGCCCAGTGAACGATAATAATTGATACCAAAACTGCCATACCGGTATCATTTGAAGTTGTGTCTCAGGTTAAGTGAAAAGATTGGCGAGGCCACTCTAACATGAGGATCAATACTCAGTTCTATCATTCCCTACAGGATAGATATACTGATGAGGTATTACATTGATATGTGATTATTATTCGACGTGGCACTATCTGGTGATGATAAGCTTGCATAGAGAATGAGTCAGTTGCTTCAGCAATACCAATATTACCTGTTTTACCATCAAAGAAAGGTCCCCATGCCGCATAACTTGCCATAAGTACCAGTCTACGCTTCATAAATTGGAGTTCGCACTGCAATAGGGAACCATTACTCTGCGTGATGGGCCGCCTCGAGCTCCAGACCCACTTGAGACAAAGATGACATTTCTGGATATTCATATCGAATTCATGTAGCCTCATTAAAAGGCAACCTCTGGAAAATAATGATGCACGTAATAAATATACTTATATAGGCACCCCCATACAGAAACCTTTGACCCAGCTGTCCATCCATCAATATAATCACTCTCCTTTACAAGTCCCTCCATTACAGATAAAATCCGTTTAAGCATTGCTTTGACGCTTTTGTATCTTCCCATCCTTCACAAAGATTGGATAAAACATTATTCATACCTTCGTACTTTGCAGTAGCAGATCTCCATCGTTATATGGGTGCATTCGGTCAATGTAATACGCTAGTGGCACGTCCATTGTTATCTATAGGTAGCATGTGTCAACATCATCAGTATGCATCTCAAAAGATTACATGGGCGAGGTTTCTCCATCCATTGTTACTTGCACTGGCCTTAGGGTCGAGGAACACAGTCAAAGTATTTTTAGAACAGCTCAAATAAATGCAGCAAGCAAACGTATATATGTGCTACAATATAATCCTTACGGAATCTACTCTCAGTAAAACCCCATATACTTACTACAGTGTGCTGCAATTGCTGCCCGAAACTCTTCATTCAACTCCAGAAACTGGCTTTGAGTTAGAAGAATTCTCAAATGTTTGCTTTTGTTAGCTTATCACTTTCGTAAGTCAGCAATTATCCATGCTTTTGTAGCTCTCTCTCCACAAACCAGCATCGAGCCCATTTATTATTTACGTGGTCGTAGCGTGTGAATTTATATGCGTCTTCTCCATCTGTACACCAATATGAACACGTCTCTGCTTGTATTCAGACTTCTGGAAACGATTCAAATGTGCTTTATAGAAGGCTATCTATTGGAGCATGTAGGTGCTAGAAATTCCATGTATCTTATAGCCTAATGATAAGTTTTCTTTTGGCGTACCTTCGTGCGTCGTCATGCGTTGCCCTCCTTGGCATCAAAATCAAGACATTGCTTACCATTATAGAAGAAGCCTTCATAACTTCCCTCCTCATATATGTTATACATTCTGAACAATCAATAGGCTCATTCCATGTGAATGGAACACGCATGTCGGTGAGGTCATAGTTATTGTCACTTCTCTCTATCGTACAGAAATTAGGATGTAACTTCTGCTATAACAAAGTCTGTTTATCCATTTTTCCAGCTCCAAATGTGCAAGGACCATTATAAACAGGAGCTTGCTGCCTTCTTCTTGGTAGAGAATGGTTCCGTATGTTTTGACACACGGGCTGTTGAGATTGCTTCTTGCAGTGCTATTTTCCTACAATCTCCTATATGTAAAACATCGTTATATAGGTTATTTGCTCCAGTAAGATGGCTTTTGCATAGAAGAAGCATAGTTGAGTTTTATTTACCAATTTAGATGCCAAAGGGCGTTCCTTCAGAAACCTGATAACCCATACCACGATATTTGCCGTGCATCATAGTCCATCCATCAGGGCTGTGAATCGCGCCATCGTCATTATAAGGATACTCTTTGTGCTTCGTTCTTAATCGGATCGTATTTGCAAGATTTCATAAATACCAACAACTTTCTATGGAGATAGCTGTCCTCGTCTTACCGGTAGGAATGTTCACGCCAGGTACGGTTCAGACACAACGATAGAGCTATGAAAGTCTTCGAGCTCTCACATTGATTGCTGCTTTTACATCCCCACATTTTTGTTTGTAAGTTCGACCAGAAATAAGTATTCGCTGTAGACGGGCTCGATGATTTCAACGACTTGGTCTCTGGCATATAGTTGCCAGAATATTCGGGCAAATAGATTCCCTTCTTATCGAACTGTAATATTTCCCACCACCCGCTTTGTTTGGAAGTAGACTCGTGAGTATGGGAGTTTACCGCGCGAGACCAGACACCTTTATGCCGAGTAACTTTTTCTATATATCAACATCACTGAGGTCAGGATGTCATTGCCAAGCTTTTCTTTCGAGCAACTTTCTCTATTGTTGTAGGTAATGTAGAGATATAGTTATTTAATACCTTCCGTTGCGTCTAAGGCTGTATTTTTGGTAACAGCGTATTGAATAAACATCGAGGTTCTGATCCATTTGCCCCAATGTAAATCCACCATTACCCGGCTGTTGATGTTCCGAACTCTTCTGTATCTGTAATACTGAATTTCGGCTCTCGTTCCACAGTCTCCATTAACAAAATACGAACTAATGCGATTTTTGTCGCAGAGACGGCAAGTCCTGTCGAGGCTTCAGGAACCACAACGTCACTCTTGTTCGGTGCAACTGCGTTCATGAATATTGATAACCAAATGCGTTCTAACACCTTCGCTCCAGCTAAAGTCAGTTTCTGAATCAACAGTATTACTCTTTAGTGAATACATTTCCAGACATTGGCTTTAGTCTCAACCCCCTAAACAATGAACCGAGAGTTTCGCAAACTGAAATAATAGGATCGTCCTCATTTGTTATATTCCTTACAGCAAAGTCTAATTCAAGAGTCATTGCGGAATCTGCAGTAGTTAGAAATTGAGCAAATGGGTTGTACTTAAAGTTTAACTTTGCTCCCGGCAGGAATTCGAAGTATTTTCTGCTTGTCAAAATCTGATGTAACCCAACCGTCATTGACAAAACCGAAACCACGCCAGGTACTTTCTATGACAGCATTATTCGCACGTGAGTTAAGTATCTGTGCAGGATTGCTCTCAGAGTTATTACGAACTTTCGGGTTCAGTAAGAAATCTGCTCCACTTTTTGGAGCATAACTCTCTGAGTTATCTACCGTAATAACAATATTATTCGTGTTCTGACTCTCTTGTAAGAAGTTTGTCTCACTTCCATCAGCTTCTTTGCGGTATATGCGGAGATAAGCTGGAACAGTCTTACTCTCACCAGCCTCTATTTCAATTGTTGTATTTAAGGTATTCACCTCTCCTGGAGTTACGCTGTTTTCTATCTTAAAATATTCCACAGGGTTATCTGACGGGAAATTCTCTGAATAATCCGTTAAATAGAATATTACTGGCACTTTAGCTCCAGCATTGCTGATTGTACCGTCAGAAGATACAGATGGTGAGAAAACGGAATATTGACAAATATCAGCCTGTGCATAGTTATCAGCCTTACTAATAACATTTTGGAGCATTAAATATGGCTTGTTAGCATTAACTCCTGCATCTTCCTTATTTATCATCATAAAGCGATTCACAAGCACCTCACTACTTATTGTTCCACCCCGAGTCCGTCTTCGCATGTCAACCATGCCTTGACCGTCCTGACACCATGCTTGAATAGCTTATAGGAATCTGTCGCATCTACAATACTCTTAGCTATATTCGTGGAATCATCAGAAGCTGACAAAGGATAAGTAATCTCTGGCATAACAGTGTTATTACCACCAGTTATTGAAATATGAAGTACTTTAGTTACAGCTCCAAATACCATATACGAGATAGGGAAACCTCTATCCTTATAGACAGAAGCTAATAATGGCGTCTGCCAGTTAAGCTGACAGGAAAGCGATAAGTTAGTTTTAGTCACACTATTGCCAACTGCAACGTATGTGGAAGTTGCCGTTTTGATAGAGCCATCTTCATTTGTGTAGTTGAATTGCGCACGTATGCGAATTCTTTGCGAGCCATTAATAAGGCAATTACTAACATCAACTGCGGTGTATGTGTTAATATCAGTATAATCTGTGGACGGAACAGAGGCATTTCTCGTATCCACAGTTTGCCATGTTATACCATTATCAGTACTGCGTTGTATGACAAGCAATGCTGCGGTACCCATGTTTAATCTGTCACCATTTGAGGTGCGGACAGCATGGAAACGAAGTGGAATCTCCAATTTCTCTCCTGAAACAACTATATCCCTTGTTCCTTGCAATGAAGTGAATAGGTAGGCGCCATAGCTATCTCCTTGCACTGTAGAAATCGGAAGAGCCTCGTCAAAAATAAGAAGGCTTGATTCGTTATCTGGGTCAGCTATGTACTTTGCATAATCTTCCTTCTTTTCAAATCCCCACAAATGATAATAGTTTGAAGCATCAGGAGAAGTACTCCAACATTGATATCCAACCTTAGCTTTTAGGCTGTCATCATGTGATTTCAGTTTTTTCTGAAGTGATACTTCTATGTCAAATCCGTCGTGTTCATCAAAATTACCTTTAACGATATCGAACTCAACTGCGTCTGCTTTAGTCTTCTTTGCCATATTTGTTTATTTATTTGTTCCTTTCCACTTATCTTTTCCTATCCAAGGACGGGAGCCTATCCAATGTCCACTTCCGAAACAGCTTCGAATGGCCTGCCATACGAGTCTTGTACCACGACGTATCTCTGCAATAGCTTTGTCGTTGAATGCAAAACTTACAATTTCCCTACCTTTGTGCAAAATCATTATTCGTCCTCCCAAATGGAATAATAGCAATCACTCTGTATAAGACCTTTTTCTCTCAATTTGTCATACTCTTCTTGCGTGAAAGGACCAAGAATAACACCAAGGTCAGTAAACTTTGCCACTGTCTCCCAAGACTGCCCTTTATCTTTGGAATATTCTATTCCATCAGTTCCACGCCTTAAAATAGGCGTTATACCCTCTACCTTAGATTGAGTCTTTGAACCTCCAATCATCAAAAAGCCATCATCGCTAACCGATATTTCAAAACCTTTATTGAGGTATGCTCTGAAAAGCTCTGCGGTAATCTTGGTTGTTGTGTTTCCTTCAGCAGAATGAAGAAGTATTTGGTCGGAGTTCGTAATAGCTCCAACTACTTGAAACAAATTCAATAATTGTCTTGGCGTTATATCTCCCATACTTATTGTCCTCTTTTAAATATTTCTTTCAATGCGTCGATATAAGCAGGTGTTAGAACCAACTCTGCGCACCGAGAAATAAGCATACATTCATCTTCTGTGTACTCTTCTTCCTCTTTGGAATTATATATCTTATATGCGAGCGCATGTGCAGGCAAACCTGGGATATTCGTGTAGATTGCATTAGCAAATTCATTCTTGATATCTCGTACTACACATATATTCCTACTAAGATCAGCAAAGACTTCTATTTTTGTAAAATCTATTTTCATATTCTAAAAACTTGATAATAATTCGCAATAATATCCAGATGAAGGGTTATAACAAAGGGCGAATCTTCCCACAACGCCTCCTTGCATATATATCTTAGATCGACTGTTTTCGTCATTTCGCCTTTGATACTCCCATCTTTCTTTGTTAAAAGTTACTGAAGATGCAATAACACCGACACCCATTATCTTTCCACCTTCTTCTTCTGATACTGGGGTTCTTGCTTTGCATTGTGACGCCAATACTATTGTATTAGAATTCTTATCCACAACAACTGTTATCGGCACGCAAAACGCCTGATTCGTATCCTTTATTCCGAGCTGCTTCCGAACATCAGATAATTTTGGATAAAAGAACATTATCTTATCAGAGGATTTGTTATTGATATAAAATGTTGTCCCAAAACTTAAATCAAATACATTTGTATCTCCCTCTCTATTATATTCCATGTAACGTCCATACTCTATAATGCCTCCTGTTACGCGCAAACCACCTTGTATATGGAGTGCTATGTCCCTATTAACAACATTATCAGAAATAATTTGTACAGCAGGTCTATAAGTATCTGAAAAGGCATTCATTTTACGATAGATATACATTGCCGAAGCACAGTACGCATCGCTCTCATCTTTTGACGTAGGGTCAGAACCTCTTCCAAGACCAATCATCATATGGGCAATATCTCCAGCACTAAAATACCCTACCTGCTGTTCGAGTAGCAGGGAAGAGCTGTTAAGATATGCGAAATTAGTCTTTTCCGAACTCCACCACTTCGAATAGTCTCCAACATAGATGCCGTCTTCGCCTATAGAGAATGGTCCGATTTTTCCTTTTCTTGCATTAATGTCTCCTTGTATGACAGCACCAGTAGCATGCAATTCCCCTTCCCGAGTCACATAAAAAGGACTCTTGGAAGGCTCTTTGCTACCAACCCACAGAGGTATGTCGGTATTTCCTAATCCTGCAACAGCTTTTCCATCTTCCCCTGTTATAGTTAACTGTGCAGACGAAAGGATCTGTACATTTGCATTCTTAGCAATAAGAAAAGTGAAAAAAGCAGATTGAGCGTTTATACTGAGTTCTTTCCACAACTTCGTATCAGAAAGTTCCGCCTGCTTTCCTGATGTATGCGTTGTTACGCATTGATAAACTTTCCATCCACTGGTCATACTGCTATCAGGAACTGCCACAAAATCGAGATAATTCAAGCCGTCGGTCTCTGTCTCTTCTGCTTTTGTATCGTTCCTATAAACCTGCCCTTCTATGAATGTCTGCCAAACTCTTTGAATGCAACCATTATTTCCTTTATCTCCTATCTTTCCCCTCTCTCCATCAGAAACGCAATTGATACGTTGTCTGTCAACAACACTCCCGTCTTTCATCAACAGAAATGTTGCATACGAATTTGTATTGCATACAGCCTCAGATGATATGGAGGTGGGGTTAGGAATACCAAAACCATTCTCATTTAGCAGATAATTAAGTGTAAGGTTATCGTTATTTAATTCTTCAAACGTTGTAAGAATTGTTGTAGTTTTCCAACGATCTTTTTACCTGCATTGAAATGACCTTGTCAATGTAATCTCCATTTGCCATCAAATGAATTGTATTAACACTTGGCATAAGAGAATACACAACACCACCTTTACCAGCATAAGACTTATAAATCTTATACACTGTTGTCAATACAATATCGTGATTAGCCTTAAGGGTTGCAGTTACAACGATGCTTGCATTATCAGCAGTAATATTGCTTGGCTGGATAATGTGAGATTCCGGGACATACGAATAGCTGATATTATGAGCTACTATGTTTATATCAAACAAAGCCCATGCGTATTCCGTTCCTTTGAACAACTGTATAGTAGTATCTTCGTAAGAACTAAGAACCGTCCCTTGTCGTCACAATTTAGGAAGCTCTGTTCATTTTGTAAGATCAAGGACGTAGTTGGACTTACCATCAACTGTGTATTTGTTCCACAGCTTTACAGGGCTAAACGGCTGCCATACACCATTTACTTTCTTTCGCATAGAATAGAACTCGTAACGATGATTCATTCCGACCCCGCTTGGTTCATCTGTCCATCTATCAGTTTTCTTTATATTATATGGACAGAAGTTTTCTACTTGAAATTCCTTCTTAGAAGATTCATCGAGTATTGTGGGGGTATCCATTGCGGCAGGATTATCACTATCTTCTTTCCATGAATCTTGCAGAAAGAAGATAAATTCTACTCCTTTGCCGTCCACTCCGTCAAGAATTATGGGCACAGTCTCTTGATCCCAAATAAAGTCACCTTGTATCAGATAGAAAATAACGCTGCTTATGTCAGTGTTTATCTGAATGGCAGAATCATAGTTATTCTTAGTTGCACCATTGTCGACTGAATACTGTATTGTCAAGCCTGCTGCGTTTACATCTTCTTCTGTCAAGATATAGTGCTTATCATCACTGCTATCACAATGAACAGCGCAGGTAATGCTTTCGATGTCAACAACGCGCGTCCCGTCTTTGAATTTAGTAAGAATCTGATCCGCTGAAGGAACAAGCTGATATACATTCACATCTGCAGATTTCCTTATAGTGTGGGTAAATGTATGCTCATATTTCACACCTGCATAAACAGCTTCCCCGATGATACTAAGATTAGTTATGCTCGCAATATTGTCAGGTACACTCGTAATTTCAATATGCCCTATTTTACCAGAATCTGTTACTACTCCGGCTGTTTGAGCAATGGTAGATTTCACTTTCAATCCAGGAACTATTGTAACGGAGTCTTTTTTGTCAGATGATGATATGAGCTTTCCGGAATCTGTCTTAACACATATTTTGGACACATCAAGCAAAGTATTGTTGTGCCACATTTTCATGTCTACCACTATAGGCAGACCTATGAAGCTACGAGATTTTGTGTTCCAGCTAACAGCAGAGTTCTCGTTTGTAATATCAGCACCTATAAACGGTTCGCTTTGATGCTTGATAGTTATAGGGAAACTCTTAGTAATTGTAGCTCTCCCTTCGCAATCTACGAGAATATCAACCGAACAGGACTCTATCTGACGCATTTTGTCATAATCAAATGATGAATCGTCTACTGTCCCTGCTATACCGTCCTTAATGTTATCAATCGCAGTGATATATAGTGTTGAATCCTTAATGAGACAAGAACAGCCATGTGGTTGTGCATAGAGTTTATAAGTGCCAGCATCAGCAGTCTCATTATCAGCGCAGACGGTGAGAATCTTATTATTATTCCTTACAGTAATTGCAGAGTGAATTCTATACAGACGATATGGGTTGCCGTTTCCATCGATATCTTCTGAATAGAGCCCGCCAACCACATTACCTACATCATCCACCGTTACAACATCAACATGTTCTGAGAAGTTGACATTATAATTCCTGATTTTCTTTTGAAGTTCCTCAATAGTGTCGTCACCAATTTGAGCTATCTTTCCATTAAAATAAATATTGTTCAGGTAAGCAGAATAGCCGGTCATATCTGGACAACCATCGTCCTTATATGACTTCATGAGACCATCTAACTCACCTATCTGCATAGCTATGTTGGCAAAGGTATATTCCCAATCATCAACACCTCTCAAAAATTGAATGTAGCTCTTGGTAATACAAGTTGATTCTTGTCGGGTTTTATTAGTGAAGTTGCCATATCCCGCAAATTTCATAAAACGATGCGGATGTCTTCCGTACGTTCTAACTTTTTCAACCCTACCAGTATCAGAATCTGTTACCTCTTTTGTATATGGTCGAAGCGAGTATGATATAACTTCATTATATCTACCTGACACATTTGTAACACGGAAATAACACGTAGTGAATCCTGCACGGGTCATGTTTCCTTTAAGGTCGTCCATATCCTCTGTGGCATCTTCTCCGTCCCCAAACTGATACATACCTATGCAGATGTCATCTTTCTGACAGGTTCCGCCTTCACCATCTTCCAGTTTCAATTTGATTACACCTGTTGAATCAGAAAGCCTTTGAACAGACTCAACAATACCATTACACCAAGATTGTCTAAGATCTCCAGCTATATAAAGTGTTCTATTGAGGCGCATTTCCGGCACCTCAAGCCACTTTCTTAACAAAAGACTATCAAACTCTGCATCACCGTCAGAGCTTACAATTCCACCTCTACCTTGTAGACCATGTATAAATTTTGCGCCAAAATAGGTGTTCCCTATAAGATTTGAGTCTCCTTTTACAGTATCATCACCATTTATGATTTGAGATCCAAGAATAGAAGATATAACCTCCTTTACATTGCCACCATCAGTTCCTATGAGCTGTGAGCCAACAACGGTCAATACAGACAAAACTTGCAGCTCTTCAGCCGTAAGTTTATTATTTGTCGTATCATCACCTGTCTTTGACAAAAATGAGCTGACGATTTCATAAAGTAAGTGTCCTACACGCTGGGCTGAATTAAGCCCTTGTTCAGTTTCCTCACGAACTATGGTCGCCAGCTCTAAGAGTTTTTCTCTTGTGAGCATATTATTCTCCTATTTTTCGTATTACAATGGAATTTGTTGGAATTAATCCTGGTTTGTTTCTTTGTCGATAATACTGCGGAAATTTATCCCGTATAAAGTCCTTTACTTCGTTGAGAAACCCATTTGCAGCAGTAAGAGCATTATTATAGCAATCTGACCGTTCTTTCGACGAAATATGTGAGGAATAGGAATTATCTTTAATAACTACCCCAGCACGTGTTAATTGGAAATCTCCGTCCATAACATATTGGGCGTACACAAAGTAGCTAATGGCCATCTTGAGTCCGCTTAGCATATGAAATTCATCTCGTTTATCCGTATACTCGCCGCCATTAAGAAGAATCTCCAGATTTTCATCTTTATCGCTTTGCTCATTGTTCAAATACTCCAATACCTTAGCAAATAGCTTGTCACCGAGAGTCGGTTTTACATTCAACCTCTCTGTTTCATATATGTATGAAAGGAGCTTATCTTCATCGACCTTACTGCTGATAGGGCGACCAAGGTCTCTTATTTCTGCTGTAGTTACAATATGTTTCATTAGGCTTTACTATGACGGTCTTTATCGTCGGTACTCTCATTGGATATGTGCTTAACAGGAAGGATAGAATAGTCTTCGGAGGGACACACTGGCTTCCCCTCATTATCTCTCATATCCCATTTCGAGAATACCTTAGCAAAAACTCGGGAGATTTCCTTTCGTTCTTTCTCCACGTAAGAGTTATAGTAAGCAAATGCATCATTGATAGTAGTGCCACTGAATCCGAGCTTTCCAATACGAATACAATAAAATGGTTCCTGTCCAAACGCAGCATAAATACGCTCTACTGTAGAAGTCTCCGTCACCGTAAACTTAGAGTCAAAATTTTGTGACTCAAGTTTTTCAAATTTAGGAATATCTTCTTCAGCGTTTACGGTAACATCCATAATGGAACAGGCATTGGTATCTCCTTGGAATATATCGAGGTTTTGAGAGAATTCCTCTCCACCATCATTGTTTTTTGCCTCAAGTCCAGTTGTTGGATCTATACCTAATGAGACTGCCTTCTTATGAATAAGCATACCTGCAACAAGAAAGTTGTTTCTTACATTTCGGTATTTCACATTATCAATACCGTCGTCGGTTGAAAGAGCTGTAACTATCTTGTCGTATTTAGGCTTTGGATATACGAAGCGACCATCCATAGAGTACCAAAGAACCTGCCCTTGGTATTTATCAATGCCACCACACGTCTCTATTTGGTCAAGAACAACCTCCTGATTGGTGTTGAAGACAAAGAATTCCCTTACATTTGCGTCTGTTATTTCGATACGCTTACCATTTCTCGTTTTCTTTCCCGTCCAATCGGGATGATACTTGATATGTGCAACCCTACCAAGATCATCTTCCTCTTCAAGACGACACCCTTCAAATAACATATGCTGTATTTCCACGATTTCACCCATCATATTGTAATTAACATGAAGGGCAAAACCATGAAAATGGGCGAGGTCTACGGCAATAAGATGAAGAATGTCGGAAACCGTATCCCCATGCCTATTGCAGACGAAATCACCGAAAAACTTATCCTTCAGCCCATCACCTTCTATGAATCTCTCGTAAAGTTCACAACACGTTCCGCCCGTCGGACTATTTAAAATCAATGATAGCATACGTTGCGGATACAAATTATCCTTACCGTATGACTGAATGTTCATCGACGATATATAGTGCGTATCAAAGCGTCTATGTGCTCGCTTTACGTTATTTATATTCATATCAGCGTTTTAACTTATGATAGAGTTTCTCGGAGTCCACATACTACATTTACTTTGCAGTATCGCCAGTCTTCTGCTCTTTTGCAGCTTTCTTTGCAGGAATTTCACTACCAGTACTCTGTGCATCAGAGAGAGCTTTCTTTAGTGTTTCAACTTGTTTCAAAAGCTCTTCGTTGTCATTAATAAGTGATTCCTTTGCCTCTGCGAGAGCCTCCTTTTCAGAAGTGAGAGCCTCATTCTTTGTGGTCAACTCAGCAATTTTGTCATTGAGTTCTTTTGTGGAACCCTCAGCAACAGCCTTTTCCTCGTTCAAAGTCGAAATCTTCGCCTCCAACTCTTCGTTTTTCTTCTGTTCGTTGGCAAGGTCACTGTTGGCAGTTTCGAGAGCGGACTTAAGACTCTCGATGTTTACCTGCAATTCCTCATTACTTTTTGGCTCTGCTGATGCTTTCTCTGCAAGTAAAGTCTTACGGGCATCACAGAGTTCTTTGTAATTTTCAGGATACTTTGCAAAGAGGTCCAAACGGTTCGCATTCTCATTGAGAGCGTCCATAGCAATCTCGTCAGTAAGATTTGCATTGGTGAAGACCTGCCCATTGAGAGCGTGAAAAGAACACCATTCAACAGTATGAATTTCTTTTCTTTTGGCATAATTCCTTCTTTTTTTAGTTTTGAATAAATTAATATATAGGCGTCTCTGTAGCAATTACTGCAAGAAGTATTCTTGATTTGTTCTCCAAACAGAAACGCATACGATCTTTAATAAAAAAAGCCTGTCAGTAGATGAGAAGCCGTCGTCATAACGCCCCCTCATCTCTAACAGTACAGCCATTGTTTCACTAAATGTTAACATTGGCAGAGTTCTTTAACCTCCAGGTACAACACTTGGAGTGATACCGCTCAATGAAGCCAGTACCTTTCGAGTTTTATCTTCATCTGTATCCCAAAGGAACAAGCCAGATGATGGAGCCTGCTGTTCCTGCAAGGTAACGCTCCAACCGCCATCAGTATCATCCGAGTTCAGATCCCGTGTAGATGCCGTCAGTTTAAGTCCTTGTTCGAAGCCATAAACTTCAAAAAGATTCTTACTGCCTGCACCAGCAAACTTGTTTTCAAGGACAACAACGAATTTACCATTCGCCAATTTGTCAATGATGTCATGAGATACTTCTGGACCACTGTTGAGGATTACGAACGCAACGGTCTTATTCCATTTTGTCCTGTAAGTACCTACAGCAGCTTCGATAGTCGTACCATTGAAAGGTGAGCCTTCTGGTACGATAATCTTGTATCCCTTTGCACCAGTGGCGAGAGCGAGAGCTGTAATCGAGTTCCCTGTGCGATTGCACTTGCCTTTGACTACATCGGCATAATTCATGATGTAGCCAGTAGTCTGGAGACCTTTCTCTGACATGTTTGTGCAATCGAACTCGATATCCTTAACTAATTTGAAATCGCATTCAGCCATTTTACAAAAGTTTTATTGGTTAGTAAGCGGCTTGGATCAGTGCGTCTTCACCTACGAGGGTACCAAGTGTAGAACTTGCGTAGATAAAATTCTTACGTTCCTTGTCGCTAAATGTGAGGCTCAAAGATGCAATCTTGTCGTCGTCCTCAGTTCCAACGAACAAGTTGTTAGGAGAGCAAACAAGAGCACGATGAGGATTGTTAAGCTTGGTACCATTGTCCTCGTACTTCTTGATCATGCGGTCCCAAACATCAAGCACAATCATCTTCACGCCATCATACTCTGTGAGCTTGATACCTGAAGCAATCTGTTTAACACTCATAGTATACTTACCGTACTTGTCTACGAGGTCATTACGCAATGCCTTGAACAAAGAGTTGGTTGTCATGATACAAGCCTTCTTGTCGTCAAAGATGCGAGAATCAGCATCAGAAAGCAAGTCATCAAAGAGCTGTACAGCATAACCTGAAGCTTTGGCTGCCTGTTTCTGAGCATCGTATGAAGACTCCGTATTGGCTGTAACTTTTGTTCTCTGCTTTTCATTAGCTGTACAGATAGCAAACAAATGCTTCCACAAACCGTCATTAGCAGTGAAGAGTTTAGTATTAACACCTGCGGTAATAATACCACCGCCAGCAATATCTTTTGCGGCTGTGTCACCAAACCATGTGAGACGCCAATACATATTGTTAAGAGCCTGCTTCAAAAGAGGAATAAGAACAAGGTCCCAATATGGGGTGTCCTGCAAGTCTGCACGATCTGTGCCTCCCTTTAACCCATTCTTTCCAATGGTCTCCTCGATATCCTTATAGCAAAGCTCCAATGGAACTTCCCACTCGCCAATTTTCCAAGTCTTCTCTACACCTGTAATAGAGACTTTTTCGTAATGAACGTCACAGCCTGAAGACTTGTAGCCGACATCCTGAATCTTGTCAACATAACCAAGTTTCTTTCCATCTTCTTGCTTTGACTTAGTTGTTACAACGGTATCGAGATCCGGGTCCTGGAAAGTAGATGTGAACATCAACTCACGAAGGTCGGTAATCGCACCGTTGTCTACGGTAAATTGTTCCCAATTAATCATATTGTATTCCTAATTAAATTAAACATTGGTTGATTAGATGATTATTCCATCTTGCGGTTACGCTTCTTCGCGTTAGCCTCCTTTGCTTCACGAATCATTCGCTGCGTCTTGGTTTCTTTACCATCACCCTGACCTGGAGTCTTGTGAGCTACGAACGTACGATTTTTAGTAGTAAAGGTGGACTTCATAGAAGTAATCTTATCAAGCCATTTCTTTCCGCCAGCCTTAGCAATGAGGGTGAGAATCTCTCGCTGTTCGTCAGTTGTCTGATTACCCTTTAAAGCAGAAATCTCGTCGTCCTTAGAAGCGATTTGTTTCTTGAAATCATCAATCTGAGCCTGCAGGTTGTCGATGACTGCTTGCTGCTGATCTGGAGTAAGGTCTCCACCTCATCACCTGGCTCTGAAGGTTCATTATCGTCAACTCGTGTGATGTCGGTAATGACCCCATCCTGCACAATAACGTGAGAACCATCATCCATTACGTAGTCTCCGTCTGGATAAGCGATATCGCCTATCTGTGGGTCTCCATCTTCTCTCTCGACAGTAAATCCATCGCCAGAAGAAGATGTGATGTACTGATCGATGATCTTAATGTCGTTGATGTCTTCAATCTTTTCAACGCCAAACAGCGAGCACACACGCTGTACAGCGTTGGCATCGCACTCAATCTTTCCTTTTGTCATTTCTTTGTTGTTTTTAAATTTGAACTGTTTCTTGCTGTCATTCATTTCAGGGAGTATGGACCCGATAAAACCGAGTGCCATTGCTGTCTGCATATCTATGTAAATATCCTTATCCATCAACTCACTAAGGAGTTTTCTATCAGAACCTGTACGGCTCACGTAAAGATCAAGAAGTTTTCCTGTCTCTACTCGAAGCTGCGAAGCGAGATTTCTCATTTTATCCGCTTGCTGCTCCAGCTCTTCAAATGTCAATCGTTCGCTCCTTACTTCATAACCTGCAAGGGCTGGGTTATGAATACAGATGCTCGCGCATTGCGATATGCGTATCGCCTTTCTAAAGGTGCCGTCAATAGAATTATCGTGGCAATAGATGAGCATTTACCCTCGACAGTTGCTGATATTTTCTTATCTGTCTGGCGCAAAGCGTCATAAATGGACCATCCCTCAACACAGTCTCCACCGTCACAGTGGAGACGGATATCAATATCAGGGTCGTCTGGAGACAAATTACTAATGAAGTCGCGAATGTCTGAAAATGTAGTTGAATCAGTGCCTGCTTCCTGCAAAACGAGCTTCTCCTGGTCATCAACTATGTCATTATAGATTTTAAGTACGACCATAAAAACAATAATTTTGTACCAAAATTACAATAACAGCTATACGAAAACAGAAAATACGTAAATAAAACAACTGAAAGAGTATTTCAGTAAATACTTGCATGATTGATTAAAAAGAATTATTTTTGCCAAATAAAATAAAAACATTTATAATTATAGAAAACTGATAGCTTCATTATTGTTACTTGCTTCCTTGCCGATGGTAGCACAAGAAATCGTCATTGACGACGTACAGAATGGTGTTCGTTCAACTGCTACTGACTTTACAGTATGCCGCAGTGTAACCGACAAAATGGTTCTTTCTGTTGGGATAAACTCTATTATTTCCGAAGAAAAGAAAGATACGACTCTGTATTTAAGCACGAAAATAACCTTTACAAAGCCTTTGGAAATAAACAAAGGAGGAATAATTCTTCTCAAACTCTCTGACGATAGCGTTTTGGAACTTCATGCTGCTACTGCTTCATCTGGAACAGTGAGGGATGTCCATTCAGTAAATGGATTTACATATAGTGACTATAGCATCACGCCATCATTTAAGATTTTGCCAGAACAATTAAACGATATCATTAAGAAGGGCGTAAAGAAAATCAGAATAGAAATTTCTCCGTCATTCTACGATAAGGAATTCAAGAAAGATAAAGTTGGTGAGGCGTTGTCTGTCAAAAGAGAACTATTAATGAAAGCCATTGCTAAACCTAAATCAATGAAAGAAGGGTTCTAAAAAAGAAGGCGGACCGACACCTTACATGATGCCAGTCCGCCTTAAAAATGAACTAAACAAGAATATTATTTCAGATCTGCTCCCAGCCTTTTAATGAGAGCATACACTGTTCTGTCTGTTATATTGTATTCATCCGACAGAACGGACGTTACATAAGCAACTTTTTCACCTCTTGCTATCATTTCTTTTGCTTTGTTAAATAGTGGAACAAATTCCACATCACGTGCGAGAATATGGTTGTCGTTCATAAATTTTACAACAGCCTCATATTTTTCTAAGAATTCAGCTACTATCATAATGTATCGATATTATTAATTATTTCTACTCTTCTCTGACCCTCGTTGATATCTTCCACCGCTACAACTGGGGCAGGAATATTCTCTACACCTTGCACGATTCTATCGGCAAATTCTCCCTGTTGAGAAACGTGGTCATTTATTCTGCTTGCTTCGAATGGTGCATTTCCTCCAATATCTCCAAATGCAGAGGTTATCGGATAGAAGTCCGATCTTTCTGAACTGATGGTTCCATTTGCCAGTCCAAATAGCTCTCGCTGATCACCTTGCGTGAAAGCTCCGGTCTTACCTGTCAATTGCTTGTGCATATTCGACTGTTGTCTTTCGTTGAGGACCATTTCGCCATCATTAACACGTATGGTGACCTGATCCATGCCATTCTTTGTTCCATGCCCATTAACAACACCTCCAGATGCAAACTTTGCTGAGTTTACAGTGGATATGGCTGTCGCAACATTGGCAATCACAGTTGCTACCGTAGTGGCTATAGCTGCAAGGTTAGCAGGGAAAGGAAGAGACGATGCTGAGGCAATACCTGAAGAAATGGCTCTACCTGTATCAATGGCAATCTGTGCAAGAGTCATTATTTTGCTAATCTTTGCAAAAGCCGTATTGCTTTCTCCGATTGCAGCTGTGAGCTTTATAAGAGAATTGGTCACTGTAGCTTCTGCATCGAGTTTTGCTTTTGAACACTCTGCTTCGTAATCATCAATAGCCTTCTTACTTTCAGCATATTTCTGTCTTGCAGCAAGGAGCTCTGCTTGATACTCTTCTTCTGTCTGAGTTTCCATCTGCCCCCTTTCCTGTAACTGCTCAAGATATTCCTCGTCCGCATCTCTTCTAACTTCAAGAATTGCTTCCTGCTCTTCTCTCGTTCGATCTATTTTAAGACTCATCTCGGCTATCTCGTTCTCTACAATCTTCTGCTGCTTCTGCATCTGCTCATTCTGATAAGCATCCTCCGCTTGTGCATCTTCCCTGTCGTTGCCTTTCAGTAATATCGGCTTTCTGCTTATTATAATTATCAAGGAGTGCAAGCTCTATATCCTTGCGCTGATTTATTGCATCAAGTTCGAGCTGCGTCTGTCCTTCAAGCTGAGCCTCTTTATAGCTATTTTCTATAGCTGAGATATGCTTCTGCTGCTCCTCTATCTTTTCATCGATTTCGTCGTACTGCTTTCGATAGTTTTCGTCACGCTGTTGCTTTTCAAGTCTGTACCGCTCTTCTGTTCCCTTGTGAGAGTTCTTGATACGCAATTCAAGTTCCTTAGCGTCTTCTTCTATTAATTTGTTATATCGCTCCATATACAGAGCTTCGAGCTTCTCGTCTTTTTCTTTTCAAGTGCAAGTATCTTGTTATTGATAGCTTCTTTCGCATTTACCGTGAGTTTTTTATCCTCGTCCAGTTTCTTTTCTAAGGTCTCCAATCTGCTTTCTATATTGCACAAGAACCTCTGCTCGTTGTCGCTCAAGGTTATCCGAGATTAGCTTAGTTAGCGCTTCCTGACCCTCTTGGACAATACGATTCATTTCCTCTTGATGACGCTTCTCTTCGTTTTCTTTTTGCTTATTATCAGTCTTTTTGGTTGTAGTTTTCTTCTTGTCTTTCTTTTTAGTGGACTTTCCACCACCTCCTCCACCTCCAGTGCTTGGTCCAGATGTTGTGGCTACCTCTTGTTTGGGTTTTGCTTTAGGCTTTGGCTTCGACTGCCCATTCTGTTTTTTCGGAGGATTTTGCAGAGATTTTGCTTCACTCTTTACTGTTTTAACAACATTACTAACACCATTCTTAACGTTGTCCCATGTCTTCTTATAATAATTCTGCACAGCACTTGTAACTTGTGAGATGCCATTTTTCATTGCCGTGAAATCTAAAGTGAACAAGCCTTTGAGGGCAGTACCAACTCCACTTATAACACCTATCAGAGCTCCAAATGAATTTGCAATGTTCTTTACAACAATCTTTATTACTTCCCATGCTGCCGTAAATGACACTTTCATATATGAAATTGCAGACCTCACCAGCATAGAGTTATTATATAGATTAACCATCCATTTTATCGCTCCAGCAATAGCATTGACTAATAGTTGTAAACCTGTTTTTATAAGATTTCCAATTGTAGCCTTAAACGATCTGAACTCCTCGCTGCTTGAAGTCAGCATCTCGTCAAGCTGCATAAATAACTCTAAAGCAAGAGATATGATTGCCGTAAGAATAAACGTCTTCATTGCTGCATTTGCAGTTCTTACAAACCCCTGTACTGCAACTTTGGCAGTAATCATTCCTTTTTGCCATGCAGACCCAGAAGCGTATGCTGCTGCGGTTTCTGTAGCTTTTATTTCGGCAGTCTTGGCTTTATGGAGAGCTTTTTCTGTTTCTCCGAGATGAGATTTCTGTATTGTTAGTTTGTTTTCTATGAGCCCTCTTTCCTCTGCTGACGCCGTCTCAAGTTGTCTTTTAAGAGTTTCCACATTTCTGCGTTGTGTTACTTCCTGCTGTGCGAGAGTATTCACATTTGCCGTTGCACGTTCAGCATTTGCAATCACAGAGGAACTTGATAAAATTGCAGATTCTCTGATATGCTGCACAATCTTCACAAGGGAGAAAGCTGCAAGGATAGAACCTACGACATGAGCAAGTTCTTCGAAATTGTCGCGCACATAAGTTATTCCTGCCGTAATAGCATCAAGTGGTCCTGTCATATTCCCAGAGGCGCTATCAAATATAGTAATCAACAAACTTTCGAAAGCTGACTTAAGAGAGTCAATTGAGACCGTTACGTTAGAGTAGCTTTGCTGGAACATCCTATCCGTAGTACCGGCAGCATCAGAAACTGTTACAAGTTTTTTCTCCAACCCATCGAGGCTATTCAGAAGTGTTAATGCTGACGGAGCTGCAAGTCGGCCGAAGACATCTCCAAGGTCACGCATTGAAGTCTTAGACTCCATAATACCACTTTCTTTCAGCTTTATAAGTGTTTTGGTAAGTCCTTCTGTTCTCACAGTGTTTTGATCAATATGTATTCCGTACTTGTCAAAGACTGCAATCTGAGCCTTTGTTGGAGAGGTTAAGCCCATTATAATCTGCTTGAGCATCGTACCTGCCTGTGCGCCTTTAACATTGTTATCGGCAAGAACACCGAGAGCTGCATTCGTTTCCTCGAAGGAAATACCCAAAGCATACGATATAGGAGCTGTATTCTGCATCGCCTCATTCAGTCCAAGTATATTCGTAGCAGAGTTAGCTGCTGTTTTCGACATCACGTCACTTACCCTATTTGACTGATCTACTCCCAGATGGAATGAATTTAGCATGTTCGTGGTTATATCAGCTGCATCACCCAGTCCTATGACATTTGCTTGTGCAAGGTGAAGTGTACTCTCCAAAATAGAGGTGGCATCAGACGCCGAAAGTCCATTTCTTGTTAGATTCTCCATAGCCTCTCCCAGCTTCCGAAGCCGTATACCGAGTAGAACCTCCAAGACGAAGTGCCTCATCACGCATCATCTTGAATTCTTCAGTAGTGGCATTTGTTACAGCTTGAACTTTTGCCATTTGATCATTGAAAGCACGACCCACTTCCATTACCTGTTGTGAAAGTCCGGCAAAGCTCATTCCTCCAAAAACACCTGCAATAATTCCACCAAGATTTCGTACACGAACACCAAGCGCGTCAAGAGAATTTGCTGCTTCTTTGTAGTTTCCTACATTCCGATAGAATCGCTGAGTAGCAAACTCCGCCTCTTTCAGTTCTGTTGTTACAGAGTTTATTTTATTTTTCAATTCCGTTCCATGAGCACTTGACCGTTCAGCCTTACTGAGGTTGTCGTACTCTTGTGTCAAAGAAGCCAATCGAGCTCTCAGTTGCACTAAAGAACCATTCTGCTCTTGCTGTGCCTTCATCTGATTTGTCATTTGCCTTGTAAGCATCATACTTGCATTCTGCTGCATACGGATATACTGCTGCGAAGCTGACAAAGACTTGTTATACTCCTCTCTGCTTATCAATCCGTCTTTCAACTGCTGCTTGAGTGACTTCTCCGCCTCTCGTGCGTCTTGAATATTTCTCTGATACTCGGACATCTTCTTGATGGCATCGTCATACTTGACTTTAATCTCGAGTATCTTAGTTACCGCTTCATTACTCATTGTTGTTTGCTTTAATTAGACTGTTTGGTATTTTAAGAAGCTGAACTGTACATTTACCGTCAGACTTTCTTTTTATGCTCTGTATTCCGAAATAACTTCCATATTGTCGGAGATACACAGGAACACTCATATCAAGGTTCCCAAGGGTGAATTCGTCAAGCTCCATATTGTCAGTTACCACATACGGGTGCTTAAGCATTTCCGAAAAGACCTTATACCGAGTATCCATAAGTCCTCCTTTACTTCGGAAGGACAACTCTTCAAATGTAAGATAATCAAGTGAAGAATGTTCTGTTGTATCGGTTGTATTTTCAACAGCTTCATTCTTGTGTCGAACTCCTATTCGTGGTTTGCATTCTTTGAAAACAAATCCCTCGACCTCCTTTGCATAAGAGGCATACTGTAGATGACCCGTACCCTTTAGTTTGACGTAATTAATAACCTTTCCTGATTCATAGAGAGGAACTTTAGCCATGCCTCGATCTGTATCGCATCCCTCAAATGGTAGAGTAAACACATCATTTTCCGTATTCAGATATGGGTCCTTGATTTCAAAGCTACCAGAATACTTCGGATTGTCTTCGTTATCTGATTTCCACCGAAGTTTGTTCACTTGCGCCCAGTCACTAAGCACAAAATCTATTGATGACGGCATGGCATAGTCATTCGTTAAAAAGTTCGACCAATCAACCGCTTTGTCAACATTGTCTATCAGGTCTCTGTAGAGAACAAGCCTCAACTTACCGTTATAAATGATAGGGTAACCCCCAACGACATAGAACACACCTTTAAGGAAATCTATGGGCTTCATTTCCGGAAAATTCGGTTCAAAATATATAGGAGTAGCATTCTGTAAGTACTCCACCTCCTGTGTTTCTTTCTGATATGGGTGTCCTTCCTTTATGCACGGGATAACTTCAATATAACTCTCATAATTCGAAGGTTCTTGATCAGTCTTCTTACTCTTCAGGTAGATTTTCTGACCACTTTCATCCATACATGGAATTGTAGCATCACCTATATAGGCTCTCTCTGCTCCGTCAATCCAGACGCGACGGCCTTGTCGTATTTCTATTACGTCCTCCCATTTATACTCACCTATATGAAGACCCTCCCAGTCACCATTACCTGGATTGTCATTATCTGAAACTTCCTCCCAATCTGTGAGATACTCAAACCTCACTTCATACCATTTTCCTTGTTCAATCCCCTGCAATATTGAAGAACTCGGAGTAGGTAATTTAACACCAACCCACTCTCCACTTATGTATGTTGCAGAAAGCGCAAGAAGCTTCGAAGCGTCTTTGTTTCCGATGCCATTTACTATTGTTAGCTTTACATTCGAGAATATCTCCGCTTCGGTCTTGTCTATTCGAGCTGCATTGATAAAAACTCTAACATGGGTTTTTATTTTGTACTTCATATTTAAGAAGAAACCATACCATGCACGTATATGATTTGGTGCTTTAACTTGATGTATCCACCCTATACGCATATTATAGAAAGTCGGATACTTATAAGATTCTAATTGTGTGTGTCCTCCGCTAAATTCCGTTGCCATTGGTTCGAAAACCCATCTAAACTTATTCCGTTCTTGATAGAATTCACTATCATTCATAGTTGTAATGGGACAATACAAAGAATCCAAAAGTCTCTCTACCTTTCGTTCCTTAGTTCCATCTTTTCTTGTGTACTCCCTCGTAAAATCGTAATCAATGTTGAACTTCTTAAATATTCTGTCCAAAAGATACGTGACTTTAAAGCTTGGAAGATAATAAAGATACCCATAAAAGTCATCACCTACTACACCATTAGAATATCGAAGACACATAATATCATCACCGTACTCACTACTAATCTGTGATTGTGCCCATTGCTCCCACATGACAAAGTTTGGAAGAGTGTCTTTATCGCAAAACAGTTCTGGCAACGTTTTGTCCTCGTCTATTATACTCTGTATCGCAGATAAGGTTCCCCCACGTAAGAACTATCTTGTAATAATCTTTGTCAGTTCCTATTAGATAAGCGTTTGCTGGTCCAAGAACATCAATACCATTGCAATAGTATCTCGCACTCATTCGTCTTCCGAGAGATGATTTTATTCCGTTTTCAAACACATAAGCGTTATGTTCTGCTGATTCAGGAGATTCAAATATCTGCCTGTTCGTTGCGGTCATTGGTAGCTTTATAGTGTATGAATGAGAACACTTCATCTTACTGATATTAGAAAGCATTACAGATTTCCATTCGAGTGAAATGTTCGTGTCACCAATATTTACCGACTTTCCGTCGATATAAAGCATTTCGAACTGTTTCATAACATCTGAGCGTTAGTGTTTGGTAGCAGAATCTTGAATTCAAAATCTTGCATTATAGTAACCTTGCGCTTACTGGTCGAAGTGTCAATAACTACTGGCTCCCAGCCAACGCCTGCATCCTTGTGATACAAGTCTATAACGGGGGAGGTAAGAATACTTTCCAGCATATTGAACTCAGCCTCATCGACATTCGGTGCACAGAGATTCAGTTTTGTCTCTGAAAAGAAATATTGTTGTCGTTTTATGGAACGGAAACTGTTTCCCTTCTTGTCGACATAATTCATTGTCAGCTCTTGCCCTCCGTCATCATTTTTAATTTCCTTAACACCCTTTTCAAACAACCAGTACTGAAGCCTCCCATGTCTGTCTATCCAGCGTAGGAATACGCCATCAGTAGCATTGTCTTCAACACAGGTTACTATTTGTGCACTTGCAGGGTGGAATGTATAATCGAAAGTATAATCCCAAGGAGTTAATGTAGCTACCGTTCCTGTAACTGGCTCTATCTCCTGAAATGAAGCGCCATCAAATATTGACACTTTCATTGGATAGTTCTTAAACCACCGAATGACTCTTTCACCATTAAATCGCTCTCCTGGCGCTATGTTACCCCAGATAGCAATTGATGTGAATGTAAAAGTGTGCGTGCCGTCAGACACATCGACACTCACTTTCATTGAGCGCTTCTCTACGATATTATACACATCAAACATCAGTTGCAATGCACGTGAGATATTAATAATGGCAGTATGAGAGAAACACATTGTTTCTATGGGGAATGTCTTTTCTCCATTACTAACCGTAGTTACCAATGAAAGTGCAGGGCAATCCGTGACTTTTATATAGGTTGGATTAAATGCAAAGCATATCTCGTCAGGATAAGCAATATCACCCAAATCGTTAATTACTGTTCTCATTACTCTTGAATTTGTTATTGATAGTATCTATTTCCAGAGCAAGTTTCTCACCTACTCTGTCACCAATGTTACCAAGTGTCTCCTGTAGAGCTTTTACTGTAAATGTCTTTCGTGACCCCTTTTCTGTGCAGAACAGTCCCTTTCTTCATGATGGTATGAGCAATTGCACCAGCAAGACTCTGTAACTTCATTTCTGAACTTAGCTTAGTACCACTTTTGGGTGTGTAGTCTGAATAGTTGATGCCCTTAGCCTCTATCCAATTCTTAATTATTTCTACAAAGTTACGAGGTACTGCTCCAGGTTTTCGCCCCCTCTGCAAGTTAAGAAAAACAGAACTTCCAAAGAGTATACCTCCAAATTCACTCGTTTGTACAGTCAGCGATTTCATTGTGCGCCCAGAAGCATTTATCCTTTCCTCGATCATCCTGCTTTGGATATTCCTCTTCAGGAGTTCCATTTCTTGCTGTAAAATACCCTTTATAGTTTCCATTATCTGCGAGGATTTGTTACACACAAAGATTGACCTGCTGTTTCTTTCAGCGTCGGCTCAATGATAATTCCCGAATTGATACTGTCTGTGGTATCGATAGGCACCTGATACTTTACGTTCCCCTGTATCGTTTCGAAATACCCAGATTTGTTTAAGGCATCTATGAAACGAAGAGAGAGCCTTTTCATTCTCTCAACAACACAATCCTCTGCTACGGCATCATCGTCATGCACTGTCTTATCAAGAAATGCTATCGCACAATCAGGCATATCCCTTGCCTTACCATTGCGTATATCAAAAAAACCACTGGCAGGCTGAATGAATATTATACATGGAGTCGGAACCTTATCAAGGTCTACATTAGCCTTAGTCCAGTCATTATAGATGTAGTTCACACCCCCTATGGTCTTTGCTACAGCACGAACTTTTCCTTCAACAGTTCCAAGCTGGTCTTCGTTGTCTTTTACGACAGACTCTGTTACCACATTCGTCTTTTCTTTATTAGCTCTCATTATCTGTTAGATTTACGTTTATAAACTTCACGAAGCCTACGGTCATATTCCCTCAGCTCGTTATCATTTTTCATACACTTGTAGATTCTTACCCAAGGGACATTGCGAACCTCATTCTGATCCGTAATCCTCATCCTTCTTGCATACCAGTCAAGGATTCCGAATGAACCGAACTTTAACCTGTCCACTCCAGCCTGCTTTTCCTCACTGTCAAAATGCGGTTTTATTGCTTCGAATAGTTTATTGATACGTTCCACTTCCTTATTGCAGAAGTAAACAAACCATAACACTCTTTCAGCACTTTCTTTCATGATGTCTTCCTCGCTGACGCCAAGAATAACCTTACAGCAGTTCACAATAGCGAGTAACCCTGCAGAGTTGTCATGCAGATCATCGAGCTGCCCATAGGAAATCATATTTAGATTCTTAGGAGTTTCCTTTCGCAGACAGAAACAGGGCGAGGCAGATTCTTTATAGCAGAATACTGCTCCTCCCTTTCTTCTTCGCCTGCACAGGAAAAGATAAGTGCATATCGATAAAATGGAAGGTAAAGCTGTCGCTTTCTCCGTAACCGTGATATTTTGATGTATATTGCCTTAAATAATCCCATACTACTTAATTATTTGAATAAACCGTAACATTTGATTTAATGCCTTGTCCCTGTGTTTTGACTCTACGGAAGTACATCGCCATGATTAGGGCATCTAAATAGTCAGGAGAATGACCCAGAATAATCTTCATCACTTCCTTCTTGATAATGCCAAGTCTACCAGTATCACGGTCTATGTAAGCTTGTTTCAAAGCTCCAAGTTCGTCCATAATATTCACCCTCTGATCGGGAGTACATATAATCCTTATTGCACGCTTATTGATAAGCTCCGCAAGTTTAAACGCACACTCACTCTTCAGGCAATCATAACGTGGGTCCATAGGAGGCGAACCACCATGAAATTCTTTGATACCCTCAAGATAAGATTCCAGAAAAGAACCCATACCGTCAGCATCGACAATAGTAAGAGAGCGTGGAATAGAATCACGTATCATAAGATTCTTTAATTGCGTTTCTACTTCCTTTCCTGGAGAATATGTCATGTCTACAGGGATTCTGAAAACATTACCAATCGAAGAAGTACACACAAAACGGTCGTGTCCCTTTCCTGCAATATCGGCAGAACAACTATGTGCACCCACTTCTGGTACATGCTCGTTGTGAAATAAGTCGCTTATAGCATCGAAATCGCACAGTGTTGCAGGGTCATCATCGTATTCAAAATTTCCAAAATATAGGCGCTGTACCGTGACGGGGTCGGCTTGCAGGAGGTTATCAAGATAAGCCTTCTCTAAATGAGGATTATCCGTAGGAAGTGATTTTATGAATTTCCTCGTCTTACGGATTGTTCCCTCCTTGTCGGGCTTTACAAATTCATTGTATATCCAATTTCGCTTAGGATTACAAGTATATAAAGACTTAGGAATTGTATGCCATACTGTCCCGTCAGGATTCTTTCCCCTAAGAAGAGAAAATCGACCACGAAGGACAGATACTGCCTTTTCGCAAATTTGCTGAGCCTCATCAAGAAACGCATCTGTGATTTCAAGAGAACCAATACGGTCAAACTCTGGATCTGATGGTTTCAACTTGAGGTCGAAAAAAAAGATTTGACTGCCATTTGCGAAGTTGGCAATCATATCAGTTTTATTATAGGTAACATAATCACGAAGCCCCAGCATCTTGAGAACCTTAAAAAAGGTCACAAGTGTCGTAGTCTTTAATCGCACAGATTCTTCACGAGCTATCAGTCCTACACTGCCAGCCATCGACACCCTTCTAAGAATCTGCCAAAGACAGCCGAGAAAACTTTTTCCACCACGTGCGCCACCTCCGAACATCACCTCGTTCGTGGTGGTGTCATCCGCAGACAAGTACTTCATTGCGAGTGCTTGTTTTCTGAAAAGCTTTACCGTTACTGAATCTTGTGCCATTAAAAATATACTAAAAAGCCGAGCTTCGCGCATGCGCGCACGAGAGAAAACTATACGCTTAGCGTGGTACTGAACAGATACTATGTCAAAATCGTAAATTTGTTCGTGCCCCCGCTACTTATTCTTCTTCCGTTGTATTTCTTTTTATCCGCTGAAAAGCAAACCCCTCCTTAGGAATGAGCGTCAAGTCCAATATCTCCAGTAGCTTTTCTACATGCTCTATGTTTAATCCTCTCTTTCCAGTAAGGTAAGAAGATAAGCTGTGCATGTTAACCTCAGCGCTTGCAGCAATTTTGTTCAACGGCTGTTCCAACTCATTGATTCTCAATCTAATCTTTTGCCTCATCAATGTGTATTTTGCCTCTGGATCAACATTTGCCACTTCCACTTTAGTAGAATCTGACTTTGCTGGTCTGTAGTCCTTAGGACGAACTGTGAGCCCCAAATACATCATTAGCTTTTCTACATCATCAATAGGACAGCCACGCTTTCCTGTTAGGAATGTCGAAAAGTTCTGCTGAACCAGTCCGAGGTCTTCACATATTACTTTCTTTGAGATGCCCAGTTCTTTTATTCGAAGGGCAATCTTTTCTCTAATTGGTGTCATGTCTTTATTCTGTTTTATTTTCTTGTTTAATATCGAAATGTCGTAAGAGAATATCTACTTCGTTGTCAATAATGGCGTCGTCTCTTGCTCCTATTACTTGCTTTGAAACTTCCCTCTCCTGTTCTATGATTTCGTTGATGTCCTCGTCAATAGTATTTCTTCCTATGAGGTAATAGCAGTTCACTGCATTCTTCTGTCCATTGCGGTGAGCTCTTGCTTCTGATTGTTCACAGTCAGAACACGTCCATGGGAGTTCAAGGAAGAGTTCGTGAGAGGCGGCGGTGAGCGTTACACCACATCCTCCACTTCTGTAGTTTACAACAATGAGCCGACAGGAGGGGTTATTCTGAAAGAATCTATGGCGCTCTGTTTCTCTTTAGCAGAGTCAGACCCTGTTACAGTAACAAGAGATGGGAAATGCTTCCTTAGTTCCGAAACAACTTCTTTGTGGAATACAAATACTATGAGTTTTTGCCCTCCGTCTATAATGTCATGAATAAACGGGATAGCTACTCTCATCTTACCAATAGCAGAGAGGCGACGGAGATAAGATATTCTTACCATCATTTCGCCTCGCATAGACTTCTTGATTTTCTTGTTCGATAACCTTGCGTACTCTTTGAGGAAGCGCACTAAATTCTCTTCGGCAAGAGTATATTCCTTGCGATTTGATATATCAACTGGAATATATTGCCTCATCTTTTCTGGTAGGTCTTTCAATACAAGCGACTTATCACGTCTAAAGAAACACGTATTCCATAGTTTAACGTTCAATTCAGCGTTATTACTTGACCCAGAAGCGCCTTGGCAGTAGCGTCTGCGAAATTTAGCAACGCCACCAAAATCGTTCATTCTACGCATTATCTTTAGCTGCTGAATAAGGTCTGCATTACCGAGAACAACTGGTGTTCCGCTGAGCATGAAGATGTATTCCGGGGTTTGGCAAATCTTTTCCAAATACTTTGCATACTGGCAATCAGGAGATTTTGTGTGATGGCACTCATCTATAATTACCGTATTGAACATTCTTACATGAGGTTCAACAACAATATTCTTCATCGTATGGGAATTATTGACCACACGCGATATGAAATACTTCTTGATGCTCTCATAGTTCACAATAACAACGGAATAACTACCTGCTTCAACATAACGCCACCAATCGTGTCTATGTTCGTCATCTATGACAAGACAGTTTTTCTTCGTCCATTTCTCAAATTCCCTCTTCCACGTTTCTTTCATCGCCAGTGGGCAGGCAACCAGTACTGGATATGATTTTGCCAGCCAGCAGGAGCCTACAGCCTGAAGAGTCTTTCCAAGTCCCATATCATCGCAAAAGAATGTACGCTTCTTCTCTAAAGCATAGCGCATTCCCTTAATCTGATAATCGTAGGGTTTGAAAGGAATACCATCGGGAATGTCCATAAGTGGCATCCTGTCTGCAAAGCTATGGTGAATACCATCGCCACCCTCCATCTCTATTACTTCTGATGCCAAATATCTCTTTACACAGAAAGAACCGAAATCTCTGACAAACGACAGGAGTTGCTTATCGCATACCCATAAGCCTTCTTTTTCGGAAAACACCATTCCCTGGTATCTTACGAATATAGAGAGAAAGCAAAGGAGTCATCTCCATGCTCACACAGATATCTTCAGTTCTTTTGATAATATATATCGGCAACATTATTCGTTTCTTTCTGGTTCGTCCACTTTGAACTCTTGTGGAGTCTCCAAGTCATCGGTAATGAGATTAATAACTTTAGGAAATAAGGGTTGACCATCACCTGTCAGTTCCTTTCGTTCGGTAAACCCTTCGTTCTTGCCAAGAGTTGAAAGGATATATCGCACCATCTGACCATCGGGTCGTTCTATCCATCCAAGAAGTTGTCCGTTAACTCCAATCTTAGGAATTCCTACGGTAAGCGCACGAGCAGCATCAAGAGCTTGATCGAAAAGGCGCATTTTACAGTCGTTGACAACCTCCTTAAAATCGGGATCCTCTTTACACCAGTTATAAACTGTTTGTCTTGTTACACCAAAGGCATCGGCTATTCGGGAATAGTTTCCGTGACAAGCCTCAGCCGCTTCTCTGAATTTCTTTAGTTCTGGCAACATATTTTTAACCAAAAAGATTGCCTTGAACGGGTGGCTTGCGTGTACCAGGGTTACGAGCTATCATGTTGGCAAACCACCAGTTCCGGCACGTATTAAAATATTTGTTACGAGACTGTGGGAGGCTCCAATCTATAAAACGTTCACTGATCTCCATCCTTCTTGCATTAAGAATACGGCAGCGAATAAATTCATTGTCTACTTCCAAGACTTCTCCACAGCTATATCTGAACGCAAGGTGCAGGTTCTTTCTCCAGTCGAAGTTAAGATCAACACCACACAAGTAATAGTATGGCGCATCCTTCAACTCAAGATTCCAAACCTGTTTCATAAATGGATAAACTCTCCTGTCATTACTACCAGGAGAGATTTCATACAGTGCTGGCTTAGGTCTACACCACTTACATAGCGCAACCAAAGAATCTTATAAATACCTTTAAATTCTGCGAATTCAATTTTTACCATTTTAGTTTCTTTTTCGTTGATTAGTTATAATCTTATTTGCACCTACAAAGATACAAAAAAATTATCATCTTTGCAACATTTTAGCCATCTGTTTTAATCATATTTGCAACCTCTCAAAGCCAGTATTTATTTAATATTTCCGTCTTCATCCTCAAAGCCAAAAACCTTGAGTGCATCATGCTGTCTTCCGTACCTCTGGTTATTTGGAAGCTGCATGTTAAACTCATATTGCAAAGCTTTGATATACATTTCGCGAGGCAGCTCTTTTATCTTCTCACATCCGAATCCGAAATAACCGGACTTTTTGTATGACATGAACGGCTTAAGCCGAAACGTTCTGGGAGAGCCTGTAGCTGTTCCTCTGTGAGATATTTCTGAAAAAACCACTGTCCCTGTGAGATTACAGCCGTCAAACCCTTGTCATCGAGGAACATAACGCTCATTGCATCGTCTGTGGTGTTTCGTTTTGCATTCATTGTCTTCTCTGCTACCTCACGCATACGACCGCTGAAGAATACCTTACCTCCCATTTCACAGAACAGATTGAGGCAGGCAAGAACGCCATCTTCTCCCTCTTGACATGTTACAGAGTTGATAACTGCATCACAAATAACATACTGGAACTTACCCTTCTTCTTAACATAATCAAGAAACTTATCTATCATATCATGTCCCTTCTGGATAGATATTCCTACACGATTGTGGTTGAAGAATTCAAGCCCTATAGCATTGTAGTAATTATGCTGAATACGCACCTTATCAATACACATTGCTTTTCCGCAACCAAAGTCAAGAATCTTGGTATTCTTAGGTTCCTTCAGCAAGTACTTCACAACCTCACGATAAAGAATAGACCAGTCTATATCCTGATGACGAGGAGGTTGTGCTAAACCTTGTACGAATTCTGGTCGCTCCAGGTTGTCATAGCAGAAAACTCCGTAGTCCTTCTTGAAATAATAGTCGAACACCTTACGCTTGCCAGCTTCAAGAACATAGCAGTGAACTGGTATGTCAAGCTTTTGACAGGCATAAATATAGTTGTTGCCAAATACGACCTCGCCTCCGCAGACAATAGCACATAGAGCGTCACCATATCGTAGAATCAAGCGACACATATCCTTTACAATAGACGGCTGATTGGCAGAATGAACATCAAACTTGTCATTGGCAACACCCGTATAGAATTTACCTTCTTCAAGTGTGTTATCGAGGCAGTGACCCAATTCGTCCGGCTCAAATTCAACTCCATTGTGGATAAGGTTAAATGACATCTCATCTTGCATTTTCACCCCATGAACAAAGAAGCATGGAGCCTCATCAATACCAACCTTATTAGCAGCTTTCGTCCGCTGGTGTCCAGCAACAATCGTCATATTATCCTTATTCACGATGATCGGGAGGATAAAACCCAATGTCTTGAGACTACCCTGCAACTCAACGAAAGCCTCATCGCTTAGCTTACGTGGGTTATAGTCCGCGGGGTGAATGTCCTTAAATTTAACGTACTCCATATTTGTTCAATTATTGATTTTCATTACCAAGATTATTTCTCGTCATAAGTTCTTTGATAAACCCAAAGTCTACACCGGCGCCATCGACATACTCCTCGTACAGTGCACGCAAAAGGTCATATTCCTCACGTGTTACAGGAACATTATACTTGCCGAAAGAGAGCATATCGATCTTACGTGGCTTACTGCCCTTTGTAAAAGCTATAGCAGTTGGGTCGTCGTCTGGATTGTAGAAAATAGCCTCGTCAAAACCCATTCCGACCAGTGCTACCTCGTCATAAATATTCTCGAGCATATCGTAATTATACTCGCCATACTCTTTGTTATCTTTTACTATAAGCTCTTTCTTCTGCTCTTCGCTAAGATTTTCCTCAAAATCAATGGGGATAATAGGATTTTCACACCACTTTGTCCAGAATGAGATAATCTCTTCTTTTTCACGCTCTGACATAGCAGCGTATTCCTCATTCTCCTGCAATACTACTTTCCAAGAGAAAGGCTCCTTACCCAATATCTCTTCCTGCAAGATTCTTGTTCGCTGATTGCCACACAAAACAACATATTCCTCGTCTGTTGTTATCAATTTGGCTTCAAACAGCATCTTCGGAAACAACATAACGCTGCACTGTAGCTTCTTTCTCGCATCCGGTGTTATCTTACGCGGATTGATAGGGTTAATATTCAATTGCCCAATGTTAATCTTCTTGATCATCGTCCTCTTGCTTTACTTTTTTAGATTTATTTTTAGCCTTTCTCACTGCTTCTTCAGCTTTCGCAGCCTCTTCTGCTGCTTTAGCTGCCGCTCTTGCCTCTGTTACAGAACCGTCGGGGTCAAGAATATGCATGAGGAAACCATCAAGAGACCCCTCATGTTCGTCTCTAAACTTCTCTGCCTCACGAGACAGCATATCAAATTCATTGTCTGTTATATAGAATTCTACGTAACCACACTTGAATTTCTTCAGCGTATTTTTGTTCTGTTCTAATCCTTGGTCGTTAATCTTATCACCGTAATCGTAAAGATCCCAAGAAACAGTTCCGAAGAAATCACTAATCAAGTCACGGTCAAAGTGCTTTCTAAGTATCTCTGGGTCGTCCTCGCCAGCATGAAGGTTATCCTTGACAAGAAGCTCTTTCTTGTCCTCGTCAGACCAGTCGTCCAGAGTTCTACAGGGAACAAGAGGATTTTCCTGCCATTTAAGCCAATGCTCAATCAATTTGCTTTGCTGCTCCTGGGTCATATCACGAAATATTGTCTGCTGAGCGAGAAAATCCTCAATGGTATCAGCATCCATCGTCATGATGTTTCTAAAACTTGCACAACGTGCATTTCCACTCCAAATAACAAAGTCGGAGTCAACACAAATTGGATGCACTTCATGCATCCAAGGAGATAGGAGTATACTCTGTGTGAGTTTATCCTGCATAAAGTCAGTGATTGTTCGTGGGTTTTGTGGATTTACCACAAGCTCTCTGACATCTAAAAGTTTATCCATATTGAATTATTGAAATTATCTGCGTACAAATATAATCATTTATAATCAAATATTGCATAATTGATTATATAAAACGTATTTTTTTAATCATCAAAAAGTTAATAAACAGGCTAATTAATATCAACAAGTAGCGAAATGTTAAGTTAGTCTTTGAAAATTAGATTATTTTGGTTATCTTTGCAACTAAGATTAATACAATTCCTTTTAGTTTCGCCTTTCGCGTTTACGAGAGGTTACTTTTTGGATTGGTTAATTCTTATTTGCATTTAAGGCAGGGTGACTGTGAAGTTACCCTGTCTTTATTTTATAAACTTGTATTAGCGTCGTTTACGCTTGGCAACACACAGGGCTCTATCATTAAAGATTTCCATTTTAATAACCTCCCATCCTTCATTTCCGAGTTCATTTAGCCCAAGTTCTAATTCTGAAGAAGATGATTCTAAATGGATATCACAAGGTGCATACAGTTGGCACACCTTATACTCAAAACACTCCTCAATCATAGTCTGTACATGTCAAGCGTTCACTCCTTTTTGTCGTATTTCAATTTTACAATGCTGAATATCAGTGCACGTAATACACTCTGGAAATGTCATACACTTTCCCCTAAGAAGTTCATTACCACTTCTTTTACTTTCTTTTTGCTCCATATTTCAATTATTAAATTATATTCCAGAAGGTTCTCTTCGCTTACACTTAATCCATTCGCCAGAACGATTATCGATATTTTCTATACCACCTTCCTCATTTGTTATTTTGCTATAAAAACTACTGACAAAATAATCTGAAAGACTTGACGCTGCAAGTCTACATGTATCATCAGTAGAACCTACTTCCTTCAAATGATGAATAGCTATCGCTAAATTTTTAAAATCATTTTCGTTCATAACTATAGTTTCTTTCCTAAAATCTCTTTTTTCATATCTATCTTACCTTGACAATATGAATCATATTGTAATGCTCCTATTGCTAAAGAGAGCAATATTACGCCAACTACAATCCAAGGTCTTTCCACATAAATATACGTCGATTTAAAAGCTGATTGTAACATGCCCACCAAAAAAGATAAATAGCAGGAGTACTATTATACTAAATATAATTTTTCATAACTTCCATTTTTATTATAAGTTCTTTGTAAAAATGATTTATAGAATGTTAATCCTACTTTTTGGTATCCTTAACGTTCTAATACTATTCTCTGCCCCACTTTCGTTTGTATATAAGTCAAGCTATCTACTTCTACATCGTATACATTATAACGATTAGCTACAAATAAAGTAAATTTGGCTGGTACAAGAACAGGGGTATGCCTATGAGGTACAACAATTGGACGTGTCACAATGTGCGGTACTACTGAGGCTTCTACAATTCTTACATCTTGATCATCGTCCATGTGTCGAGGAACATATTCTTTAGCAACAACAAATCCCTTAATCATCGAAGGCTGACAAGATATTAGAACTCCTATTAGAAAGTATATATAATTCGCTTCATATCACAAATATTTATTTATAATTCTTCTTTCATTCTCATCTCCTTTTAGTTCTGCGATTAGCGCGTCGGCAAGCCTTACAGAAAACGTTGCAATATCTTTGTAGCTTGGGTTTGGGTCAACTCCAGCTACAACGGGAGCAGATAAAATTCCGTTCATTGCTTCTTTTGCTATTTCATATCGGCGTTGTTCCCAGTCAATATTTTCTCCCATAAAATCAAGTTCGCTTTTATGGTACGCAGTTTGATTATCTTTGCACCACCAATAAGTCTCATCAATAGCTGGATTAGGGTGAGTACTAAACTTTACATCTACTATCTCCCCCGTTGCTCTTACTCTTGCTTTCATTCCTCACCCCCTTTTCTCAAATTCTGTAGTTTCTTTCCATCCATAGGACAGAATTCACCAACAGGAGCAGCACCATCTTTCAATCCAAAGCCGCAATACTGAACATCAATACGGCTACTGCCTGGGATGGGGTTGTAACCGTGTTCACACTTTATACACCTACGCTTCATTGCTACCTCCTTTCATCAATTCTGGATTATCGTGGATATTGCCAATAATCTCTCCCTCTAACAACTCATCGTCAATAGCACATCTGTAGCCATCGCCCCTTACGAAAATCCATCCGTATGCTGTATAGCAGTCGATAACCATTCGACCAAACACTTTGTGTCTGCATTCTTCCTCCGCTCTGCCAAACACAACTTGACCAATAAATCCACGTGGAGTTTTTAGAATATCCCCCTCGTATATTTCCTTTCCGTCCTTGTCTTTCAGTCCTGTGTACTGACCAAGAGTTTCAGGAAGCACTCCAACCCATTTGTTTTCAGCAACCTCAAAGAAAATATTATTTATCTTTCTTTTAATCGTGCCATTGGATATTGTCATTCCATATACCCATTCGCCACCATTGACACGTTTTCCTCTGAATTTAATTTCTCTGTTCATATTACTTCCTTGTGTTTATTGATTGAACTCTGTGTGTATGACTAAATTTACCAGACCTCGTAGTGTACTGATATTTTGTCATTCCGTTGGTGTCCGTAAAATAGACGTATATGCCAGAATTACAATCAATGAACCGATAGACCTTTACTCCGTTACACTCAAACAAGAACTGTACATCGTAGTCTTTCAGCCTTTGCTCATACTCTTGCTTTCGTATCTGCTCCTTTGTCAGCTTTGGTTTAGGTGGCTCAGGTTTCTTTACAATCTCGTAGCCACAAGATGCGACTGCAAATGCTAATACTGATAATAAAATTAGTTTCTTCATATTACTTTTCTTCTTTTAGTTTCTTAAATACTCCGTACCCTTCACTTCCATGCAGCAAGTGGTTGAAATGCTTACAGATAACACTGGTCTGACATACGTCTTCATCGTTCAAATCGCACTTGTCATAATTGACATCCTCGCTTGTTTCGATAAATATGTACTGCTTGTTGTTTATCGTTATTCCGTTCATTGATTATTTATTTTTATAAATTCAAAATTAGCTTGATGGTGGGTAAAATCTCCATTACCAAATATAGTTGCAGAATAATACTTACCATCTTCAAATATAAATTCCAAATAATTTTCATCTTGGAAATAAACATCTACATTTGGCGGCAACTCATTCTTAATAAAATCGTTTGCGGTTTCTGTATTATTAGTATGAGGATCTTCCGTTTCCCAATAATACGAACCATTTTGAATGTCTGATATTGATATCATACTGTTTTTAATCTTCTTTAAATCCTCCTTTTTTTATTAAACTGACGTGAAATCCATATAGGCTCTGATTTTTATAAACCAACCCTCCTGCAACATCTGCACGTGACATTGGTTCGGTCATTTCAAATGATATATTCTTCCCACAACGAGCGCAGTTACATTCCTTAATCACTACGTATCGGCATTTATTGTTAAGTAGTGGGGCTGCGTACATTTCCTCTACGTATACGTGTCCGAATAGGTTGCAAATTAATTTCTTAATCATAATTTTCCGATTATTTAAAAATTCTATTTATTATCAACGCTGCTGCAACTCCCCAGCCACTGAATGCTATTGTGTATGCAATCCATCTTGCCATAGAAAACCTCTCCAATGCTTCAGCATAGCTATTTTTGAATTTAATTGCATCACCAAAATGATTCTCAAAGGCTTTCGTGCAGGCATCAACCAATATCCTTTCTATTTTCCTACGCCCTTTCTCTGTGATGATGGCCTTAAATCCGTCATTCTTATACAAGCCGTTCTCACATGAGAAAACATCAGTGTAGTAAATAGTGTCTCCGTTGTATTTATCTTTAAGTCCTACTCTAATATCAACTCGAAAGACACCTCGTTCTTGGTAATATTTCTCTGCTAAATCACGTATTTTCGTATCGTTCAATTCGGCTTTCTTTTGAAGTCGATCATACTCATTCTCGCTTAATTGCACTATTCTATTTCCCATACTAAATTTCTTTTAATCTAAATAAATCAGCCTGTGTTATACCCTCGAACCAATTAGGCATCATCGGGTCATGCTTGTAGAATCTTTCGTATTGCTCCTTAGGTATTTTCCACTGGCTTTCATTATACTGAAAAGCCCAGTCCGTTCCAAATCTCTCTACCATCCTATCACGTGCCTCGCCGTAAGTTTCGGCTTCTTCAACGTGATAACAGTTGTGATGTTGAACGTCCCGAAAAGGGAATGTAAAATAATATCGTTCCATAATTATCTTTTTTTAGGTTTATTCTTTCGCTTTCTATTCCTTTTGTTGGCGTATGGCGTTGACCCACTACGACTCTTTTTAGGCGCACATACAACTCTGTGCAGATACTCGTCCGCAACATTCGGTCGAATGATAAATGGGATATAGTCAGTAAATTGTTCCATAGTCAATATATTCGCTTAATAATTCCCCGTACTTAGTAGAGAATGAAGTTTCATAGTCTTTCATATATGGTTGATACACATCTATTCGACCTAAAACTTGTGTGTGTACATATCGCATCCACTTTGTTTTAAGTGGCGCATAATTTCTGTATGCTTTGCAAGCCTTTTTCACCTTGCGTGGAATAAATTTGCTCATAACTTTATCTCGTTTCGTTCTAATAATTTTCTGTAATACTCATTCTCTTCTTCGAGTTCGGTAATGATACCTTTTAGGCGTTTAATCTCATTATTGTATCTCTTACGCTCAAAACTTTCATAGGTGGTATTATGACAGGTGCAGAGTTCAATATCGTTACTTACAGCTACTGCCATACAGCCAGGGACAAGTACTTTGCCGACACCTTTAATCTTTTCGTAATGGCATTTCATAGCTTACAAAATAACGATGTCTTCGCCATCTCTTGTAACGCAAGATATACTACAATAGTCACCGACATCTCCATACTGATGCCGAATTTCAACGTCTCCATACTTTCGTACATTTCTTGTAGTCTTTTCTGTAATTCTAATACTGTCATAACCCTAATGCTTGTTTAACCATTCTCCTATAGTGATTGTCGGCAGCTTGTTTTGCAAACGAAATGGATAGGGCGCTTGTGACAAAATGATAGTTACAATACACATTGAATTCCATTCCTGAAAATTCTATTTTGAAAGAAGCGCCAAGCGTATATGCATTAAGAGTTTCTTTGCCAAGATAATGCACTTGCCCCCACTTCAGCTCTGGTATATTCTCCACAATGCTCTCACGTCCAGCGTTGAAAGCTGCTTTGATGTCGTTTTCTTGAAAAAAAGGCATATTAGGGAAGTTGCCATCTTTGAAGTATAGTGCAGAACCCGACACTTTATCGAGGTATTCCTTTGCTAAATCATTTTGTTTCATCCACCATTTCTTTTAATTGACTTTTAAGTCTGTTATATATTTCCAAGCTTCTGTCAAGTTCTTTTTTTATCTCTCCCATAGCCTCATATTCTTCTTTCTGTCCAAGCAAGTGAAGCTGTAACCTTAAATGTTCGATATGAATACCAATAGCATTGAGATTACACCTTGTTATTGCTTCATTCAGCTCTCCGAAAGACTCATACATAGCCAATGACCTAAGTTCCATTCTTTTTAACCACCTGGATAGGGCTAAACAGATCAAAGCCACTGCTGAGCAGTTTATTGCAAGTATTAAACCATTGATAAATATCTTTAGTTCGTCCATAAACTTATATTTTATACGTGTGGGATAAAATTATCTGAACGCAAGAGTATAACCAACTTAAAAACACAATCGAAAAGATTCTTTTCCTTACATTCATAATTATAAGTTTGGCTTCCCCTTGTTATACAAAAATCTACAGAACCACCTTTATACCTTGAGATAAACAATGTTCCTGATGAAGGTATTAATTGTAATAGCGCCCCAAGTGTCCATGCTGGATAATCCACCTGTTCCTTATCTTCTTCGTCACAGACTTCAGGGAAAGGAAATCCAAGTGGCCAATACATATCTGAGGTCTTTCTTTCTATTCCGAGTTTTAGTAATTCTCTCCCTTGCTCCTTTGTCGTACATATTTTCTCCATAATAAATCAAATAATATACTTTAATATAAGTGGCGCTCCGAGACAGCGCCACTTTTAAGTTAAAAAGATTAAAGATCAAATGCTGTGCAAGGACGTACATAGTTACTGTTGTTCTTGCCGTTGTTGCCCAAGCCGCCACTACCAAAGTACAATATCCGACTGCCATGCTGACTATACTCGCTACATGACCAGTAATAGTCATCTGTCTTAAAAGGATCTCCTCCTGCAAAAATTAAAGCCTCATTGAGTTTCTCTCTCATACGATACATTGCAACCAACATAGCAACTGTGGGAATAAATTCTCCCTCCTTAAGAGGAATTTCAGTACCAGTATCTACGATGTGTTTCATGTGAGATTCTACATCCCAGTCGAAAATAGAATCAATTTCGCCCTTATACAGAGGACTCTCAGCTTCGCATTTTTCGCTATCACTGACAAGAGAATATTGTTTTGGTAAATCTCTCAAAGCAATAGCGAATCTATGTCCCTGAAAAACAACCCCAATCTTTGATATATTTTCCTTCGAATTGCTTCCAGTAAATTCCTCTGCATGTTTGTCCGCATAAACAAGCATAACCTTGTCTGCTTTTCCGTTTCCATCAACTACTTCAGGATTATCATCTGCTTTCTTTTCACACTCTCTGCAAAAGCTCTCTTTGTATTCCATTACGAAATCAAATGCTTCCTTTGCTTTTTCCACGCTTCCCGTACTTGTCAGTAGAGAAAACTTCATTTTCTGATTAAATGTTAATTCCATATTTGCTAAAGTTTAAAATTTAATATTTCCCACAAACTCTGTCATATATCTTTGCACAAAGCTCTATATCATAACTTGCGTCATGAAGTTTTACGTCGTCTACCTTTACTCCAAGTTCTTTTGCTACTGTAGCCTGTTTGAAGTCTACCATAAGATATCTCTTGCTTGCAAGGAATGGGGTCGCAAGAACTAAGCAATCAAATGAATTGGACCAAAAATAAGAACCGAAGAATTTAGAACCATTCCTTTCAAAGAAACTCCTTAAGAATTGATCATCAAAATGCCTATTATTGTATCCCACAAGAAAAAACTTATCTTTCTTGTCGTATTTATTTACATACTTATTCAGCATATCTATAAACTGAGGAAATATCTCTTCCATTGGAGGATAGTTATTGATTTCCTCACGAGATACGTGTCCCACATTCAAAGCCTCGTCATCATACTCAGCCCCATTATGTGGTGCGACTTTAAAGTCAAATGTTTCAACAATAGAGCCATCTACAACAATTCGTCCAGACATTTGATAAACGCCATGTTTATCCTTATCAAGCCCAGTAGTTTCTAAATCATAAAATAATAGTTTCATAATTAAAGTTTTAAGTTTATTGATTACTTTCGTCTATTTCCTTTTCGAAATTCCATAACCCCAGTTTACCTTTTGCAGGAATAGGCTTCTTAAATAGAATCGGTTTACGGACTTTCCAGTTCCAAACATTCTTTTCTGCCCATATAGAGCTATCATTTTTTACACAATCATATATCTCTATCGATCCTATAATCAAGCCGCGTACTAAAGATTTCCCAAAATCAGATTCCTCGACTTTGGCTTCACAAACGGCTTTCGCCTGCTCTTCTGTCAGAAAATCCGCAATAAATCCCGACCTTTGAGCTTTGCTTGCGTGAATCAGAACACGTCCGCGAAAATTTGTTCTACGTGTCCTATTCTCAATATCTTTAATGCCATTTACGAGTAACGCTGCCCATGGCTGTTTTACAGACAATACCTTCATCTTGTAACCTCCTTATTGCTATTTTTTATTCTTTGTAAAGAAACCTACAACAAATAACACCTCGAGTACAACTGCCGTAATTACGCCAGCTATAAAACAGATAACATACAACATAATTATTTTCCCTTGAATATATTAAACTTTGAGCCTACACAGAAACCCAGTTTGAGACAAGCGTAGTCTTCTGGAAGAAACTTTCTGATAGACTCTTTCCAATAGATTTTTGCTTTTGCATCAGCATGAGCCATTACTACCGAACATACTCTATCAACAAAAGAACACACATTAGCTCGCGTATACGTCCCTTTGCTTACCCCCGATTGGAGCCCGATTTTATATATATCGCAACTTCCAATAGTTTTTGCTATCATTTGACATGATAGATTAAAATCAATTACTGGCTCGATGCTTGCAAACGTTCTAATTCCCAATCTGTGACAGTACTCAAGAGCCCCTATTCTCTCTGAATTAGTTGCAGCACCATGCTCCATTGAGTCTATTCCTGTTAGAGTGAATCCTACACAAAGAAAATCCTTTGCTTTATCATTCTTAAAGATAAATTCATTCGTATCTTTCTCATATATCCAACTAACACATTTTGTTAGTACTGTAACAGGAATGTTCCTCGTTATCAGGTAGTCTATACTACGCTTTGTTAATGACCATGTTTCTACAAGGCATGGATCCGTCATGAAAGAGAAGAATATGCCACCATTTCTTATGATGTTTGCTCGATTCAATAGAACCTCCTTTTTAAAAATACTATAAGCATCTTCTTCGCTTTTGAATACCTTTTTTAACTTAGGCTCACCTCCCCATACGGAGGACAGAACTCCATGCTTGCAGTAACAATAATCACAATCATTGGAACAACCGGTGAAGAAATTAGCTGCCCATTGAGAGTATTCACCAGCCTTTCCTGTTGGCTGATATATCGCTTTTCCACTGTATTTTGTTTTATCTTTCTTCATGTTGGTGTTTCTTAATAACCGAAGACAAGCATAGCAGCATCACGCCCATGCTCACTTGTCCTACCTTCGTAATGACACAAAAATTTGAATGATTTATCAGACATCTTGGTTGCATTGTTTTTAGGCGCTACCATCTCAAAATTTACATTTTCATCTTTCAAGAAATCTTCCCATACAGAAGCATCCCTCTTTACAGAACCCGCGCCTTGCTGAACATTTCTCATGTGCCCATCTTTCGCATACTTATCATTGAACCATTTTCTTTGTCTGGCATCTTCCACTCTTATAATGAAATTATATCCCTTTCTCTTCCAAATTTTAATTAACTCCCTAACTCTGAATATTGCTTCATGAATCTTCATTGTCTTTACAAGAATAAAAGATTTATTCTTACAATCCCATTCCGCATAGCCAGTATGAACTCCTGTATCAATTCCTATGGCAAAGTCAAAAGAAGACTTGCGATGTATTTCAGAAAAAATGTCTCTCTTTTTTTCTACCATGACGCCTCCTCCATCTGCTCTTTGGTAAATAGCGGCTCAAAACAACGTGATTCACTTTCATCAAGGCCTTCAAAATGTCCTTTCGAATGAAAGGATTTAAGATATTCATAGAACCGGAAGAAAAGACTATTATCTTCACCCGTCCTATCTTCAAGAACAAGTAGAAGCTGATATACTCTATCCGCTTCATTAGCGAAGTCATTCAAATCTTCTTTGCTCAGTCCAGAAAAGGCTTTCAATGCAGCTATAGCTTTCGTAGCTGTCTTGAAATTCTTTTTGTCTTCGTATCTTAGTTCACAACCTGCCTTTTTAAGCCATTCGTCTGTATCTTGCAACGCGCTTGATAGTATTTCTGAAACTAAAAACAGAAGATTAAGCCTACAGTTTGCATTAAACTCTGCAGATTTGGATAAATCAAACTTGCCATTTGATGATTTGTTATATTCTTTCATTTTATTTATGATTAAAGAGTACCAATAAAGTTTCTAATTCATTATTTACACAATACTTATCATAGATAATCTCGTTTTCCTTTGTAAATTCTAACAGCAGTAAGTACTATTCCAGATTCGCGCATAATTCCGATTTCATCTGAATGAGCGATATTTTCTCTGAATGGATTCAGATCGTCGGCATTTGTCAGTTCACGTTGCTGAACAGTCTTCTTACTATTTTTTGTATCGAAGAATTCCAACTCGACTTTGTAGTTTCTGCTGATTAGAGTTGTGGGATTTGCTACTATTATACTTTTGTTCATAGTGCTGCAAATTGTTGAAAGTCATTTTTTATTGCACACACAGGTATACCTGCCGGATATTGTTTGTGCAACCATACACAATATTTTTGAGCACGGTCTTCTGAAATACCATCTATCAGTGCGATAATGATATTGGTTTCTGAAAATTGATTGTTGTTACTCATATTTTACTTTTTGAAGTTATTTCTTATTTGCATTTGCAAATATACTCATTTATTACCAAAATGATTATATTTGATTATAATATTTTCGATTAAAAGATTTGGACGACTTTCACAAGCGGTCCAAACCAGACAGAAAAAGTCTGGGTAACCCCAGAAAGTTATTTTATCGGGATAGGTGTTGTTCGCATAGTGTTTACATTAAGATATATTCCATGCACATCAATCACACCTTTAGTAAACATCTTCCAGAGCATGGCGCATCCAAATTGAGCAAGGGTTGAGTTAATAAACAGATCTTGCTTACTTAGAGCTTCTGCAAGTGAACAACTCGGTCCAGACTCCTTCTCATTAACCTCTTCCAACTTGAACAGATCAGTTACAGATTTAAGTATAGGCACACAGAATTTCTTGTTTGGTTGTCCTATCGAGTGTCCAGCCGTTCCAATTACAACTTGTCCTCTGTCCATAAGATTTCCAAAGTCGAGCCAGTATATGAACCTATCATAGTCGTATCCATGCGTGTTGTTTCTAAGATTTTTATCTATGAAAAGTCGAGCTTCTACTGTGTCTACACATGAGATTACTATATTGGCAGCCTTTGATTTTTCTCCAAACATTTCCGCTTTACTCTGCCAGTTAGTTCCGAAAAACATGTTGATTTTAGTAACTAACACATTGGCTTTATTCAATCCTATTTCTTGCTGCGAAAACAACTGTCTTCCGCAATTGGCTTCTGTTACAATATCTGCATCATAAGCTGTCACATATAATCCAGGATGACCAAGTTTCTGTAGCGCATAGTTCATTCTTCCGAGAGAAGTGAGCACTTGTGAACCTGTTCCGCCGACTCCAATAAGAGCTACGGATATTTTATGCTGAGGATTGAGTAGATAATTATCTATATAATGTAGCTTTTTCATTTCAGCAAATCTTTTAGTGTAACATTTGTTTTAATTAGCTCATTTATAGGGAATGCTTCTCCTGTAGTAATACATCGTTTCGTTACGCTTGCGAGGTTTCCTTTTATTGGATTCCCTCCGAGGATATGAACGAATTCTGATTTCCAAAACATGGTTTCCCAGTATTCTATCCAGTTATCAAATGTACTTTCGCAAGGTTTCTTTATTTTAGCAGTACCAAGGCATACTTTATCATTAACATTGAAGAATGGAGCCTTATAAAGTATTCTTTTAGGCTTAGTTCCTTTAAATGCGTACACGCTTAGTGTTTTTCCATTCGCAACATAAACAAGTCCAGGAATCATTACCTCGCCATTAGGAATATCTAATTTTTTAGAAAAATACATCATTCTCTTTTCTGGCTTTCTATACCAAACGAGCTTTACACTCTCAGCTTTACTACTACTATAAAGCAGATTCTCTGGAATTATACCATGTAAAGACACCATACTATCTTGTTGCTTTATGTATTGATTAACAACCGCCATAATTTTAGACAACGTTTTTACTTTCAGTGGTCCACCTGCTCCAAAAACCCCATTTTCTATACTACGGTGTTCTATATATGCACCACCAGATTCCCTGTTTGAGCTTTCGAAGAAAATTAGCGCATGCGTGGGAATCATTTTGTTACTCAACTTTTCTCTGAGGTTGCTCATATCTATCAAACTTTTCTGTTAATTTATTAAATCCATTAATCCATTTTTCTAACTTTTCACCAAGATCTTTATTTGCTTCAAACTCTTTTAGCTCTGTTGGTGTAGTTTCATCTGTCAGGATTAAGTTAGCCATCCAGCTAACCGCTTCCAGACCACTTTGCACATCAGTATTTATACAGTCTACCAAATCGTCACTGAGTCCATCATGACTACTATAAAGTATCGCAGTTGTCCATGGTATCATAACTTTCCCATCACAGTAGTCATCATTTTCAGTGTCAACATCAGGTGTAAAATCGTACTGGCATACATTCATTTTCTTTATAATAGATACTCCATCTATCATACACTCGACAAGCTCTAATTCTTCGTGAGGACATTTTTCTCGATAATTCTCAAGCTCTTTATTTATATCAAATTCGTTCATTCTTGGCAAGTTTGATATCTCCTGAAAGAGTTTTTGGAATCTTCCTCCTCTTTGGTACATTTTAGCAATATGTAACTTGCCCTCATCAGGTTCATCATCGGAAGAATAAATACCTTCGTCGTACCAGTTTATGATAGCCTCAAGGAAATAATTCTCTACATTATCCTCTACTCCTATACTTATTCCCATGCAACAAGATATATATTTGATAAACTTCTTGTATATTAGACTACCCTCTTCTGAGAGATAATCGGCAGGGGAACAATAGAATATACATATCGTCCAGTCCAGTTCGGACAAAGGGTAATATAGTACAAAATTGAGTGCCGTGGCGTCATAATCTTTACTTAAGCTCATATAAAATCCTGTGGACTCTACTTGCGCATCAAAAGATTCTGCAAGTTTCAATATTCTGTCAGCAGTTGTTTCACAGCCTGTATAGTCAACTTCGTACTCGAAACTATAATATTCTGAGAACTTCTTATAGGTTCTCTTAAGTTTTTCGAAGCTTCCTTTTATATCAATTCCATAACGTGATAGGTACTGCTCGTCGGAAATTCTTATTTCTTCTATCTTCTGTTTCAAAAAAGCAAAGGGGTCGCTGCTTGGGGAGGAAGAAGAGTTGCACATTCTTCTTCCTCCACGTTTACCAACTGCGTCATATTTGTTTCTTCTCTGACTACAGAATAGAGAGCTTGATGGAATCTGGATATTAAGTCCTGCTCTTTGCATTGCTTTTTCATCCTTTGGTTCCTACTGTTGTCTTGAATTCGTACACAGCCTTATCTCCATCAACTTGTGGTCCATGTACATTGCTTGTTGTAAGCTCTGGATATGTTCCTGCATAGAAGTTCATAACTTCGTCTGGTGTCATAGACTTATCAGGATCTGATAATGTTCTGCTGCCATATTTGAATACTCTCTTCAGTCCGGTTAAATTCAATGCCATAATTTATTCCTCCTCGTTTTCGTTATCACTATCTTCCACACTCTCTTCCTGACTTTCGCTGTTAGCGACTTCAATATCCTTGCCATCAGACAAGTCTTCTGCAGCTCCAAAACAAGCTATTTGATCCAGATTTACTTTCGATATCTGCAAGCACATTGTCAATATCCTTTTTGTCGGAGCAAGAAAGTGCGGAAAGCCTTTTCAAGTACCATCTTTGCATCTTTAAATTTCTTGGCGTTGATATTCTTTTTAGCAAGCGAGAGTAAATCGTTGTACTTTTTCTTCAATTATCAGTCTCCGCTTTTTCTTACTTTTCCATTTCCGACTTTGAGCGGGCTTGCTCAACCTCATTCTCGTATGCCTTAACATCTGAAATAAGTCCAATTGCTTTATCAACTGAGTCAAAGCTTCGGCAAAGCCGTTTTTCAAAATCATCGAGAGTACCATTCATGACGAGTGGCGTAAGGTTGGATACGGATTTGTCTTTTACGCTACTTGTGTCAGGGAGGATGCTCACTACAAGATTCTCGCCATTCTTCTTGATAGTCAGCAATAACTGCTGACCATCTTTCATGTGTTCTGAAATCGTTTTGAAAAATTCCATAATCTAAAAATTTTATATATTGTTTTACTTTAATAATTCTTGGCAGATTAAATCATATATATTCACCTGCGTTTCTAAAGGACAGTTCCCTAATCCAATGCTTGCGTTAGCCCCTTTCTCAGAGCAACGGTTGTCATGCCAGCAAACGATTGGAGAATATTTCTTATCGGCAGGTACGTCCACTTTAATGACAGATCTCCATTCTCTATCAAAGTAGAACTGAGGTGATTTCGTATCATCGAATCTAAAGGTTTTACCCGCTGCAATAGTCCAAAGTTCTGTCATAAGATCTTTACGCATTGCTATGAGCTTGTTCTGAAAGCCTCCATGACATTCTCGTACAGAGTTCTCCTTACTTCAAGATATACATTCGTGATACTGGACAATGTGAAAATCTTCGATGTAAGGTTAATAAAAAAAGTGTTTTTAATATTCGGCATGTTCACTTCGACCTTGGTTACATCTATTGATGTTTCCTTATCCTCAATATGACAAACAACTGAGTTTATCAGTTTAACAGACTGAGCTTTGCTCTGCGCTAATAGATTGGACAGCGCATTTATCGCCTGTTCTTTGGTTTCAAACATTTTCTTCATAATTCAAAAAAGTTGGTTTATAAAAAACCATGAAGAGTCACCCCCCACGGCTCTGATTTTGTCTTTACTTGATAGAAAACTCTATCCCGTCTGGCAACTTGGAGTAGTCTATGCTGTTTGCAAAATCTACAAATTGTTCTTGTGTAATCTTCGCATCATAGTCTTTCCAGTTGAAAACGACTTTATTTAAGCTTGGATAATAAATTACATTATCCGTTGGCATACCGCTATCAAGAATATAGAGCATGATGTCGCGCTCGTTTCTTGCTTTAAGTTCTATATCGGAATACCTTTCGAGTATTTTGTTCCGTTTCTTCTCAGTAAGTGAGCGCTTTTCGTCTTCACGCCGTTTGGCAATAGCTTCCGGCATATAATATCCCAGCCGGATTTTCTGCTCTATGTCGCGCTTTTCTTCCTCGGATATTGTGAGGCGGAAACGCTCTTGCTCTGGGGTGTATGGATTTTCCCATTTCATGCCTGTCTTCTCTTCAAGGAATGCGATAAAGTTATCTGCTTCTTGCTTCCAGCGGGTCACGATGCCAAGATGGAAGAGCATGTATTTGAAATATACACGGTCTTTTGGATCTGTGTTCAACTTTTGCAACTCTCCGTCAGAAAGGCGCAAATATCCATTTGCTACTATCTCTGGGGAGTTGAAAACATGGTATGTTCCATTCTCCACAGGATACATAGGCGAACCATCGTGGCTGCACAAATGCAGTGGAATGAATCTCTTGAGTTCGGGGAAATGCTTCGAAATCAAATCGTGCTGGCATCCTCCCGCTACCCAGATCCAACGCCCATTCTTTGCCTTCTCGTAAACATCCGCTGTTATAGAGAAATCGGCATGCATGTTGTTGCAGTCGTCATCAAGCGACACGTTTGCGCAAATCTTATACGCAGTCCCATTTTCGTGATAAATCCTTTTAGGATTCCATCTTAAAACATTACTTTTCATAATACAATTCCTTACTTAGAATGGAAGTTCAAATTCTTCCGGATGATTGATTTTAGTTACCGTCTCCCTGGCAACTCGCAATACATTCTGCTTATCTTGTGTTGATAAAGATCCCCATGACATGTTATCAGGTTGACGGGTGAATAGTTCTACATTTCCTTTCAGTAGCACGACAGATAGGATTAACTGATTTTCAATGAAAGTTCCATCAGCATCTAACCAGCCATCAATCTCATTGCAAGCATCTTCTATATCCATTTCTTCGTAATGCTCTTTATTGACATCTTTGTTAATTCCTACGTACACTGCTTTACAAAGTCCCAGAGGCATTCTACTCTTCATACTTAGGAGGAGGTTTTTCATTTCACAATCTATCTGTTTATCGATGCTCATTTCCTTTTCTGTTTTGATTGGTTTATTATTCTTATTTGCTAATGCAAAGATAATCAAATATAATCATATTTGCAATAATTTACAGGTATATTTTTAATCCAATTTGTTAAATAAATATAATCAAATAAGCAAACACGAAGCGTGGAAAAAGACATAAAAACTAAAGTTTACCCATTCGAAGTAGATATTCTATATTTGGATATTTACCAGGATTTTTCGCAACGAGCTCTTGAGGGCTAACAGATTTTCCCTTTGCATCTTCACTCTTTGTTTTTGCTTGGTTAACCTCCTCGACATGCTTGTACCAGTCGTGAGTTCGCTGCTTCATAAAAACATCAAGCGACATTAGTATTTTCATAGGGTCTACAGAACCAAAGAACTTCTCATACGCTCCATGCCTAAGTCTTCCACAGAACAATGCAAACTCCAACATGTTTAGCTCTCCATAGCAGTTTAAAATTTGAACACCAAGATCATAAAGCTGCTCAATACTAAGCTTTTCCTTGACATTAGTAAATGAATTAACCTTTTCCAATTGTATTTTAATCCACTCTACAGCTACATCATCATCGTTATAAGCATCAGAGATATCAAATAGAGTAGGCACATCTTTTCGTTCTGTAAGTGCAGCCATAGCCTTGCACCTTCCATCAAGTACTCCCTGCAAATCGGGGGTATAAAGATTATACAGCCTTGACGGTGGCATCGTCCTACCGATTTGTGTCGCAAGTGCTGTTTTCTCTCTTCCATTTTTCGTCGTAGGAAGCGACGTTAGAAACGATTTCAGCCCGTCTGCAGTCAGCAGAGTTGTCAGTTCTGTACATTGCTTTGCCATTATTCTTCTTGTTTTTTAGTTCAGAGATTATCTCATTGTAGTGAGAAGCTATCATTGCCACCGAGAAATTATCGTTTATCCACGTCTTGTTTATTGAGAGTAGAAATTTCTCCAGTGCATCAATCACACTATCAGTATCATTTTGCAAAGGAAGAGGTCTATTCTGTCTTGAAAACTTAATAGCATTTAGCAGCTTTGTCATCTGTCCAGCATCTTTAGCTGTCCAATAGTACGTCGTCCCATACAACTCTTGATATATTTTTTCAAACACTTCACGAGCGCGCTTGTTAAGCACAACTTTGCCGTCAGGCAAAAGTTGTGAACCGTCTGTTAAGACAACCTCTTTCTTTTTTATTTTCTTTATAGGGGGTATGGGGGATTTTTTCTTTTTGTTTCTTTTCTCGTTTAAGCTGGAGGAAGCTGGAGGGAAGCTGGAGAGCGAGCACCTTCTTTATCACTATAATTCTCTGTATCATAATTATTTAGCTCACTTTCTGAGTTGGAGGGAAGCTGGAGGGAAGCTGGAGAAGACTTGCTCTTTTTTCGTGTTCCTTTGGAGGAAAGTTGGAGGGAAATATTATCTATTCTAATGTAATCTATTGATATTGAGTATATTGCTGCTGCTCCAGAGTTGGAGGAAAGCTGGAGGAGTATTTTATGCTCTATTAGAGTCTTTACTGCCATTCTTACACTCCAATCACTTTCGTTCAGTTGTAAGCATATTTCCTTGCGACTTAGACGTATTTTGTTTTCACCACTTTTACTGATCACTGAAGTTAAGAACATGAGAACCTTAGCAGTACAACTTTTGTACAGCCAGTCCTGTAGAAATAGTTTCTCTTCAAACAAAATGACCATAAGCCATTAACCTCTCAAATATCTATTTACTTCTTTTACAAACTCTTCTACGGTATGGCAAACCACATACTTCTGACCAGCCTCCGTAACATTCTTCTGCCATTGCTTCTGCGCCTGGGATTGTATACCCGTTGGCGTTTTCATTTCAATGCATAAAGCGCCATACCCTTTTCGAGGTATAAGCAGTATTAAATCACTAACGCCCGCGCAGACACCATTTGCATTCGTTCTAAGCGTATCAAATCGCTTTTCGGTACACTCATTAGGTACGTGAAACAAAAGACCTTTAGAAGCGATGCCTGGATATAATTTCCGAAATTCAGAAAGACATTCCATTTGAATTCTTTTTTCAGATACTGGAAGATATTTTAAATCTCCTTTTCTTATCACTCTTTTTCTTCCTGTTAATAGGCGGTGCAAAATTTTATTACTTTCTCTTTCTTCCATTAGAATATCACGTTTGTAAGTTGTTTCCATTGTTCGTTGATCCAGCCGTTTACCATCCATTGTCCAGCGCTGGGACAGTCTATTCTCAGATTTTCGACCTTCCCGAAAGTTTTTATGTTTCCACACAAGTCTATAAACCATGGCTCCTTGCCAGGGAAAGGTCTAATAGCACGTCCAATTACTTGGTAATATAGAGAAAGCGACATTGTTGGTCGAGCCATAATAACAGTGTCCAGCTCTGGGTAATCAAAGCCAGTGGTAAGAACGCCCACATTGGCTACCACTTTTATTTCACCAGCTTTAAAACGACGCAGTATTTCCTCTCTGTCTTTTTTCTTGGTTTCACCTGTTACAAAAGCACTATTAGGAATAGCAGCTGTCAGTGCTTGCGCCTGCATAATATTTTTTGTGTGAAAACAAGAATACCTCTACGACTCTGTTCCTTTTGTTTGGGATTCAGTACTCTTTTTACTATTGACACAAGATAGGAATACATATCGAAGTTCTGAAACGATTCTTCAACACTTGTCTCATCAAAATCTCTTCCTGTTGAATTCCTTCTTAGACTGTTCTGCTGATACGCTTTAGGTGTAACATCGTAATAATGTATCTGCGCCAGGTATCCCTGTCGAAGTAAATCAGATACCTGACATGCATAAATAACATTATAAAAGATTTTAGGTTTGCAGCGAGTCATAAAACGAAGAATTGCACGATGTTCCTTTTCTATCTCCCCGAATATATCTCTTACAATTTCACCTTTTTCGTTTCTTACTGGTGCATTGATTGCATCAAGACGATAAGGTGTTGCGGTCAATCCTAAAACTTTCCTTTCTCCATCATCTATGAAATCTTTGTACATTCCGCCACGTGGATTGCATTCGTGCGCCTCATCTATAATGATGTTTCTGAAATGTTGAAAATCTTCCATGTGATTGGCTACACTACCAATTGTCGCAAACGTTATCTTAGATATTTCTTTCTTGTTCAGTGAAGCAGAATATATGGAACAGTCATCTACCCCATAACTACGCAGCTTAGCAAAGTTCTGTTCTAAGATTTCCTTGTTAGGCTGAAACACTATTGTCGGCTCTGAAAGTTGTGAAGCTATATCCGCTATCACAAGAGACTTTCCACTACCAGTTGGTAGAACTTCCAGTGCATGATACTTGTTTACAGGCTGTCGAAAAAAACGAACAGCAGCATCACTTGCTTCTTTTTGGTAGAATCGTAGATTATATTTCATCTTAAAACATATTTGAAGTGTCGCATGGCATAATTGTCATGCGACACTAATAGTCATTTTTAATCTTCGTCGGTATCCTCAGCACAATCTTCTTGCTCTGGCACTTCAATATTGCTTACTTTCCCGTTTTCGACTGATATGAGAGTTCCATCATCTAAAGTATAGTCTCCATCTTCGTTAGAAGTTCTATCATTGAGCTCTGGCATACCTCCATTTCTACTAATAGACAGCTCGACTCTTTCTCCTTCTTCGTCAGTTACATTATATACAGTTACGAATGGGAACTCTTGTTCGAGATCACTCGGCGTAATACCTCTAACAAGCACACATTGGCCTGTTGACTGTGCAAAGAAATAAACATGCTTTCCCTTCATATCAATGACTTTCACACATGGCTCACACACAGGCTTAGTACCTTTCTTAACATTCGTTGTCACAGTATTCATCTGCGTTTGAAGACTCTTGATACGATCGCCATACTGTTTTGTAATAGCAACCTTTTCTTCCGTAGTCTCCATAAGCTCATCATTAAGGCGATAGATTTCGTCTTTCATTTCTGAAAGTTCTTCTTCAGTGAGATTCTTGTCAAAATCCATATCACCAATACTCTTTCCGTTCTCTTCGAAGAAAGCCTCACGCTCTTCTTCTGTCATGTTTACAAGCATGTCAAAAGAATATTCTTCAGCTACACTTTGCGTTGTGGTTTCACTCGGTGACATGTTACTCTCGTTGCTAACTCGCTCTTCATTCTCTGGGAGCATTTCATTTTGTTTTTCCATCTTCCTTACATTTATTGTTGAAATAATCTAATACATACTTTCTTGCAGCCTCGTCTCCTTTCAGGATATTGATAATTCCTATTATCAAGTCTTCTTCTTGCCCTGCCCTTCCAAAGGTTGTAGAAGTTCCATCACAAGCTATGTACAAAAAAGAATTTTTATTCTTAGCATTGATTCTACTTCTGACTATTTGTACGACAGAACCGACAAGTTCTAAATAAGGGATGGTAGATAGCCGTACTTGAGAAGTTCCAAGTACAGGTATTCCGGTCCCCTCTAAAATTGGTATTCTACTCATGTTTAAATTATAATTAACTCTAAGTTTTATTGAAAATCTTTTTATCTGTGATAAGAGGACGATTTGCTTCCAAGAACTCAATAAAACTCTCTACAATGTAGCGTAGCTTGTCGGTTGCTTCCTTGTGGTCATAATCGTAGTACTCTTGGTAGTACTCATATGAATGAACCTTAGCGGATATTTCATCGGGATATTGTTCAATAGCACCATCTGTGCCTTGTGGCACATCTTTACCATCAAGTAGATAGAATGGCTTAGGATTTATCCATCTATAATGAATTCCCTTTCTGTATTTTTAACAGTACGTGTGCGCCATTTAATGATGCTATATTCAAAGCCGGTAATTTCTTTCACCTGCTTAGAATTTATCAAACAATATGGGTATACAAATCTTTGCCAATGATTCTCGAATTTCCCGAACTGATACATATTCGTTGTTTTTCAAGTCATACACAATATCGCGCTTTAATTCATCTATAAATCCATACAACAAGACTTTACCCAATGCTGTATCAAGCGTACTTTCAACATATAGCTGAGAGCAACTCCCTTCAAAAAATGCTGCAACGCTTTTAGCTCCCTCTTTGTCATACAGAAAGACCTCATCTTCAAATTCTTTTTGTGAGAGTCGAGCTGCAATAACTCCTTGCTCCTTGAAAGTTTTGAATTCAATATCAGTTCTAAACGTATCTCTTTTCTTGTGTAGGCAATCCACAAGCTCATTAAAGACTGTTCCATTATCCGCAGCAAGGCTGTGGTATGGGACTCTGTTGATAGAGTTGAGGAGAGACTGTTTTAGTTTCTCCTCCATTTCCTCCATCGACAGAGTATATTCTCCTGTATACGCATTTTTATTGAAAGGTCCTTCGTATTCAGCCTCAACATTTAGGTATGCTTGAAACTTATCCAAAAGACTCGGGTAAATGCGATACTTAAGCTCTGTTCCGTCCATAGGCTATTTTTCTTTGGCAGCTTCATACTTGCTCTCTCCGCGGTTCCATCTTAGGCCCAATTTAACAGACTTTTCGTACAAAAGTTGTTTTGCATAAAGACGGATATCGAAAACCTCCTCCATTTCTTCAAATGCCTCCTGAGCTTCGTTAGCTGATTCGGCATCATGCACATCTGTGATACGTAATTCCACTTCGTTCTTAAGATCGTCATAATGCAGGAGTCGTTTTGTACGCTCTGCTTGTGACATTGTATAAGTGCTTACAACATCTGTAAGGAACGTATTCCTTATCACTCGTCCCTTAGTATCTTTTGTCATGTTGCCATTGGCATCGAGAATGATAGGTACCTTAAATGCTGGTGGTAAGTTACATGCGTTTTTAGCGTAAAATCTTTCACAGGGTGTAAAAGAAATAACACGTTCTGTTCCAATAAGCTGCAGATAGCCAACCAGATCAAGTTCCTTAATCAGGTCGCCTGCAGAACTTCCACCAATCTCTGGGCGAATCTTTTTGATATCGCCATCTTTCTCCTCACGTTCATGTGCAATGAAAACAAGGTTCTTTCCCATAGCTAAAACCTGCTGAACAAATGAATTGAACATCGACTTACGAATACCGTACTCGTTCAATGTGAGAGAACGAATTGGGTTTTTGTCTCGGCTTTTTGCAATGATATCCTTATCCATAAACGAAAGCATTTTTCCTGCCGTGTCTATGACAATGGTATTGAATGCTGCCATCTCAGGGTCGGCAAGAGCTTGTCCAACTTCGCTCCATTGCTTTACCTCCACTGTAATTACTTCTGCACGGTGAGCCATGTTTACACGACGAATACCGCCATCAAAGTCGAACACAACCACAGGTCCAGGTGCGCTAACACCAAGGGTTGATTTACCAGCACCAGGTTGACCATAAATTAGAACACTAATTGCTTTTTTCTCCTCAAGTTCTGAGGCTTTCTTAAATAAACTCATAAAAATGATTTTAAAGATTAATACAATAATTTTATTTGCTTTTTTATAATCAACAACTATCATAATAACAGTATTTTTTTGATTATATAAATTGTTGATTCTATTATATTTTATCCGCTCATGTCATAAAGATTTTATTAGGTTTCACGTATTTTACTATTTCAGCTGCATCAAAACGCCACATTGTATTACTTGCCCCTGTGCGTTTTGTAGCATGAATTTTCCCTTGCAGCATAAGCCTATCAAGTCTCTTTTCTCCACCAAGAAGTTTCACGGCAAGCCTACGTGAGAACTCTACCCCTCTTAGCCTCATGACAAGACTCTTAAATCGGATATCTGATTCAGTTTGACTTGTTTCCATTTCTTGGTCTTTCAATTTCTTCCCTTATTCTTTCAACTGGAAATATTCTTCTTCGTTCTACTACTGATTGTAACTGAATATGCAGAACCGCCTGGATAAACAAGAGAATGGACAGGATTGCACTAAGTCCTCTCAATCGAACTTCCCTTGCATTCCACACTTTACCAATACGCTTACATACCATCCAAAGAACAAGCTCTTGCATTGATGATATTTGGAGTTTTTGGTAAATATGTTTTTTATGTGTCCTTACAGTCCAAACGGGCTTGTCAACAACTTCTGCTACTTCCTTATCAATCAGACCACGGCAATAGCTTTCTGCTATATGGAATTCCGTGGGGCTGAGTTCAGACCTCATGATATACGTCGAACTTCTACGGTAAAATCTTCAGTGTGTTCCAGCATTTCATAATTCCAGCCAGTACGCATACCTTCTTTCACCATACGCTGACACGACACATACACACTCGAACGTTGCTCAATTGGAAAGCAATGACTTTCACCAACCTGCAACTCTCGCAAGGTTGGCACGATGGGTTCTTTTTTTACTAAATCTTCCATATAAAATCCTTTTGTTTCACCTTTCGCACAAGTTGAATGTATTGCCAGTTATCGGCATTTACAATCATTTTGTTACTTTTTGGTATAAAACTTATTTGCATTCTTGAACTTATTTGCCTATCTTTGTAAGGCGTTATTATTATTATTATTTGCAAATATAATCATTTCTGCGGACATGACAAAGGAAAATATAATCAAATATTATCTTTTTAAGGTTTTTTAATCATACCTGCAAAATCATGAACGCAGCCTAAAAACTTGAAACATGGATGCAACAATTATCATTGACAGAGTTCTTAAGGCTGTTGGCCTCAATGCTCCTACATTTGCCAAAACGATTGGCGTGAACTACCAGCGTATCTTTGATTTACAAAGAGGACGGGTATAAAAATTCCATCCAGAGATCGTGAGGAAAATTATTGAAAAATGGCCTAATATGAATGCAAACTTTATCTATACGGGAGAAGGTGAAGTTATGCTTAAGCCAGGAGAGCCCGTTCCACAACCTTCTATTGAGGATATGGTCAATGGGGCTGTCGAGAAAATACTCGACACAGAGGAGTTTAAGTCACGCCTTAAATTGGTGGACGAAAGGGAGCAAATATTGAATAAGAGAGAAAACATGCTTGCAGAAAGAGAAGCGAAGGTTACAAGCATGTATTCTGAATTAATAGAGAGAGATAAGGAACTTCGTGAAAAAGAGAAAAAACTTGTAGAATTGGAACGTTCAATAATGACAAGAGAATTAGAGTTAGAAATTAAAAAAAATGAAAGTCAACCCTAAAAGAACGCACAATCCTACCAAAGAATGTATCTTCGAAAATTGTGGTCCAATTTACATCTTTAATGATGATAACATCGGCTAAATCTGTTGCATATAAATGGTGAGATATTTGTTTTATCGAACCATTTTATTGTCGTAACCTTTATTTTGGAGACATGTAACTTAATGATTATCAGTAAGTGACTACTGCTTTAAGAATTTTAATTATATTAAAAAAGGCTGATAGGTATTAGAAATTAAGAAACTTTGAGGAAAAAAGCAGAAAAGACAACAAATTAACACATGAAAAAACCTCCGATGCATCACGCACCAGAGGCTCTAAGTAGTATATTTAATAACTTTACTTTTTAAGGTCGATTTATGTGAGGCGGACAGACGATGTTTTTCCCTTTTCCGAATTAAGCGAATTGTCGCCGTTCGGTGTGCTGGTCAACTACTGCTTTGGGCAGTGTTACAGCGCAGTAGGATTGGTCTGACTTGCCAATCTCAACGATTACTAAAACTATTCATGACATTTGTCTGATTTGTAGATGGTTCTTTCTTTGAGCAAAACTTGTTTTCTGCTGCTTCCATTGGGTCGTTTCTCTGTTCTAAAAGGGGTATTAAAACCTTCTTTCTGAGTCGCTGTAACGGCAAAAAAATGTGCCTTTAGCGTTGCAAGAATATCGCCCTTTTTCATCATTGAGCGATGCAAAGTTAATGATTTCCATCTAAATTTGTAAACAATAAAGAATCTTTTCTTATACTCTTTTTCATTGCGCCATACGGCTATTTTTGTGGGTGGAACTGACAACAATGCTGTGCTGCCCTACTTTTTCTAACCTTTTATAGGCGGCTTATTTCAAGTGTGATAACTGCCAAAAAACATGGCTTTGGCTGTGTTCTTAAGAGGCTGGAAAGGGACGAAAATATGGTAACTGAAAGCAAAGATTTCGCCAAAGATGCTAAATCGCGTAACACACTTACTATCAACGCTTTGCAATACCCATTGTTTTGCGTTGTGAAAAGTGCCTGTTTTGCACGACAAAAGCGCCCTATATTGTAACGCAACAGGCGCTTTGCAACGCAAAAGAACTGAGAAGACTTTTACATGTGTTTTCTTTACAAAATAAAAGCGTGGGGGTATGTTCTCGGAGCGGATATGGAGAAACGGAAGACTAAGTTCAAAGTCTAAAAACAGCCATTGAGAACGACGAACGGCAATATTTTTGAATCTACTATGCAGATATATACCTTAACAAAACAAGGTGATAAAAAGAAGCTGAATACCAGTTAGTTGATAAACATCACTTACGATTTTAAATTCGTTTCTGGGGCTAAATTGGTATGACTGAGGTATAGCTTCTTTTCGTTTTGTTTTCTCTTGAACACATACATCGTGCCTGCTGCGGTGTCGAGGTCTATGTAATCGGTGTACAAATAGCTTGAACTCTTGCCATCTCTACTCAGTATATCAAAACTAAAATTGTGTTTTTCCAGACACAACAAATATTTCTGTCATCTAACGAAAAAGCTCATTCCTCTGCCCTCCTTCACACCGTTCATCTTTCCAATATGCAGCTTATGGTGGCCTTTTTATCCACGAATGTGGAGTGTCTAAAACGAAGAATGCGTAGTCGGGATGCTGGTTTATCCATAGCCTCAACCGCAGTGCATGTAACAAGAGAGGTAGTATAAATGTACATAATTAGTAACAGAACTAAACCATATAGCTATAAACTATAAATGTTTTCGACTGAAGATATAAGTAAAAAGATGTACGCAATGCTTATAAGAGCCGCCCCAGTAAACACCATTAGTTCGGCTTTTGCCATCTTTTAAGGGATTGTACCACCCTGTCGAGAGGCAATCGTTTACGACTTCTCAACATATTAATAACAACAAATGGGAGTATCCACAATGCTGTAAGAATCCAAAAAGAGTCGATGTTCATACTGGGTTTTATTTTCTTCCTTATAAGGTTGTATTATCAGTTTTGGGGGCTTTTGATAAAGTGGTAGTTCAATTTTTCCGTCCATACCTTTCTCTTTTGATAATATACATCGAGCTTGGCGCTAAGTCGAGGTCCATAGTGCAGGTGAACAAAACATTATCGTTTTCCTTTTAAAACGGCTTTCTTTCACCTCAAAATGAAATGTGTGTTGGCTGCTACAACCAAGTATTCGTTAAAGGTGCGTATGGCAAGTCCTCTGCTACATGGTAGGAAACCATCGTTCAATATTCTCGCTTTTTGCTTCTACATACCCCTTTATCTTGAAGGTCGAAAACCAGTATGGCGTAGTCTGGTGTTCGCTTGATCCATCGCTCTAAACGCTGGTTTTGAATAAGAAAATAGGCAAAATACCAGAGATAGAACAACTAATATGTAGATGAAATCGCCCTTTTCAGAGAAGATAACTCTGGGCTTTTGAATCATCGAAGAAGGGACTGTTAGAGTTCCGAATTTCGGTATTGTTAGAAGACACTCTCCCACTCAATAGTTTTGTAACAGAACACATAGATACTGATAAAAAGAAGGGTACCGCTAAGTGTTACAAATTTAACGTCCCGTCCCTAATAGGTTGTTCCATCGATCGAGAATGGGGCGGTCCATTTATCATATAGCAAAAATAGCCACCAAAAAGGATAGTAACCACAAACTTAAAATCCAAAATCAATGTTCAGTAACCTATTTTATTTACTTGTTTATTTACTGTTATATCTATCGGTAACTGACGCAGTTTCATAAAAGTTGAACTTATCTTCCATAGCATCTTCTTCTAGAATGTATTGATGCTCTGCCAACAAATCAAGGTCCATTTCTTGGCTGAACAAACGCCTATAGCTGCCCTTTCCATGAAGTTCTCCCAACCAGAATTGATACTTATGTTTGCCTGGCAACACCAAGTATTTATAATAAGACAAGATGTATCTTCCTCTACAAGACTTCACATCATCAACGCTGGAAATAAATATTTTTACGAGGCGGCATCTCGGGTAACACCTTGAAAGTGAGTATCGAATAGTCTCGATTCTTCCCTTATCCACCTTTATTAAACGCAAGTGGTTGTAAAAGCGGAACAGCAAAAATACAAAATAAAACGAATGACATCAACGCGTAATCTAAGCCAAAAATAGGCTTGCTAGAGGGTCGAAGACATGCATTGAAGTCGGATATTGATCTAAACTCAATGTTGTTGTGCCTTTGATAGCTCGTTATCTGTTAGGTATGAATGCACAACGATGCTGACAAGGGATAGCAAAAAGCCGAATTAACAACGAAACGACTTTGCTTTTATAGGGTTATTCCAACGCATACATGAGACGGGTTTACCAGGTAAGAAACAGCTAAATGAAGCTAATTACCCACCACAGAAATAAAAGAAAATAGATAGTAGCCGCATCCATAATGATGATATTATTTTTACTATTCGTTACGATATTGTTTTGCTAAAATCTGAAACCAAGCTGCTCGTAGAGGAACTTGCAGAGGCTCTGTCGATGGTTTTTATTCTGTTGTCCGATGGGTATTAGGGCAAAACAGCTTAAAGAAACACTTTACGGAGAGCGACGCATCGTGTTCTTCTACAACGTATAAGCCGCCTGGTTTTAGGTCTATTTCATGTCATCGTCGAATAATCTCGATTGGGATAGAATAGCGACCGCTGGAGTTGTTTTCTCGGATACTACAAAACTAAACTTATGCTTTCCTGGTACCAGCAAGTATTTACCCATCGATGAAAAACATTACTTTTGCTTTTGGCCATACACGCCATCTCATCGTTCTTATCTGAGTGGTATGAGAAAACATATGCCCTGTTTCGTTCTTTGAAAACGAGCATGGCATAGTTGGGATTGGTGGCTATCTAGAATCCGCTATACGTATATATAACAAGCAAAACAGAGGGGGACTGAAACGATAAGAACGATTAAAAGAATTGAGACTCACACCCAAAGAAAGGTAGTCGAAACTTGCCCAAAATATGGCGGCAATGGTTATAACAGATAGCGAACAAGCATTAACGAACGCCCAAAAACGTTCTTTTTAATACATCTTTCCACTTGGTAAACGATGGTCAGGGTAGCCCTAGCTCCGAAGAAAAGTGCCATCATCCAAGCGATTACAACACCAAAAGAATGGCTCGCTTCGAGTAGTATTGACCAATCCCGCATGTATAACTTCTTCTGTATATCTCGTTTCATAATTGATGATTATAATGTTGATGACTTATAAAAGTTAGGATAAAATAGTCAAAAACAGCTTTGTTTACGTTGTTTTGTTTACTCTATCTTAAGTCCTAACTGGTCTATAAGTTTCTTGATAGAAGGTTTTGTTGCTGCATCTTCTCCAGCTCTTGACGAGTGTGTGAGAATGGGTTTTATCTCTTCAGCCTTTGCCAATCGCAACACCACATCGATTTGTCCGTTGTGCAAACGCTGCGCCATCGTAGCATGGATACGCCCATGAATGGCTTTTCATTTCGTCGAGAAGGATTTTGTTTCCAACCACAACTTCAATCTTCCGTCAGCCAATTTCTGTGGCTTTATTATCTCATGCGCTGCGCTAAGCCTGCGTTCATCTTCGCAATGCGGTTGCACATGCCCTTCCATTCGACGATTAGCTCTTGCGAAGTAAAGCTTTGATTCTCGTCTGTTGGTTATCTTTCTCTTCTTCCTCCTTTTCCTCTTTCTTTCAGCTCATCAGTTCTGAAACGACATTCCAAGACTGCTCTAACCGCACCTTTGGCATAGCGGGAATAGTAGGAGTAGATGTTTACGGAGGGGTTTTGTGCATGGCGGTAACGCATTTCCACACCTTCACGCTCGTTTTCGTGAGCGTTATGCCTACGGCTCGCCCCAGCTACCTGCGACGCTGATTGCGGTTGAGCCTTTATAATAAGATTTCTGAACAGGGTTTTTAGCTGCTTAGGGCTACGCCCCGAGCTGGGCACATCGTCGTCTTTCTGCGTTATTTGTGCCACTTGTATGAGCGTAAGTTCCACTAACAGACGCTTGTTGAACTCTGTCGGTATTCCACTCGCAACGATTCATCACCTCCAAAGCCTTATAAAGGAACTGAGTGGGACACTTTGCCGCCTGCTCTTGATAGCGTTGGCGTTGCTGTTCGCTGGTTTCGAGCAGCGGAAGTGTCTGAGAATCCTTCCGCCAGTAGCACGTTTCTAACATGCGATGCCAAGCCGTCTACAAGGTTTCCAGCATCAAATCCTTTGTTAATGACGTTGTTTAAGAGTACCATAATCTCTGGAACTTTGTTCTCAACAGACAAGTCCACGATGTTAAAATAGTTCTCTGAGTCCAACACATTAAGGTCTTCAAGCACCTTTTGATAGGTTATGTTGCCCTGAGAGAAGCTCGCTGCTTGGTCGAAAAATAGAAAGAGCATCGCGCATTCCGCGTCTGCTTTCACGGCAATCACGTTCAACGCCTGCTCTTCATAGGCGATACTCTTCTTCTCGGCAACCTCTGGGTGGTTGATAATGCCCGATACCGACATACGTTCGAAGCTCACAGATCTGGCAACGCGATAGTATGGTAGGCAAAATCTATGCTTGTCCGTTGTCGCAAGAATGAAAATGACATGTGCGGGCGGCTCTTCCAGCGTCTTTAGAAACGCGTTGAAAGCCGCAGTGGATAGTATATGCACTCGTCAATGATGAAAACCTTGTACCGTCCAAGCTGTGGTGGAATGCGAGTCTGCTCCATTAACGTCTTAATATTCTCTACAGAGTTGTTGCTTGCAGCATCAAGTCTCGAAGATGTTGTAGCTCCTTCCTCGTTGAAAGACTGACAACTCTCGCACTCATTGCACGCTTCGCCCTGCTCAGTAGGATTATTGCAGTTGATGGTCTTAGCAAAAATGCGCGCGAAGTAGTCTTTCCTACACCACGAGGGCCGCAGAAAGGTAAGCGTGAGCAGCTCCGTTCTTCACTGCGTTCATCAACGTTGTGGTAAGAGCCTGCTGTCCCACTACAGAAGAGAACGACATGGGGCGGTATTTTCGTGCCGAAACGATGTATTCGTCCATAGTTCTTTTATCATTTAGTGATGCAAAAGATAATAAAAAGTAAGAGAATGTGAGTCTGTATAACGTATTTAATTGTTAATAAGCATAAAATATGGCAATTGCTCCCCTGTTTTCAAAAGTTTTCATTACTTTTTGCAGAACATAGCTATAATGCTCATCGACACAGCTTTGCAGCACAGTGACATTTGCAAATGGCTATTATAATATCTATAAGGAACCAGTGAATAAGGTTACGGACATATTTTTCTCATTCATAAGTCGCTTCAGGTATCATATCGTTATAATACTTGAGTTCTCATTGTAGTGCTTTTCGACGAGAATAGCTTCCGCAAACGCATGGAATGTTACTGCCAAATAGAAGACCTAAACACTGAAAATTGCAAAATACGACAGCAGTATCAGCACGACATGGAAAGGCTAAAGGAGCTGAAAATGCAAAACCCTGACGCCATGGCAAAAGATAGCCCGTGAGCGTTATTTTCCTGAAAGCTGATGACGAAGATATATTTGTTTTGAGCGACGACGAACAGCCCTCTAAGGGTAAAAACTTATATGAGACAACTGAATAAAATAGAAATATTCATCTACGCCTTAGGCGGTTTGATGATGGCGACATAGGCACCTGCCTCTTTCATTCTTCATCAAACAAGACATTGCTTGCATAGTTATGCTCATCGGAGCTACAGGTTTTAGTACTCATGCAAATGCGACAACAATACCTTGGAACAGACCTATCAATACGACGTTTGCGCAAAATTATGTTGATAGCAGACTTCGTTTCATTCTTGCAGGACTTTTTATAGTGAGGATATCTACGGAATTATAAGGCCGTTTTCGTTAATTCGATAAGCGGATACACTACTTATGTAAACATTTTTCTATCATAATTGGTAGTAGTTGCTCATTGCGACTGCAATGAGAGCTTGCACGATTCATCGAATCGACCATTTAATCAAGAAAGAAAGCCAAACATAAACTTGAAAAAAAGCCTAAAAACCCGACAATTGTTTTAAATTCAATGAAAAACTTTCATCACTTCACATATACGTTGTACTTTTGTAAGACAGAATAAGATAACTCTCTAGGAAAAATACTATACGCTCTCATTACCTTATTAGCATTCACATCGTGCTCTAAGTCGATGACATGACAGGAACGTCTAACATTTCCAACCTTGATGGACGTAAATTGCATCTCAAGGAGGTTCTACCGATACGCTAATTACCCTCGATTCGTGCGAAGTTGTGCATGGAGAGTTCTCTTTACAGGCACTCTCGACTCTGTACTAGGTCGCTCAGGTGTACATGGACGTGATAGGAATTGCAGTTCCCCATCGTACCTGAGGAGGGCAAAATACATCTTAATCTCGACAACACGCAGCTCCAGTGTGAGTGGAACACCGCTGAATGACAAGCTTTAATACATTCTGGACTAAGTTCACACAGCTACGCAATCAATATGTAGAAATAGACCATGAGGAGAGCGTTGCCATCATGAATGGACACGACGAAGCGGCCACTGACGCTCGACTTATCAAGAAAGCGTTGTTAGTTTATGGTAATATCGACAAGCTGTTTGCGTCGTTTATCACCGAGAACTTCGATATTACGCATGGGCGTTTGGGGCTTTCACCCGTGTATCGTACGATATGACACCTAACGCATACCCCTGTTTGGATGAACGACTACCTTTATATGAACGCTAACAACCAGTTGTCTTCATGGGTAGAACACATCATGCTGAAGGCTTCAGACTATTTAAGAACAACCCAGCCATAAAAGGATTTCTACACAAATTCCAACGAGCGCAGAAGGAAATGAATGGTATGGAAATGCCAACACCTGACGTTAGCACGCAAAATCCAAGCATTGCGCCACCTACTCCAGCTGAAATGGCAGGCGACACAGCAGTGGTTAGATAACAGTACACATTATATAATACATTAACAATACAATGAGGAAACTCATCCATGGCGGGAACGATTGTCAACGGAAGGACAAAGTTTCAGTGGCGCAATCGCTCTTAAGGCAACCGATAGCCGATATCATTAGATAAAGCACCCCGTGGCAATTCTGATGAAACCATCGACGCCACGGGGAGCTGGTTTTACCAGAGTCATTGATACGCACGTCTCATTCTGCGGAACCGAATGGAGGATAAGGCTCATCATCGAGTGGGAGAGCCGCGCTGCCGCTTTCGGAGGGGTTACTTCTGTTCTTCGAAATGCCCAATACCAGTCCGCCGCAAACTACGACTATCGAGGCTCTGAACGATAAGTTCGAGCGTGCCCAACGCAGCTCCTCACGATCAACTATTCGTTCTTTTTGCGCCACAAATGCCAATACAGCGAAACCATTGAAACAGCTTCGATAAGCACCGCGTCTCCGCGGCGCAAAACTTTCATGGAGCCCTCAACGGGCAACATGTTGGTGGACCGTCGCAAACGCATTAGAGAGCATTTTGCCACCAAGGTGCAGTCGAAGGTCTGCCCGTAATGACGCATTGCGAGGACCTTAGGCATTATCAGCGACAACATGAAAAGGCGAAATCGCGTACGGCAAGACGTTTACTCTGGATATTGTGTTCATCACCACGAGATACGCAGCGAAGAAGCGTGCATACAGGTAAGTTCTAAATTGGCTGTGGAACTGCGCTAGCAGCACAAGACGCACCTCCACATTGCCCACCTTCGACCTGCCAAAGAGCTGTTTGATTTGTTGCAGCAAACCGCACGTCCGCGACTTCGTAACTATGGAGGCTGTGATTGCGCATCTGTACTTTTACGAATGACGATTATGCCACAAAACGCCTAACTCGCGCAATCCATCGCGTAAAACGGCTCACGACCGTACCGAACTGCGCCTGTAGCACTGGCCGACGGACGCATTATGACTGACAGTGGCAACCGGACCACGTGCGCCTCACCCACTATCGCAGAAACAAGGCGGTTGTGTCAGTGCTACTGGGCATGCTGACGTGCACCTCTCACCCACTATGCTCGGAGCTGGTCAGATAACGGCATTATCGGCATCGAACGCTTGGTAGATCTTATGGCGCACGCTGCCCGGACCTCTCCTTCCAAATCAGCCAACGTGGCTTCGCGCAAGGGCTTATCGTGCCGTGACGGATGTTACATCGTATGTTTGAACTACGTACTTTGACGGTTAGCGAAGAAAACATACAGAGCAATGCAAATGGAGCCCTCTGCTAGGGACACTAATATACCGGTAGCGATGCATCACCCTGCGCAATGGCGCCCACATACCTGATGTTGATAGGTTCGATACCGACCATCGAGGGCGAACAACTGCATTTCCGCGACGGAAAATACATAGTTTATGATCGCCAGAACTGTTATACCTTCGCCGCTGTCATCGTACTTTCTGGACGCCTATACAGACGCCCACTTCTTCCTGCAGCGCACAAGCATGTTAGCGGTTTCAAACGACTGCAAGCATGGTGACCCCACGCATTTTCCTGTTGTTTACACCAGCGTTCTGGCCTCTATACGCAACTTTGCACCCGCCGCCAATCTTACTTTGGCTTTTACACTTATTTCTATTCCTCTGAGGCGCCATTGCAGGACCGAAAGCTGCCTTTTTCTGCTCTTCGTTGGCCATCGGCGCCGCGTCCGCATCGCGAGCGTCGCGCAACCGCGTCGCGGGTTTCGCCACCGGAATAGTCGCTTTTAGCCTTTTGTACGGCTTTACTCTTCGGATTTACGAAGATAAAGGTGCGCCACGAAAACGCTTTCACTTACACAGTTTGCCCAAAACTTCGACGGATACCGCATCGTTCACGTGTCGGACCTCCACGTTGGCACCTTCACAAGCTGGCGAACGAGTATCTGGAAGACGAAACTGGACAGCATAAAGCGTATCAATCCCGACCTATTACTGTTTTACGGGCGACCTGCAAAACATGCGTCCGAAATGAGCGGTACTGCTGCTGCCGACTGCGTGGAAACAGGCACGAAGAACGCCATTGCGTCGTAAGCAAACTACGATTGCTGACTGAATACGTGAAACTTACACAGCAACAACGAAAGCAACAAAACAGTGGGAATTTGAAAGACATTGTACTGCAATAAACTGGCGGAAACCCACTGCAAACAGCCATATTGCCACAACACAAAAAGGCAACCAGATGCCAGCATTATTATTGCAGGCACAGAGACCCGACGGTAAGCCACCATTCCCACGAGAAAGCCGATTGCACAAAAGCAGGCGTCGAAGGGGTGCAACAGGGCAACTTGTCACCGCTGCTGCAGCATCGACCCATCGGCTTCTGGAAGCGCTACATTGCCGCCGTCAAACCTTGCACAGCTAACGCTGAGCGGCCACTACACACGGCGGACAACAAATGCAGCTGATCGGTCCCACGCATATCAGAGAGAGGAAATACGTGACTCACGGCATTTACCGCAGTGGCAACAACATACTTAATCGTAACAGATGGCTTTGGGCGGCTCTAGTACCCTTCCGTCTGAATCTGCCAAACGGAGATTGTGGTAATTACGCTCAGTATCAAAACAACTTAATAAAAGGCTTTCAAGAAAATCTCACCTGCAACATGAACGACAACCTCAGCGATGCGTAATAGCGCATGCATATCGCCCCTCAGCGATAGTGCTTTACCCTGCCACCGATACGGCGTCTGGTATCTTTACTTTTCGCACCGCTGCTCTCTTTCTTCTTATCCCACGGGCGGCTTCGTAACGGTGGTTGGCTGCCGTTTCGGCAATGGCCACTTCTGGGTTACCAGCCAGGACGACTACAGGGAAATGTTCACTCTTCCGCCTTTTGCTGCTACGCAGGAAGCGTGAAGGCAACGACCTACAACAAAACCAAAAGTTATGTGCTCGTTGCCAACCATCAAGGCGTTTTGCTCTTCCTCATCTACGGCTTCTTTAGGGCGCAGAATTTCTTATTAAATGGATGACTGGAAGAGCGGCATACGCAAAATACCTTTCGTTGGCCTTGCCTGCGAATACGCCGCCACCATATTTTTGCTGATAAAATCGGGGGCAAGTAAGATAAAGAGACCTACGCGAAAGCACGCAAAACACTGCGCAAAGGCATGTCGGCAGCGGTCCTGGCGCTACCGCACCTTTACGGCGTCACTCTAGGCTCATAGTTCCGCGTCTGCGTGTCGTATGCTCGTCAGACGAACTCGAACTGCCTGTTTGTCCGATTACCATCACTGGGTCTTTTCAACGTAATGCCACGCACAAAAGACTGGCATTTGCCCAATTGGCACCCCCTTAAAACTTACCATCTCACAAAACCCATAGAGCCGAAAGGGAAGTGACATGAAATATGTGAAAGCGATGATGGACGAGGCATACGATAGAAAGTGGACTGGTGGAAGAACATATGGGTATGTGGACTCCAGACCAATAGAAACGGCGATGTTCCTTTGCAGGCGGGAAAACGTTGCTGAAACGTACATACACCACAATTCCATAAAACTGTAAAGAATTCCGCTTTCAAACCGCCACAACCTGCATAACTGCCTCGACCAACAACGCTTTGCAAATACCCCTTTGGTTTTAGACATTGTGCGCTGTTTTACACGGCAAAAGTGCTCACATTGCAACGCAAACAGGCGCTTTGCGATAGCCAAACAACTGCAAATGACTTTTCTTATGTATTTTCTTTACAAAACAAGCCTGATATGGTCGGCTTTTCATCATGGCTTTATCCTATTCAGTAATCAGTGAAATACAGAACGAGCAAAAGACCATATATTCCTGCTCTATATTGGTAAGGTCACGCCCAACCCTTGCTGAAGATGCGCAAGCGGTTGGGGCGACGCCAGCCATTCGGCACTCATCCTACTGCGTTAGGTTCGCCAAAAGCAGCGAAAACATAGGCAGATGGCGTGTCTTCAGTGGGCGTTATATTTAAACCTGGCATGCCTGCAGTGCGTGTACATACAAAGCTGTATATCATGGCTTGTTCCTCGAGCTGTTTCGCCAATGGTTTTGCCGCTTCAGGACCCGCTTTGCTATCGATTCGGATATAGCAGGGGCTGGAACTGCCTCGATCATCCCTGCAGTTGCAGCGAATTTGAACGAGTGAGCAGGCGTACCACACGGTCGTCGTGGTCGGCATGGTTGTAACGAGAGTTGCGGCAGCTTTACGCCCTTCTTCACAGTTGTGCAGATGAGCAGCCATGCTGCCATTGGAACATCTCCTTGCCATCTTCGCTCTGTTCCGGTGTCAGGGGCCCAGTTCCAGCCGATAGGAATCATGATAGCGCAGCATATCCATTACTCCACTAGAATACATACTCTTGAAGAGTGTCGGGACGTTGTGTCATACATGCGCTAACGAGCAAACCGCTGTTTCCGCCTACTATTGTGATGTGACTTACTTGTGAAGTTGTTGGTAATGAGTCATTCGGCTGCCGAAATACAAAGTCGTCGAACACGTTTTGCTTCTACTCCGGTGCCAGCGACGTGCTAGTCTTTCTCCATATTTGCCACCGCCATGGAGGCTTACCTGTAATATATGCCGCCATTCTCAAGAATGGGATACGCATAGACGAGAACTGGTGGCAAAGCAACGTTAAAGCCGCCATATCCATATAGAATACAGGGTTTTTAAGCTGTTGCGTTTCTTACGTCCTTTTTATAGGTAAGGAACATCGGGAATGTGTTCCGTCCTGCTGGTGAATAATAAACACTGCTGTGTAGTATACTTGTTAAGCGTCGAAACTTAACCCAGGTGCTGTGTAGAGCGTGCCTTTTGTTTTGCGCAATGTCGTACTGGTAAATGGTGCCTATCAGTGAACGAAGAGAAGCTGTAGAAGCACTCTTCTGTCCGCGTTCGCTACTAAAGCCCGTTTCGTTCAACGGGAGTTTTATTTCGGTTATCTCTTTGCCATCAATGGTGTAGAGATAAAGGTGTGTCGATGCATCTTATTTCAGGTGGTAAGCACCATCTATCGTCGGCAAACTCTACGTTGTCGAGCACGTGCTCACCTCTGCGGCCAGCCCAGTCTTTAAAGCCTGGTTTATGTATGTTTGCAACCATCACCGTCCACGTGGCACCCTCGTCGTTGGTGTTACAGATGTTATCACCGATGGTCCTGATGGGGTTATACGCATATCGAGGTTGAAGTCATCTGTATAAACTGAGCGTTTGGCATTGGACGGTTGTCGCGCACATAGACAACAGTTCTGACCAGAGTCAGCCGTTTCTCGTAGAGAACATAATGGTTTCT
>BNJS01002779.1_pt1 | contig 70337 bp, 106 predicted proteins | sample 8540461 | NCBI WGS metagenome assembly BNJS01 (sample SAMD00202454, study PRJDB9452) | human saliva metagenome | isolation source: human saliva | place: Japan
ATGGACGAAAATCACGAGGTTGTTTTTTTCATCACCACGTCTTTTCAAGACGGGGGCAGATTGAGGCTGTCGAAATTCGGGATTTTGCTGAAGTGGAGCGAACACTGAACGCCGTTGCAACCACGCTGCACCATGGTACTGACACGGAAGCGTGGCTGGAAGTCGGCAGACCGATGGCGAAGTTGCATTCGTTGGTGGAGGAAAACCTTCGATTTGTTTGGTGGACATAATCGAAAAAAGCGATTTACACATTTTCGGAGGTCAGCGGCGCCGTCGGTAATCGGCGTGATTTTGCCGTCCACTTTCATATAGCGGGCGGAAAACTGTCAATAAAGAGGTCGGAGCCTTTAGAGCCGTTCACATGGCGCAGCCAAGTGAACAATTCGTCTTTTGCGCTGGAGGATTGGTCATCATGATATTGATAATTTCGCAGCGGTTTTATTAAAATGGATTATATCAACAAATCATGAGACATAAAATGGCAAGATTACCGTGGTCGAATAATAAGACAGGCGGGCAATATGGCGGATTCACGTGGTATGGAAACGTCGCTGCTGTTATATCACCGCCCACAATTTCATGGAAGGATAAAATGTCTGTACAAACAGTGGCGGTCATCATCGGTGCGATGGAGCAGGAAATCGAGCTTTTTGCGCGAAGCAATGGATACGTCAAAAGCGTGTCTTTTCGGTAAGTTTATCGCCCACGAAGGCGAGATGTCGGGCAAACGTACGGTGTTGGTATTGAGCGGTACCGGCAAGCGCCCAAACGCTGCGGTTTCAACGGCTTGGGTTATCCATCATCTGCGCCCGACTGCGTCATCAATACCGGCAGCGCGGCGGTTTTGGGCAAGGGGCTGAAAGTCGGCGACGTAGTGGTCGGCACGGAAACGTGCACCACGACGTCGATGTAAACGCGTTCGGTTGCGTTTAGACAAGTGCCGCAACTGCCCGCCATATTCGTTTCAGACGACCTCTCTCTGGTCGGCAAGGCAGAAAGGCGGCGGAGGGGTTTGAAGGGGCGGCGGTAGCGCGTTGCTTGATTGTCAGTGGCGACCGTTTTGTGCACAGCAGCGAAGGTGTTGCGGAATCTGCAGCCATTTCCTGAAGTCAAAGCGGTGGAAATGGAAGCGGTGGCGATTGCGCAGGCCTGTTACCAGTTGAGTGCCTTTGTGGTTATTCGCGGTGTCCGATTCGGCGGATGAGAAAGCGGACATCACGAAGAGTTTTTGAAACGGCGGCAGTAAGCGGAGAAGATGGTGGGATTGTCGAGTCGCTGTAAAAGGTCATGCGGAAACGTTGATTTCGGTTGGTGGCTTACCAACTTTGTTCAGATGGGTCGTCTGAACGGTCTGTTTGTTCAGACGACTTTTCAGTACATGTTATCTTTATAATGTGAAAAAATATCGGAATTTCTCCATTATTGCCCACATCGACCACGGCAATCGACGCTTGCCGACCGTTTATCAACTGCGGCGGTTTGGATTTCGTGGAAATGAGTACGCAGGTGCTCGATTCCGGATTGAAAAGGAGCGCATTACCATTAGCAGCGAACCGCGTTATCGGCTGCGGCGGGCGGTGTATCAGCCAGCCGTTGATTGATGCCGGACGCGTTGTACTTCTCTTACGAAGTTTCCGTTCGCTTCGGCTTGCGGCGCGCTTTTGGTGGTTGGATGCGTCTGGGGGGAAGCGCAAAGTGGCGTAGCGAACTGCGATTGATTTGGGCGTGGAAGTTTGTTGCTTTGAACAAAATCGTTTCACCGCCGACCGAACCCGTGGAGCAAATTGAAGACATTATCGGCACGCTCGATGCCGTCGGCGCGGTGCAATGTCTCCGCCAAAAGCGGTCATCGGCGTGGCAGCTGTTTTGGAAGAAATCGTTGCCAAATTCCTCGCGCCGACGCGATGAAAACGCGCCGCTGCAAAGCTCGCCATCGCCGATTCGTGGTTTTGATCAAATCACGTCGGCGTGGTCATGTTGATTCGTGTGGAAATTCGGCACCACTGCTTGAAAGACTAAAGTGCGCTTTATGAGCACCCAAAGCGGAAACGCAGGTCGAGCAGTTGGGCGTATTCACACCAAAAATCGGTTCAAAACAAGAAACTCGTAGCCGGCGAAGTGGGCTTTTGATTGCGTGCGAAAGAATTGGGACAGGCAAAAAGTCGGCGAGCTACGGTTACTGTTGCCACCTGGCACTTCTGAGCTGCCGCGCCCTGGTCGCAGAGGCAAAAGCCGTTACTGCAGGTCTCTCACCCCGTGAGTTAGCCATCGTACCGAAGCCTCTGCGCGACGCCTTGAAAAATTCGTAGCTAACGACGCTCGCTGAAATCGAGCCCAGTTTTCAGCGACAATGCTTCGGCTTCCGCTGCGGCTTCTGGGTCTGGCTGCATCTGAAATCGTGCAGGAACCGCTTTGAGCGCGAGTTCGACATGGATTTGACGGGTCACTACTCGCGCCGGACGGTAGTTTACGAAGTCAGTTGAGCAGCGCGGCGAAAAATCAGTCGAAAAACCGGTCCAAACTCGCCCACATCGTGGCACTCGGTTCCATTCTCGAGCCGGGATTATTACCGGCGACCATCCTCGTGCCGCAGGAAGGCGTCGGCCCAACGCCGCGACTTTGTGTGTAACCAAAAGCGCGGCGGCGTGCAGGTCAACAGGCAGTACATGTGGGCCGTCAAGTCAGCGCTGACTTACCGATTCGGCTCATGCGATTCCGTCGTGATGGATTCTTCGATACAACTCCAATCCACTTCGCGCGGCTATGCTTCGCGCTGGACTACCATTTCAAAGTGAGTTCCAAACCGTCTGATCTGATCGGCTCGACATTATGGTCACCGGCGAAAAGTCGACGCCTTTGAGCCTGGATTGTGCACTGTCAGCGCGGTTCACCGAGGCCGCGAGCTCGCAGCGAAATGCGCGAACTGATTCCGTCAAACAGCCCGATCTATCGCCGTCCAAGCCGCCATCGGTGAGCCAGATTATCGCCGCGAAAACGTCAAAGCCCTGCGTAAAACACAGTCTTGGCGAAACGTTACGGCGGCGATATTACCCGCAAGAAAAACTTCGACAAAAAGCAGGAAAACGCCGCAGGAAACAAGTGGCAACGGAATCCTGCAAAGCGCGTTCTGGCGATTCTAAGTGCAGCCGACAAATACGAGCACGATCTCTATGGCGCGACCGCCGCCATCGCTATCGGCATTTTCCTATTTCATGGGCAGCAAAGAACGTCTGGGAAAACGGAGACGGAGTTCCGCCTGCAACAGGCGTATCTTTTTGTGTGTGATCGGCGTTTTTCGCATCCCGTCTACATGAGAGCTTTACCGCCGCATTGCTGCTGATATTTGCCGGCCGCCCGGCATTGTTTGGGCTATTCACAGGTGTTGTCGTCTGAAAAAGACCCGTCGCACCAGGACAAAGCCCCACTTTCACCGACCACATGAGCGGCTCCGATCATCCTCGTCGGTCTTTCGTCCCGCGCACCTTTTATCGCCGAACCATTTCAAATCCCGTCCAGCTCCCATGCGGCCCGGGCTTGCTAAAGGCGACCTCCATCCTCAGGAACAAACTCGCTCAGCGGCATCAGAACCCCGACGGTCAACGTCGTCCTGACATCCAACCGGACAATGAGCGCGGCGGACGCCGTCGTTCAACCATCCTGTCCAGCCTGAAAATGAACCATATCATTGCGCATCGCCGGATCATGCCGGCGATACCGTCGAATACCGCGACAAAGTCCTGACTTTCATCACGGACAAGCCGCCGACCAACCGAACGGTCACCTCACTCCTACTCCTGACGATAGCTCGAAACTGTCCGCAATCCACAACTGAACCTTTTTCTGGGACGACCCTCAACGGCAAAACCTTCAAAGCATCCTTGAGCAGCTCGGACAACCCTCCGTCTTCATGTCCCTCGCTGTATCAACCACCGCAAGGAAAATCATGGCGTTCGATCGGTGGTATCCATAGCGAGCAGCGCTTTGGAACACCGCCACGGCGCCGAAGACGGCAGCGGCTTTCACCTCGCAAAGTGCCAGAAGGCCGCTTACTGCCATGGGCGAGTTAACTGGCGACAGCAGCGCTGACCTCCTGCTACTGCTTTGTAGACACAAACTTTATCGTCGGAAAATGCCTTCTTCGTGTGGATGAATTTCGGCGATTACAGCCGCATCGCGCAGAACCAGTAAGTTGCCCATTCATTCCGAGAACATGCGTCGTCTGAAAACCGATTTTCGACGACTCAGGTTTTATGGTACTCTTAACGCATCAAACCTCCCCTCTTTTCCTTACTTCAACTGTGACATCCTTAAATTTCATATAGCAAAGTTTACTCGTGCAAAAATACATTCAAATTACTCATTTACCATTTTTAACTGGCTTAATCAAACCCGAATATTTGTATTTGCTTTATACATTACGATAGCGTAAACACTGCTTATATTTGTTTTTTATCACCTACGAAATCACCGTTATTATTTTTAAAATATTGCGTAGCAAGTCTAGATCAGAATGGTAAGACCATACTGATTTAAAACTTAAACCACTATGAATTTATTTTTCAACCAGTAAGGATTATTTATGCACACCTCACAAAATAAATCACCTATTACTCATTTTGTTCTAAGCGGTATTTGTGTTGCATTCTTACAGCTCATGGTAAATTCAAATGGAGGAGATTCACCAAAATCTATCTGTAGCCCTCAAAAACAAACGTCAATAAAGCGACGTAAAAAGACAATACTACAACAAAACAACTTAGTAAGGATAATGTTGACAAAGGTACTACCAAAGACACCCAACAAGGTTAACACTGATAAAGGAAAATGCTGACAAAATAATGCCAATAAAGATAATAAACCCTAACAACAGTTAGAAACATTATTATTAAACAGTAAGTATTCAGGATAAACTGACCACACTAAAACTAAGCATGTTCAACAATCTAATCAAACCTGAAGTGAATACCGTTTCATTGCAACAACTTAAGTGCGACCCCATTATTAGAGACAGCTGTGTCCACGTAGATCACCCGCCTCTCACCTTTTTGACATCTGCTTATAGAAAAGATAAACCAAACTTTTGCGCTCCCTCAAACAGTTATAGTATAGAGGTGTAGCAACGCGTTACTTTACTAACTATACAGATGGTTATGTTAAGAAGAGAACATATGATGAGATTGATACGCCATTAAGTGCAAAAAATCGATTGGTGTAGATAAACGCAATAAAATGGCATCTTAGTTAAAATGTGAGCGCAATATCTTAGATCAAACTGCCAGCAAACTGGAATTAGATAGTAGGCGGTAGTCGTTACACAAAAATGGTTTAATAATTTTGCTACCAATGCCGATAATGAACTGAATTGGATAAAGGCCGCCGTGTATTAACAGATGTGAAATACAAATTAGATGCAAATAATAATCCTGTGGCGGACTGTAACTACCGAACCCAGCAGCGGTTATCAATATGCACATATCTCTTTAAATCATTATTTTAACAATAATCCAGACGATGAATTATATGTTAACCAAACGGTGAATATGCATATCGTTTTACATTAAAAATCAACCACATTTGAAGTCATCAGTGCAGAATCAGCAAAAATCATCCGGAACGTGCAGAGGCACTAAAGCATTAGGTGGTTCGTTGGCAAGCAATATCACTTCGCACCAGGTAGCTACTTTATGGTTACACGTGATGGTAAACAAAAATTGTAGCCGATAACGGACAAATGACGGTATCCTTATATTCAGTCCATGTCGGTATTGATGACACAAAGCATTGGGCACACCCAAAAATAAACGTGTAATTGCCGAAACAAGTCCAGTGCATTAAATCCAGCAGCAAGACAAACGAAATTCGTGCGATTTGTTCATGACGTTGGACACAAGCCAATGGCTTCAACCAATATCTCTCATTGCACGGCATGGCGCTATAAAAATGGCGACACGGCAACTTTGCGGACTCAATAATCCTTAACATCGGCATTTTCGGACCCGAGCTTTCGTTACCGAAAATGGTATAGTTACAATGTTCATGACATGAAGACTAAAAAAGCAGTTTATCTGCCAAATATACAGGCAAGCGCCCTGCTCACGAGATGGTAAACAAGACGGTGATGAATATGGATCAATAGTTCCATGAACCAGTTATGGCTTACAACAATACGTTTCGCTAACGTTACCTTCAATGGCGCGATTACCAACCGTCGCTTCAGATGACAAACGTAATGTATATTTTGCCAGCGGTAATGTAAAAACAGAGAGTGAATGCCTTCACAAGTGGTCAAAAGTTTCTATGGTAGAAACCAAGTTGCTCAAAAATGTTACTGTCTGGATGGAAGGAAACCCAGGTGAAAATAAAGTAATTTATAATAAGGTAACGTACGTTTTGTCGTCCAAATGCTGAAGAAGTCGGTGTTTGTTAAAATCACTACCAGCCATGGCGAAAAACAATATCGGTTTCATTGGCAAACGCTAAGACGTTAATTAAAGAAATAAGAAAGAAGCTTGGCATCTGCCGCTTATTATTTTCAAGCAAAACCCTCTGCAACAAACAAAAGCGCAATTGAGTGTAAACCTTAAAATATCCTGAATTCTCTGAAAATATACCTTCATGAAATCTAATCAATTCATTTTTATTGCGGCAGCATATTTCATAATGGTTGCCACCGTCGAAACCGCCAACCCTGAAACTGAAGCCGATCGCCAGATGGAAGAATCCAAGAATGGCCATTCCTAAACCACCGGAGGCAGGCACCTCCCTTTGAATGGTGTCAAGGCTTTTAAATGAGCATACCAGACATTGGACATTAGATGATCTAGCCAAACAACCAGAGCTACGCCGAACCTTGTTAAATCGCTACTGTAAGCGCGAAACTATATTGTTGCAGAGCACAGCTCTTGCCATATATCGTAAATGGATAGGTATGACCCTATTTTTTGTTGGATTATGCGCAAGGCGCAATTTGGTTCGCAAGGAAAGCAAAGCCATTACACTTTACCAATATTCTTGTTCGACATCCTAATCTTGTCACCGTTCTGCTCAGACTTGGCTGCCATGCTTTATGAGGATAAGCAAACCCTGCACCACAACATGAATTTAATGTTGCCAAAAGGTTTACCAGAAGATGTTCTTCCTACTATTGCCCTTTATGAAAACGCTATGGGCAAAAACAAATGTAATTTCAGGCAGTTTGAGTTACACCCAAGATAACAATATCAACGTTTCAGCTGAGCGTGAAATTCATCTTCCTGAATTTGATAACTTGGCTTTTGAAAAAATTCTGATTATTCACAAAAGTGTGCGGTTTTACCCCGTCCATCTGTTGATCGAGATATCAATTTAAAAGGTAACCATTATTTTGCTCTTCAGCGATGTCGATGGTGTTAGCTATTGGGATAATCTGATTATGATGATCAAACGGCAAAGGTCGTCTTGGTTATAAAATAAAAGTTTTAAACAGATAGTTTTGTTATGCCATTTTTAGAAAGCGTTGTTATGGAAATCATCCTGTTACACGCGTACAGGTGTAGATTTAGGTGTTTCACGTTGATAAACCGAATTTTTGTCTATTGACAATTGAACCTTTGCACAAAAGATTGTGTATATATTAAACGGCAAGGGAAAGATTATCGATTGGTTTGGGGCGACCTACCTGATGAATGATAAAACCTATTTTTAGAGGTTTGAGTTATGCGTGACAAAGTTGAAAATTTCGCGGCAGTTCTCAAACGGATAGGAGGTTACTTAGGTTGGGGGCAAATTTGGGTGAAATTTCAATAGTCGCCTTATCATCAATCACTACAATGAACGCTTTGATGGAAAACATTATGTTTACCGACCGTCATCGTACAGATATCGTCGGTTCCAATTTAAGCCTCTGCAATAAACTGAGTTTTCTAGAATTACGCCGAGATTAAATTGGCGATATAGAACAATAACAGCAATATTAATGAACTTCATGGTTATACTAAAACGTGTATTTTGATTTTGAGAAACGTTTTGAAAAATTCTGATATACACGCATCTTTAACCAAATCTATCGAACTTGGTTAAAGGGTCGTCTGAGTTACCAATGGTGCATAGCACTAAAAAGCTGAGTTCTGTCACATACAGAACCCAGCTTTTTATTTAATCCAATTAAAGCAGGTTTTTATGAGTATCCAAATATTTTGAGTGACCCAGTGTTTTCAGACGACCCTTTCCCACAGCCAGATTAACTGTTTCAACACTTCCGCTTTGGCTTTATCGTAATCCTCTTGGGAAATCAAACCACCGTCCAACAGGATTTGAGTTTCGTCAATTTTGCCTGCGGGTCTTCGTGATGTCGTTCAACGCTTTTGGGTAGTTGTGCTGCGGCTGTATCATGCCCGCCATCGCGCCAGCTATTGCTCGACCGACGCCTGCGCCCACTCCCAAGCTCTCGCGCCGATTCGCAAACTGCCTTCGTTTTGCGCGCGGCAGGCGATGGACCCGGCGGCCTGGCATTGCGTATGTCCCGTCGCCGATGACGCCTATGGAAATTTTCTTATCCAACGCCGATGGCGGCAGTGATACTGACAGTGAAAGCCCACGTCAAGCCGAGTTTGGCAAACCTGCGCCGAGCAGCCTGACCGATTTTTGCGACAGCAGGTCTCTGGTTTGCCGCCACATCCAAAAACGGAATGCCGGAGCTGCCGCCGAACGCCGCCGCGAGTTGCGATGGCGATATTGCGCAACTGAGTTTTCCAACTCGGCGCTGCCGTACTCTGCCGCTACGCCGCCGAATTTCTTTGAAGAATTTTGCCGGATCGCTGGAGCGCGGTAGGCGTGCATGCCGAACGAGCCGCAACTGCACCGCGCCGAACTCGGCATCGCGTACGGTAACGGGTTGCGACGTCTCCATTTTCGCGCGCAAGCTTCGTTGTTTGGTGGCTGAAAAAGCAAACGTCGGATTTAAAACGGGGATTCAAAAGAGTTTTGTCCCAGTTTTTCAGGTTGGTCAGCAGCGGCAGCGTTTGCGTGTTGAGTGTGTCTAACGGCCCGTCGGGTTCGAACACGTCGGCGGTTACGCCTTCTATCGACAAACATCGCCATATCTGCGCCTCGCGCACGGTCAGGCTTTCGCTCGCTTTTGACTTTCCTCGTCGGCACTCGGGAAACGCCGCATCAGCCAGCTGTCGTCGATTCGGCCATTGATGACGTCGATAAACTGTTTTCGATGCCGGTGAACATTGCGGTTCCTTTATTTGAAGAATGGCAACTTTGTCGGTTGCAGACATGATGATAAGGGCAGGAAAACGTATGTTTTCTTCAACCGATTATGTAACCAGTGTTAAACACCGCATTCCTAAGAATATCGGCATAGCGTCGGACCGCGTTTGCCGTGCCCGTAGCCTTTGTGTACACGGTCAGGTTTGCGGTACATTTTCCCGGGGATTTTCGTCGCTAATCGAAAAATGCCCATCGGGAAAATTCAGTCGGATGATCTGAGCGGTTGATATATTCATGCCAAGCGGTACTGTTGGGTTTTGTTGGGTCATTACAGAATGGTTAGTGCGCTTTCTTAACTTATCATATTGACCCTAACAAAGAAAAAGGAATATACATGCAAAAACCACCTCGCTTCTGCTTTGCTGTTTTGGCATTGTCTACCGCCGTCTGCACATACAGGCTGTCCGTCCTGTCGAGTTTACCGTGGCACGGAATATTACAAAAGAGAATTATCGAATATAAATGACTGTGCGAGCGCTCTGAAAGTGCAAACGTGGCAAACCTTGCGGTCTCTGGACAGGCGGGCAGTCAACATCGCTTTAACGACCGCCATGCGGCGTACCCAGAAGGATCGCCATCTCCGAGGCAAGCCTGATCACACAGGAAGCGTATCAGGACGGAAGAGGAGGCACGTAATCTGAACACGGCACCGCCATCGTTCAACGGCCTCTCCGCGCCGCATCTGGCGATGTCCGCGCCTTTATGGCGAACATACGCACCCGATTAACGACCGCGTCAGCCTGACAGCCGGAGCCAGGCGTGGGACACCGCGTTTTGAAAGATTTGGGTTCCCGTCGTGGCAAACACTACGACCGCAAAACCGGACCACTTATGCGCAAATCAATGCCGGTAAACATTGCGCTTCCTGCCGGTTCTGGAAGCGTGTTTCACCCCAATATCGCTCTACAACCATTCCCTGAGAGTGTCGTCAGCATTCTTATCGCGCCCATCAGGACATTGAAATGAAACACAGTCGAGCGGACACGGCATCGAAGTCGAAGTACCCGTATTCTATTCGCCAACGAATCTAAAATAAGCTGTCGTTCCGTTTTATCGCGGCTGAAAGTCAAGAAATCGGATACGGCCTCGTTCATTCAAGGTTGTGATTTGCACGGTAGCATGGTTCCATTCTCGAACCTCACTACACCCATGAAGCTGGTGCGCAAAAGCAGCGTGGTATACACTTCCCAGAGTGCACTGACGGTAAGATAGCTTGCGTTTTCAGCATCGAGCTTTCGCAGACAGGCAGGTCGTCTCGAATTTTATGTAGGTGAATTATGAAATCAGCACGGCAAGGCGAGGCAACGCCGTACTGATTTAAATTTAATCCACTATATTTATGGAAACACTCAACTGTCCGGAACCCAAGCAGCCAGAAACATCAGGTCAGACAAGCAGCATTCAAAAATACCGATAGACACGGACACCGCGCCAGCCAGCGCGCCGCTGACGGCGACACATTATTGCCGATGAGTTCCCTCCGCTGCGCCTTTAATCATCATTTCGTGGCGGCGAAATACACCAAAATCTGAACTCACCGCCGCCGCAAGGCCCCAGCAGGATAAAATCAACGAAACCGACGCGTGGGCAATGCTGGATGCGAGTCGTCAAAACAAAATCCGGACCAGCGCGCCGCCGAACGACAAGGCGCAGGCAAGGGTTGCCGTTTTTAATCAGCCGCAATTCTTCCGCAGGCGTAATCCGCAGATAAACCGCGCCGAAAACGGCAGTCACTCGCTACCCCCTGCAAGCATATATTGCAGGTAAAGCAGGTGTATCAGCAGGAAACTACTTCACGATAGGCTCCTCGGTATTTTGATATAATGGATTGTGCCAGCAACTCTAAGCCATCTGAAATTGAAAGTCAAAGCACCCGCAAACTGGTCCTTCCTTAAAAACGGTTTTCGACCGAAAACCATACATCTAATACCCAAGGCAGCGCGGCAGGATACGCACTTTCGCCCAGTAGGCACCGTTTTACACATCAAGCCTCCATTGTCGAATCATCCGTCAGATTTCAGACGACCCCCATACAACGCCTTCCACAATTCACGACCGCCAACCGCACCTCATCATCTCCGCTTCATCGTCGCCAGTTGCGGCCTCGGCTCTACGAACTTCATCATCGCCGCGCTGGCGAGCTCATCTTTTGCTGGCGACAGCATTTTGCAGTTTTCTCCGTCATCGGACCTTTATCTTTTCTCGATGGGCATAGGCGCGCACCTGACCTGGCTACATCAAAGACGAAGACGTGTTGCACCGCTTCATCGAAATCGAACTTTTGGTCGGCATCATCGGCGGCATTTCCGCGCTGGCATTGCCTCGTCGCCTTCGGGCTTTCCGCCGCCCCGTTCCTGCGCACCCCGCTCCACGCCTTCGTGCCTGATTGTCGGCGCGGTCGTCGGCACATGGACCGCTGGTGATGCTGCGTAGTTAAACCGCAAAAGGCGCAGAGTCGAAAGAACTCGTTGCCAAAGTCCCGGACCTTCGACTCATTTGGGCGCACTCGCCGTTTCCTTGCTCTTTCCCGCTTCTTCTCGCCCCCAACTCTCGGTACAGTGGCGCGCGTCCCGCCCTCTGTTCGGCAGCTCACCGCCGCCGTCGCCCATCTGACCGCAAAGCGTGTCTTCAAAGCCGAACCGCCCCCGCCACCGCGCCACATCCCGCCTGCGCGTGCGCTGATTGTCTCCGTCCGTCCTCGCCGCAACCTTTCGCCTACGCCGACCGCATTTCCTTCCAGTGCCGAACAAAGTTATTTCAGCGACCCTGTCGTCTATCAGCCACTCGCCCCACCAGCGGCTCGTCATTACCCGCTGGAAAGACGACACCCGCCTCTATATCAACAACGGCAACCCGTACTCTTCCTCGCGCGACGAAGCCCGTTACCACTGAAGCCCTCGTCCTGCCCGCCATGCAGATGGCTTTCCCACGCCTCCCGCATCTCATCTCGCGGCGCAGGACAGATGATTGGCGGCGCGCGTAGTCTTGAAACACCCGCAGGTCAAACACGCTACCCTGGTTGACGTAGGACCCTGACTACGACCGCCACTTTTTAAAACCTCCACCATTTTAAGCGCGTCAACTGCTGCTCAAGGCCTGTCCCACTCAAAATGCATCGTCGTCAATGACGATGCCGCTCAAAATGGCTGGAGGGGTCGTCTGAAAAATCTCGACCGTCATCACCATCGGACCCGCTGTGACCCGTCCAATTCTCACTGGGCAAACCTCTACTCCGTCTACGTACCTTCGCCTCGTCGCCCGCCATCTTCAGCCGCAGGGCAAAATCGTCGTCCAATCCACTCGCCCTCACTTTCGCCCCCAACGCCTCACTGGTCGGTCGTCGCCACCCTCGGAAGCCGCCGCCTTTCCACCGCGCTCACTCACGTGCCACGTCCCTCCTTCGGCGAAAGACCGATGTTGGCAGGCTTCGATAAGCAATCCTGTCCTGCGCAGAAATTGACGTTCACGCGTTATCTGAACGCCCAAACCGCCGCCGAAATGTTCCGCTTCCGCCGGACACATGGCAAGGCGTAAGGTCGAGCCGAATCCATCTGAACAACCAAATCCTCGTCAGTTATTTTCGAAAGCGACTGGCGCAACGTAACCTCGCTGAGCCGCTTCTCTGAAACAAAGGTCGCCCGAAAACATTTGTCAGACGACCTCATCGCTATTGCTTCACAGGCTTCAAAGTCGGCAAACCGTATCCCAAATGGCAAGGGACTTCTGGCTTCACTGCGCTTCGTTCCGTCTCTCTCCGCGCCGAACTGCATCATGATGCGCGGTCCCTCGCCGTGCGCGTTCCCAAAAGAACATATATTTGTTACCGCCCCATTTCACCAATTTTTCCTCGCCCGTACGTCGTTGATGGTGCGTTTGCCTTGGCGGATGGTATGCGTTAACGCTTAACCATTGTGCCTTTCCCCCAGATTTACCTTTACGTTGCAGCAACGTCGCTTCGCCCGCTTTCAGCACATCGCCGTGCATGATTTCGACTCATATCGCGTTGTTTGTCAAATCTGGACGGTGCTACGGACTTCAAACGTTTTGCCGTCGTCCGCGATAAAACCGCCTTATCAGGCAAATGCCGTGTTTATTTCGCACTTCAAATTCCTGCCTGGTTTTCAAACCGCTGAGGATTTCTTTTGCGGAATTTTTCTCCATGCCATCATCAATTCTTTCTTTGGCTTTCCAGCTGGCAGGGCTTACATGATCAGAAGGAATGCGGAAATAACTACGCACAATATAAGCATCATCATTATCCAGCTTGAAATATAAATCGGCTTCGTAGGGTACACCGCGATCCGGATAATATGCTCCCCATTCAAAAATCCCTACGTTACCTGCACTCACGTTCGATCCGGAATCAGTACGGGTATCGACGACAATTTTTGTTCCTGCTCTACCATTTTGCTTAAACTCGTTGATATTCCTAACGTTTCTCTTCCAGTCGTTAAACATAACCACATCACACTCCAGCCATTGTAAACTGAGATGCGTACTGCCGTGACGGCGTTTGACGGCAGGCGCATCGATAGCGGCCGCCGCAATAGGGCTGTTCGGTCCAGTAGGCAGTATCGATGGCGGATTGGGTGACGGTCGGCGGTTTCTGCCGATGGGGAACGGCGGGCGCAGGCTGGTGGCGGCGAGAATAAGCGACAGCGTAGTCATGGATGATGGACATAAATGCTCGCAATAAATAGGGGTCGTATGAAAGTATAGTCTATTCAGACGACCTTGTCATAAAACGGGCTTGGCGGTATTTATTCAACATAAGCGGAGAAATAAGAGGTAAATGAATCCGACTTTTGCTGAACCGCGTGTTTGTTTTGATCCAATACTGAGAATGCTGGCAAAACCAACATCCTGATTGGATCAAAATGCTGGCTTTCTAATATGAGTTTTCGACAGGTACAACCGCTGATAAGCGGTTTATTGTGGTGCCCAGGGTCGGACTTCCGGAACCGGACACACCTGCGGCGGGGATTTTGAGTCGCAGTATCTACCAATTTCGCCACTCACAGGAAGAAGTCGCTATTATAGCGGACGTATTTCGGGCTTAGAAGCATTCCTGCCTTTGTTTGCAGACATATTGTTTATATGACTTTTAAAACATTAAATTCATTTTACGTGTTCCCGACGCGCGTCTACTCTTTCCACCTCTATATCAAAGCATCATTCATTCTTTCAGCCGAAAAACGGCAGCATAAACCGCTATATTAAATGTTGCAAACGCGCTGGCATGGCAGCGTTCGTTTCTATATTTCTCAGACGACGTTCACAACTATCCATGCGCATTGGAGAATAAGGATGCCCACTGCAATCCGTGGCCGCCATTTTGCGCATTCGCCCTTGCCGCACTTGCTGCCCGCAAACCAGAAATCAGCGCCGGAACAAAATCCTGCCCCGTTTCAGCCGCTTCTTCAACAGCTGCACCGCCGAACAGCTCCGCTTTCCGCTCCTTCGGCCGCATCTCACCTGCCGCTACCGCGCCCGCACCGCAAGCGCCCGGAACGGATATGCGTAAAGAAGACATCTGGCGATTTCATCGCTGACCGACGTGCGACGGCAAGCCGTTCATGCTTAAGCAGCCTGGAAAGGCAAAAGTCGTGATCCTTTTCATCTCGGTTACACGCACTGCCTCGACGTTTGTCCGACCGAATTGCTGACTTTACAGACGACATTGAAACAGTTGGGCGATCAGGGCGAAAGATGTGAAAGTGGTGTTCAGCCGCATCGACCCTCGAGCGCGACACGCCCGCAGTCACCGGCAACATACGTCAAACAATAGTTCAATCTCTGAATTTATCGGTCTGACTGCGACAGGCGACTCAGTGCCCCGCCGCCGTCATCAAACAGCAATACCGCGTGGTGTCCTCGAGTCAATCAAAAGAAGACAGCGGAAAACTATTTGCTGACCACCTTCCGGCGCGTATCTGGATCGATAAAACCGGCGGCGTGGCGATTTTCTCGCGTTGCCGGCAGCGAGCCCGGGCAAACCACTGCCGCCGACATCACCGCTTTTTGATCCGCATGGGGTCGTCTGAATGCGTCGTCGCGGTTTTCAGACGACCCTTTTCCCATCTGAAACATATAGGAGGAGAAAGTCAGACCGCCCGCTTGATACAGGTTCGAAGTCTGACGGCACACAACAACAACGACCGGAAAACATCGCTGACCACTGCCCCGTCCAGCGGGCGCATCTTTGAAGAGAAACGTTGCTGTTGGCGGCGGCGGGCATTGTTCCCGCCGAAGCACTCGAAAATCATCGCGCAAACCGATTATCGGCACTCAACCACGAAAACATCCGCCTCGTCATCGTCCGCGCCACCGACGTGCCGACTTTACGTCCAATACGGCGCGGCAGACTTCGGCATCGCGGGTAAAGACGTTTTGATCGAACACGGCGGGTGCGGGCTTTACCAGCCGCTGGATTTGCACATCGCCGCATGCCGCGCGATGGTCGCCGTCCGCAAAGCCTCGACTACGCCGCCGCCTCGCAGCCCGGCAGCCGCCCGCGCATCGCGACGAACATTCCCCAACATCGCCGCCGAGCATTTCAAGCGGCAAAGGCGTCCACGTCGACATCATCAAACCTACGGCTCGATGGAGCTTGCGCCGCTGGTCGGCCTGAGCGACGCCATCGTCGATTTGGTCTCCACCGGCAACATCGCTTAAGGCGAACGGCTTTGGAAGCGGTCGAACACGTTGTCGATATTTCCAGCCGTCTGGTGGTCAACAAAGCCGCATTGAAAAGTCGAAACACGCGCTGCTGGAGCCGATTATTCAGGCGTTCGGCAGCGCAGCGAAGGCGGGGTGAGTATTCACTTTGAATGAAGATGCGTTTTCAGACGACCCCTAGCTGTTCCCCGCCGACAGGTCGTCTGAAAATACCACCGGCAGTAAACTGTATAGGAGGATTTTAAAATGGTTGCAAAATATTTTTCAGATTCAACCCTTTTCCGTTTTGAATCAACGGCGAGCGTCGGTTTTACGTCTATTGTCTGACCGACCTGAAAAAGACAAAATCTCTCTTACATCGGCAAAGGCTGCGACAACCGCATCTTTGAGCATGAACAGGCTGCCCGTTCGCAAGACGGCGACATTGACGTACCGCACGCAAAGCCATCGCCAAATGTAAGAAACTCGCCGCCATATCATCAGCCATCATCTGACCGAAGCCAGCGCAAAACCGCCGAAACCACCTTTAATTCATTTTTCTGTTAAATCTGTCTTGGGTAAAAACTCAAAATAAAATTGCTGGACATGGTCCGGGTGGCATTAGCGTGGAAAAACTGATCGCCGCTTCGGACTTTCTCTTCTCCCGCTTAACGAGATTAATCCCGACAGGCTGATTTCGCCGTCAAAATCCAAGACGCTTTCGGACTTGATACCGACGAAGAATCGGACTCACCGTTTCGACAACCAAGACGATGCCAACCCCAAATCGCGCACGTTGGGCAACTCGGGTTATCGGTAAAGACGTCAGCTTCAAAAGTGAAATACGTTATCGGTGTTCATACCGGCTGCAAAAACGCCGTCGTCAGCGCATATGAAGTGGACGGTTTCGAAACGCTTGAAGAAACCAAAAACGGCAGAAAAACAAACCCGTTACCGTTTCTATACCACCTCTCGTAGCAAAGACGTATTAGCCAAAACTCGGTCTGCAACATGCCTGCCCGAATTGAAGTTTGCGTAGCGGGGAGAAAAGCGTATATCAGACCTAAAACAGAAACAGAGACTGAACAAGAGAATATTCAGACGACCCCAAGTCCAAAAATAAAAAGGAGAATCCCTAAAATCATGAAAAATCTCGAACACCCAATCGCCCGATTTCCAGCCGAACTCAAAGCCCTGCTGGCTTTGAGACCGCGCAAAATCCCGGAAATCGACCGCATCGTCGCCGACATCTGCGCCGACGTGCAAAAACGTGGCGATGCGGCGCTCATCGAATACACCAACCGCTTCGACGGCACGTCCGCCCAAACCATAACCGACCTCATCCTCACTCAAGACGATTTACAGGCCGCGTTTGAGCGTTTGCAACCTCGAAATTCAGACGGCCTTTGGAAACCGCTGCCGCGCGGGTCGAAAGCTACCACCAACGCCAAAAATGGAATCGTGGACGTATGAGGACGATGACGGCACGCTGTTGGGACAACAGATTACACCGCTTGACCGCGTCGGCATTTACGTCCCCGGCGGCAAAGCGGCGTATCCGAGTTCCGTCATCATGAACGCCATGCCCTGCCCACGTCGCAGGCGTGAAAGAAATCATCACGGTCGTCCCCACGCCCAAAAGGCGAACGCAACGACATCGTACTCGCTGCCGCCTTCGTCGCGGGCGTCACCAAAGTCTTCACCGTCGGCGGCGCGCGCGGTTGCCGCCCCGCCTACGCGGCACCGAGTCCGTACCGAAGGTCGATAAAATCACCGACCGGGCAACGCTCTTCGTCGCCGCCGCCAAACGCCGCGTGTTCGGCGTGGTCGGCATCGACATGGTGGCGGGGCCGTCTGAAACTCCTCGTCATCGCCGACGGCACCACGCCCGCCGACTGCTGGCGATGGATTTGTTCAGCTAAGCCGAACACGACGAAATCGCCCAGCCATCCTCATCGGCACGTCGCAGCCCTATCTCGACGAAGTTCGCCGCCATGAACCGCCCTCATCGAAACCATGCCCCGCCGCGACATCATCGAAGCCTCGCTCGGCAACAGAGGGGCGATGATACTCGTCAAAGACTGGACGAAGCCTGCGAAATCGCCAACTACATTTCCCGAACACTTGGAATTGTCGGTAGAAAACCCGCAGGAATGGGCGAAAAATCCGCCACGCCGGGCGCGATTTTCATGGGACGCTACACCAGCGAAAGCTCGGCGACTACTGCGCCGGACCCAACCACGTCCTGCCCACCAGCCGTACCGCCCGCTTCTCCCTCGCCGCTGGGCACTACGACTTCCAAAAACGCTCCAGCCTGATTCAAGTCTCCGAACAAGGCGCACAGAAACTGGGTAAAATCGCCAGCGTGTTGGCGCACGGCGAAAGCCCGACCGCCCACGCGCGCTCTCGCCGAATTGCGTTTGAAAGACTGATTCGGGTGCATCAACTATCCATCAGGGAAGGTCGTCTGAAAAACCCGTTGTTAGGGTTTTCAGACGACCCTCATTAAAAAGAAACATCATGAAACAAGCTATTCAAGAAAAACTCGCCCACATCGCCCATACCGAGCCGCTGCATTTCCTGTTGGCGGTAGAGAGCGGCAGCCGCGCATGGGGCTTTGCCTCGCCCGACAGCGATTACGACGTGCGCGCCATTTATATCCGCCCGCAGCAATATTATCTGCAAATCGATGAAGGAAAAGACACCTTTTTGAATTTATCGAAAACCAATGGTTTGACGTCGGCGGCTGGGACATCCGCAAGGCCTTTGCGCCTGCTGCGGAAAAAGCAATGCCACGCTGCTCGAAATGGCTGCGTTCGCCGATGGTTTATACGCAGGACGATGATTTCACAGGCCGTCTGAACGCGCTTGCGCCGCAATACGTGCAGGCTACCGCGCTGCTGCACCATTATCGCGGCATCGCGGGCAATGCTCTGAGAAACATGGATTTGGCGCACCCCGTCAAACTGAAAAAATGGTTTTACGTCCTGCGCCCGCTGCCTCGCGGCACGTTGGGCGGTCAAACAGGCGGCATCCCGCCGATGACGTTGGCCGAGCTGATGAGCGAATGGCAAAACGGACTGCGCCGCCCAAATTATCGATTTAGTGGCCATCAAGGCGGAACAGGATGAAAGTTACCTGCATACGCTGTCGCCCGAATTGCAACGCCTGACTGTTGATTTATATAACGAAGTTTCCGAATTGTCCGCCCCTGCCGTCCAAACCGCCGACAGCGGGCCGTTGAACGAATTATTCCGTGAAACTTTGGTGGCGGTAAATGGATAAATTTATGCATAAAATCATAGGATATAGAGAATTACATACAGAAAATGGCGAGCCTGTTGAAATTACCATGTATCTCCCCTTTTTCTGACGAATACAAAAGCATATATTTGCCAATATAAAATAAGCAAACATGATTATTTGGATGAGGGAAGGGCAATCGGTGAAGATATGTGCAGGCTATTTATTTGGCTATGGTTAAACTTAGGTTATTCTGTCTCACACCGATTTCTGGAAAAAGAAAATTTATCTTGGAACGGGGATAAAAATCTGGATTTTCCTTCGCTTGATAATTCCAATAAACAGCAGCCGTAAATTGATTCACAACCGAACACACCAAAGGCAGCCTGAACGTGCAGGCTGCTGTCAACACCCAACACCTCACAAAAAGGTCGTCTGAAAATGCTCACCATCGAAGACTTGCACAAAAACCGCTTTCTGCTCGAAGCCGTTTCCGGCAGCCACGCCTACGGTTTGGCGACGCCCTGAATCCGATACCGACATCAAAGGCGTGTTTTACCTGCCCAAATCCATGTTTTACGGCATGGAATACATCCCGCAAATCAGCAACGAAAACCAACGACATTGTGTATTACGAACTGGGGCGGTTTATCGAGCTTTTGCTGCAAAAGCAAACCCGAACACACTGGAGCTGCTCGCCTCGCCCGCCCGACTGCGTGCGCTACCGTTCGCCGCTGATGGACGCGTTCAAAACCGAATGGTTTGTGTCCAAAGCCCTGCCGCCAGAGTTTCGCCGGATACGCCTACGGGCAAACTCAGCACGCGGGCTGAACAAGAAAAATCAGCAATCCGATGTCGTCTGAAAAGAAAAGCGTGTCGATTTCGCCACATCGTAGAAGGCGCGCAAACCGTGCCGCTGCAACGCTGGCTTTCGCAACGCGGAATGGAGCAGCGGCGGTCGGTTTGGTCAAAATCGCCCACGCCCGCGAACTCTACGCCCTGTTTTACGACCCCAGACGGCACGCGCGGCTACCACGGCGTCGCGCTCAAACCCGAAGCCACCAACCTCTCCCTCAGCTCCGTTCCCGAAGGCGAAACCCCGCTTGCCTACCTCTCCTTCAACCAAGACGGATACAGCAGCTACTGCCGCGAATACGCCTCCCTATCAGCAATGGCTGGCGGAACGCAACGAAACGCGCTACCAAGGCACGCAGGCACACGGACAAGGCTACGACGCCAAAAACATGATGCACACCTTCCGCCTGCTCGAAACCGCCCTAGACATCGCCCGCCACGGCGAAATCCGCCCGCGCCGCCCCAACCGCGACGAACTGCTCGCCATCAAACGCGGCGAATCCTCCTACGAAGACCTGCTGGAAAAAGCGGAACGGCTGATGGCGGAAGTGGAAACAGCGTTTGAGGCCGCCGACCTGCCCGAAACGGTAAATGCTACTTCAGCGATATGGCGGCGTTGGTTGAGTGAAAGCTACTGCGTAAATGGCGAAAGCGTCGTCTGAAAATGGAACGACAAGATTTATCGTGAATGGACCTGAAAATCGCTCCATTTGAACCAAACATCAGCTTCATATAGTAAAAAGGTCGTCTGAAAATCTGTTTTTGCATACTATCTTTTATAGTGGATTAACTTTAAACCAGCTACGGCGGCTTGCCTCGCTTAGCTCAAAGAGAACGATTTCTGGCGTGCTGAAGCACCAAGCGAATCGGTTCCGTACTATCTGTACTCGTCTGCGGCTTCGTCGCCTTGTCCTGATTCCGTAAATTTAATCCACTATAAAACTTGCATAATCTGTTTCAATCAATCCGCTTCCCAAAACCACTTTCATGGCTTGGTTTTCGGCGCGGTTTGAACACGTCGTAGGCTCCAATTCGCTGAATTTGAAACGGTGGGTCAGCATTTGGCTGTAATCGACGGCACTGCTGGAAATTGCCCTTCATTAGCATTTCTGGTGGTATTGGCGTTTACCAAACCGATGAGATGCGAGGTTTTTAATCCAGAGTTTTTCAAGCGGAATCAATGGATTGACCGTGTACCAACAACGGCGATATGACCGCCCGGGTTTGACGATGTCCTGGGCACTATTCCATAGGATGCTCGACGGCTTGATGGCGCAGTCCACGCCGTCGTCGCCGACTGATGGCAAAAGACTTGTTTGAATACGTCGCCCAAGCGGGGCTGATGGTATGGTCAAAATCCAGCCTTTTCGCCAGTTTCAAACGGTTTTCGTCCACGCAGATCGATGATGACGGCGGCTGCGACAGCTGGGCGGTCAGCAAGGCGGATGATACCGACAGGGCCTGCGCCTGCGATGAAGACGGTAAACAAGTCAGCCTGGCTGACATCGCTGCCGCATTGCACGCCGACTCGTGCGCTGTCAAGTGCAGTCGCTCAACAGCAGGGCAACTTCTTCTAGCTGACATTGTCGGGCAGCGGAACAGCGGGCTGTTGTTCTGCATAAGGCGTGTGGACGTATTCGCTTGCGCCGCTTTACCGCGTAGCGCTGCAGATCCAGCCGCCGCCAGCGCAGTGGATAGGAGTTGGACTTTTGCAGCCGTCGCAGCATGGCATTTGCTGACGCAAGTGAAATAATGACTTTATCAAAGCCGTACTTTTGATGTGCAGCCCTTCGCCGACTTTCCTTCTACAACACTGATGCCTTCATGGCTCGAGAAGATGGCCGTCAGCGACTTCGGGGTAGCCTTTCCAAACACCCAAGTCGGCACCATTGCAAAATCGTGGTTTTGATGATTTTCACCACCGCATCGGTCGTGATCGACAATCTGCGGGATGGGCTCTTTTCTTCAAAACGGCTCGTCGCTGCGCGTGTAACCGTGCTTATGCTGATACTCCTTGCCGGTTGATGAAATAATCCGCATACGCAACAAAAGTCTCTCTGTATGCAGCTATACCCTCATAAGTCAATAAGATATTATTTTCAAATGTTATACCATAACATTTTCGTTTTCACTATAAATAAAACCACTGATTGATATTATCGATACACACGATCTCCTTCTCCGAACGGCTCATCCGCCAGCACAAATATCGGCAGGCACCATCTCGTGCAGGTCAAAACCCTTATTGCGCTTTGGCATCTTCCGAAACTCATGCTCCGGCGCATGACAGGTCGCCACCGTGTTTAGATCATTTATCCGCGTTTCTGGATTCCTGACCGTACAGGCACTTGCCGCTGCGCTGCAAGACGAAGTGTGTCGTTGGGCGGGCTTTGGGCTATTACAGCCGCGCGCGCAATCTGCACAAAGCCGCGCAACAAGTCGTCGAACGAATTTCGGCGGCACGCCCCATCCGAACGCAAAGATCTTTGAGTTCCTTTGCGGCGCAGGTAGAAGCACCGCTGCCGCCAGTTTGCGCCTTCGCCTTCAACCGCCGCGAAAACCATTTTTGGACGGCAACGTCAACGCGTACTCCGCGCGTTCGCCCGACGGCAATCCGCAGGACATTTGAAAACTCGTCTGGACGCTTGCCGAGCCTGCTGCCGTCTGAAAAACGCCGATATGCCCGCCTACACGCGAGGCGTTTGATGGACTTGGGCGCAACCGTGTGCAAACGGACAAACCCCTTGTAGCCATCAATGCCCGATCTGATGACCCGGCGAAGCGAAAAGAAAAAACCGCATCGCCGAGTTACCGCGCAACCGCCCCCAAAGTGCAAACCCCTGCCGCTTTTACTGGTTTGATTGTCCGCAACCAAGACGGCGAAACTCGCTGGAAAAACGTCCTGCCAAAGGCATTTGGGCGCCATTGCGTGCCGTGTTTTGAAAAATTAGACGGAACATACGATTGCGCCGAAGCCGGCATTGACGACCTTTCCGGAGCAACCCGCCCTACCCACGCGCCTGACGCATCGTTGATGATTACGCCGTTTGAAGCGCAAAATCAGTTCGCCCGACACGCTGCCCCATTCTGAAAAACGCATCAAAGATAACCGCTTCTGGTGAAACCTGAAAATCTATGGATTATGTTTGCAAACCGCTGAGCAGATTATTTGAAACAGTCGCAGCAGGCATTGTTTTTAAAACGCTTTGAAAATCAAAACACAGCATCCAACTCTAAAACACAGTAAACATACAGGCGAGCACAAACCGCCCGCGCCCGTCAGGAATCCATGCACCCCCTGCTGCTTACCCAACAGTTCGCCGAACTCTCGCCGTTTTCTATTCCCGCGTTTCTCCAGAGCCGCTGACCGCGCCCTTACTGGTCGCCTTCAACACCGATGGCGGCAGAGTTGAATCTGAACACAGATTTTCAGACGACCGTCAACCTGCTTCTACCCCAGCGGCAACGCCCCGCAATACGCGCCCGCGCCCATTGCCAGTGTTTACAGCGGCCATCGGTTCGGCGTCTATACCCCGCGCCTTGCGACGGGCGAGCACGTTTAGATTGAGTGACCCGTCGATGCAGCAGGACAGCGCCAAGAGTGAGCGGCTCGCGCGCGCAGGTAAACGCCCTATTCGCTGCCGACGTGGCGCCGCCTGCTCCTCCATCTGGCGGGACCTTCTGTCCGAGGCATGGTCTCGGCATCCCCACCGACCCGCGCTCGCAGTGCGCGCGCGACGACCCGTTTATCGTGAAAACCGTCGAAACCGCCGCCGTTCTGACCCGCATCGCCCTCGAGTCTGCGTTTCGGCCATTTCGAATACTTCTACACCGCCGCGAAGCTGAAATCTCAACAACTTGCCGACTACCTCATCCGCATTATTACCCCGGCTGCCAAAGATGCCGACAATCCCTACGCCGCCCTTTTGAACAAACCCGCAACCACATTCGTCGATACCGTCGCCGCATGGCAAGCGTCGTCTTCGTCACGGCGTAATGAATATCTGACAACATAGTCTGCACCACGCGCGACCCATAGACTGACGCCCTTCGGTTTCTCACGACTACGACCGCCGCCACGTCTGCAAACCACGCCGACACCCGGGCGCCGCTACGCCTACAATGCCCAGCCCTTCGTCGCCCATTGAATTTCTCTGCCCTCGCCTCCTGCTTCGGACACGCTCGTCCACACGACACCCCTTGAGCAAACTCATCGACGGCTGGACAGAAGTTTTCAGACGACCTATTTAGAGAAAATGCGCTGCAACTCTCGGTTTTGCAGCAAGCAGACGAAGAGACGATTTGAAAGTTTCATCTCCGACCTCTTCGCCGCCCTGCAAGATCAAAAACCGACTTCACCCCTGTTTTCAGGAACTCAGTCGAAGTCAGCAACACACAGGGCGACCCCCTCCCGCCCAAACTCAGACAAACCTTCAAAAACGGAGTGTTCCGCCCGCCTTCATCCGCTAGCCGGACGCTATCGCAACGCCTGCGCGCCGAAAAACAGCAATCCTGCCGAACAGCGCAATACGCATGAACTGCACCAACCCGCTCTACATCCTGCGCAACTACCTTGCCGAACAAGCCATCGCCCGCCAGAAAACGGCGATCACGCGCGAAATCGAACGCCTGCGCCGCTGCTCGCCCGTCCCTTTGACGAACAGGCAGAGTTCGCCGACTCAAAAACCGTCGCCCGAAGGCAGCATGCCGTTTGCGTCAGTCGTTCGCGTTAGATGTTGAAGAAGACAGACAAAAAGGTCGTCTGAAAATATTCAGATGACAACCTTGACCGTAAGAACGATATCAACAAAAATACACCCATGCTCCATTTAAACGGCGGCAATCTTTAAACCAACCAAACAGACCAGACCTAAAAGGAAAAACAGATGAAACCATCCGCATCACTCGCGGTATCACCCGCCCTGAAGACGCCCGAAAAGCCGCCGAGCTGGGCGTCGATGCCATCGGTTTGGCTTTTTACGCCGCCAGCAAACGCGCCGTCACGCCCGAACAGCATCGTAGCAGCCTTCCCCTTTCGTCTCCGTCGCGTTTTAGCCCGTCAATGAAACAGCGGAAACTCATCCGCGGAACCCTCCGCAAGTGCCCATCGACATCATCCAATTTCACGGCGACGAAGACGATAGCTTCGCCGTCAGTTTGACCGCCCTTATCTCAAAAGCCATACGCATCCAATCTCCATTTAGACATCGAAGGCACAAACCCGATTCTCAACGCCTGCGCCCTATTGTTTGATGCCTACCATCCCAACGAATACGGCGGTACAGGTCTGAGCTTCGACTGGACGCTGCTGCCGGACAATCTGACCAAACCTTGATTCTGGCAGGCGGCTTAACTCGGCAAAATATCGCAGCAGCTATCCAAAACCAGCAATGCGGTGGCAGTCGATGTTTCAGGTGGCGGGAAAGTGCCGGCGGCATCAAAGACGAAGCCAAAATGGCTGCCTTCATCCAAGCCGTCCTGCGCCATTCGGTAAACCCTTTTTGGTCACAAAAGCGTTGGTATTTTATGCCGTTTTATACGGAACAGGCATCCTGTATCTTATCCAACACACAATTTACCCATTGATATATAGATTTTAAAAGAACAGGGCGATTACCTGACATTTAGCAAGCAGAAAATCCGCTGCTTTCTCAAAAATAGAAAAATTTTGCATATAAAAATTTGACAAACGATGCCTTTTCGTAGATAATAACGCCCGTTGAGTTGCTTTGATGTAGCTTGATTTTTCTCCTCAGTTTCTCCTTTAGACTTGGCGCATATCCCAAAACGATATGCGCATTTATCTTGATTTTCCAAGTTTAAAATAAAAATCAAATAAAACAAGATATTCCCATCTACTTCAATTCTCACGCATACAAAAATCCATCTTTAAAAACGTATCATCCCCAATAAAAATCAACAAAACGAAAACACGTTTATGAATCCCTCACCAGCGGAAATCATGACCCGCAAAAGCTTATCCTTTTTCCTCCTCCGCTGATTTGATAGTGATTAACTTTGAAAACCAAAGTACGGCGTTGCCTCGCCCTTAGGCTGCAGGGCAATGATTTCAAGGTGCTGAAGCACCAAGTGAATCGGTTCCGTACTATTCGGTACTGTCTGCGGTCGTCGCCTTGTCCTGATTTAAAGTTAATCCACCAGGAAATGTTGATAAAGGTCGTCCTGAAAAGCAGAAAACCGCTTTTCAGGACGACCTTTTAAAAATCATTCGGTAATATTCGGCGTTGTTTTGTGCCACTTCTTCAGTTTCTGGCTGGCTGCTCGACTTGCTCGGCTTCTACCGCCTCAGCTTGCCGCCTGTTTAGCCGCTTTGCGCCGGCTTGTTCTGCCAAAGCCCGCTGGACAAACGATGCTGTTGGGCGATGGCTTCGGTTCTCCGCGCTGACTTCGCCTTTGAAGCGGTTATTCAAATCAAAACGTTTTTCCACCGCGCGCCAGGGCTTTGAGGTAGCGGGGCGGCGGCAATGGCTGGCGAGAACGCGGCGATCAGTCAGGATCGTATTAGCAGTGCGGCAACAAGGTCTTGGTCGATGCCGACGGCCAGCGGTTTGAATCGTTTGAAGACGTCGGACTTTGGCCGTAGATGTGTCGGCAATCATATCGATCTGTCTGCTCATGGTTTCGGACGGCGGATTTCAAAGCTGCGCCCAGCGGTTTCTGTGTCATGTCGTTTGTATTCTCTAAAATAAAGCCGTGCTCTTGCCATGGCACGGTAATGGCGGTATTTTAGTATAAAGCCTGGTTTTGGCATAAGCTGCGAATGTCCGATTGAATGTTTATGTTGTGGACGGGCCGGTACATCATCTCACAGGGTGCGAGAAAGGTCGTCTGAAAATGTTCGGCACAATCCGTCATGTTTGTTTTCAGACGACCCTTCGATTTTTATCCGGCACCATTTGGCAATATCGGGCGTATCGACAACTACGTCGGCATTTTTGCGCGCGATGGCGGGAGGCGGTCATGAGCACCAGTGCCAGCATGGCTTCGGCGATGCGGCGCGCGCAGGCCGACGCAGGGTCGTCTGGCTGTGGGTGGCGAGTCTGACGGGTTGCCGTTGATGTCGATGCTGCGGCGCGGGTGACGATGGAGCTGGTGGCTTGATGGTGATGTTGACGTGGATGTCTTGTCCGTGCTGATGCCGCCGAGGATGCCGCCTGAGTGGTTCGACAGAAGCCTTGCGGGTGAGTTCGTCGCCGCGTCTGCTGTTGCGTTGGACGACGCCGAAGCTCGCGCCGATTTCCACGCCTTTGACGGCGTTGATGCCCATCATGGCGTAGGCGATTTTCGGCACGTTTGAGGCGGGTGGAAGACGGCCTGCCCGTGCTGACGGGGACGTTGGCCGCTTCGATATGCAGTTTCGCGCCGACGGAATCCAACGATTTGCGCATCGCGTCCATAGCTGTCCAGCCCGGCGATTTGGCTTTGCTGGCGGCAAAGAAGGGTGGGAAATGCCCAGCCTTCAAACTGAATTTCTCGCCACTTTGGGTCACGTAGGCGGTGATTTCGTGCCGGAATTTTTCTTTCTTTCAGCCATGGCGATGCCCGCGGCAACGCGGCGGCGGTTTCGCGGGCGGGAGCCTCCTGCCGCCGCGATAGTCGCGCGTGCCGTATTTGTGCCAATAGCTAGTCGGCGTGGCCGACGGAAGCTGGTGGCGATGTTGCCGCAGTCTTGCCGCTGGTCGGTATTGCGGATTAAGAGGGCGATGGGTGTGCGGTGGTTTTGCCGTCAAGACGCTGGGAGGATTTCGACTGGTCGGCTTCGCGGCTTGGGTAACGTGGCGGCTGGTGCCGGGTCTGCGCCGGTCGAGGTCGGCTTGATGTCTGATTCGCCACGCCAGTCCAGGCGGCAGCCGTCGATGATGCAGCCCAAACCTGCGCCGTGGCTTTCGCCGAAGGTGGTAACGGTGAAGAGTTGTCCGAAAGCGTTGCCCGCCGTGTTTCCGCATCGGTCAGATGCTGAAAGATGACGGATTTTAGCATACAAAGGTCGTCTGAAACGCTTTCGGCGGCGAATCCTGGCCTTTGACACGCCTTCTGTTATCGAATCAAATCCGCAAGCGAATTTTGCCGGCGTGGTCAGACACAGCAACACCATAAATCCATAACGTGAAACTGTGCCGCCGCGTATCGCCACTCGCGCCGACCACGCCGCCGCACAAATTCGCCGCCAGCGCAAGCGGAATTGCCCATGCCCAAACGACGTGTCCTTGCGGGATGAAAAATGTGCAGCGCGGCGAGATTGGTGGTCGAGTTGATGACTTTGCCGATGCGTTTGCTGTCAAAATCGTAGCCGTAAAACGGACGAACACGAAAGCCAAAAAGGCTGCCCGTCCCGCGCCCGAAAATCCCGTCGTAAAAGCCGATTAATGCGCCGAAAAACAAGCCCCCATTAGGTTTCGCGGCGCGTCAGCTTTTCAGTGCGCACCGTTTGTCCCAAATCTGATAAAGGTATAAACACACATGGCAATCATGATGACCAGCATCGCCGGTTTCATGTATTGTGACGGGAAGAAGACCACGGCTTTTCGCGCCCAGATAGGAAGCGGCAAACGCCAGCACGGCGGCAGGCAGCAGATTTTCCACGGCACGGGATTCTGCGCAGATATTGCCCTGTGGCAGTAACCGCGTCCCGCAGCAGGAGGCAAAATTTGTTCACGCCCATTACCGAAGCGACAGGCGTGGAAGGGCAACGTTAAACAGCCCGGTATTTGCAACAACCCGCCGCCGCCGACCGCCGCGTCCATCAGTCCGCAAAATCCTGTAGCAGTAAGAGGTAGAAAAGGAATCTAGCGGGATGAGTCCCTCCCTTGAGCCGCCTTATCGGTGTCGAGCGATTGTGGCGGAATGCTATCTGAAACAGGCGGCATTTTTCAACTGAAACCCATCTGCACCGTATTACCGCCTATCCTGTTTCAGACGACCTTTCTTTTTAGATTCAGTGACTCACATTGCGGAAGAGGCGTTCCTCCATTAGAATCCGCCCTTCCTTGTTTTCCCCTGCCCATAAGGCACAACTACGGACAAAAACCGTTTCTGAGACGACCCGTTTGACCCGATGCCGCAAAAGAGTGCAATCGCCATTGACCACTGACCTGACTTTCTTTTTCAGTCGCTGTAAAGATATAGTGGGTCAATCTTAAAACAAGGGCGGTTTTGCCCTGCCCCGTGTTATCCATCTGCTCAAACGATATGTGTACAGTCAGTTGAAAGAAACTCCGCGATGAAAGAATTAGACAAAACCGACCTGAAAATCCTGGAAAATCCTTCAGCAAAATGCCCGCACCCCACGACGGAGTTGGCAGAAAAAGCTCGGATTATCCACGGCCTCCGGGCTTACTGAACGTCCGCCGCCTTGAGCGCGACAATTTCATTATCACATCATGCCCGCCTCAACCCGCACCAACTCGCAAAGCCTGTTGGTCTTTTGTCGGAGCTGAAGCTGTGTTCCAAATCGCAATATTTTTGAAGATTTCCACCGTGAAACCAGCGTGATTCCGCGAAATTTTGAATGCCACCTCGTATCCGCGAATCACGATTACCTGATCAAAGTCCGCCTGCCCAATATGGCGGCTTATCGGGATATGTTGGGCAATATCCTGCTGCACCTGCCTGCGGCAGCGGAAAGCCGCAGCTATGTCGTCATGCGAAGAGGTCAAAGAAACGGCAGTGTTAGATTTAGAGTGATTTAATCATTAAAAAAGGTCGTCTGAAAGTTTATGCAACGTTCAGACGACCTCTTTTCAAAATACCTTTTATACCCACGATAGAAACACTATCAACCAAGATGCTTTTCGACAGCTTCAAACCCATCCCTTCACCATCAAACCCAAGCATTTCCTACCAAACCCACTAAACATAAAAATGCACACATTCAATTGAATGTGTGCCAAGTCTACAAAGGAGAAATAGAGGAGAAAACTATTAACTGACTACTCTGAACCAGCTAACGAATCGGATTATCCATGAAAATAAAATTTTAGGCAAGTATTTTTCTTGTAAAGTTTCTAAATTAATTCATTGTAAAGTATTTAAGCTGTAACTCATTTCATCACTCTTTAGCCTACCGTATCCCAATACAAAACCACCCGCGCAAAACCTGAATACCAAACCGGCATCAGCAGCCTCTAAGCCCGCCTTCCACCGAATCAATGTTAAAATACGCGTCCCTGTCATCACGAGCAAAACACTCGCGACCGCCGCCATCGAACACGCCCAAGCTTGCGCTCGGATTTGGACGGTACACGACAGATTCCGTCCCCGACCTTGCCGTTGCAGCTGAAGCCATGCGCGAATATTCGGCATGGAGCCCCGCCCGCCAAAACAGTAGAAAGCTACGTCGGCGACGGCATCGGCAACCTGTCCACCGCGTTATCACTCAACGACCGCGACCAAGAAGCCGCGCGCCCGATTTATGGGAAAAAGGTTTCGTGCGTTCTACATGAAAATACTACCGCGACCACTGAGCGACTTTACCCGCCCCCGATCCCCGAAACCGAAAGCCGACTGGTATTGCTCAACCACTGGGCATCCCGCGGCGGTCATCACCAATAAAACGAAACCTCGCCGCCGAACTCTTGAAACAGCTCGGACTCGCTGACTACTTCAGCTCTGATTCTCGCGCGCGACAGCCTGCGCGGAAAAGAAACCCAGCCCACTGCCGCTGCAACACGCCGCCGAAGTCTTGGGCATCGATCCCGCCACTAGATCATTCGGCGACCCCGCAACGACATCATCGCCGCCAAAGCCGCAGGGTGCCCCAGCGTCGCGCGTCACCTTCGCCTATGACATGACCCTGCCTCGCAAGACAAAGCGACCAAGCCCGATTGATTATCGGCCTGCTGCCCGGAAATTTATGAAAACCCGCAGACCGAGCGGAAGACGACGAGTAATCAGTATCCTTGTTTTCAGACGACCTTTATCCCCGCTCAAAGGTCGTCTGAAAGCTAGGCTAGAAAGTAAAAAGATTCGCCATTCCGAACAAAGAGAATGACGGAATGAAAGTTCCTTATTTCCCTCTATCCGAACCTGCAAGTCAGATTCAAGAATCTGACCCGACGAATCGACCTTTTCAGACGACCCCTGCATGAAAACGAAATCCCCAGCGCCCGCGCGATGGACATCCTTTCCCGACAGGAAATCAGCTGCGTCGGTCGCGCAAGCTCGCACCGTATGCTGAGAGCGAAGAAGAATTGGAAAACGTGTTGGAAGAGTTTGCCGAACGCAACTGGCAATCCGATCAACGCTACGCCGAAGCCTGCATCCGACAGCAAAAGCCGCCAACACGGTCCCTGCGTCTGAAACAGGCATTGGCGCAGCAAGGCATAGACGAAACCGTCAGCCGCGAATTCATGCTCGACAAAGCGAGCGAACTGCAAACCGCAGTCGCCGTGCTGGTGCAAAAATTCAAACAGCCTGCCGCCGATTTGAAAGACAAACAGAAACAAGCACGCTTCCTCGCCTATCGCGGATCTCGATATGGACACCATCCACGCCGCGCTCAAAAGCAGTTGGGACGAAGACGATGTTTTTGAGTTCGGAGAAAATTAAACCGCCCCTGCTTGAATCTTTCCTGTCCATCGGCGTACCCTTACGCTTTTGCCACCCATTCACAACAGAGATGACTCATGTCTGAAGAACAACGCAATGCCCCTAATCCGCTTTTTGGAAGACGAACGCAAAAACCCTGTTTACCGTTCGGTCGGGCTGTCGCCGGATTTATGGTTATCGGGATGGGCGGGCGTATTGATTTTGGTGTTTTATTTTAGTATTCCGTTTTTGGTTAAACTAAATTTCTCGCACGCTCTCCATCCCATTTTGTACAACTGTTTTTCACTTGTAAAGGTCGTCTGAAAAATCAAATCGATTTTTCAGACGACCTTTTCTAATTTAGTAGTGGATTAACTCAAATCGGGACAAAGCGACGAAGCCAGCAGACAGTACAGATAGTACGGAACTGATTCACTTGGTGCTTTCAGCACCTTAGAGAATCGTTCTCTTTGAGCTAAGGCGAGGCAACGCCGTACTAGTTTAAAGTTAATCCACTATATCAAAATGCATTTGAGTTCAGAACAGGCAGCACTATTACAGGTTTAAAGCCATTCCGATAAATTATCTATCCGCTCAAAACCAACCGGCAACAGCATGAAACAGATAAGTCATACTGCCTCCACGCCCATTTGCTTACTGCAAACCGTTATCCAGCCCATCAACACCAGCACAATCAAACCGAAAAAATCAGGTATATGCAGATAAAACCAAGCCGCAACAGGTTTGCGCCAAAAATCTGATTGCTGCTGTTTCTTCTCCAAAGCCGCGTGCATAAACGGTCGCTCCAAATGCAGGTCATCAATCCACGCCATACTCGCTGCAGCACATATTCATTGATGACTTTCAGTACGGCGGCTCGGTTGTAAGAAAATATCGATAAGCGTACCGACGACAGGAATCATGCCGAGCACCATATCGGCAAAAGCAAGATATACGGCAGGACGCATTTATGATCCGCGACGCCCAACTCCCCGCCCCATGCGAAAAGCCTTCATCGTCAAAAAGCCCGCAACATCCCCTGACAAAAAGGAATCAGCGACAATATGGCATCAACGCCGATTCCTTGTTTGGTAAAAAGGAATGCAAAACAAACTATCCATAGTATTGGCATATTTAGCCAACTCCTGCGCTCACGTCGGATGATTTCCTGACGCTCATAAGGTATAGTGTGTGCTTCATCATGTTTTTATTGTAGTGGGTTTAACAAAATTTAGAGCGGTACAACGTCATGACCGTTTACAGTCATTCTTCACAAAAAGCCGTCTGCAGTATGGCTGTTTAGACGCAAGGTCGTCTGAAAATACAGTTTCAAATATTGAAAACTATATCAGACGACCTTGAGTTCGTCGCTCTATATTATTTGATTGGTTTTAAAGTCGGCAGAACGGTATCCCAAATAGCGAGGACTTCGGCTCGCTACGCTTCGTTCCATCTTTCTTCTCGGTACCAAACTGCATCATGATGCGTGGATTGCCGCCGTCTCGCTCCCAAATCAACATATATTTGTTGCCGTCCCATTTGATCAGTTTTTCCGTACCCGACATGCCGTTAATGGTACGCGGACCCTTGGCGGATGGTGCGGTAGCCTGTGATTTTAAAGATTTTTGCCAATGCGCTTTTTCAGGAGCAATATCCCGTTGCAGCAGCGTCGGTTCGCCTTTCTCAAGCTCGTCGCCATGCATGATTTCCAGACTCATATCGTGTTGTTGGCAAATTCGACAGTTGTATGCGCTGTAAACGGTTTTTGCCATCATCCGCAATAAAAACCGCCTATCAGGGCAGATACTATGCCGATTCGGTACTTCAAACCTTTGGCGTACCCGTAGGTTATTCATCTTTCACGGAATTTTTCTCCATGCCATTTATCAATTCTTTCTCTTGGCTTTCCAGTTAGCAGGAGCTTTTTATTCTCTGCAGGGATATAGAAAAACTGCGTACGATATAGAGGCATCGTTATTATCCAGTTTAAAATATAAATTGGCTTCGTATGGCATCACCGTCCTTCCCGGATAATGTTTTCCCAATGAAACTCTCCCTCGCGTTACCCTGCATCATCGCCTGCCCTGGAATTAGAGTACTGGTGTCAACAACAATATCGGTCCCATCTCGACCATATTGCTTAGTCTCATTGATGGTGCTAACGTTTCTCTTCCAGTCGTTAAACAGAACCATTACGCTCCAGCCATTGTAATTAAGGTGTGTACTCGCCATGACGGCGATGGGACGGTAGGCGCAATTGATAGCGGCCGCTGCAATAGGGGCTGTTCAGTCCAGTAGGCGGTATCGATAGATGAAGAGGCAGTAGTCATTGAGGAACTCTTTCTGTAAGTGGTGAAACGGCAGGGCACATGCAGCAAAGTGGAAGCTGTCAGCAATACAGTAGCAATCGGTTTCATCATAAACTCCTTAAGGGATTAATCTTCCTGTCCGCGTAAAGCGACAGATTCTAAAACAGCAAACAAGGCATCATGACGGGTTTCATCAAAATTATATGAAGAACCATGCTCATAGCCGCCTACATTTTTTTATCTCCGTTACCAATACATCTTTTCTATCAAAAAGCCTTTGGGTAATCGGCGCTTCCCTGAAGCTGTAGGGACGGTACCATCTCCTCTGTCTGTCCTCTTTTTCATGTAAGATGAAGAAAGTAATCTTCATCCCTCAATTTATTTTTACCGTTCCCCTAGGTCCGGAATCTTTAGGCTTAGTCAATACTGCCTCAATCAAATCTTGCTTAGTCAAGTCTTTGGGAAATTCCTATCACTCACCCATTTAATGGTATCCCAGGTGAGATGGTCTTTACTGTCACAAAAACTGATTCGAGTTTTTATTGTCATCAGTCAAATAGTAAGTAGCATGTAAATTTTGAAATTCCATTACTTTAGTCAGATTGTTCTCAAAAATCTGAGTATCAGTTCTACCCTCTTGAAAAAGAGTCTTTGCACCATTCGGAGTTAAAATTGATGCGGTCCACTTGCTTTCTTGTTGTCCGTCATTAAGATTTTTTGGCTTGGTCGGCCATAAACCAAACCATTTATCATGATTTTGATAGAGTTTCCTCAGTATTGAAACTGAAGCGTATATTTTTCCCCTCATTATCTGCCACATGAAGCCAAGCATTGGGATCACTTTACCTTATCTCCACTAAAGCGGCGTGGAGTATAGTTTGGCCAAAGGGGTCAGTTGCATGGCACCAGGCGAATTGAGCAAAAATGGGGAAGTTGCACGCGAAGTAAAACCCAATACCACAGCCAATCCCGCCTCTTTCAATGCGCTCACCCATAAAGTCGGCATGAAGTATTCATAAAAACGGCGCGGTGGCGGTTCATTGCTAAATCCTGCCCTTAACCGTTTATAAAAAGCAGGAGAGCCCGTAGCAGGCATAACATTATGAAAAATACCGCAGATTTTATCAGCGTTTTTAGTTTTACCCGCTCATCACTGGTTGCCTGCTTTGCATATGCACGCGTTACCAAACCGCCCATAGAATGGGTAAGAATCAAAAATTGCTCACTATTGCATTCTTCCAATGCGCGCTGGATCCTGCTATTCAAGTCACTGGGACCAAAGGAAATTGGTACCATCCTCTTTTTTTGATTCCAAATACTCTAAGGACCTTGATGAATACCCGGTTCCTGACTCGGCATTGTCACGTAACCAGTTGTAGCCGCATATATAGACAGGAAATTGATAATTCACCACTTTTTCAGCCATTCCGCCAACATTTTCTGCGACTCAGCACTGGACTGTTGTTCAGACAAAGGTTTTCAAATTTGGCTGCTCTTTTGTCGCGATTGATGATATATCGATCTATCCTTGCCAATACGGCTTTCCAAGGCTGCGTGTCTTTTTTCTTTGCAACAAAATTCGCATAATCACTATCACTCAAGCCATTTGTTCCATTTTGATTTCCATTGCTGGTTTTTAGCAGCATCTCTAATATCTTGAGCCAAATTATTCAGATTATTTTTCTAAAAACCGCAAAATCTTGATAAGCATCGGCATTAACCGTTCCCCAGCCCTCGAAAACGCAATTGTTCTTTGATTAACTCTTTAGGACGGGGTTTTCCATTTTCCCATCTCTCTTTCCATTCCTCATATTGCTTTTGCTCATCACGAATTTCGAAGAATCAGAAGAAGAGCTTTTTGCAGTTGCGCCATTTTGAGATTGTGTCGCTGCTCACCGGCCTTTAAAATCATTTTTTTCAAACATTCAGTATTAGTTCTTATAGGATTTTTAGGAATATGTATTATCGGTCCTCGCCAATCGACAGCAGTCAATTCTTGATGAATTTCCCGATGACGTGCTTTTTACCCTACGAAACAGACCATCTTTGAACACTGCACCTATTGATTTTAATAGACCATTTGGCGGCATCCATGACTTTTCTACTTTCTTCGTCTTGAGTTCTTCCCAGTCCTTGTCCTGATTCTCCTCTCCGTTATCAACATCTTTAGCGAGCTCTCCCGATTCAGATTTTTTTGACTGGGCTTTACCCAACCGTTTCGATATAGCAGATTGGATCCCATAATGCCGGGGAGAAGCATGATCGGCATATAGCGTGCAATCTCCATCTGGCATTTTGCTGATCTTCCGTAGATGTCATCCTCGCTTGCGCGGTCGGATTGCCGTTTTTATCCAATGTCGGATTTAATTTAATGTTTGGGTCAATCATTTCTTCTTGTCCTTAGGGCAAAAGAGTCAAGGTAAATTTTTCCATAGTAGAATCATTGCGCTGAATGCCGGTACTACCATTTGCATCCGTAGTCCCCGTATTTTGGTACCGTCAGCACGTGTTAGAACAAATCGGCGGTTTTGCAATCGGGCTTCCATTTAAAGTAGTAACGATTACTTCCTGATCAAATTTTGATTTAGGCATATCATTAAACATATGGCTCAAGCTCTGCGACCCAGTTACCTCCAACGGCGCCTTCACCCTAACCAACTTCGGACTGCCAATCTCTATTTCCCCATTTGAGAATTTGATGTATGCGCCCTTACAGGTAATTAACACTTCCTCTTGCGCTGCAATATTTACTCTGCCTGAACTACTGGTCAGCACCGCATCCCTTCAGCGCATTCAGCTGCAACTCGTCATTCTGTGCCTGCACTTCCACTTTTGCCCTGATTGGCCTGTACCTCGATGCCGCTGCTTTGCGCAAACAGGTTGAGGCTCTCTGCCGCATGGGCGGTCAGGCTTTGTCCGGCGGTGATGTCGGTATAGGTTGCCGCTGACGAGGTGGATGTTTTCATTGGCGGTGTGCAGTTGAGCTCTGCTGAGTTGCGGTAGCAATACCGGCAGGGGGCGGTTTGGATCAAACCGGCCTCTTTCAGGTCTTTAAGGGCGTCTTTCAGACGACCCCTTTGGGTTTCTTCATCGGTGTGGTGGTTGTTGGCGATTTGGGCGGCTTTGTTCAGGCTTTTGGCGAGAGAGATGCCTGTTCGAGTTGGGAAATGGCATCGTCCATATCAGCACTTTGCCGTTAGCGTCTTGGTTTTGTGCGCTGACGAGTATGCCTTTTCCCCGCCCGTGCGGCGCCCCAGCCGTCGGTTCTGAGTTCGAAGCCTTCGCCGTTCTCCCGCGTTTTTCCCGACTTGAGTCGACGATGTGGCCGAGGTTGAGTTGGGATTTTTGGTAGTCGGTGGCGAGTTTGATGTGCTCCTGACCTTTTTGGTCTTCCATCCTGAGTTTGTTGTTCGCCCAGGTGCGGATGACGTTTCTTGTGTTCCAATCGGCAGGAATGTGGTCGGGATGGGCGCTGTCGTGCATGACGCCGGAGATATACGGACGGTCCGGGATTGCCCGGACGAAGGACAGCATGACTTCGGTACCTTCGTGCAGGGAAGTGGATGCCGTATTCGGGACCCGGCATAGGGTTTAGCGAGTCGGACGGGACGGCTTTCGCCGCGGGGCTCCATTCGTCCAAATCAACGGCAGTTTGACGCGGTAGCGTCCCATGTCGTCGATGTAGCGTAGGTACAGTTCTCTGCTGCGGTCACCCGTGCGGGCAGTGTGCCGGCGATGTGGGGACGCGAGGGTGGTACGTTCGGGACGGAAGGCGAGTTGGGCGGGTATGGCGGTAAAGGTATGGGTGTGAGGCGGTATCGCGAGCTGCCGCTGTGTTCCATGCCGAGTACCAGCCAGCCATCGGGGGCTTCGGGGAAGGCGGTATCGGTTTGGAACACTTTCATCGGTGCCATGGAGACGACGTTACCGCTGCCGTTGGCGACGGTTTGGCGGCAGAGGACGGCTTCGTTCAGCAGGGTCGTCTGAACTTTGGCTTCGTCGGGGTTTTGGGATGGAGCCCCAGTTTTGCTGTTTGCCCAATAAGACGGTGTTGTCGGCCGATTCTTCGGACTGTTTGTTGTCGGTTTCGGCAAAGAGGTCGGTATCGGCGCTGCGGTAGTTGTAGTCGGCACTGCGTATGCCTTCGACGATGGGGTTGTGGCGGATGCTTAAGTTGAAGAGTGCTTCGGTACCGACGCTTTCCAGCCCGGCATGGGGGCGGTAGGAAACGGGCAGACTTTGGTCGCGGAAGTAGTGTTCGGGACTGTCGCCGAAGATGATCACGTCGCCATGTTGTTCATGCTGTTCGAGGCATACCAGATGCCTTCTTCTTCACACAGGCGGTTGATAAAGGCGAAGTCGCTTTCGAGATACTGGGTCACATACTCGCGGACGGTGTGGCTGCGGCTTTTTGGAAACGGTAGTCGACACCGAGAAGCCGTGATGCTTGAAGACGGCGGCAACGATGTCGGGGACGGTTTGGTTTTGAAACAGTCGGGAGGATTGAAATGTTTAAAGCCGCGAAGCGCCAGCTCTAAAAACAAAGCGGTAAACGGTTTCATCCTTGGAGACGGACAGCTTCTCGCATGAAGTGATAATGCCCTGCCATTGTTTCGCAGGAGATTCGTCCGAACCGGCTGAAAAAGCGGCGGCAACTTCGGACAATACGGCCTCCTGCGGACGGATTTCAAATGCTGCGCGCTGGTTGAGGTAGGAAGACAGCGGCAGGGAGGAATCAGTGGAAGTGGCGGTGATTTCGACGCGGTAGGGCGGTGTTGGCGGCTTCGGAGGCGGTGAAGGATTTGACGGAGAGGGAGGGGAGAATCGGGCGAAGGTGAGGTGGTAGGATTGGCGGGCAGTCGTGATAACACTAGGATGAATTTATGATGAACGCCTTAAATATACCATAACCATAATGACAAATATCTTTGTTAAGATGAATGGCATAAATTTCACCTAAACGGCAAGAAAAATACCATGATGTTAAATTCCCTCCATGTATACACGTATACATGTATACAGTTATAATTCAAAGCTGTACTGTATCTCAGACCCATCCCATGAAAAACTCTCGTTACCGGCGGTGCGGGCTTTATCGGGTCTCGGCAGTTGTCCGCCACATCATCCAAAATACCCAAGATTCCGTCATCAATCTCGAGCAAATTAATCGCACGCGGGCAATCTCGAATCGCTGACTGACGTAGCTGACAGCCCGCGTTACGCTTTTGAGAAAGTGGACATTGCGGATCGTGCCGAACTTGACCGCGTGTTTGCACAACACCAGCCCGATGCCGTGATGCACTTGGCAGCGGAAAGTCATGTTGACCGCTCTATCGATTCAGCAGGCGAGTTTATCCAAACCAACATCGTCGGCACGTTCAACCTGCTGGAAGCTGCGCGCGCCTACTGGCAGCAAATGTCGTCTGAAAAACGTGAAACTTTCCGTTTCCACCATATTTCCACCGACGAAGTCTATGGTGATTGCACGGCACGGACGATTTGTTTACCGAAACCACGCCCTACGCCCCCGTCCAGCCTATTCCGCTTCCAAGGCTTCCAGCGACCATCTCGTGCGTGCATGGCTGCGCACTTGCTGGCCTGCCGACCATCGTAACCAACTGTTCAAACAACTACGGTCCGTACCACTTCCTGAAAAACTCATTCCATTGATGATTCTGAACGCGCTCGACGTTTGCAAACCGCTGCCCGTGTACGGAGACGGAATGCAAATCCGTGATCAGTCTGTTTGTCGAAGACCACGCCCGCGCGCTGTATCAGGTTGTTACCGAAGGCGTCGTCGACGAAACCTACAATATCGGTGGACATAATGAAAAAGCCAATATCGAAGTGGGTCAAAACCATCTGCGCCCTATTGGAAGAACTCGTTCCTCAGAAAACCTGCCGGCGTGGCGCGCTACGAAGACCTGATTACCTTCGTGCAAGACCGCCCCGCCATGACGTACGCTACGCCATCGACGCCGCCAAAATCGGCAGGGGAACTGGGCTGGAAACCGCAGGAAACGTTCGAATCCGGCATCCGCAAAACGGTGCAATGGTATTTGAACAACAAAACCCGGTGGCAAAAATGTATTGAACGGCAGCTACCGTCTGGAACGTCTGGGCGAAAGCTTTTGAAACCACTACCTAGCCCACATTGCAAAACAACAGGCATCATCGAAAAAGGTATTTCCATGCATTCTCTGTCCCGCATAGTCTTATCGGCAACTTTGACCTCAGCCTTGTTCGTCTCTATGCCGGTTCTGGCAAAAGAAACGCGACATCATGCCGCACAAACGACTGTTAAAAGATGACAAAAAGCCGATGGCAGCACTATTGAGCGGGCAGTTGTCATCATGAAGACGACACTATGCGCGGCATTGGCGCCGAAAACCGCTGGATTGCAGAAAATATGCGCGGATACTGCAAAAGTCGGACAAGCCCCTGTTGCAGCAAAACGGCGGCGTCTACGACCGTATTGATGTGCAAAATGAAGCGGGCGACATCCGTTCCGTTTGCTTCGATATCAAAAGCTTCTTTTGGTATGAGTGAAACGGCAAGCCTCTTTAGATAGCAAAGGTCGTCTGAAAAACACCAGCCATGCACAAACTATGTTTTCAGACGACCCTAAACTCATTTCACACATTTTGCTGATTTCATAATCAGACCAACAAAGGACCCCCATGAAAGGCATCATCCTTGCGGCGGCAGCGGTATACACGCCTCTACCCCATCACGCGTGGCGTATCCAAACAAGCTCCCGCCCGTGTACGACAAACCCATGATTTACTATCCTTGTTCTGCATTGATGTTGGCGGGAATACGCGAAAATCTTGGTCATCACCACCCTGAAGACAATCCTCTTTCAGACGACTGCTCGGCGACGGCAGCGATTTCGGCATCTCCATCAGCTACGCTCGAACAACCCAGCCCCGACGGCTTGGCGCAAGCATTCATCATCGGCGAAGAGTTTATCGGCAACGACAACGTCTGCTTGGTCTTGGGCGACAATATTTTCTACGGCCAGTCGTTTTACCCAAACCCTGAAACAAGCTGCTTTCAAAAACACGGCGCCTACCGTGTTCGGCTACTGATCAAAGACCCCGAACGCTTCGGCGTCGTCGAATTTGACGAAAACTCAATGCCTTATCCATCGAAGAAAAACCAAACAGCCCAAATCCGACTGGGCGGTAACGAGCTTATGTTTCTACTGACAACCGCGTCGTAGAATTTGCCAAACAAGTCAAACCCTCCGCACGCGGCGAACTCGAAATCAGCACGCTCAACCAAATGTATCTTTGACGACGGTTCATTATCCGTACAGCTTTTGGGGCGCGGCTTTGCATGGTTGGACACCGGTACACACGAAAGCCTGCACGAAGCCGCCTCATTCGTCCAAACCGTGCAAAACATCCAAGACCTACAAGTCGCCTGCCTCGAAGAAATCGCTTGGCGCAACGGCTGGCTTTCAGACGAGCGTTTGGAAGAACTCGCCCGCCCGATGGCAAAAACCAATACGGTCAATATCTCTTACGCTTGTTGGCAGGCATAAACCGCTAAGCTCAAATCTATTGTATTCATAACATCAAGCGTAGTTTTTCTTGATTCGTTCAAGTGGAATTGAAAATATGAAAATCATTGATACCACCATTCCCGAAGTCAAACTTTTTAGAACCGCAAGTCTTCGGCGACGCGCGCGGCTTCTTTATGGAAACTTTTCCGCGACGAATGGTTTAAGGCCAACGTCTGCGACCGCACCTTCGTGCAGGAAAACCATTCCAAATCAGGCAAAGGCGTATTGCGCGGCCTGCATTACCAAACCGAAAAACACGCAAAGGCAAACTCGTCCGCGTCGTTGTCGGCGAAGTGTTCGACGTTGCCGTCGATATGCGTAAGGATTCACCGACTTTCGGCAAATGGGCGGGCGAAATCCTGTCGGCTGAAAACAAACGCCAACTGTGGGTACCCGAAGGTTTCGCACACGGCTTTTACGTTTTGAGCGATAAAAAGCCGAATTCGTTTACAAATGCACGGACTATTACAACCCGAAAAGCCGAACATTCGCTGATTTGGAACGACCCGACCGTCGGCATCGAATGGCCGCTGCAAGGCGAACCCAACCTGTCGCCCAAAGACTTGGTCAGGTAAAATCTTGGCAGAAGCCGCAACCTTTTTAAGGTCGTCTGAAAACGATTGCAGGCGGTTATCCTATTTGCCCTTATGCGGCAGAATCAGGATAATGCGCCTGCATCGATTATTTTCAAACCCAAACGGCAAACACCATGAATTTTTACGATTTACTGATTTCTCCGTTCGCAGAGTTCGATTTCATGCGTTATGCGCTGGCATCGATATTCTGTTTGGCACTCAGTGCCGCACCTGTCGGCGTTTTTCCTCGTGATGCGCCGCATGAGCCTGGTCGGAGACGCATTAAGTCATGCCGTTTTGCCCGGCGCCGCGATAGGTTATATTTTCGCCGGGTTTGAGCCTGCCGGCAATGAGTAGGCGGCTTTGTTGCCGGCATGCTGATGGCTCTTTTTGGCAGGATTGGTCAGCCGTTTCACCACTTTGAAAGAGGATGCCAACTTTGCCGCATTTTTATTTGAGCAGTCTGGCAATCGGTGTCATCTTGGTCAGCAAAACAAAAAGGACGGCAGCGTAGATTTACTGCATTTGCTGTTCGGTTCCGTCTTGGCAGTGGACATCCCTGCATTACAACTGATTGCCATCGCCGCCAGCATAACGATTACCGCTTTGGCAATCATCTACCGCCCCTTAGTCTTGGAAAGCATAGACCCTCTGTTCCTAAAAGCCGTTGGCGGGAAAGGCGGCTTTTGGCATGTCGTGTTTCTGGTGTTGGTGGTTGACGAACTTGGTTGCCGGCTTTCAAGCACTCGGCACGCTGATGTCGGTCGGGCTGATGATGTTGCCCCGCCATTACCGCCCGCTTGTGGGCAAAAATATGGGGATGTTGATTTTATTGTCAGTCTTGCTGGCACTCTCCTGCGGCTTTGCGGGCCTGCTGTTTTCGTATCACGTCGAAAATACCGTCCGGACCCGCCATTATTTTAGTGTTGCGGCGTCTTATACACCCTGTCCGTCATCTTCGGCAGCGAAGGCGGCATAGTGACCAAAATGGATACGCGGCAAAAACACCGCACCGCTTGACGGCAAACCATACTCCCAAAAACCAATCAAACCGTCAATCCATTGTTCCTGACCCGGTTTCATTTGCCCAACTGAAACAAAAGGTCGTCTGAAAAACCATCTCTTTGGTTTGAACTGCACCCCAAAAGTTGGACATCCTCCAACTCACAAGGTGCAGTTTTTATGAGCAAATATACATTACACTTCAAATACCAAGCCGTACTCCACTACCCGCATATACGCAGCCAACAGCGTACCGCAGACCACTACGGCATTTCCCGAACCCACCTGAGACGATGGATACGCGCCTATCAAGAAGGTGGTATCGGCGCACTCGAACATCCCCAATCCAAAACCATGCCCCAACACCGCAAAAACCCCTTCATCGCAGATAAACCCGACCAAGAAAAACGCAGGCAGAGCTTTATTGAAGAGTTGTGCTATATGCGCGCAGAGGTCGCCTATCTAAAAGGAGTTAAAAGCCCTCAGCCAAAAACAGACCGAAAAGGACAAAGCCAAACCGTCCAAAACACTGAGGGCGCAACACCCGCTCAAATACCTGCTGCACATCGCAAACCCTGCCCAAAAGCAGCTTTTACTACCACCACCAAGACCGCCCAATCCCCGACGAAGCCGACAAAGCACTCCTTGTCGAAAACCTACCGGCGGCATAAAGGACGCTACGGGCAAAGGCGCATTGCCGCAGCATTGGGTTGGAACCACAAAAAAGTGGCGCGGTTGATGAAACAGATAGGACTGAAAGCCCTCATACGGGCGAAAAAAGCCTACCGCCATCCCGCCATGGGCGAGATATCGGAACACCTCCTCAAACGCCGGTTCAAAGCCCGAAAGCCCAACGAAAAATGGCTGACCGACGTTACCGAACTCAAAGGGAAGGACGGCAAACTGTACCTCTCGCCAATCTTGGACTTGTTCAACCGGGAAATCGTCGCCTACGCCATGAGCCGCAATGCCAACAGCGAAATGGTGAAGGAAATGCTCGAAAAAGCCGCACCCCGTCTGACTGATAAAGGAACGATGCTGCATTCGGACCAAGGTGTGCTGTACCGTACGGCGGGGTATAGGGAATTGCTTGCGGAGCATTCCATGGTTCAAAGCATGTCGCGAAAGGCGAACTGTTGGGACAATGCGCCGATGGAAAGCTTCTTTGCGGTGTTGAAGACGGAGTGTTTCTATAACGCAGGTGAATTGACGGTAGATGAATTGATGAAGCAGATAGATGACTATATGGATTACTACAACCGGGAGCGTTGCAGTTTGAAATTGAAAAAGCTGAGTCCTGTCGCATACAGAACCCAGCTTGCACAGAGCGCCTGAATAGGCTTTTATGAGTGTCCAAGATTTGGGGGCCAGTTCAGTTTTCAGACGACCTTTTGTCATGAATCACACTCCACCGCCCTTATCCTCCGATTCCGGTAGAAAATTCGATTATTCCCTGTCCCAGCCTTTGAATTTCATGTAAAAAAATAGTAATAATAAGCCCTTTTCCAGCAGACCATACTGCCCGACCAACTCCTCAAGAAAGCACGAAACATGGCGTTAATCGTACACAAATACGGCGGCACATCAGTAGGCTCGCCCTGAACGCATTAAAAACGTAGCCAAACGTGTCGCCAAAGCCCGCGCCGAAGGACACGACATCGTTGTCGTCGTATCCGCCATGAGCGGCGAAACCAACCGCCTGGTTGCGCTGGCGCACGAAATGCAGGAGCATCCCGATCCGCGCGAGCTGGACGTAGTCTTGTCCACCGGCGAGCAGGGTGACCATCGGCCTTTTGGCAATGGCATTGAAAGACATCGGCGTGGACGCTAAAAGCTACACCCGGCTGGCAGGTCGCCCTCAAAACCGATACTTCCACACCAAAGCCCGCATCGAAAGCATCGATGACGAAAAATGCGCGCCGACCTCGCTGAGGGCAAAGTCGTCATCGTCGCCGGCTTCAAGGCATCAGCAGCGAAGGCGATATTTCCACGCTCGGACGCGGCGGTTCCGACACCTCCCGCCGTTGCGCTCGCCGCAGCCCTCAAAGCGGACGAATGCCAAATCTATACCGACGTAGACGGCGTTTACACCACTGACCCTCGCGTCGTACCCGAAGCGCGCCGCATGGATACGGTTACATTTGAAGAAATGATCGAACTGGCAAGCCTCGGTTCGAAAGTTTTTGCAAAATCCGTTCAGTAGAATTCGCCGGAAAATACAAAGTGCGCCTGCGCGTACTGAGCAGCCTGCAAGACGGCGGCAACGGCACCTTAATTACCTTTTGAAGAGGACGACAACATGGAAAGAGCTGCCGTAACGGTATCGCATTCGATAAAAACCAAGCCCGCATCAACGACACGCGGCGTACCCGACAAACCCGGCGTCGCCTATCAGATTTTAGGCGCGGTTGCCGATGCCAACATCGAAGTCGACATGATCATCAAAAATGTCGGCAGCGAAGGCACTACCGATTTCTCCTTCACCGTACCGCGCGGCGAGTACAAACAAAACCATCGAAATCCTGACCAAACTGCAAGACAGCATCGGCGCAGCTGCCATCGACGACGACGATACCGTGTGCAAAGTCTCCGCAGTCGGCTTTGGGTATGCGTTCGCACGTCGGCGTTGCCGCCAAAATCTTCCGCACCCTCGCTGAAGAAGGCATCAACATCCAAATGATTTCCACCTCAGAAATCAAAGTTTCCGTCTTGATTGACGAGAAATACATGGAACTCGCCACCGCGTCCTGCATAAAGCGCTTTGATTTGGGTTAATCAGGGTTATATGCTTGGAAGGTCGTCTGAAATTTTATTTTTCAGACGACCTTTTTGAGAAAACCGTAGGTTGGAATCTATATCCGATAATATTTTCTTAGCTGTTTCTAAAGCATTTCTTCTTTAAATTTTTATATCTATGTCCGGCAGTCAGGTTTGCTCCAGGTCGTCTGAAAAATAAGAAACCTTTTTACCACCGTCGGACTAACAAATTATCAACACAATATTTAAGGAGCTTTATGACTGCTTTCATCCGTTTCGTTTCAGTGTTGCTGACCGCATCCGCATTGACTGTCAGCATAAGTGCCGCTGCCAAACCTGTTGCAGGAAAACGCGTCGCGGTGCAGTCTTCCAAAGGCAAGGTCATGCTGCCCGCCGATTATGCCAAAATGATCAACGACTTTCCGAGCCTGATCCGAAATCTGCTGGAGCCGATCCCTATTTCAAATGTGAAATCGCCATACGGACGGGCGGATTTGGTTAAATTTTTCGAAATCGTTTTACAGTCTCATTCGGAATTGATGACGGCACAAGATGAATTTAACCGAGCGGAGAAAATTCGCACATTCTCCAGAATTTTTGAAGCTGCAAAAAGCTGTGATGATGAGTGGAAAAAGTTACCCGGAAAGATTTTTGGATGCTGATTTCCGCGATCCTGAAATTAAAGCAGTGGTTAACCGGAGGATCAGGAAATCAACATATTGGCAAAATAAGGTTTTTGGAATATTTGATAAAACATCACCTTGATGGCTGAAGGAGAAAAGAGACCCTGAAATAAACCGATTGGATGTAATGAGCTTTTCTGAAAAACGAAATAAAGCTCAAGAAGGAGTTAGAAAAAGCAATGCAGGAAATATTGAAAGCCGTCCGTGCATTAAAGAAAAATACTCCCTATAATCCCCCAAGGTCGTCTGAGAACGCTACCGAAGCCGTTTCAGACGACCTTTCTAAACTGATTGATAACATATTAAAACCATATCCCAAGCCTGCCGAAATATGCCATAATAGCCACGCAGCGCGCATGTGCCGCATTCGAAAAAGAAAAACCTAACCTACAAGAGAATATCCCGCGACTAGCTAAAGCCACCATTATCTGCACCCATACCGACGAAGGCCCCCGCGCTGTCGACCCAACTCCTGCTGCCGATTGTGCAGGGCGTTTACCCGCCATGCCGGTATCGAAGTCAAAACCAGCGATATTTCCCCTGTCCGGCCGCATTCCTGGCGGCGTTCCCCGAATATCTCGACCGAAGCGCAGCGCGTACCCGATGCGCTTGCCGAGTTGGGCGAACTGGTGAAACAGCCCGACGCCAACGTGATCAAACTGCCGAACATCAGCGCGTCCGTACCGCAACTGACCGCCGCGATTAAAGAAATTGCAGGCAAAAGGCTCGCCGTCCCCGACTATCCCGCCAATCCGCAAACCGACGAAGAAAAAGCCGTGCGCGAACGTGCGACCGCATCAAAAGGCAGCGCGGTCAACCCTGTCCTGCGCGAAGGCAACTCCGACCGCCGCGCACCCAAAGCAGTGAAAAACTTTGCGAAAAATCCGCATAGCTGGGCGCATGGACGAAAGACTCCAAAACCCACGTTGCCACCATGCAAAGCGGCGACTTTTTCCATAACGAACAATCCGTTACCGTACCCGATGCGACTTCCGTATCCATCGTGTTCACCGACAAACAAGGCAACAGCTGCGCGAGCCCGTTGCCCTGAAAGCCGGCGAAATCATCGATGCGACCGTGATGAGTAAAAAGCCCTGCTCGCCTTCCTTGCCGAACAAGTGAAAGACGCAAAGGCAAAAGGCGTATTGTTCTCGCTGCACATGAAAGCCACCATGAGTGGATGTCGACCGATTATCTTCGGACCGCCGTCAAGATGTTCTTCGCGCCCGTCTTTGAAAAATTCGGCGACAAACTGGCTGCAGCAGGCGTCAACGTCAACAACGGCTGCAGTAACCTGCGCCAATCTGGACAAACTGGATGCGGTTTACCCGCGCTGCCGTCGAAGCCGAAATCGCCGCCGTTTACGCCGCCAACCCCTGATTTGGCGATGGTCGATTCCGACAAAGGCATCACCAACCTGCAGTTCCAGCGACGTCATCGTCGATGCTTCCATACCCGCGATGATCCGCAATTCCGGCCGCATGTGGGACAAAAACGGCAAAGCGCAAGACACTAAAGCCGTGATTCCCGACAGCAGACTACGCGAGCGTTTATCAAGCAACCATCGACTTCTGCCGCAGACACGGTGCGTTCCGATCCGACGACCATGGGTACCGTGCCCAACGTCGGCCTGATGGCGCAGGCAGCCGAAAGGGCTACCGGTTCGCACAACAAAACTTTCGAAATCGAAGCCGACGGTCAGGTTGAAAGTCATTGATGCGGCGGGCAATGTCTTGATGCAGCACGACGTTGGGGCGGGCGACATCTGGCGCATGTGCCAGACTAAAAGATGCGCCCGTCAGAGACTGGGTACAACTCGCCGTCAGCCCGCGCCGCTGAGCAACACGCCCCGCCGTGTTCTGGCTCGACGAAAACCGTCCGACGATAAAGCTTGCTCGCCAAAGTCAAATCCTATCTTGCCGAACTGGATACCGACGGCCTCGACATCCGCGTCCTCGCTCCCGAAGAAGCCACCAAGTTCAAGCTTGGGTCGTCTGAAAAACGGCGAAGACACCATTTCTGTAACGACAGCGTCTTGCGCGATTATCTGACCGACCTGTTTCCCGATTTTGGAACTCGCACCAGCGCGAAAATGCTGTCCATCGTTCCGTTGATGAACGGCGGCGGTATGTTGCGAAACGGCGCGGGCGGTCCACACCGAAACATGTCCAACAGTTCCTCGAAAACCACCTGCGTTGGGACTCACTGGGCGAATTCCTCGCGCTTGCCGTATCGTTTGAACATCTGGCGCAAAACCGGCAGCACCAAAGCCCAAGTCCTCGCCGATACACTGGATGCCGCCGCGAAAAACTGCTTCTGAACGACCGTCGCCCAAACGCAAAGCGGGCGAACTGAACAACCGCGCAACGCTATTTCTACCTCACCCTCTACTGGGCGTAGAGTTGGCAGCGCAGGATAAAGAACGCAGAGTTGAAAGCAGCGTTTGCGCCGCTGGCCGTCGTTGGCGGAAAAGCGAAGCCAAAATCGTTGCCGAGCTTTCCGCCGCACAAGGCAAAAGCAGCCGACATCGGCGGCTACTACGCCCCGACGCAGCCAAAAACCGCCCCAAGCCATGCGCCCGGGCGGAAACGTTCAATAGGCATTGGCAAAGCTGTAAAAAGTATTTTCGGTGGGCTGTAAAGCGCGAAGGTCGTCTGAAAAAGCCTGTATTTAAAGGTTTCAGACGACCTTCAATAACTTTAAACGAGTACGGCGTTGCCTCGCCTTAGCTCAAAGAGACGATTCTCTAAGGTGCTGAAGCGCCAAGTGAATCAGTTCCGTACTATCTGTACTGTCTGCGGCTTACGTCGCCTTGTCCTGATTTAATTTAATCCACTATGTTGCGGCACATTTGAAACAGTACAAAAACTAAAGACCGTCCGAGAAACGGGCGGTCTTAGACTATTGAAATTTCAGCATTATTCCTTAGCGTGCTCTTTCGGTGTAGTCAGTTGCAACTGGTTTTCAGTGAACGAAGCACGTTTTGCGGCGAAAGATAGCCAATCGTCTACGATGTTGCATCATTATTTTCCTTTCTTTTTCTATTATTTTGGATTATTCCGGTTCTATAAACGGATGCCCTATCTATACCATTTATTTTTCAAATAAAATATAGTGACAGTTATTGTGAGATGCTATGGAGACATCATAAAGTGCTTTATCCGTTGATGAACAGAGGATTTTTGCAAATTTATGATTTTATTCTTTAATCGGAAAATAAAAACGGACTGACCTGATTTGCCACAGCCAGTCCGTCTTTTATATAGTGGATAACTTTAAACCAGTACGGCGTTGCTCGCCTTAGCTCAAAAGAGAACGATTCTCTAAAGGTGCTGAAGCACCAAGTGAATCAGTTTCCGTATATCTGTACTGTCTGCGGCTTCGTCGCCTTGTCCTGATTTAAATTTAATCCACTATATTATTCCGTCAATAAAGTTAATGCTTCCCGATATTTATCAACTGTTTTTCTGAATAACATCGTCATAGGGACGTCCGGTGCGAAGACTTTTGTTCAACCGCTGCTCAGCAATCCCGAACAGTTGCTTGTCAAAGACGGCGGATTAGTGCCGACTTGACAGTGGTTAACCCGGCCAAAAGCGGCTGGAATCCGGGCGTCAGTACTTCATCCATCGAGGGTTAATGTACCATTTTCATCCAGCCCGAATTGGAAATTTGGTATCGCATATGATGATACCGCGTGATTTTGCATATTCTGCGGCTTCCGTATATAAAGCGGATGGCTAGCGCGCCGCTTCCAGCCGCTGGCTCTTTGCCGATAATGCGTTCGCACGTGCTTCAAAGGCTGAGTGTTTTCATCACGCTGATCGCCGACGGCAGCCGTGGTGGACGGGGTAAAATCGCTTCCGGAAGCTGCTGCTTTGCTTTCATCCCTTCAGTTGTTTGATGCCGCAGGCAGAGACCGTGGTAATCTCCACGCTGCCCGCCGGATAACCGCGCTGCTCTCTGCGCTGACAGGAGGTGAGTTTCTTGGCGACAGCCGCGCGTTTCTCGATGGCTGGCTTCATGTTCAGGCAACACGTCATAAACCGTATCGCGGTAAAATGATTGGGCATGATATGCGCGAGTTTTGAGCCAGAAATTGAAATCTGCGTCCAGAATTTCTCCTTTACCCGAGGAATCGGATTGTCTAAAATCATCGTCAAATGCAGACAGTCGGTCGGATGCGACCATCAACATGCCGCCGTTTGCTGTCGATTTCAATGCTACGTCGCGTACTTTTCGGATGAAATCTTATTCAAGCTGATTTCGGACATTTTCAGGTTTCTCCCTTCGCTGACTCGGTTTAAACAGGATTCCGTTATTTTATCCGAATTTGTTTTTGGGTCAGATTGTTGTTTACAAAATAGGTCGTCTGAAAACGTTTGCACGGATGCGAGACGCTTTCAGACGACCTTATCAATCCATAAGTATAGCTAATCAGAGATTAGATGCTAGGAACTTGGGTTTGTTGTTTGGATGCTGTTTACAGCTGACAGAGAGTAGTAATCGCCATGACGGTTGCACTTCGTAGTGCTGCCATCGGCAAACTTGAAGTTTTCCGATCTTATGGTTGTTACGGAGAACCAGTCGTCAATGGTAACGGTGTCACCGCACGCCGACAGATCACGGTCAGGCTGTTGCCTGTTTGCTCAACAACACATCGGAGCAGAAATACCTTTGCCGGTGCAGGGTATCGTTACCGCTTTTCGTCTTGGATGGTGTCGCGACCGTAACGTGTATCAAGAAGTAAGAGGTATCGTCGCGGTACCGCCGATCAGGACATCGTTGCCGATGCCGCCGTCGAGGTAGTCGTTACCGTCTTTACAACCAGGCGGTCATCGCCTGCCAAGCCGTACAGGTGGTTGTTGCGGGAGTTGCCGTTGATGTCGTTGTTCAAGAGCGTTACCGGTACCGTTGAGGTTGCGGAACCTTCACAGAGCTGGGTGTTCAACGTTGTCGGTCAGGGTGTGATCGATTACGCTGCGAACGGTATCGATACCACCGCTGGCATTACCGTGCTCGATACTTGGTCGCCTTTGTGCGGTCAACAAAGTAAACGTCGTTACCGTCACCACCACGCATGATGTCAGCGTCGGCACCACCGTTCAGGTGGTCGTTGCCTTCACCGCCTTGCAGGTAGTCTTTACCACCTTCACCGTACAGGGAGTCACCGTTGTTACCGCCTTGCAGGGTATCGTTACCGTCGCCACCGTAAATTACGTCGGCACCGTCGCCGCCATAAATCACGTCTTCGCCACTTGTGCCGTAAATGGTATCTTTTCTTATCGGTACCGACAGTTTTCTCGTTGCGCCGTTTTGATCTTTGTCGCATTCGTCAACCGGATGATGTTACGGTTTTTGTCGTCATGTCCGTAGGTATTGTGTTGGTTTTGATCGTCAACACAATCTTTGCAGTCTTTCATCGTTGGGTTTGGCTGCGGTTTTTGGTTCTGTGGTTTAGGTTGCGGCTGTGGTTGAGGGCTGCGGTTGGGGTTTAGAGCTGCGGCTGAGGTTGTGGCTGCAGCAGGTTGGGGTTGTGGGTGGGGTTGAGGTTGCTGGTTTGAAGCTCCAGCGGTTGGGCAGTGGGATCAACATGCTTCGGAGGAACCGGTTTTTGGAGCGAGTTTAGATATCAGGTTACCGGGTTTGATTGAAAATCGATGATGATGCATTTGTATACGGGGTTTCGGCGGAAGAGCAGTAGGCGCCATGACCGGAATTTGCCGTGAGGGCATTTGAAACTCGTGTGAAGAACCGTAGTTATGGAAACCGCCTTTGTATCCGAAAACCGCCATGGCTCAGTGGGCAGTAGAGATTGTGCGCAGTTTTGACGGAGGGCAATATGCGTTGAAGTGGCCTTTGGATGAGTAGCCGCCATAATGATAAGTCGTAATAAATCCTCCAGAATATAATTAAAAGCATAGGCCGCTGACAAAAAGCCTACAGACCAATAAACTGCTACGATTGTTATTTTAGTGATATTTCGCCGAAAACTTACATTCTCGTCGCTAACGGTAAAAATTTTGGATAAAATGGAAAATTTATTTTTCCATGATAATGAACAATATTACATTTGGAAACCAACCTGTTATTTTCATCATGATGCAATATCATGATTATTTTAACAAATGAAAATACAATACGCCATAAAAATATTATTCATATATTTTCAATAGTTTTTAAATTGCTAGTTTTACTCAATCCCGCTCATTTTCTCATTCAATTGAAAATCTCCCTCCCATCCTTACCCATCAAGGTTTATTGCATTATCATTTATTTTTGACATACGAATATAATTTAAACTTTTTACACTTCAATTTTCATCTTACAAAACAAACAGATAAAATCACCAAACTATATCAATCTTGATTACCGTATAACAATCCGTTGCAAAATGACAAAAGGGTCGTCTGAAAATACGTTTTTCAGACGACCCTTTTGGGTACCACTCAAATCCATTGGCTGCAAAACCGTATCAAAATTGCACCCGTTGCGCATTGGAAAATTTCGTTCATTCTCAATACTGAAATTTGCCGCCCTACTCTGCCCGAGTTTCTGCCGGTCATGCTTTGCGAAGCACGCCTCAGCGTAGCGTTATAGGTGCGGACAGCCTGAATATAGTTGTTCCTTGCTTGATTAATCCGGTTTTCCGCCTCTTCAAGACGCGTAGTCAGACGCTGATAATCCAAGCTTTCCGCCAAAAGCGGATAATGGTCTGAAATCAGCGTCATTTGCGTCAAAATTCCGCTCAATTCTCCCTGAACCTCCTGAAAAACCTTCAATTTCGCGGATTAGCGGCCTCTTCAAATTCAGATTCATACGGACCGCCGACTTTGAACGTCAGACAACGAACAAATATCCTCTTCAGGGGCCGGCATACGTCTTAACGACCGTTGATAAATCGGACACAATGCCGAACAGCCGACCGTATTCTTCGTCACTTCCACCCAAGCATGTTTGATGATCCTGTGCTTGAGCATGCATCACATAATAGCTGCGTCGACAATACCTAGTACCAATACTGCCAATACTATCGGCGCCATTTTCCCATCAACCACATACTCCGTGGATGCACGCAACATTCCGCATACCGTATTCATTTTTCGAGACGACCCCAATCTGTATAAGAGGTCGTCTGAAAACCCTCGAACGTATATCTCTAAAGCTTTTCCTATCCGGATAAAAATCAAACAAACAAAATTATTTTCAGATAATCGGTATCGCTGCGAAGTTTGCACTATAATATATCAGGCATTGGCGAGACTCCCTACCGCATCGGATTTTTATAGTGGATTAACTTTAAAACCAGTACGGCGTTGCCTCGCCTTAGCTCAAGAGAACGATTCTCTAGGTGCTGAAGCACCAGGTGAATCGATTCCGTATATCTGTACTGTCTGCGGCTTCGTCGCTTGCGTCCTGATTTAAGTTAATCCACTATATTATTCCTCTTACCGAAAAATCAGCATGATTTCAGGTTTAAATCGCTTTCCATCTCTTTCGGAAAGCAGGCGGGGTCGTCTGAAAATAGAAAATGGAAGCATCTTCTGCCTTCATTTCTACGCAGGGGATGATGCAGTTGAGATGTCCCAGCATGAATTTGCAAAAGGGTTAGTTTCACAAAATGGTCTTATTGGCGGGTCAAACATCTGCCCAACCGTCTTCCAATCTGTTTTTGTCTTGAATGTGCCTGTTTTCAGCGTTCCCCGAATAATGAATTCGGACGCTTGCCCCAAATCGTTCAATTGCCGTCCTTTTAATCGCGGCAATACTCTAAAACTTTTCAAACGAGGAGAAAGCCATATGCGAACCCTGTGCACCGGTTCAAAGGACAATTGGCGCGTTGCTTTCGCGACCGCCTGCCTGAGTGAGGAATTGATTGCCACCGATTCGACATCCTTGGATATTACAGATACCGAAGCCGTTCGCAATATGGTTCAAAACTTCCAACCCGACGCCATGAGTCAATGCAGCGGCCTTTACCGCAGTCGATAAAGCAGAGGGCCCATGTCGGCACCGCATTTTGCCGTCAATGCCACCGCCGATCCACAACCTCGCCTCTGCCGCCCGCGCCTGCCAAGCCCGCTTTATCCATATCTCTACGGACTATGTGTTCGACGGCACAAACAAGACCCCCATACAAAAGACGCAAGACTATACCAACCCGCAAAGCGTCTATGGCCGCACCAAAAGTAGCTGGTGGTGCTCGCCTTCGGCAGCCAATCCGGACAGCGTCATCATCCGTACCTCATGGTTATTCGGCGAATACGGCAACGACTTTGTCAAAACCATGATCAGACTAGCAGGAGAACAGGACAACCTCTCCATCGTTCGCTGACCAAACAGGCAGCCCTACTTATGCCGGCGACCTTGCCCAAGCCATCGTTGCATTGCTGCAGCAACCCGTTGCCCACGGGGGTATTTATCACTACGGCGGCAACAAATCGGTAACTATGGTATGAATTTGCACAAGCCATTTTCAAGCGGCGCAACAGCAAGACCCTGATTTTAAAATTCCACAACTGAACGCCATCACGACCGACCAATACCCCCTACCCGCTCCGCGTCCTGCTCACAACGTATGGACTGCCAAAAATGAAAACGAATGCGGCATCAAAGGCATCCGATTGGCAAAAGCGTTAAATAGAAATCATCAGCAAGCTGGATAACTGATCAGCACCCTCTGCCGTATAAAAACAAAAAGACCGCAACAAACGAAGCGGTCTTTTGTTTCCTGAGACATATCACTGGCAGCAAAACGGAAATAGCGTATCACCATTATCAACTCTTTCTTGTAAGGTCGTCTGAAAATTCAGACGACCTATAGTAGAGTAAATTTAAATCAGGACAAGGCGACGAAGCCACGCAGGCGAGTACGAATAGTACGGAACCGATTCGCTTGGTGCTAGCACCTTGAAAGAATCGTTCTCTTTGAACTAAGAGCGGGCAACGCCGTGCTGGTTTAAAGTTAATCACTATATTTAGTCGATAACGCCCAATTCCTGTAATCCCCCCAACACCCCATCCTCGTCCACGCTCGGACATACAAATTTTGCCACAGCCTTTGCCTCAGCCTCGCCATTCCCCATTACTCCAAATCCGACGGTGAGACAACATTTCCAAGTCGTTGAAGCTGTCACCAAATGCCATAACATCCTTCATTTTCAATCCCCAGCTTGCCTACGGCATGAGCAATTCCTTGCCTTAGAACCTTCAGACGAAGCATATCCATGGCACATTCATGCCACCAGACGAATTTAAATCCGTTTTGTTGAATTTCATCTTCAATGGCGCGTTCTTGATTTGAGGTCTGCACAAAGATCAGCATTTGATACACTTTTGCCCGATGAGAAATATTCTTTATCCACCAAAAATTGGGAAAAATATGCGCCAATACATCTTTAACAAGCGATGAAGGGCTGGAAACCGCAATTTCATTGTGTTATTCACAAAGGCGTAATCAATATTTTGTTGTCCAACGACGCATATTTCCATCATATTCGCAGAATCCATCGGATATTCCTGCAATACTTCCCCGTGAAACGACGTATATTGCCCGTAATGGTCACCAGCATCTCCAGTTCGCTTTCACGGATCAGCTCCTGCACTTTTTCGGAATAGCCGCAGGAGGACGACCCGTTGCAATCGCGGTCAATATCCTTTCTCTTTCAACGCCGCCATTGCTTTATAAACGGAAGGCCTCAGGGTATCGGTATATTTCAGGTGAGAGTGTCATCAATATCAAAGAAGATAATTTTTCGGATTTTTCATAAGCAGGCAAACAAAAGTTTCATCATTTCAAAGTTCGGCTATTGTACCGTCAACCTAATCAAAGAATATCTGCCTGATATATAGTGGATTAACTTTAAACGGTACAGTGTTGCCTCGCCTTAGCTCAAAGAGAACGATTCTCTAAGGTGCTGAAGCACCAAGTGAATCAGTTCCGTACTATCTATGTACTGTCTGCGGCTTCGTCGCCTTGTCCTGATTTAAATTTAATCCACTATGTTAAACATTCATGACCACAAACAACCAGAGTTTTATCTTTTCGGAGATATAAAAAGACAAACCCCTGAAAAATCAGGGGCTTGTCAATATCTAGCACGCCCACGGGAATCAGACGGTTACCGCCGTGAAAGGGCGATGTCTAACTCGCTAGACGATGGGCGCGGAAATTTTCTGTGGCGCACCGGAGCGATTCGAACGCCCGACCCTCTGGTTCGTAGCCAGATACTCTATCCAACTGAGCTACGGGTGCGACTGAAAGAAAGATTGGGATTATATTTTCCCATATGACATCACAAGGGTTTTCTTGGATAAACGATGTAGCAAAAGTGTAGAATACTGCCCTGTTGTGTGAATTTTCGGGAATTTAGGATGTTTTCATCTTTCTCGCTGGTTGAGATTATCGGAAGCTTTTGCGAGTTGACCCGCCCTGTTGTGGTCGTTGATTTAGAATCTACCGGCGGCAATCTGTATCAAGACAGGGTGACGGAAATTGCTTTTTCTGCGCTTTGAAAACGGCCGGGTAGAACGATTACGAACAATTGATCAACCCAGGAAAGCCGATTCCTGAATTTGTCGTCCAACTGAGCCGGCATTACCAATGAAATGGTGGCGCAGGCTCCCGCTTTCGACCAAATTGCTCCCGACATACTGCCTTTACTGCGCGGCTCTTTGATTGTGGCGCACAACAGCCGTTTCGATTACACCTTCCCTGCGTCGTGAATTTTTGTCGTGCAGGCATCGATTTTTGCCGCTCCGGCATTGTGCACCGTCAACTGTCCCGCCGTCTGTACCCTCAATTTTATAAACACAATCTTGACGGTATTATCAGCGGGATGGGAGTCCAAACGGACGATCGTCACCGTGCATTGGCGGATGTTTTGGCGCTTGCCGATTATTTGGAACACAGCCTGAAAGAGAAAACCTCCGATGAATGGGACAATCATTGCCGTTCGTTGATGAATCCGAAAAATGCTGCCGACTCAGCTATCCGATTCTTTGACGGCAAAACTCTATTCATTACCCGATACGGTAGGCGTACTTGTCTGGTTTTGACCATTCAGGAAAGTGCTGTCCGTCGATGCGTATGAAAAACGTATAGCGAAATCGCCGCCCTACTCCACAGCAAAAGAAGGCTTTGCAATATATTCAAAATGCCGCAGATGTGAAATTCATCCCCATGTGGGTAGCCTGCATGCCTTGTGGTTGAAAGCTCAGGCTATGCAGGAATATCAGAGGGAGTTATCTGCACCTTTTCCCTCAAAGCAATTGAATCCCAAAACATTTATGACTGTTAAGTTCATACCCGACGAACATGGCATACTGAAAGCACGAATTGTGCCGCTAGACAACGGCAGCAACACCACCCGCCCTTACGGCTTGTTTATCCACAAAAGCGGCAAAACGCGCATTGAACATCTGGGACGCAAGAACACAATTTTCTGTCTCGATGCCTTAAACATTTTGCGGTCAGTCACGCGAAGGGCGTTATGCCCCGTGCAGGCTGTCGGCAAGTGCAATGGGACATGCTATAAAGGTGACGGAATCGAAGAACAAAAATACCCGAATTCATGCCATGGCATCCAAGCTGCCTGTTGCCGACTGGGGGAAAGTGCATGAAGTGGAAATCACGGAAACAGACGAATTATCAGGCCGCAGCGTCATCATGCGCTGCGCCGGAGGCGCTTTGGAGCTGCCGAACGGACACTGGTATTTCGACAACCTGCTGCCCTCTATACTGAAGATCAAAATTCAAACAAGACAGACAAAATATCCGCGTTATCGCTTGGGTAATTGACGTAAGTGGACAAACAAAGAGGTCGTCTGAAAACCAAGTTAGCGTTTTCAGACGACCTTTTTCAATACTGAGAATTATTCAAGTCTACGGTTTTATCACAGCTTTTGCAAATATAGTGGATTAAAATTTAAATCAGGACAGGGCGACGACGCCGCAGACAGTACAGATAGTACGGCAAGGCGAGGCAACGCCGTACTGGTTTAAATTTAATCCACTATCTAAACTCTCAATCCGTCATAAGATTTATTGAGTTATCCTTTTTAGATACCCGAGAAGGAACGAGGCTTTCTCCCGGTTTTCTTTATTTGGGAGAGGTATTTTTATAAAATATTTTCGCATTCCGTTTATCTTTTTGAATCCCAATACGCATCTGCAATATTTAAGTATGCAACAGTTCTATCTGGGGATGTCTTAATAATCTTATATAAGAGATATATTGCAGACTGATGATACTCCTGATTATTAAGATAAAATGCAATATTATTATATGTTGCAATATTTTTCTGATTAATCGGGTACCTGCCAAAGATACCAATCCATTCTACTTTTATCTATATCAAAACCCGAGTAGTCTTTGACATATTCTTCTAAATCGTCCAATGTATTTTTCAAAGTGCATAAAAAGTTCTACATTTCTCACCAGGCATCTTTAAAACAGTCTGCCTATCATAATCTTTTATGGGTTTATGGATATTTTTCTGCACTCTAAAGATTTAACGTCAAAATCTTCCTTATACAGACTAATCGTTTTCAATTTATCTAAAATCAATAACTTCCCATTCCTTTTTATGTAATATTCTTCATAAAATCTCCCACCAAAATCATCAACCCTAACGACAATAAAATCGCCCTCCTCATAAGACGTAATATTTTTCCTTCTTTACGTCACTAAAAAAATTATTTATTTCAATCGATTGCCTTTTTATCTCCAATTTGTTCGTAATTATTGGCGCTTACTGACACAGGAAACAACAATATGAATAAATACAAACCGATTTTTCATTTTCTTTTTACTCTTTTTAAATCTAAAAATACAGCCATAAAGACAAACAAAGGAAGATTGATGATTTTTACTGCAACTGAACAGCCCCGAACCTCAAAAAAGGCGGAACAGACAAATCAAATTGCTTCAACAAACCGACGGTTTCGTAAACGGGCAGCCCCATCACACCGGTAAAGCTGCCTTGCAAATGCTCGACAAACACGCCGCCCAAGACCTTGGATTCCGTATGCACCGGCTTTATCCATCAGTTCGCCGCTTTGAATGTAGGCAAAGATTTCGTCAGGGGATAAGGTTTTTGAAACGCACATCGCTGGTTTGCAAGACGCTGCGCGTTTCGCCTTGCCAATAAACGCATACGGCAGTCAACACTTGATGGGTTTGTCCCGACAGCTGCCCAAGCATTGTAGCGGCATGCTCTTGGGTTTCAGGTTTGCCGAGGATATGGTTTTGATAGGCAACGGTGGTATCGGCGGTCAGAATGGGAAATTCGGGCGGCGTATCATGTTGTGCAAACCATTGGGTGACGGCGGCAGCGTTCTTTTCGTTCGCCATACGCTGAACATAATCGGCAGCATTTTCGTCAGGAAATGGCGTTTCATCGATATCGGCGGGAATACGCTGAATTTGGTAGCCTAAGTTTTTCAAAGGATTTCGCGGCGGCGCGGGCTGCGGAGGCAAGATAAAGTGTCTGCATAATAGGGATGGGTTTCAATGGGATTTTGAGGTCTTAACCGATAAGGCAGATAAACATGACGGAAAGGTCGTCTGAAAAGTTTCAGACGACCTTTCCAATCGTTAATCGTGTTGATCCAATTGATAAATTTGGGCAACGGCATCGACCAGATTGCTGTTTTCCGAGCCTGCCTTATTGAGGGTTTGAGTGGGAGAGTGGAGGTTTGTTGGTCAATTGGATGGAGGCCGCTCAATACCTCTTCCGCCGATGCGCCTTTGGCAAGCTGTTTCATCGCATTTTCCAAAAACCTGCCTGCGGGCGCGTTCACCTTCGTCACGCAGGGCGCGGATAAGGGGACGCTTTGGCGGCTTTGTTGTTGGCGGACAAACTCACCGACCTTTTTCTCCACCATAGCTTCGGCTTCGGCAGCCGCTTTTTGGCGGGCCTCCTTGCCGTTTTGAACGATGCCCATCATGTCGTCAACAGTGTAGAGATAAGCGTCGCCCTAGCTCCCCTACTTCGGCTTCGATATCGCGCGGAACGGCAAGGTCGAGCAGGAACATGGGCATATTGAGACGCAGGCGCAATGCGCGTTCCACCATGCCTTTGCCGACCAACGGGAGCTGGCTGGCGGTAGAGAAACGACGACATCGTATTCGTGCAGGGATATCGGGCAACTCCGTCAGCAGGCAGGCTCGGCATTCAGTCCGAGTTTGTCGCACAACTCTTGGGCGCGCGGCAGGGGTACGGTTAGCAACGGTAATGAGTTTGGGACTTTTGGCGGCGAAATAGGTGGCGACCAATTCAATCATTTCGCCCGCGCCGATAAATAGAACGTTCAGGTCGCTGATATCAGGAAAAATCTGTTCGGCAAGCTTGACGGATGCGGAAGCCATCGAAAGCGGAATTCTCGCCGACGGCAGTGTCGGTACGCACTTCTTTAGCAACAGCAAACGTTTTTGAAACAATGCGTTGAGGTTGGTATTGATGCTTTCTTGTTCTTGAGCGACACGCACGGCATCTTTAATCTGTCCCAAAATCTGCGGCTCACCCAATACCATAGAATCAATCCGCAGGCGACGCGGAAAGCGTGGCGGATGGTTTCGTTGTTGTCAAGGTATAAAGATAGGGGCGGATTTCTTCGGCGGGCAGGTTGTGGTATTGCGCCAGCCATTCGATGATTTGCTCGGTTTCGCCGACGCAGTAAAGCTCGGTGCGGTTGCAGGTCGATAGAATTACTGCCTCCTTCGCTGCTTTGCTTCGAGCAAGGTTGCGGACGGCTTCGGGCAGGCTTGCTGCGGTGAATGCCAGCTTCTCGCGTATACTCAAAGGCGCAGTTTGGTGGTTGAGTCCGACGGCGGTAAGTTGCATGGGATAAGGTGGGAGAGATGGTATGTGTCGGCGGGTATTATAGCTTAACTTGACTTTGAAATGAATGTGTTGGCTTCCAAACAAACAGTGCGATTGGCAAAATTTAGATTACCCGGGGTCGTCTGAAAACATCAGATTCATATAACGAAATCATCTTTTAAATCGAGACAAACCATTCTTTCCCCATTTTCAGACGACCTGATTAAAGTAGCTCCAAACTGAGAATAAGGAGCACCCTATGACGACCACCGCCGACCCGCGCGCCAAACTGCCCGACACCCCGCTTTCCGGCAACGAAGCCCTGAAAGACCGCAGCGACTATCTGCACGGTACCATCAAACAAGACCTGACCGATGACTTTACCGGCGGCTTTACCGCCGACAATTTCCAACTCATCCGTTTCCACGGCATGTACGAGCAGGACAACCGCGACATCCGCGCCGAGCGTACCGATCAAAAACTCGAACCCTTAAAAAACATGATGTTGCGCTGCCGTTTGCCCGGCGGCATCATCACGCCGGCGCAGTGGCTGGGCATAGACGAATTTGCCGGCGACCACACTATTTACGGCTCCATCCGCCTGACCAACCGCCAAACCTTCCAATACCACGGCATTTTAAAAACCGATTTGAAACTGGCGCACCAGTCCCTGCACAAACTCGGCCTCGATTCCATCGCCACCGCCAGCGACGTCAACCGCAACGTACTTTGCACCAGCAACCCCGTTCAAAGCCCGCTGCGCAAAGAAGCCTACGAATGGGCGAAACGCATCAGCATACACCTTCTGCCGCGAACCGCGGCTTACGCCGATGTCTGGCTGGACGGCGAAAAAAGTGTTCACCACCGAGACCAACCGAACCGCGCAACAAAGAAATCGCCGACGATGTTGAGCCGATTTTTGGGCAAAACCTATCTGCCGCGCAAATTCAAAACCGCCGTCGTCATCCCGCCCGACAACGATGTGGACATCCACTCCAACGACTTAGGTTTCGTCGCTATCGAAGAAAACGGCAAACTTGTCGGCTTCAACGTCGCTTGTCGGCGGCGGGCTGTCCAGCGAACACGGCAACACCAAAACCTACCCCAACACCTCCTACGAATTCGGTTTCGTCCCCTCGAATACACCCTCAACGCCGCCGAAGCCGTCGTCAGCACCCAGCGCGACTGGGGCAACCGCAGCGACCGCAAAAGCCGCCCGCACCCGCTATACCCTCCAGCGCGTCGGCGTCGAAGTGTTCAAAGAAGAAGTCAGAACGGCGCATGGGCATCAAGTTCGAACCCATCCGCCCCTACGCCTTCACCCATCGCGGCGACCACATCGGCTGGGTTAAAGGCCTCGAAGGCAACTGGCACCTGACCCTATTCATCGAAAACGGTCGCCTGCTTGACTACCCGGCAGACCGTTGAAAAACCCGGCGTGCGCGAAATCGCCAAAAATCCACCCGGCGACTTCCGTCTGACCGCCAACCAAAAACCTTGTCGTTGCCAACGTTCCGCCCGAGCTGAAAGACACCATAGACAAAATCGCCAAAGAACACGGCCTAATCAGCAAATCCATCACCATCCAGCGCGAAAACTCCATGGCGTGCGTCGCCCTGCCGACCTGTCCGCTGGCGATGGCGGAGGCCGAACGCTTCCTGCCGTCGTTCTCCGACAAAATCGACGAAATAGTTCGCCAAATACGGCTTGGAAGACGAATACATCGTCCTGCGCGTAACCGGCTGCCCCAACGGCTGCAGCCGCGCCATGCTCGCCGAAATCGGCTTAGTCGGTAAAAGCCGTCGGCCGCTACAACCTCTACGCCGGCGGCAACCGCGAAAGACACCCGCATCCCGCGCCTGTTCAAAGAAAACATTACCGAACCCGAAATCCTCGAAATCGTGGACGGCTGGGTCGGCAACTGGGCCGCAAAACCGTCTCGACGACGAAGGTTTCGGCGATTTTGCCGTCCGTACCGGCATCGTCAAACCCGTCCTCGACCCGCCGCGCGATTTTTTTGGGCTTGAAAACCTGTTGGCAGATTATAGTGGATTAACTTTAAACCAGTACGGCGTTGCCTCGCCTTAGCTCAAAGAGAACGATTCTCTAAGGTGCTAAAAGCACCAAGTGAATCAGTTCCGTACTATCTGTACTGTCTGCGGCTTCGTCGCCTTGTCCTGATTTAGTTAATCCACTATAAGAAACAAAGTTGGAAATCAAAGGTCGTCTGAAAACCCGCAATGCTTGTTTTCAGACGACCTTTGATGTTTAAACTCGACTTGTTAACTTATTTCGCCGCTTTAAACGCGTCGGTAACCTGTTTGGACGCGTTCAGCAATTCTTGCGCGCCGCCCGCCGCCAAATAGGTTTCAGGGAACGAGGTAAAACCACCTGTCCTTTTTCCATGCAGTCGTTTCGGCAACCAGCGGATTGTTCAACACGTCTTTCGCTGCCTGTCCTTCTTCGCCGATAGCCGCGCCCTGTCAAGGACAAACAGCCAGTCAGGATTTTTCTCTTTCAAGTATTCGAAGCTGACAGGCTGACCGTGGCTGCCTTCTTTGATGGCTTCGTCAACGGCGGAACGCCGATGTCTTTGTGCAGCCAGCCGCCCAGTCGTGAAGACGGGCCGAAGGCGGACAGATTTTCCGCCGTTGACCAAAATCACCAAACCTTTGCCTTTACCTTGCGCGGCAGCTTTTGCGGCTTCAAAAGATGCGTCGATTTCCGCCTTCAGCTTGTCGGCTTCCGCCTGTTTGCCGAAGATTTTCGCCAGCGCGTCGATGCGCTCTTTTGCACTGTCTTTGAGGTTGGCGGTATCGGCGGTCATTTTCGATGGTCGGCGCAATGGCGTTCAACTTGTCAAACGCTTTGGCTGCGCGGCTGCCGATAATGATGAGCTGCGGCTTGCAGGCATTGAGCGCCTCGTAATCCGGCTCGAACAGCGTACGGCAGGTTTTGTCGCTGAAATATTCGTCCAAATAAGGCTAGCAGGTTTTTGTCGATGAGACAGACGGTTTTCACGCCCAATTTGTTTTAAAAGTGTCGAGCATACCCTAAATCGTAAACGGCGATACGTTCGGGATTTTGCGGCACTTTCGCGTCGCCGCGCGTCGTTTTGACGGTCAAACCCGCGCCTTCGGTTTGGGCTGCGGAAGCGGTTTGGGCGTTTTGATTTGAAGCGGAATCTTTCGGCGAACACGCACCCAAAGCAAGGGCGCAGCATACGGCTAAAAGCAGTCAGACGTAACATGGATTCTCCAAGCAGATATAAAACGAAAATATGGAAAAAGGCCGTTTGAACAAGAAAAGATTTAAAGGCTTCCAATCAAGCCGAACGTTCAGACGACCTTTACGGTTTGATGTTACCAAATTAACCAATAACAATTATCGTTTATTTTATTAGATATAAAAGAGGCTGTCCATCGGTCTTTAAATGCGGTTTGTCGGTCATCTCTCCGCCATCATTCATCAAACCACCAATCCCAACCTTTTCCCCAATGCCAAAATCGCCCTTTTGTTTTGACGGAAAAACACTTTTTTCCGCCGCTTCTTCAATGCCGAACCATCCGTAAGCGACGTGTTCGTCAGGCTGCAAAACAATCACCGCATCGCGCGGAATTTCGGCGGAAAAGATGTGTTCGCGGTTTTCGAACACGCCTTTGGGATAGCGGTGCCGCCGGTGGTGGTAGATTTCGTAAACCGTGCTGTCGTGCCAGTTGCGAGCTGCCCGTCCGCAAGGCGGATGCGGTTTTCCTCCCAAACTTCGCGTTTGGCGGTTTCCTCTATGGTTTCGTCCGGTTCGATGCTGCGGTTACCGACTGCCAAAAAAACCTGGCGGCGAAGTGCGTTCGATTAAAAGGATATTGCCGTCGGCATCATGCGAGGACAACCAGCGCGGACACGGGATACTTCAAAGGGCTTTGCCATCAATCGTCTCCGCCGGAATCCATCGCGGGATCGGATTTGGTATCGCTGCGAGCCTGCATTCCCGCCTTAATCATGGCGATGCTGCTCGGTGCCTGACTTTCGTTCAAGATGCGGACTTCGCGCTGCGGATAAGAGAACTCGATGCCGTGTTCGTTAAACTGCCGCCAAATATCCAGAAAAATTGCCGATTGCAGCGCGGCAAAAACCGTTTTTCCGGGTCTTTCACCCAATAAGTCGCGCGCAAATCGATACCGTTGTCGCCGAGATTGGTGACTACCGCCAAAGGCGCGGGATTATTGGAAACACGCGGCTGCGCGGCGGCTGCGCTTTGATGATGTCCAGCGCCTTAATCAAATCGGAATGATAGGCAACCTGTATATTGAATGCCTGCTGCAATTCGCGGCTGGTATAAGATTCGTTGACCACCATCGAGGTAACGAACGTCTCGTTCCGGAATCAGCGCCTCCGATACCGTTGGCATTGCGCAGCACTACAAAAGCGAGGTAATTTTGGTTACATAGCGGTAAAGTTGTTGACCGTCAGGCGGTCATTCATGCGGATGGAGCGGTCGCCTAAAAATGATAAAACCCGGAAATATAGTTTGCTCGCCACTTTTTGCAGACCGAAACCGATACCGACACCCAACGCACCGCCGAACACCGATAATACCGTCAAATCAATCCCCTACCAGCGGCAGCGCAATCAAGACCGCCAACACCATCATCACCGTTTTGACGACTTTGGACAAAAATCATGCTCAGATTGGTATCAAGCTACTCTTCTCCAAATGTCCGCCGATAACTCGAGGCCAGCCATGACGCGCCTATCATCAGGAGGCCGACCCACAAAATCCCGTTCAGAATCGTCAGCAGGCTGAGCCTGCCCGAACCAACTCGAGAAACTAATGCCGTCCAGTACCTCCAAAAATCTTATCGTCCAAACCCGACAGCCAAAGCACGAACCCTATCCACAAAACCACAGACACCGCCCGCTCCAGCCAGTCGGTCAGTTTGTTTTGCGGCAAAGCGGCATGAACCACCGCCACGCTGACGAATCAGAATCATCCAGCGCGCCGCCAAAATCAGCAGATGCAGCCATACCGCGCGAAATTCCGTCAGATTGCAGACAAACAAAAGCCGCCGCGCCGAAAATCATCATCAGCACCGCCACAAAATCCTTCTGCCGATATGCCGCAAAAGCGCGAAGCTGCCGTGTTCTGAGAAGAAATAACGGTCGTTGAGGGCGGTTTGACAGCCAAAACGCCGCCACCATCAGCATCAAGACACCGACCAGCTCTATCCAGCCCGAAACCTGTCCGAAATTGCGCTCCACCAAGCTCGATGTAAACGCCTGACGCGCAAACAAATCATGCAAAATACTGTCCATCCGCCCTGTTTTTATTAAAAATCAAAGCTGAGATTATATAGCAGCCATTAAATTCCGCCACATCCGTTTACCCCGAGGTCGTCTGAAAAACATCGCGGCTTCCAATCAAGTATGCACCATTCCGCAGCCCTACCCTCCTGACGCCAAACAAATTCAAAAGCCGCTTCAAGCAGATAGCCGAAACCATCCGGCTTTACCCTTGCCAAAGCGGACAAAGAAAAACTATAATCCCAAACTTCTCGAGTCGGAGTGTGGCGCAGTCTGGTAGCGCACTTGCATGGGGTGCAAGGGGTCGAAGGTTCGAATCCTTTCACTCCGACCAAAAATTCAACAGCCCGGTCATTTTTGACGGGCTGTTTTCATGACTGTCTCAAATCTTATATCTCAAGCGTTTTCAATCAAAAGGTCGTCTGAAAACCCCGAATCCGAGTTTTCAGACGACCTTTTAATATCCGCAAAAGCTTACAGATAGAATTTTTCAACCACTTTCAAATTGTCGTCCAATTTGTACACCAGCAGACTGACCGGTCAGGGATTTCCAAGCCCATGATGTCTTCGTCGGAAATGCCTTCGATGTGTTTTGGCCAATGCGCGCAGGGAGTTGCCGTGGGCGGCGACCAAGACGCGTTGCCGGCTCAGAAGCGCAGGGGCGATTTGGTCTTCCAGAACGGCAATACGCGCTCCAAAGTAACTTTCAGGTTTTTCGCCGTCGGGGATAACATCGGCGGGCAGGGTTGGCATAGCGGCGGTCGTTGTGCGCGGAGAACGGGTCTTTCGGATCGAGCAGCGGCGGCAGGGTGTCGTAGCTGCGGCGCCAGATGTGGACTTGCTCGTCGCCGTATTTTTCGGCGGTTTGTTTTTTATCCAAACCTTGCAGTTGGCCGTAGTGGCGTTCGTTCAGCCTCCAGCTTTTTGATTTGCGGCACGAACAGTTGGTCGGATTCTTCCAAAAACGATGTTGCAGGTTTTTAATCGCGCGGGTCAGGACGGAAGTGAAGGCGATGTCAAACTCGTAGCCTTTTTCCTTCAGTTTTTTACCGGCGGCGGCGGCTGGCAAGCCCTGCTCGCTCAGTTTCACATCGCGCCAGCCTGTAAACAGGTTTTTCGCGTTCCATTCGCTTTGTCCGTGACGGATAAATACCAATTCCATGTCGTATGCTCCAATTTGAGGTCGGTAGAAGGGGCTATTTATAACATATTTCGGCTGCTTCTGCAGTCAGGGGCGAGACGATGCTTGTTCTTTATCAAGACTTGCGGCGTATTGTTTTGCCACCCATTCCCCTACCCTTGCAGTCGTAATGTTTCCAAACAAATTAAAGGTCGTCTGAAAACCCTGTTTCAAGTTTTTCAGACGACCTTTTTCAACCTAGCATCAAGGCATTAGGACTCGACGGGGATGATGCCGATTTTTGCCTGCCATTTGCGCGGAGCAGTGGCATGGATGGATTCGCCTTTTGCTGTCCACAGCGACGGTTACAGGCATGTCTTTGACTTCAAACTCGTAAACCGCTTCCATGCCCCAATTCGGGGAACGACAAGACTTTGGAGGATTTGATGGCTTTTGCCACAAAGGTATGCCGCGCCGCCGACTGCCATAGAGGTACACGGCTTTGTTGTCGGCGATGGCTTCGCAGGTGGCTGCGCCGCGCTCGGATTTACCGATCATGCCCAGAGGCGGTTTGTTCGAGCATTTGGCGGGTGAGTTTGTCCATGCGGGTGGCGGTGGTCGGGCCTGCGGACCGACTACTTCGTCGCCGACGGATCGACAGGGCCGACGTAGTAAAATCAGGCGGTTGGTGAAATCGACGGGCAACTCTTCGCCTTTGTCGAGCATATCGACGAGGCGTTTGTGCACGGCATCGCGGCGGTGAGGATTTTTACCGTTCAGCAGCAATACGTCGCGGTTTTTCCAGCCTGGCAACTTCTTCTTTGGTCAGTTTGTCGACATCAATGCGTTTGCCGTTGTCGGGGCTGTAAGTCAAATCAGGCCCAGTCTTCAACGCGCGGCGGGGTCAGTTCGACCCGGACGGAGCCGTCAATTCGAATTCGACGTGGCGGGTGGCGGCGCAGTTCGGAATCATGGCAATCGGTTTGGAAGCGGCATGGGTCGGGTAATCGAGGATTTTTGACGTCCAACACGGTGGTCAGTCCGCCTAAACCTTGTGCGCCGATGCCCAGCGCGTTGACTTTTCAAAGAGTTCGAGGCGCAGGGCTTCTGTGGTGGACAATTCTGCACGGACGCGGCTTTTTCCTGCAACTCTTGAATGTCGATGTGGCTCATCAGGGATTCTTTTTGCCATCAGCACGGCTTTTTCGGGCGTGCCCGCCGATACTCGATGCCCAAGATGCGGGGAGGACACCAGCCCCGCGCCCATGGTCAGGGATGGTTTTCAATACCAATCGACAATATTGTCGGAAGGATTGAGCATGGCGAGTTTGGTTGTTTTTCAGAGCCGCCGCCTTTTTGCCGCGCAGGTTGCTTCGACTTTGTCGCCGGTACGATGCTCATGTGGATGACTGCGGGGTGTTGTCTTTGGTGTTTTGGCGTTTGCGGCCGGGTCGGCGAGGACGGACGCGCGCGAGGGTGTTGCCTTCCCAAGTGTAGGCGCGGCGTACGCCTTCGTTAACCATTTTCTTCCACGCTCATGTCTGCATCCCATTGGACGTTCATGCCGACTTTGAGAAAGACGGTTGCGATACGGTATCTTGGCAGATGGGTCGGTTGTTTTTCCACGCACATACGGCTGTTGACCAAAATCTGCGTCATCGCGTCTTTGGCGGCGGGATTTTTCTTCCTTCTGCCACGCCTTATGAGCGCGTCGATGTAGTCTTTCGGATGGTAATAGCTGATGAATTGGAGGCATCGCAGATACTCGGATAAAGTCTTCTTGCTTGATGACGGTCATGATTGTGTTCACTTTTTCTCATGGTAGGGAGGGTTTGTTCACTTTTTATAGATGTCGTTTTCAGACGACCTTAATCAGTGTAATAGTGCTGTCAATCGCTATGGGCGACAATATAATTTTTATAATTAATTGATTCTTATAAAACTTAATAACCCATCATTCTACTCGGATGATGATAACGGATATTGTCGGCAATTTTCACTAATAGAAATAAAACTACAAGCAAAATGATAGTTCAAAGCGTAAAGGGGTCGTCTGAAAACTTCGGTTTCACCGCCGCAATGAACCTTACTAATAACATGAATTTAAAAAGAAACAATTACTTTTCAGACGACCTATCCTTCTTTTTCCACCATACACAAATGTAAAAAGCCGTGTCATTCTACCCATGATGATTTTTGATAGAAAGTCAAACTTAGTTATTTTTCTGAAAATTTTTATAACATCATTTTTCATTTTGCTTACACTTTGCAAGTTTATCTAATAAATACATAGATATATACTTTCATATTAATTGCTTAATAATGATATTTACTCGTATCTCAAAACGGTCTTTAACTCTTATTCTTTTTATCGTACGTCTATTTTATCTTACAAAATAACAAGATGGCGTAAGGTCGTCTGAAAACTGCTGTTTTGTGTTCATAAACTGCCCTATCCTACCTTCACAGCTCCGCCATCATCAGAAATCCAAATTCTGATACACTGATAAAAAGACATTCAGACATTGATTTTATAAGATATTTCCCAAAAATATCCGCACTTCTAAAAATTTGTAATAAAAATACACATCCAATTTCCCTATCTCATTCCACAGGACACTACCATGAGTGAAAACG
>BNJS01000844.1_pt1 | contig 70327 bp, 78 predicted proteins | sample 8540461 | NCBI WGS metagenome assembly BNJS01 (sample SAMD00202454, study PRJDB9452) | human saliva metagenome | isolation source: human saliva | place: Japan
GATACGCCCTACCTGACTGGACGAAAAAGTGTCTTTTTGTCCGCTGTCTGTCGGGGAAGGGTGTGTCTTGGCGGGTGCGGTCTTCTTTTATCTATAGATAGTGTATGGAATGGCATACAGGGGGGCTTGGGAATGTGGGGCGTGATCGAAAATAAATCGAGGATGATGTTCGGTTTTTCGCGAATTGGGTACACTTTTGCGGCTCCCTTTGTATGGGGGATCATGGCGATCTCCCCTTTCTCCGATTCTCCCTTTCCTTCTCCTCCTGACTTACTGATTAACAGTCTCATGGACATTAAAGACATACAAAAATATTTACGCAGCGCACCCGCAAATGGTTGCCCTGACGTCGCTGATCGATCGAGGCGATGTGCGCAGCATGCATTGGGCAGGGTTGCAGGGGTCAAAGCGCTGCGGTGTGCTTAGCGGCACTCTTTCGCAAGCGTGGCGGGTGTCTGCTTTGCTGATGAACGACCTCGAGGAGGCCGGATATTTCTATAATGACTTAGTGCAACTGGTGGGCGAGGCCAGCGTCAGCTTTTTCCCTCCGCCTATCACCGACATATCAAATATGGCCACACGGACGCGGCCAATGAGGTGCTGCGAACGGAGACCTTGGCCACGCTGCAATCAGACAAGCCGGACGTGATCATCGTCTCCCTATCCGAGACGCTATCGCTGAGCGTGTGCTATCGAAAAAAATGTGCTCAAGGAGAACACGCTGGAGCTTCACGTAAGCGAAAAAGTGGGATCCCGATTTTTCGTTTCCGATGTGCTGATAATTACCACTTTGAGCAGACTGACTATGTCTATGAGCCGGGGCAGTACGCCGTCCGCGGGAGCATCTTAGACATCTTCTCTTTTTCCCACGAACGGCCCTATCGCGTGGACTTTTTGGCAACGAGATCGAGTCCATCCGCACGTTTGACGTAGAGACGCAGCTGTCGCAGGAAAAACTGGACGCGATCCGGATTGTCCCGGAGATCAGTCGCTATGACGATGCCGATAGTTCGCTGCTCGACCTGCTGCCGAAGGACGCCCTCGTCGTGACGCACGATGCGACGTGGTGCCGCGAGCGGATCGCCTCCCTCTGGGACGAGGCCGGTGAATAAGGACGACGAAGGTTTCGCGGATCAGGGAGGCCATGCGCCGTAAGCTGATCGGCGCGGAGGCTTTTCGGTAGCCGCAGCACTTTTATCTCGATTCACCTCATGGCGCGCGATGGCGACACGGCGGCCGTCTTCCGATTCGACTACGTCGCCGCAGCCACTCTTCCAAAAGAACTTTGACCTTGTCAGTCAAACCTTTCGCCAATATCTAACGGATGGCTATACCCTTTATTTATTGACTGACAGCGAGAAACAGGCAGCTCGTATTCGGGACATTTTTCAAAAGACCGGGGCGAGGCGATACCCTTTACGGCCGTCAGTCGGACTCTGCACGAGGGCTTTACAGATCATACGCTGCGCAGTTGTTTTTCACGGATCACCCAGCTATTCGGCCGCTTCCACAAATACAACCTCAAGAGCGACCGCACACGCAGCGGAAAGATGGCCCCTGACACTCAAGGAGCTAAAACCAGTTCACTCCCGGCGATTTTATCGTACACATCGACCACGGCGTGGGACAATTTGGCGGCTTGGTGCGTACCGAAGTGAACGGCAAGGTGCAAGAGGCCGTGAAACTGATTTATCGTAACAACGACATCCTCTTCGTCAGCATTCACGCGCTGCATAAACTCTCGAAGTACAAGGGCAAGGACGGCGGCGAGCCGCCCGCACTGAACAAGCTCGGCAGCGGCACCTGGGAACGGATGAAGGACCGCACGAAGAAGAAAGTCAAGGACATAGCGCGCGATCTGATCTCGCCTTTACGCCACCCGCCGCGGCGAGAAAGGCTATGCCTTCAGTCCGGATAGCTTCATGCAGGACGAGTTAGAGGCCAGCTTTATCTATGAGGATACCCCCGACCAAATGCGCGCCACTGCGGAAGTGAAGGCGGATATGGAACGTGAGCGGCCGATGGATCGCTTGGTCTGTGGCGATGTCGGATTTGGCAAGACGGAGGTGGCTATGCGGGCGGCTTTCAAGGCAGTGGCCGATAATAAGCAGGTCGCAGTGCTTGTGCCCACCACCGTGCCTCGCGTTTCAGCATTACCAGACGTTTCGGGAGCGTCTCAAGGACTTTCCTGCACCATCGATTACATCAGTCGCGCCCGATCGACCGCGGAAGTGAAAGACATCCTCAAACGCTTAGCCTCGGGCGAGCTGAACATCCTCATCGGGACGCATCGCATCGTCGGCCGCGACGTCAAATTCAATGACTTAGGCTTACGCTGATCATCGACGAGGAGCAGAAATTTGGTGTCTCGGTCAAAGAGAAGCTCCGCCAGCTCCGGACGAACGTAGACACGCTCACCCTGACCGCCACACCCATCCCACGCACGCTTCAGTTTTCACTCATGGGGAGCCCGCGACCTGAGCAACATCACTACGCCGCCGCCCAGCCGATACCCGGTGCAGACGGAATTGGGCGCTTCAACGCCGACATTATCCGCGAGGCCATCGAATTTGAGATGAGTCGCAACGGGCAAGTCTTTTCATCAACAATCGCATTCAGAACATTTTACGAGATCGAGAACCTGATTCGGCGTGAGGTGCCCTGGAGTGCGCGTGGCCGTCGGACACGGCCAGATGGAGCCGGACAAACTGGAACGGATCATCTTAGACTTCGTGAATTACGAATACGACGTGCTTGTGGCTACCACCATCGTCGAGAATGGCATCGACGTATCGAACGCGAATACGATCATCGTCAACAACGCCCATCAGTTTCGGCCTTTCGGGCTGACCAGCTGCGCGGACGGGTCGGCGGAGCAATCGCAAGGCGTTCTGCTACTTGTTGGCGCCACCGCTCTCACGCTAACGGCGGAAGCCCGTCGTCGGCTTCAGGCCATCGAGAGCTTTGCCGAACTGGGCAGTGGTATGCATATCGCCATGCAGGACCTCGACATCCGTGGCGCGGGCAACATGCTCGGGGCCGAGCAGAGCGGTTTCATCGCCGATCTCGGCTGTGAGACGTACCAAAAGATCCTCGAAGAGGCCGTGGATGAGCTAAAAACAGACGAGTTCGCCGATCTCTATGCCGGGGACGACGAGGTACACCCAACACGGGCGACAACTACGTCCGCGAAACGTTTGTCGAGAGCGATCTGGAGCTGATGTTTCCCCCGACGTACATCTCCCAACGACTCGGAGCGCGTCGGCATCTATCGCGAACTGGATACGATCGAGACCGACGAGGCTTTATCGCGCTTTGTTGCGTCGCTCCAAGACCGTTTCGGACGTATCCCGACCGAGGGCGAGGAACTGATTCGTGTCGTGAGTCTCAGACGCATGGCACGTCGGTTGAGGCATCGAGAAAGTTGTCCTCAAACGTGGCGCGATGGCCCTTTACCTGCCCTCCGACAGCGACAGCCCCTACTATCAAAGCATAGCCTTTGGCCGTCTGCTCGGTTACATCGGCCGACATCCGAAAAGCTGCGTCCTACGCGAGCAAAACGCCAAGCGGAGCATCCTAATCCGTAACGTGGCGAGCGTTGCCGCCGCCGTGCGTTGCCTGACCGAGGTGGAACGCATCGAGCCCGATGCCGGGTAAAGGTTCCTCATACAGAGGGATTCAAAGAAGAGGCGTGAAAACGATCCGTCTATCCGGCAAGCATGGCGGCACCCTCGGTGCCTCTGATCTTCTTTGCTTCCTTTTCTTCTATCAAGGGAAGAAAAGGGAGAGGCAATAAAAGGCGAAGGCCACACTAATCGAGATGAATGCTGCACTCCCCGTGCATAACTTTTGCCCCCTCATTTTGGCATACAATCACGGGCAGACATCGAACGCCTGCCCTATATCGATATTCATTACGCATTATGAATCCTATTCACTCCCTTATTTTTCGATCTGGACGGGACGTTGCTCAACACCATTGCCGATCTCGCCCATAGCACGAACTACGCGCTGGAAAAAAATCTGGCTTTCCAACGCATGCCATCGAGGCGTACAAGTATTTCGTTGGCAATGGTATCAATAAGCTCTTCGAACGTGCTCTGCCCGAGGGCGAGCGTACGCAGGAGAACATCGCCCGCATTCGCAGCGCTTTCTTGACGTACTATGACGCCCACAACGCGGATTACACCGTTCCCTATCCCGGCATTTCCGAGCTACTCAGCCAACTGCAAGCCGACGGGATGGCGCTGGCCGTAGCCTCGAACAAGTATCAACGCGCCACGGAGAAGTTAGTCCGACAGTACTTCCCAGACATTCGTTTCGCGGCTGTCTTTGGGCAGCGCGAGGGCATACCCACAAAGCCCGATCCGACCGTAGTCAGAGACGTGTTGCAGATCACCGGTTGCACGGCGGAGGAGACGCTCTACGTGGGCGACTCCGGCGTCGACATGCAAACGGCGGCCAACGGCGGACTCGTTTCGATCGGCGTCACGTGGGGCTTTCGTCCGCGTACAGAACTTGAGGAATGTGGCGCGCGACACATAGTCGACTCGCCGGACGAGATCCGACGCCTCGCGGTTGGGTAACGACGCGTGCCCGACCAAGCAAAATGAGCCGCCCCTCGGTAAGTCCTTCTCAGGGACTTCGAGGGGCGGCTCGGTTTACTCTAGAACAGAGTGGCAGGCGAATCATTCGCCGCCTTTGATCATCGTAAGCAGCATCTTGAAGCGCTCAACAGCTTGCAAGGCGTGAGGGTGATTGGCGGGCATGATGATGCAGTCGCCAGCTTTCAGGCGGTGCGGCGTCCCGTCAATACGGATCTCGGCCTCGCCATCGAGGGACCTGTACAAGGGCATCGAAATTCGCGGTGTGTTCAGTCAGGCCTTGGCCTTTGTCAAAGGAGAAAAGGGTGACGTTTCCAGCGCGGTTGATGGTGACTTGCTTGCTAATGACTGATCCGGGGAGCGTAGTCGATCGACGGCTCGAGGGCAATAACGGTTGCTTTCTCAAATGTGCTCATAAGAAGGAAAAATTATTACTGTGAAACGATTAATGATGACGCTGCAAATGTAATCCTTGACCAGTCTACGAATTGTCACATGGGTGACATAGGTCTTATTGCCAAGGATGACAGTTGCCTCCTGCCGGACTATCTGATACCGGATAAGTATCTCTTAAATACGTATTTATTGAATCCTATAGCCGGTAAGGATGGGATTCATCCTTGGATCGGCCTACCAGCCCCTGATAAGTTTTCGACCGGTAGGGTAGGGGCGCAAAAAGCATACGCTCCACAAATGCCCATGACAAGGGGCAAATGATTCGCTTACCCGGTACGTTCGGAAATGTATGCGATACGCCCTATACCGAAACCTGATAAGTACCTCTTAAATACGTATTTATTGAATCCTATAGCCGGCAAGGATGGGATTCATCCTTGGATCGTCCTATCTATCCTTGATGAAATTTCGACCGGTAGGGTAGGGGCGTATCGCATACTCCCCCGAACACCCCCGCATGGGGGTGAATGATCGGCAAACCCGGTACGTGCTGGGGTGTATGCGATACGCCCCTACCGAAACCGGATAAGTACCTCTTAAATACGTATTTATTGAATCATATAGCCGGCAAGGATGGGATTCATCGATGAATCAGTCTACCTATCCTCGATAAATTTCCGACCGTTAGGGTAGGGACGTATGACATACGTCCCACAAATGCCCATGACAAGGAGCAGATGATTCATCCGCCCGGTACGTTCGGGGGTGTATGCGATACGCCTCTACCTTGACGGATCAAAAAAATTCGAATCTATTCTATCCATTGAATCAAAAACTCCGGTACGTGCAGGGATGTATGCCATACGCCTCTACCGAAAGGAATCAAGGATGGGGAGGTCGGGGTGACGGTGCATCGGATTCTTACCGAGGAAACGACAGTCAGGGGCGATGGCGAATGGGCGATCACTTCTGTTTTTTTCTTGGCTGCGCGCTTGGGATTGGCCGGGAACCAGCCTTTTTCTACGCGCTTCTCTTGGTCTCTCACTTCGGGATCGACCAGAAGGAGGAGAAGGCGATGACTCCGAAAATCGTGGACAGAATGAGGTGGTGCACCATCACGGACAGGCCCATAAAGACGAGTCCGGCTAAGAGGAAGGCCCACCAAATGCCTGCGCCGAAATAATATTCAGCCTTGACGACGAGGGGATGGAAAAAGCCCGATAATGAGGAAAGTGGCCACGCCTATGACTAGGCCCCAAAGGTTGTAAGTAGTAAGGAATTCCATTGTGATTATTGTTGCTTGTATGGGTTTTTAGAAAGCGTATTCAAGACGAATGGCCACCGGGCGGGTCGACCCTTCTGGATGAAGCTGCGACCGAAAGAACGGAAATAAAAAGCAGCATAGTCCGTCCCGGTCAAGTTTTGGCCGCCGAGGGAGCATGTGAGGGCGCCGCGACCCTATGCCGGCGCGGGCGTCGAGGGTGTGGTAGAAGGGCTGGCGAATGTCGTTCGCCTCGGTCCAGTGAATCGGGCCGACGCCGTTATACTGCGCCGCGGCAAAAATACGGTCGATCAGGCGGCTGTGCAGCCGTCGCTCGTAATGGATGCCGAGGCTAACGGTATGGCGCGGGGCATAAGGGATAAATTTTCCGCGGTAGTCCGTGCGCCCATCGTTATAGTTGCGAAAGGTGGCATGCGTGTAGCCCCAGTTCACGTCGGCCGTGAGCCCGGAGGCAATGCGTGCGCTGAGGGACGCCTCGATGCCGCAGCTTACGGCACGGCCGGCGTTGCTGAGCATGCGTCCTGTGCCGCTGGCGGTAAAATGCGTCAGCTGCAAGTCGCGAATGTCCATGTAGAAGACAGTAAGCTCGGTGTGCAATCGATTTTTTTATCGGCTCGGACTTGATCCCCGCCTCATAGCACCGGGCGTTTTTCCGGGCGATAGGCGAGGGCCTCCTTGGGCTGTATCTTATCGAAGTGGGGGAGCGTAGGCACGATGTGGCGGAATGCGTCCATGATGTCGTTTTGCATACGTGACTGCATCAGGTCTGCCGACATCTGCACGTTGTAGCCGCCCGTCTTGTAACCCTTAGCCACAGCCGCATAGAGGCTCGTGCGCGGCGTCCGGGCGTATCGCAAAGCCAGTCGGGGAAGCACTTGCCACTCGTCCGACGAGAGATGTTCATCGAAGGATGAGGCGGGGTAGAGCGCGCTGATATCCGTCTCCTTCGGGTAGATGGGAGGCATGAGGATCGCCAGATTCATCTTGCCACTGGCTTCGTAGTGCAGCCGCCGGCGCTCGATATCCATACGCAGTCCGGCAGTGAGCGAGAGGCCGGGCAAGAGAAAATTGTCGAGCGTAGACTGGTGGTAGATGGCCATTCCGAGCGACGATTCGTCGAAGGCAGAGGGCAGCTCCAGACGATCGTCCGTCACACGCAGGCGAGGCATGCGCGGGTTCTTGGCCCGCATTCCGTCGAAGGCTTTTTGCATGGCCGCGCGGATGCCTTCCTCTTTGAAGGTCACGTCGGCATTCGTCCGCAGACGGTCATAGAAACCGCAGGCGCCGACGGTCCAGCGGTAGCGCCCGACTGTGCCCGTGACGGAAAGTTCTTGGTTCAGGGCGTGGTGGTGACGGCGTTGATCGAGCGTGAAGAGAGAGGGGCATAAAGTCCTGATCCATCTCCATGCGGTCGTGTAGGAACTGCCATCCGGTGGTGTATGTGGCGACGAATTGCGGAGTTACGTACTTGAGCGTTAGGCTGCTATTGGTCGTGGTGCGGCGGTACGACGAGGGGTCATTCAGATTCACGGGCTCGATACGACCCGTGCTGTCGTTGCGCAGGCCGTACGGGAAGGCGCCTTGATTCGTGTAGCTCCCGACTATGGCTAACGTGGCGGTGAGGGCATTCGAGAAGCGGCGCACCACCTTCACATTGCCGCCGAGGGTCTGCTCGCCGTCGGCCCTTGTGCCATCAAAGACGTTTTCGAAGAAGCCCGTGTGCCGCCGATAGTATCCCCCGACCTGTAGGCCGGTGCGGTCGCCAAGACGCATAGCGTGCGAGGCGCGGAGGCCGAGGTTGCCGTAGTTGCCATACGTCACCCCGACGCGTGTGCCTTGGTGCTCGAGGGGGAGAAGGTATGCACGTGAATGATACCACCCATCGCGTTACGACCATAGAGCGTCCCTTGCGGTCCGCGTAAGACCTCGATGCGGCGAATGTCAGGCAGTTCAAAAATCGAAAGAGCCCTTGTCGGGGTACGGCACATCATCGACGTAAAGGCCTCACCGTCTGGCCGCTACTTCTGGCTCCCACGCCACGGATATAGATGGCCGAGGTGCCGCGCGACCCATAATCGGGGATGTAGAGATTCGGGATGAAGGCGCTCAGGCGCTTCACGGAGCCGATCTGTCGGAGGTCGGCCTGCCGCGGCGAAAGGACGGTTAGTGCGCCGGGCAATTGCTCGGTGCGATTCGTTTCCTTGCGCGAGGAAGTGATCACGATCTCGTCGATGTCGTACGTCTTGATCGTGTCGCCATCCGTTTGGGGGCGGCCATCGCTTGCCCAGCCCATTTCGGTTAGGGCAGAGGGCGCATAGCATGAGCGCCAATCGGTGAATTTTCTTCGTCATGAGTAAATGCAGCGTAAGCACGGCGTGAGACGCGTAGCCCGCCATTCGTTCCTTTTCGTGGCCGCAAAGGACGGCAAACCTCCTCTCCGTGGCAATCACTACATGTAGTGATTTTTGCAATGCACCCCAAGCGGAGCATGGAATCGAAAAAAACGAAAAATGAAAAACGAAGCACCCCGTCTACCCGATCAAGGCCATTCCCGGTATGTACCTATTAAATACGTACCCGCGCGTACCGGGCGGGTGATTCAATGGATAAAAAGGAATCCGATTTTTTTGATCCGTATGGGCAGGGGCGCAACAGCATATGCCCCCGCACGTACCCAGTTTGCGAATCATCAGCCAAGAGGCCATCCAATTTTTTTGCCCGTTAGGGTAGGGGCGTATTGAATACGCCCTAGCACGTACCGAGTTTGCAAATCATCAGCCAAGAGACCACCCAATTTTTGATCTATATGTGTAGGGGCGTATTGCATACGCCCCAGCACGTACCGGGCGGGCGATTCAATAGATAAAAAAGAATCGAATTTTTGATCCGTATGTGTAGGGGCGTATTGCATACGCCCCCGCGCGTACCCGGTTTGTGAATCATCAGTCAAGAGATCACCCAATTTTTTGCCCGTTAGGGTAGGGGCGTATTGCATACGCCCCCCGCACGTACCGGGTTTGCAAATTATTAGCCAAGAGACCACCCAATTTTTTTTGCCCGTATGGGTAGGGGCGTATTGCATACACTCCAAAAACGTACCGGGTTTGCAAATTATTAGCCAAGAGACCACCCAATTTTTTGCCCGTATGGGTAGGGGCATATTGCATGCGCCCCAAAACGCACCCAGAAGACGATTCAATGAATAGAAAGGAATCCATTTTTTTGTCCGTTAGGGTAGGGGCGTATTGCATACGCCCTCGCACGTACCGGGCGGGCGATTCAATGGACAAAAAGGAATCCAATTTTTTTAATCCGTCAGGGTAGGGGCGTATTGAATACGCCTCTGCACGTACCGGGTGGACGAATCAATGGATAAAGAGGAATTGAATTTTTGATCCGTAAGGGTAGGGGCGTATTGCATACGCCCCCGCACGTACCGGGTTTGCGAATCATCAGCCAAGAGGCCATCCAATTTTTTTGCCCGTATGGGTAGGGGCGCAACAGCATACGCCCCTAAAAACGTACCCGGCAGACGATTCAATAGATAAAAAAAGAATCGAATTTTTTTGATCCGTAAGTGTAGGGCGCAATAGCATACGCCCCCGCACGTATCAGATTTGCAAAATCATCAGCCAAGAGTCCATCCAATTTTTTTGATCCGTATGGGTATGACGCAACAGCATACGCCCCAAAATGTACCGGGTAGGCGATTCAATAGATAAAAAGGAATCGATTTTTTTGATCCGTTAAGGTAGGGGCGTATTGAATACGCCTCTGCACGTACCGGGCGGGCGATTCAATGGATAAAAAGGAATCGAATTTTTGATCCGTATGTGTAGGGGCGTATTGCATACGCCTCAGCACGTACCGGGTGGGTAATTCAATGGATAAAAAGGAATCCAATTTTTGATCCGTATATGTAGGGCGTATTGCATACGCCCTCGCGCGTACTCAGTTTTTTTGATTCAATGGATAAAAAGGAATCAAATTTTTTTGATCCGTTAGGGTAGGGGCGTATTAAATACGTCCCAAAATGTACCGGGTTTGCGAATCATCAGCCAAGAGGTCATCCAATTTTTGATCCGTATGGGTTGGGGCGTATTGCATACGTCCCCGCGTACCCGGCGGACGAATCATTTGCCCATTATCATGGGCATTCGTGGGGCGTATGCCATACGCCCCTCACACCGGTACCCCTAAAAAAATGGGTTGGGATGGGATTCGTTTGACCTTGGATAGTCCTGTTTGTGGAACGTATGCCATACGTCCACAAACGGCCTCTGGGAACCTTGCTTTTAGTTCGCTTGTCTCACTCTGTCGGCACGTGAATGTCGGGATTGCCCGAACTACCCGTGTCACCGCTACCCGCGCCGCCGCCACCTTCCGGCTGCTTGCCGCCACCGCCTTCGGGTTGCTTGCCCGATCCACCGCTGCCTCCGGGCTGCTTCGACGGATCCTCTTCGGGAAGATGAATGTCGGGCTTCCCGTCATCCTTCGGCTTCTTCGGTTGAGGATCCTTGGGTGTCTTGGGCTCCTTCGGCTCGCCCGGTTTGGGATCCTTGGGCGCATGGGGATCCTTAGGATCGGTCGGCTTTTTCTTCTTCTCGGCCGCGGCCCTCCTTTGCGCGACGCTTTGGTTATAGCCCTTGTCAATGCGGTCGGCCAGTCGGCAAAGATTCTCTGCCAGTGTCTCGATGACTTTCGGATCGATCGGGGTTGCGCCAAAGAGGTAGTTCCACTGGAGCATCAAGATCACGCGATCGTAGATAGCGTCCGATTCCAGCCGCACCTTGCTGGCGGGCGGTAGCTTAGCGCCGGTGTTAGCCGTCATGCGCTTGGTAAACAAGGCGTCGAAGGCCTTATTAGCCGATTCCAACTTGGTGAGGATAGGCGATAGCCCCAGCTTCGTGACGTCGGCCGAGTTTTCCGTCTTCCTCAGGTCGGCCAATAGTCCCTTGATGTCGGCTGTCTCGCGGTCGAACGACTCGTTTTGTACACCCACGTAGGGCTTGACCACTGCCGTCAGACGCATGGACGCCTCGATCATGTCTTGATCCGGGAGGAACTGTGCATTGCGAATCGTGCCCATGATGTAAGTCACCAGCCGGTCGCGCTCCTTATTCTTTTTCCTTCATCAGGCGCGTCTCGTCACTGGCTTGCGACACCTTGGTAATGTCCGTCTCGAGCGCGTTGTTGCCATCCCATTCCGTCATCAGTTCAGAGGGATGCCGAGCTTGGTAATGTCTGCCGCGGTAACGAGGTCGTACGCGGAGCTGTGGAACTTCGAATGCAAGGAGTTGTCTAACTTCTTCATTCCGGGTTTTCTGATAATAACCGTCTTTTTTTCATAGATGTGTTTTTATATACGCCTGCAAACATACGTCGTTTTTCTAACCACCATACACTTGGCTCACTTTTTTTGTCGAGGACGAGAAAAAAACCATGCTCATACCTTCTTTTTCTTGCCACGGATAGATCGGATCTGCCCACCCACTTTCCTATTCTTACCCAGTTTAAGGAAGATCTCCACGCAGACATCCTCCTCCTTGCCAAAAAGGATAAAGTCCGATACGTACTTTATCCTAACCCCGGCGAGGATCCGATAGCTGTGGCCATATTTATCCCATCCCCGGCGGGTTTTGTGTGGATATGGCCATATTTGTCCCATACTCGGCGGGTTTTGCGCGAATATGGCCATATTCATCCCATCCCCGGCGGGTTTTACGCAGATATGGCCATATTCGTCCCATCCCCGGCGGGTTTTGCGTGAATATGGCTATATTCGTCTCATCCCCGGCGGGTTTTGCGTAGATATGGCCATATTCGTCTCATCCCCGGCGAGTTTTGCGCGAAAATGGCCATATTCGTTCCATCCCCGGCGGGTTTTGCGCGAAAATGGCTATATTCGTCTCATCCCCGGCGGGTTTTGCGCGAAAAATGGCCATATTCATCGAATCCCCGACGGGTTTTGCGTAGATATGGCCATATCCGTCCAATCCTCGGCGGGTTTTGGATGCGTTCATACAAATTTTAAGGGTTTCTCGCCGGGAATGGATAGACCGTAAAGGTATGCAACCCCAAACGTACCGGGTTTTCGATTCGATGGATAGAATGGAATCGATTTTTTGATCCGTCAGGGTAGGGGCGTATTGCATACGCCCCAATATGTACCAGGGTGGGTGATTCAATGGATAAAATAGAATCTATTTTTTGATTCGTCAGGGTAGGGGCGTATGGCATACGACCCAGAACGTACCAGGGCGGACGATTCAATAGATAAAATGGAATTGAATTTCTGATCCGTATGTGTAGGGGCGTATGGCATACGCCACAGAACGTACCGGGCGGAAAATTTAATGGATAAGATGGAATCCAATTTTTGATCCGTTAGGGTAGGGGCGTATTGCATACGCCCCAGCATGTACCGAGCGGGCGATTCAATGGATAAAAGGGAATCAAATTTTTGATCCGTCAGGGTAGGGGCGTATTACATACGCCCCTGCACGTATCGGGTGGGTGATTCAATGGATAGAAGAGAATCCGATTTTTGATCCGTCAGGGTAGGGGAGTATTGTATACGCTCCTGCACGTACCGGGCGGGCGATTCAATAGATAAAAAGAGAATCGATTTTTTGATCCGTCAGTGTAGGGTCGTATTGCATACGCCCCCGCACGTACCGGGCGGGTGATTCAATAGATAAAAGGAAATCGATTTTTTGATCCGTCAGGGTAGGGGCGTATTGCATATGCTCCAGAACGTACCGGGCTGGTGATTAAATAGATAAAAGGAAATCGAATTTTTGATCCGTCAGGGTAGGGGCGTATTGCATACGCATCTGCGTGTATCGGTTTTTTGGTTCAATGTTTTTCAGGCATACCCATTCTTTTTCGGGTATAGGATTCAACGAATACGTATTCAATAGATACGTACCGGGTGGATGAATCATTTGCCCATGGCCATGAGCATTTGTGGGGCGTATGCAATACGCCCCTACACCGGTACCCAGAAAATGGGTATTTTCTGGTAGGTGGTTTTAATGGGGAATCGAATTTTTGATCCGTCAGGGTAGGGGCGTATTGCATACGCATCCGCACGTATCGGGTGGATGATTCGATGGTTTTCAGGAATAGCCATTTTTTTGACGGGTATATGATTCAATAAATACGTATTCAATAGATATGTATCGGGTTTCGGTAGGGGCGTATTGCATACGCCCTTGCACGTACCGGGCGGGTAATTCAATGGATAAGAGGGAATCGATTTTTTTGATCCGTATGGGTAGGGGCGTATTGCATACGCCCCAGCGCGTACCCAGTTTTTGATTCAATGAATAGAAGGGGATTGAATTTTTGATCTGTATGTGTAGGGGCGTATTACATACGTCCCAAAACGTACCAGGCGGATGATTCAATGGATAAAAGGGAATCCAATTTTTGATCCGTCAGAGTAGGGGCGTATTGCATACGCCCCAGCACGTACCCGGTTTTTTTGGTTCAATGGATTACGTGTATTCAAAAAAATGGATGGCAAATAGATTCATTCGTCCCCTGACGGGGCCGTTTGTGGGGCGTATGCAATACGCCCCTACACGTATGGTCAAATTCTTGCCGGGAAAAGGATTCAATAAATTCGTATTCAATCGATACGTATCGGGCGGGCGAATCATTTGCCCATTGTCATGGGCATTTGTGGGGCGTATGCAATACGCCTCTACACAGGTACACGAAAAAAATGGATCTTTTTCGGGTAGGTGATTTTTAATGGTGAATCCAATTTTTTTGCGGGTATAAGATTCAATTGGAGATGGTGAATCTAATCCTTTTCGGGAAAAAGGATTCAATCAATACGTATTCAATAGATACGTATCGGGTGGGTGAATCATTTGCCCATTGTCATGGGCATTTGTGGGGCGTATGCAATACGCCCCTACACCGGTACATAAAAAAATGGGTCGTTATGGGTAGGCGATTTTTAATGGTGAATCCAATTTTTTTGACGGGTATAGGATTCAACGAATACGTATTTAATAGATACGTATCGGGCGGACGAATCATTTTCCCATTGTCATGGGGATTTTTTTGGGGCGTATGCCATACGCCCCTACATCGGTACACGAAAAAAATCGCTCGGATTGAATAGCGTGTAGGGACGGCGATGGGTCAAATGCCGTAGCGTTTGATCTTGTTGTAGAGGGTCTGCCGAGAGATGCCCAAGGCGGTGGCGGCGTGGGAGAGATTGCCGGCGTGACTGTCGATGGTGCGACGGATCAGGTCGGCCTCCATCTCTTCGAGGGTGGTCGGTGGAGTGGGGGTGGGGCGGACTATGGCGGACGTGAAGTCGAAAGCATCCGGGGAGATCTCGGGACTGTCACTCAGGATGGTGGCTTTCTCGAGCGCGTGCTCCAGCTCGCGAACATTGCCGGGCCGGGAGTAGACGCGGAGCTTACGCAGGGCCGCCTCGGTGAGGGTGGGGATGGGTCGACCGGCGGCATCGGCCCACCGACGGAGGAAACGTTGGGCGAGGGGAGGATATCGTCCGGCCGTTCGCGTAAAGGGGGAGGGAGAGGCGGATGGTGTTGATCCGGTATAGGAGGTCTTGGCGGAAGTCGCCGCGAGCCACCATCTCGTCGAGGGGGCGATTGGTGGCGGTCAGGAGTCGGATATCCACGGGGAGGGCGCGATTGCTGCCGAGGCGGGTCACGGTGCGACTTTGCAGGGCGGCTAAGAGCTTGGCACGGAGATAGGGCGGCAGGTTGCCGATCTCGTCGAGGAAGAGCGTGCCCCCGTCGGCGGCTTCAAATTTACCCGGGCGATCGGTGCGCGCATCGGTGAACGCGCCGCGGACGTGACCGAAGAGCTCGCTCTCAAAGAGCGTCTCGACGACGGCGCCCATGTCGACCGTCACGAGCGGCCGCCCGCTGCGTGCGGAGAGGCGGTGCAGCTCGCGGGCCAGCATACCCTTGCCGGTGCCGTTCTCGCCCGTGATGAGCACATTGGCATCCGTGGGGGCGACACGCTCGACGAGGGCGCGGAGCTGCTGCATGGCGGGCGATGTGCCCCAGCAGATGGCGTCCTGCATGGCGGGCGCGGGTGGGGCGCCCTGCTTGGAGGCGGCGACATGGGCGCGATAGGCCTCGGTGAGGGTGTGGACGAGGCGCTCATTGTCCCACGGCTTGACGATGAAATCCGCCGCGCCCTCCTTTATGCCACGCACGGCGAGGTCGATATCCGCGTAGGCGGTGAACAGCACCACCGCGGGTGCGGGGCGTAGCTTCCGGATCTCGGCCAACCAAAACAGACCCTCGTTTCCACTGTTGATGCCGGCGTGAAAGTTCATATCGAGGAGGACGACATCCGGCGACTCGTCACGAATGAGCGCGCGGATGCGTTCGGGATTGTGGGTGGTCACGACTCGGCGAAAATGGGCGCGGAGGAGAAGCTCGGCGGCAGAGAGTATGCCGCGATTGTCGTCGACGACAAGGATGGTGGCGGGGAGCATGCTTTTCATCGTTCGCCGTTCAAGAGTTCGCTCAGGTACATCGCGGTACGGATCACGGAGAAGGATTGCGCGGGGATGCCGAGTGTGGTCGGCGTTTCGCTGCGAATGTTCTCCACCTCGCGCGCCTGCTCCTTGTTGAGGAGGTCGATCTGCACGATGCGGCCAAAGGGCACGGTGTAAAGGGCGGTACCGCGGAGGGAGAGGTCGTGTTGAGCTTGATCGTTTTCAGAGAGAGGGTGCGGAGGTACTCGCCGCTCTTGGAGGAGACTTTGAGGTAGAGCGTGTCGTCCGGGCGCGCCAGGGGCGGCGAAAAGGAGGGACGACTGGCCGAACATGGCGTTCGCGTATTCGTAGTCGGGCTTCTTGGAGGAGTGTCGAAACGGCGACGCGGTTGGCATAGCCGTTCTCGTAGACATAGATGAGATAGCCGTCGCTATCGTCGTCGTAGATGGGTAGGGTCAGACGCGCGTCACTGCGGTGAGGGCTCCTCGTGGGTGATCACGAAACGGCCGCTGCGGAGGATGGAGAAATAGGCCGTGGGCTCCTGCTCGCGTCGAGGCGCGAGGGCGGAGGTGGCGATGCGGTCCCGGCTCGTCGTCGGCGAGGGATGCGGGTCGCTCCGGCTTAGCCGTCGGCCGCGGCTTGGCGACCGCAGTGGGCATATAGGTCGGGATGCTGACGGGGAAGACTTTCTCCACCTCGCGCTCTGCCTCCTCCTTGGCCTCGCCAAAGGCCGGTGTGGTGATGCGCAGGGCAGGCCGGAGGTTTTTCCGACGCTCCTTGAGCAGACGAATGTCGGGCAGATCGAGCGGACGAGTGGAGTTGCCTTGGCGCTGCCAAACCACGTCGCGGAAGAAAACCACCTCGTGGTAGGCCGGGACAGAAATGGCGCAGACGGTCTTGCCGCTGAAGACGTGAAAGTCAAACCGGATGAGTCCGTTGATGTCTTTGCCCAGCTCTTTGACGATGTAGTTACGGATGATGAGCTGGTACTTGTCCACATTGGCGTGCAGATAGCTGAGATCGGGCTCGATGCCTTTGGGATAGCCAATATCGTTCACGCCGATGAAGAGCACGCCGCCCTCTGCGTTGAGAAAGCCGCAGATGGCCCAGAGGATGCGCTCCATCTGCCGATCAATGTCGGCCATGCCATTGCTGTTGGGGGGGAACACGATGGTGGACTTAAATTCTCGGGTGTTCGTCTCGCGGCCAAAGTCAATCTCTTCGGATTCGCCATCCGGGTCCTCCTCCTCTTCGACGGCGGGGAGGGAGCGCACTTCGGCGTCGGCCTCGGCATAGAGATCGGGGTAAGTCTGGCCTGCCAGCAGCCGGATGAGTAGCAGCCGCGCCAAGTCGGCCGTGAGTTTCCGCTCCGACTGCATGCCCTGGCGCAGGGTATCGATAGCCGCGGGATCGTCCTTATCCAGCGCCAACAAGGAGAGGACCGTCCGGGCATGGGCCAATCGTGGAAAGCGCTGGATAGCCTCGGCGTCGATCACGGAGACTGTCACCGCCTGCCGGTTGATGAAGTGATGCAGCTCGGTGAGGTAGAGAATGCGTCGGTCGTAGTAGGCCACGATGTTCGCCTCCTCGATCATGTCGGCCAGCAGGCGGGCTGTCTGGCAGAGATTGAAGCGCAGGACGTGGTCGTCGGTCGATTCGGTGTAGAGATCGATCAAATAGATCAGCTGGCGTACGTAGTCCGGGCTGAGTCTGCCCGGCGCTTCGGCGTGCGGCTCGTGCAGCTCGTCCGCCACCCCATCCTCGGTGTAGTCGGCCAGGCGCTCGTCCACGTAATAGCCCACCAGATCGGCGATGGCCTTCTGGGGGTCGATCTCCATGTCTTCCGGAGCCATTTCTTCGATCTCGGCGCGGACGTAACCCGTGCGATTGACGTGGGTCAGGCGGAGCATATAGAGGTCATCCAGCTCCGGCTCCACTTCGTCGAGGGGCGAGGGCACGGTATAGAGCGGATAGCCCTTTTCCGATATCCAGCGATAGGAGTTCTCGTTTTTGGAGATGAGTCGGGCGTAGGTGTACTCGCCCGGATGGAAACGCGTGGCGATGGATTTACTGATCTCGTCGAGGATGGAGAATCTCAGGCGTTTGTTTTCACTCACCTCAATCACGCGTGCCGTGACCAGATCGCCGACAGCGAAGATGCCGCTTAGCGAGGTGAGTTGCTTGATGCGTGTGACTTGGCTGAGGGTGTATGGCCCCGTTGCCCTCGTACATGTCGTCCTCGACGGTGGCGAAGGCCAGCGAGGGATAGGCCGGGTGGAGGGCCGTGATGCGGATCTTCAGCAGCGCATTGACGGGGGCAGCTCCTTCGTCTCGTGGCGTTCGAAGACGGTCTTCTTTCGCTTAAAGTCCGCCGCAGCGTCTGCCCATATCTTGGCCGGCAGCTCGTTGTCCGCCGCCACGGCCGAGAGGTCCGCGGTCGGCTTTTTGGAAGGAGTTGATGCGCAGACTGCCGTCCCAGAGCGTGAGTAGCTTGTGCATGCGACGGCCCGCCAGCGGATTGTCGAATGGGGCCAGCGTGATGCGTCGTTCGGATAGCGTGAAAAGGCCTTTGCCCTCCAGCGTGTACGGTCGACGGTCTTCGGGGATGTTCTCCGTGAAGTAGGCAATCTTCCCCACGAACGACGGCAGCGAGAAGCCGATCAGCTCCTCCCATGTGTACTCCGGCGGGCGGCAGTTATGCTTGAGGAAGGTGCTTAGCATAAGGTTCTTCAGCGGCGGCAGATGGCGCTCGTCCAGCACACAGAGGTAGCGGTAGAACATCAGTCGGCGCACCATGTCGATCTCCCGATCGGCCGCCTTGCAGAGCAGGAAGAGTGCGCCCGCCGTACGCACCAGCCCCTCGGCGCGTTGCCGGACTTCAGGCGTAATCAGCCCCGTGAGCAGCGTCTCATCCATCGCCTCACACTCCCGAGCGATCAGGGCCTCGCACGTCTCGATCCAGTATTCGGGTGGGCAAAGCCCGGTCTCCTGCTCCACGAAATAGCGGATGAGGCGCAGGTAATTTGTGATGCCCACGGTCAACGCCTCCGGGTCATGCAGCAAGAGGGCCGTAGTCAGATCCGCCTTCTCCTCCGGCTGATAAAGCAGGATGCCGGGCGTTTCGACCTTCTCCGCCAGGTCGGTCGTGAAGGCCTCCGCCAGGCCGGATCGGAGCATTCGCAGCGCCTCGCGTCGCACCTGTGCCCGGCGCAGCTTCTGCTCCGCGCGCGACCGGATAAGGGCGTGTCGGCTTTCGGGGAAATAGGTCAGGAAGCGCAAATCCTCCAGCAGGAACTCCTCGATGCGTATATACAGCCCAAGCCCCAAAATAGCCCGATCCCAGCCACCCTGATAGGTTTCGCAGGCATTGTCCAGCGCCTTCATGAAGGGGAAGATCCACGAGACAGAGCTGGCATTCAGCATCGGCATAAAGTCCGCATCCGGGTGTGGAGGCACAGCCGCGGCCAGTTCGTCAAAGAGCGCCACCTGCTCATCCGAGGCGTGCAGCATCTTCAGAAAGGCGTGCCCATTCGTATATGTTTCTAATAAACTATCCATAGAAGATCACAAAGCAATGGCCTTCCGCCCTCCTCGCAAATCGGAGGGATTGGGAGGCCTTTTTTTGAGTTGCCAAAGGTAGAGGCCGCGGGTGAAAACTTCAGAAGCGGCTTGGATTTTTCTTGGAGGCTATGCACTAAGGTCGTCTCTGGCGGATCTTCCTCATTTCCCCTTTCGAGTTTCGGAGTGATTCGGGCCCTATTTCTGCCCATTGATTCCTTCAACGAGGCTCGTATGGGCCTTTTTCAAGCTCGTTAAATGATGAAACGCCTCCTTTTTTTATGCCTTTTTCGGGCAGGATATCCGTCTGCGGACTTCCATTCGTCCCTTGCTAAGCCTTGCGAAGGTCTTACGGCCATGGATTTGCCCCTGAAAGGCGTCGATCAGGGGCTATTTATTTGTGTTTATTAGCTTCGGAATTTCCCGAGAATGATTTTTCTTTATGTTCTACTTATTCGGAGATTCCCGAACATGCTATATAAGATGTATAATACGATCGGAAATTCCCGATAGATATATACAGATTGATACAATTGATCGGAAATTCCCGAAAGCATTATACAACTTGAATAAATCTCTCGGATACTTCCGAAAGGATTTTATCTATCATATAAACCATTTCGGATACTCCCGGAATGGATATACATATCAAATTAGATCATTCGGATATTCCCGAAAGGCATATAAAGGTATAATAAGCGTTTCGGAACTTTCCGAAGGTTCTATATAAAGAGAATAGAGTTATCGGGAATTTCCGAATAGGTGATACATACTTTAATATCTTATCGGTAACTCCCGAATATGTGGTACATACTTGAATATACTCTCGGGAGATTCCGAACGATTGATACATACTTGAGTATCCTCTCGGGAGCTCCCGAACGGGTGAATAAATACCCCTTATACGCTTAGATGAAAGGAGAGGGGGCCACGAGGAAGTCGGCGAGCATACAGGGCGCTTGCAAGCCTCAAGGGCATATCCTTGGCGCCATATCCATTCCAGCAAAAGCATTTTTTTCGCCCTACGTATTGCATGAAATAGGAGAGCAACAAAGAAAAATCCTACTATTTTTCGCATGCCCTTATGGAAAAAATGGGCTGCGATGGCGGTCGAAAGGCTTCACCGGTAGAATATTTTCATTTTATGGATACGTTAGACAGTACAGACCTGCAGATCCTGCGTGCTCTGCAGGAAAATTCGCAACGGACCACCAAAGAGCTGGCCCAATGCGTCAACCTCTCCTCCACGCCCGTTTTTGAGCGACTCAAACGCCTCGAGAAGAAGGGATACATCAAAAAGTACGTGGCCGTGCTTGACGCTGAGAAGCTCAATCAGGGCTTCCGCGTCTTTTGCACCGTGAAGATGAGCCGCATCAACCGGGAGATTGCGTCCGATTTTACGCGTAGGATCCGGGCCATCCCCGAGGTGACCGAGTGCTACAACATCGCCGGCGACTATGACTATCTGCTCAAGATCCATGCTCCGGACATGAAGTACTATCAGACGTTCCTCCTGAACGTGCTCGGGACGATCGATTATATCGGTTCGATCCACAGCATTTTCGTGATGGACGAGGTGAAAAGGGAATACGGTATACACATATAAAACTCAGACGACAATGAAGTATAAGATGATTGTGCTCGATGTGGACGGCACACTGCTTACGGATGAACAAACGATCAGCACACGCACCCGCGCCACGCTGCTCAAGGTGCAACAGATGGGCGTGCGCGTGGTGCTGGCTTCAGGACGGCCAACGCACGGCGTGATGCCGCTGGCACGGGCGTTAGAACTGGATAAAAAAACGGCGGCTTTGTGCTGTCGTACAACGGCGCGCAGATCATCCATGTGCCGACTGGCGAGCGCGTGTTCGAACGGCGGATCGATCCGCAATTCATGGCCTATCTGGAGCGTGGAGCGCGGAAGCGCGGCTTCACCATCTTCACTTATCGTGAGGATCGGATCGTGACGAGCAACGCCCAGAACGCGCATGTGCAGCATGAGGCCAAGCTGAATGGAATGCGCGTGGAGGAGGCGGCGAACTGGGCCGATGCGGTGGATTTTTTCGCCGTGTAAGGTGATGCTGGTTAGCGATGATGAGGCGGCGCTCGTGGGCCTCGAGGAGCATTGGCGGCGACGGCTGGCGGGTGTTCTGGACGTGCTGCGGTCGGAGGATTATTACCTGGAGGTGGTGTCCGAGTCGGTCGACAAGTCGAACACGCTCACGGTGCTGCTGGAGAAGGAGGGAATCGACCCGACGGACGTGGTGGCCATCGGCGACGGTGTCCGCGACGTGCCGATGCTCCAGCTGGCGGGCTGGGCGTGGCCATGGGCAACGCGCAGGATTCAGTCAAGGCCTGCGCCGACGTGGTGACGCTGACGAACGCCGAGGACGGTGTGGCGGTGGCGCTCGAAAAGGCCATACTGGCCGAGATCCGCGACACGGCCATCCCGCTCGATAAGCTCAACGAATCGGGTCGGCATGCGCTGATGGGCAACCTCGGCATCCAATACACCTACGCCGCAAAGGGTCGCGTGGAAGCCACTATGCCGGTCGATGAGCGTACACGGCAACCGTTCGGCATCCTGCATGGCGGCGCCTCCTTGGCACTCGCCGAGACGGTGGCCGGCCTCGGGTCGATGATCCTCTGCCAGCCGGACGAGATGATGGTCGGCATGCAGGTGAGCGGCAACCACGTCTCCTCGGCACACGAGGGCGATACGGTGCGCGCCGTGGCCACGGTGATCCATCAAGGTCGCTCGTCGCACGTCTGGGACGTGAACATCTACACCTCTACGGACAAGCTCGTCTCCTCCGTCCGCGTGGTCAACAGCGTGATGAAGAAGCGCTGAGCCATGAAAGAGATCCTGTGCGACATCGGCGCCAAAGACGTGGTGCTATTCGTCGAAGCGCTGCACAAGCGCGGCTATGAGCGCCTTCGCTTCTCTGGGAATATGTCGCCGAGCGGAGGAGCCTATCGCGTGCAGCTCCTGCGTAAGGAGGATATGGATTGGACGGGGTATTTGGAAGACTATCTCGACAAGAAGATCCCGCAGCAGATGGAGTGGTACAGCGCAGTGGGATTCGATAGCTGTGGGAAGTCGGCGGAGAGTTGGCCGACATCTTTACGGCCTGTTATCCGGAGCTGCTGAGCGCCAGCAAGGGAAGGATCCGGAGTACGCCTTTTGGTTCCGGAAAGTCGTCTGGCTGGCGCATCGCAGCGTCTTCCCGATAGGCTACGCAGATTATCTGGATTGCCGCGAAAAAGGCTGCCTTCCATGCGTGGGCATGAACGACAAGGATTGGGTGTTACCCATGCCGCCCACGGGCGAGCATCGTCACCTCGAACCCTATTACCGCTTCTACAAAGGCGAATCGGCCAATCCGCACGCGCCACACACCGTTCGGCACAACATCTGGGCGCACGAGCAACGTTTCGAGCAGCTATGGGCCATGTTCACGAAGCAAGAATGGGAGGCATACTTCAAAGGGTACAAGGCCCTGCCGCACATCGCCTACCAGCATCACCCCGCTGTCGGCCGAAAGGAGGAATACTTCCGGCGCTACATGGACATTCATCTGCCCTTCCGTCTGCTGCCCCTCTTGCCGCGTTGCCATGATTATAAAGGCGAACTCCTCAACCCCTATCCCGACGACGACACAGCCAAGAAGCAGCGCCTCGGGTGGGACAAGGAACGCAGTGAATACTATCTCGAAGAGAAAGCCACGTCCAGCTGAGCGCTATATATAAAGGTATAGGGGAAGCTCCACTCTCTACCCTCTAATCTCTACCCTCCACCCTCCACCCTCCACCCTCTACCCTCTACCCTCTAATCTCTACTTTTGGCGCCGTTTTGAATCATAACACATAAACCATACACGATGAATTTTATAGAAGAACTGAGATGGAGGGGCATGATCCACGACATGATGCCCGGAACGGAAGAATGTTTGCAACAAGGCATGACCTCGGCCTACGTCGGCATTGATCCCACAGCCGACTCGCTACATATCGGACACCGGTCGGCGTGATGATGCTCCGTCACTTCCAACGCGCTGGACATCGGCCCATCGCTCTTGTCGGCGGCGCTACCGGCATGATCGGCGACCCCTCGATGAAATCGGCCGAACGCAACCTCCTCGATGAACCCACCCTCCGACACAACCAAGAGTGCATCAAACGTCAGCTGGCCAAGTTCCTCGACTTTGACTCCGACGCACCCAACGCCGCCAAGCTGGTCAACAACTATGACTGGATGAAGGATTACACCTTCCTCAACTTCATCCGCGACATCGGCAAGCACATCACCGTGAACTATATGATGGCCAAAGACTCCGTCAAGAAGCGCCTCAGCGCCGATTCGAACGTGGGCATGTCGTTCACCGAGTTCTCCTACCAGCTGCTCCGAGGTTACGACTTCATGTTCCTCTATCAGCACGAAAACTGCCGCCTGCAGATGGGTGGCAGCGATCAGTCGGGGCAACATCACCACCGGCACAGAGCTGATCCGACGCGAACTCGGCGGCGAGGCCTACGCCCTGACTTGCCCCCTGATCACCAAGGCCGACGGCGGAAAGTTCGGCAAGACCGAGTCCGGCAACGTCTGGCTCGACCCGCGCTACACCTCGCCCCTACGCCTTCTACCAGTTCTGGCTCAACGTCAGCGACGCCGACGCCGCCAAGTACATCAAAATCTTCACCTCCCTCACCCGCGACGAGATTGACGCCCTCGAGCGCGAGCAGGCCGACGCCCCCCACCTGCGCCCGCTTCAGAAGCGCCTCGCCCGTGAGATCACCACGATGGTGCACTCCGCGGCCGAATATGAGACGGCCGTCGAGGCCTCCAACATCCTCTTCGGTGGCGCCACCTCCGACGCCCTCCGCCGCCTCGACGAGGCCACGCTGCTGGCCGTCTTCGAAGGCGTTCCGCAGTTCGAGATCGCCCGCGACGCCCTCTCGGCTGGCATCAAAGCCGTCGACCTCTGCACGTCGCACGCCGCTGTTTTTCGCCTCCAAAGGCGAGATGCGCAAACTGGTCCCAGAACGGCGGTGTGAGCCTCAACAAAGAGAAGCTCACCGACCCCGAAAGTGTAGTCCGGGGCCGACGCCTTAGTCGCCGGAAAATACCTCCTCGTTCAGCGCGGAAAGAAGAATTACTACCTCCTGATTGCAAAATAGCAGCCCGAGGACTTGCAAAAATGCGCCGCGTGTATACTTTTGCGGCGTCAAAAAAATGACCACGGCGCTTGTCTCATGGTGTAATGGTAGCACAACAGGTTTTTGGTTCTGTTTGTAGAGGTTCGAATCCTCTTGAGACAACAATAACTCCCCTCACTTCATTTTTTTGGAGTGAGAACCTCGGATCCCTCCCTCCCCCATCCGAGGGCGAACGTCTCCGGATGATCCACATTGCTTGAGTCCCCCTCGAGGCCGGATCATTCGGAGCGTTCTTTTATCTCCCCTTCGATTTAGTTCTCATCCTGTTCCCCGGTGAGCCATCCGTGCGCGTTGAGGTCTCGTCTTGTCCCTCGATGAGTCATCCGTGTGCGTTGAGGTCTCATCCTGTCACTCGATGAGTCATCCGTGTGCGTCGAGGTCTCGTCCTGTCCCTTGATGAGCCATCCGTGTGCGTCGAGGTCTTGTCTTGTCACTCGATGGGTTATCTGTGTGCGTCGAGGTCTCGTCTTGTCACTCGATGGGTTATCCGTGCGCGTCGGGGTCTCGTCCTGTCACTCGATGAGCCATCCGTACGGGTCGGGGTCTCGTCCTGTCACTCGATGAGCCATCCGTACGGGTCGGGGTCTCATTTTCTCCACTGAAAAGGCATTGCTTCGCGTCGAGGCCCTCTCATTTCCCCTGAGATGGCATCCACTGGAGTATGAATTTACGTGCTATTGGCTGGATGACATCCGCATAGTACTTGCGCCTTCTTTCGGATGGCTTATAGATATAGACAGCATGTAAGGCTGAAATAGCTATGAGAAATATGATTTATACATGCTGTGAGGCAATTCTTTCTATCGTCATTCTGACTTATACATAGTGTATGAGTTCAAACGACGGCGGAATTTATATTTATACATAGTGTATATGAAGTAAATCCGTAGGATTTTTATACATAGACAGTGTGTATCAGTCTCGTTTACGACGGAAAGAATAGGATAACACAGTGTATAAGCCATTTATCCGATGGATTTTTATAGTCATACAGTATGTATAAGCGATCTATCTATCGGTATATAGGATCATACATAAAGTATAAGCAGAGCGACATGCAGCATCTAAAGCTATAATCGAGGTGATGCGGACTCAGTGAAAAAAATGAGGGCTCCGACGCGGGTCGATGGGTCACCGATGAAAAAAAGTGGGGGCTTTGCGGTCGGTCGATGAGGTGTCGGCCGAGACGGTGAGGCTCCGAGGCGCGCCGATGCGTTGTCGATGGGGACGACGGCGCGTGGACGGACATGGGCGCCCCGTTGGGCCGTGCTTTTTTGCCCTACCTTGCGCCCCCAAACAGAAATATATACATCATAACACGAACGATTTATGAACACTTTCCTTGGAAACACGCTGCCGGATTACCCCGCCTTCACGGAGGGAATCCGCCGCGCTCAGACCGCAGGGTACACGCTTACCCCGGCGCAAACAGCCACCGCGCTGAAGAACGCCTTGCGCTACATCCCCACCGAATTTCACGCTCAGCTGGCCCCGAATTCATGGAAGAGCTCCGCACGCGCGGACGCATCTATGGCTATCGTTTCCGTCCGGCTGGCGACCTGAAGGCCAAGCCCATCGACGCCTACAAGGGCAAATGCATCGAGGGGAAAGCCTTCCGGTGATGATCGACAACAACCTCTGCTTTGACATCGCGCTCTACCCGTACGAATTAGTGACGTACGGCGAGACGGGAGCAGGTGTGCCAGAACTGGATGCAGTATAACCTCATCAAGCGCTACTTAGAGGAGCTTACCCAAGATCAGACGCTCGTCATCGAGTCTGGCCATCCGCTCGGCCTCTTCCGCTCGCACCCCGAAGCGCCGCGCGTGATCATCACCAACGCCATGATGATCGGGCAGTTTGACAACCTGCACGACTGGCACATCGCTATGCAAATGGGCGTGGCCAACTACGGACAGATGACGGCCGGCGGATGGATGTACATCGGGCCTCAGGGCATCGTGCACGGCACGTTCAACACGCTCCTCAACGCAGGCCGTATGAAACTCGGTGTGCCGCAAGACGGCGACCTGCGCGGCCATCTCTTCGTCTCCTCCGGCCTCGGCGGTATGAGTGGCGCACAGCCCAAGGCAGCCGAGATAGCCGGTGCTACGGCCATCATCGCCGAGGTAGACGCCTCACGTATTGAGACGCGCCACAGTCAGGGTTGGGTGGGGCACGTGGCCGAGAGCGTCGCCGAAGCCTTCCGTATGGCCCGCGAGGCGATGGATCGGCGGGAGCCCTGCTCGATCGCCTATCACGGCAATGTGGTCGACCTACTCGAGTATGCCGAGCGTGAGAACATCCTTATCGAGTTGCTCTCCGACCAGACCTCCTGCCATGCCGTTTACGAGGGCGGCTACTGCCCCGTTGGTATCAGCTTCGAGGAGCGTACCCGCATGCTGCGCGAAGAGCCGGAAGCGTTCCGGAAGCTCGTCGATCAGTCGCTGCGCCGACATTTCGAGGTGATCCGTAAGCTCGTGGCTCGCGGCTCCTACTTCTTCGATTACGGAAACTCCTTCATGAAGGCCATCTACGATGCCGGCGTGAAGGAGATTTCGCGTAATGGGGTGGACGAAAAAGATGGCTTCATCTGGCCCAGCTACGTGGAGGACATCATGGGCCCCGAGCTGTTCGACTATGGTTACGGACCCTTCCGTTGGGTCTGCCTGAGCGGCAAACACGAGGATCTGATCAAGACGGATCACGCGGCGATGGAATGCATCGACCCGACCCGCCGCGGGCAGGACATGGACAACTACAACTGGATCCGAGACGCAGAGAAGAACCAGCTCGTGGTCGGTACCCAAGCGCGCATCCTCTATCAAGACGCCGAAGGCCGGATGAACATCGCGCTCCGATTCAACGAGATGGTGCGCAACGGCGAGGTCGGCCCGATCATGCTCGGCCGCGACCACCACGACGTTAGTGGCACGGACTCGCCCTTCCGCGAGACTTCGAACATCAAGGACGGCAGCAACGTGATGGCCGACATGGCCGTGCAATGCTTCGCCGGCAACTGTGCCCGCGGCATGAGCCTCGTGGCGCTGCATAACGGCGGCGGCGTGGGCATCGGTAAGGCTATCAATGGTGGCTTCGGCATGGTCTGCGACGGCAGCGAGCGCGTCGATCGCATCTTGCGTTCGGCCATGTTGTGGGACGTGATGGGCGGCGTAGCACGTCGTTCGTGGGCCCGCAATCCGAACGCGATGAGCACCGTCCGCGAGTTCAACCACGCACACGCCGATGGCTACCAAATCACCGAGCCCTTCGTGGCCGATGATCAGATCATAGCACAGGCCATGAAGGCGTAAATCTTCGAAGAGATTTCCTCCGGTGCCTCGTTGCATCGGAGGAAGTTTCATGTATAAACCACCGCATCATGGCACGGCCAACAACAAAAACAGATTTAATCCTTGCTGCCAACGGACAGTTTGAGAAGATGTGGAAACTCATCGATGGGATGAGCGACGACCAACAGCAGGCCACGTTTGCTGACGAAATGGCTACGGCAGGCAAGGAGGCTCATTGGGGTAGGGATAAGAATCTGCGCGACGTGCTCGTTCATCTTTATGAATGGCATCGATTGTTGGTCGATTGGATCAACGCGAACCGTAGCGGCGAGCGTCGATCATTCCTACCCGCGCCGTACAACTGGAAGACGTACCCGGCGATGAATGTGGAGTTTTGGAAGATGCACCAGCAGACACCGCTGGCGGAAGCAAAGGCATGGTTGAAAGAAAGCCATCGGGAGGTCATGATGCTGATCGAGGCTTTCACCAACGACGAACTATTTGCAAAGGGCACGTTCGATTGGACGGGCTCGTCTACACTCGGTGCCTATGGTGTTTCGGCCACTTCGAGCCACTACGATTGGGCGATGAAGAAGATCAAATTGCACATCAAAAACGAGTAAAATCTGAAGTGCCCCCGCATGAACTTCCTCAACCAATACAACGCAGGGGGCGTTACCCTTGAACCTCGACTTCCTTTTTCTTCCCTTGATGGAAGAAAAGGAACCAAAAGAAGATCAAGGCGCGAGGGGCGCCGGCCAAAGTTGGCCGGGTACATGCCACCAGCCCCTACATGTGACTACCTCTAACTACTTAAACTACCCGTAACTACTTATTTACACCCATTTGAAATGAACAAAATCATGGAGTGCGTCCCCAACTTTAGCGAGGGACGCGACAAAGAGAAAATTGAGAAAATCGTGGATTGCTTCCGCGGTAAGGACAATGTGAAACTGCTGGACTACAGCAATGATGAGGATCATAACCGCCTCGTCGTGACCGTAGTCGGAGAACCGGAGCCGCTGCGCGACGCTGTGCTCGAGGCTATCGGCAAGGCCGTCCAGCTGATCGACCTGAACAAGCACTCGGGGCAGCACCCGCGCATGGGCGCTGTCGACGTGGTGCCGTTCATTCCGATCAAGAACACGACGACTGAAGAGGCCGTTGCCCTCTCCAAAGAAGTGGCCGCACAGGTGGCTGAGCGCTACGGCGTGCCCGTCTTCCTGTATGAGAAGTCGGCCACCGCACCGCACCGCGAGAACCTCGCCGCCATCCGCAAAGGCGAGTTCGAAGGCATGGCCGAGAAGATCAAGCAGCCCGAGTGGAAGCCCGACTTCGGCCCCGCTGAGCGTCACCCGACGGCCGGCACCGTGGCCATCGGCGCACGTATGCCGCTCGTGGCTTACAACGTGAACCTCAACACGGCCGACCTCTCCATCGCCGACGCTATCGCCAAGAAGGTGCGCTTCCTCGGCGGCGGCCTGCGCTTCTGCAAGGCCATGGGCGTGGAGCTGAAAGACCGTGGCATCGTGCAGGGTGTCGATGAACCTGACCGACTTCACGCGGACGGCCGTCTACCGTGCCCACGAGATGGTGCGCATGGAGGCTCAGCGCTACGGCGTGAGCGTGGTCGGCGCCGAGGTGATCGGCCTCGTGCCCATGAAGGCGCTCATCGACTGTGCGGAGTATTACCTCGGCATCGAAAACTTCTCGATGGATCAGGTGCTCGAGTCGCGCATCATGGAGTAAATCATTGTCCCTCCCCGAAGCGGCTGTTTTGAAGGGTACAACCGTATCAAGGGCAAGTCTCCGAAGACCGTCGGAGCCCTGAACCCTGAGGGTTTACCTCTTCGACGACCGTCGGAGCTCTGAACCCTGAGGGTTTACCTCTTCGACGACCGTCGGAGCCCTGAACCCCTGAGGGTTTACCCTTCGACGACCGTCGGAGCTCTGAACCCTGAGGGTTTACCCCTTCGACGACCGTCGGAGCTCTGAACCCTGAGGGTTTACCCCTTCGACGACCGTCGGAGCTCTGAACCCTGAGGGTTTACCCCTTCGACGACCGTCGGAGCTCTACCTATCCGAGCTTTTTCACCGATAGATTTCACACTTAAAACTTGACAGATATGAAGCAGTTTATGACGGGGATGATCCTCCCACTGATACTGATGGCATCCGCTTGCGGAAAGACGGAGCCGCTGCCTTCGGACGGCCGACTGACCGGCGTCTGGGTGCACGAAACGACCGGAACGGACACGATCGATTTCGACGAATTTCCATCGATGGCCGGTGAGGCTACGTTCATGCTGAAAAAGAGGTACGGAGGTGAGAAATGGGCTGACACTGCCTAAGTCTGGGAGCGGCCCTTATGCGTATGAGATCAAGGACGGCAGCATCCAAGTGCATTGGATGTTATCGAGCGCTTTTGCCCCCGATCCCTATGCTTTCAAGCTGAGCGCCGACGGGCGGTCGTTTCGGATCGGAGCATTCGTGCCCTTCGTGGAGGGACAAACCATACACACATTCAAGAAGATCAAATGAAGAACCTGATTATTAAGAACGCATCGCAGGTGGTGACATGCAGCGGCTTCGCGGGTAAGCGGGGGCGCGAGATGAACGACCTGCATGTGATAGAAAGGTGGGACGGTGGTCGTGACCGACGGCCGCATCTCGCATGTGCTTCGCGCGGGCGAACCGTTGCCTGTGGACGAAGCGGGCTACACCGTCATCGACGCCACGGGCAAGGCCTTGCTGCCTGGCTTCGTCGATCCGCACACGCACTTCGTCTTCGGCGGATACCGCGAGGAGGAATTCTCGTGGCGTATGCGCGGCGACAGCTATATGGAGATCATGAACCGCGGCGGCGGTATCGTCAATACGACCAAGGCCACGCGTGAGGCGTCGGAGGACGAGCTGTTCGAGGTGGGACGTCGCCGACTCGACGCCATGCTGCGCCTCGGCATCACCACCGTGGAGGGCAAGAGCGGCTACGGCCTCGATCGCGATACGGAGATGAAGCAGCTGCGCGTCATGCGTCGGCTGAACGAGGCGCACCCCGCCGACATTGTCTCCACCTTCATGGGTGCCCACGCCACACCGGCCGAATGGAAGGGGCGTGAGGATGAGTTTATCGATTTCAATATCCGCGAGATGTTTCCGCTGGTTGCCAAGGAAGGGTTGGCCGAGTTTGCCGACATCTTCTGCGAGAAGGACGTCTTCACCATCGAGCAATCGCGGCGTTACTTACAAGCTGCGCGTGAGCAGGGCTTCAAGCTGAAGATCCATGCCGACGAGATCGTGCAGTTTGGCGGCGCCGAATTGGCTGGCGAGCTGCACTGTACCTCTGCCGACCACTTGCTGCAAGCCTCCGACGCGGGCATCCGCGCGATGGCCGACGCTGGCGTAGTAGCCACATTGCTTCCGCTTACGGCCTTCTCGCTGCGGGAGACATTCGCCCGCGGTCGGGAGATGATCGACGCCGGTTGCATGGTGGCACTGGCCACGGGACCTCAATCCGGGCAGCTCCTTCTCCGCGTCCGCCCCGCTGTTGTTCGCGCTGGCATGCATCTATATGAAGCTGTCGCCCGAGGAGGCCGTCACAGCCTTCACCATCAACAGCGCCGCGGCTATCGACCGTGCCGACCGCATCGGTTCGATCGACGTCGGCAAGCAAAGGCGACCTCGTGCTGCTGCAATTCCCGTCGTACAAGTTCCCTGCCCTATCACGTGGGTATGAACATCGTCGACACGGTGATCAAGCAGGGAGAGGTTGTCGTAAAGAATTAGGCCAGTCCCCATAATCGAAGAAAAGAGGCGAGAACACCCCTCCCCGACATTTCGCTTACACACAAGTCACTGTGATATGAAATCGAATAAGATGAAAGCCGGCCTGCTGCCGCTCCTGTCGCTGCTGTTACTACTGTCTGCCAGCATGGCCGCACAGCAAAAACAGACTACGGCCCAGAAATTTCAGGCCACGTATAAAAACACGAACCCGACCAACGAGACGATCGACTATGCGTATGCCAGCTCACCTGACCAGACCGACGTCAACGTTCGCGCAACACCCGGTGGAACGATCGTCTTCAAGCTCGACCATAACGAGCCGGGTTATACCGTAGATCTCTACGAAGTCTGGAACGGATGGTTCCGCATCTCTCCTCAGATAGAAACCGTCGATCAAGGCCCGATTGTGCTGAAGTCGAAGCAGGCCTGGATCCACGGCTCGCAACTGGGGGCAGACACACGCAACTATGGCGGAGAGAAACTGACTTTCCGCACTCGCCCCGACGCCAACAGCCCCATAGCTTTCACCATCGAAGAGGAGATTGGCGTCTCATACGTCGACATGGTCAAAGGGTGGATCAAGGTGAAGTACACCCCCAAGAAGTCTCGGAAATCTTTCGAGGGATGGATCGAGACCGAATGGCTCTGCCCCAATCCTGTCACCACCTGTCCGTGACACAGAATAAACCGTATTGTTTTTTTACTACAGATAAAATGAATGCATCTATGAACTTGCAAGAGTTATCCGTAAAGGAATTTATTGACAAAGTGACCGGCAACGATCCCGTGCCGGGAGGCGGAAGCGTTTCCGCATTGAACGGTTCGCTGGCAGCATCGCTGGCGGCCATGGTAGCCAACCTCACCGTAGGCCGTAAGAAGTACGCCGAGGTGAACGACGAGATGGAGCAGATCTCTGCCCGTATGACCGAGCAATCGGCAAAGCTGTTGGCCGACGTAGATCGTGACGCCGAGGCGTACGACCGCGTCTTTGCCGCCTTCAAGTTGCCCAAAGAGACCGACGAAGAGAAGGCCGTGCGTAAGGAGGCCATCCAACGCGAGACGAAGTATGCCGCCGAGGTGCCGATGGAGGTAGCCCGCACAGCCAGCGCGTTGTTGCCGATGATTGACGCCGCCGCGCGTCGTGGCAATAGCAACGCCGTAACCGACGCCACAGTGGCCATGATGTGTGCCCGCACGGCTGTCATCGGTGCCCTGCTGAACGTCCGTATCAACCTCACCTCGATCACGGATGAGGCTTTCGTCAAAACCATGACGGAAGAGGCCGACCGCACGGAGGCCGCTGCCGTGGAGGCCGAACACAAGCTGCTGGAGTATGTCAAAGCCCATGCGTTCAACTAAGCAGCAGACGGTCGTGAAGAATGTATATCAGATCGGCTCCGGCGAGCTGACGTTCGAGATCATCGAACGCATCATCAACGAGAACTTGAAGCTGGAGCTGGCCCCCGAGGCGCGCGAACGCATCCAGAAATGCCGCGACTACTTAGACGCCAAGATCGCCTCTTCGCCCGACCCACTCTACGGTATCACCACCGGCTTCGGGTCGCTCTGCAACAAGAACATCTCGCTCGACGAACTGGGTGCTCTTCAGGAAAACCTGATCAAGAGTCACGCCTGCAGTGTAGGCGAGGAGATTCAGCCTGTCGTGGTCAAGCTGATGATGCTGCTCAAGGCCCACGCCCCTGTCGCTGGGTCACAGTGGCGTGCAGGTAATCACCGTGCAGCGTATCCTCGACTTCTTCAACAACGACGTCATGCCTATCGTCTACGACCGTGGCTCGCTGGGTGCCTCGGGCGACTTGGCTCCGCTGGCCAACCTCTTCCTGCCGCTCATCGGCGTCGGCGACGTCTATTATAAAGGTAAGAAGTGCGAGGCCATCAGCGTGCTCGACGAGTTTGGCTGGTCGCCTGTCCGGCTGATGAGTAAAGAGGGCTTGGCCCTGCTCAACGGCACACAATTCATGAGCGCCAACGGCGTCTTCGCCCTCCTGCGCGCCTTCCGCCTCTCGAAGAAGGCCGACCTCATCGCCGCCCTCTCGCTCGAGGCCTTCGACGGCCGCATCGAGCCCTTCATGGACTGCCTGCACCGCATCCGCCCACACAAGGGCCAGATCGAGACGGGCGAGGCTTTCCGCCGTCTTTTAGAGGGTAGCGAGATCATCGCCCAGCCCAAGAAGCATGTGCAGGATCCGTACTCGTTCCGCTGTGTGCCGCAAGTGCACGGCGCCACGAAGGACACGATCCGCTATGTCGCCTCTGTGCTCCTGACCGAGATCAACTCCGTGACGGACAACCCGACCATCTTCCCAGACGAGGACATGATCATCTCCGGTGGCAACTTCCACGGGCAACCGCTGGCCGTAGCCTACGACTTCCTCGCCATCGGGCTGGCCGAGCTGGGCAACATCTCCGAACGACGCGTGGCGCAGCTCATCATGGGCTTACGCGGGCTGCCTGAGTTCCTCGTGGCCAACCCGGGTCTGAACTCCGGTTTCATGATTCCGCAATACGCTGCGGCGTCAATGGTGAACCAGAACAAGATGTACTGCTTCTCGGCTTCGAGCGACTCCATCGTCTCGTCGAACGGGCAGGAGGGACCACGTCAGCATGGGCGCCAACGCCGCCACGAAGCTCTATAAGGTGATGAACAACCTGGAGCTGATCCCGGCCATCGAGTTGATGAACGCCGCGCAGGGCATCGAGTTCCGCCGACCGCTGAAGACGTCGCCCGTGCTGGAGCAAGTGCTGCACGACTATCGCAAGGAGGTGCCCTTCATCAGCGACGATGTGGTGATGTACAAAGAGATTCACAAGACGGTCGCCTTCCTCAAGCGGATGAAGGTGGACAATCTGTAAATCCCCCGTCGCCCCTCACGAAGCATCCCCGGGTACGGGACCGCAAGTCCGCCACTCGGGGGATTTTTTTATAGGGGTTGCGGGTAGCCGTAAACGTCATCTTACGGCACGAAACCGATCGCCGGATTTCTGAAACGCCAAAATGAGACGGGAAACCGATCGCTGACCTTCAAAAACGCCTTCCCGCGGCGGGAAACCGATCAAAACTTTCGAAAAAAACGCCTTCCCGCGGCGGGAAATGGGGAAAAAAATCTCCGAAAAAAACGCCTTCCCGCGGCGGGAAATGGAAAAAAATTCTCCGAAAAACGGTTTCCCGCGGCGGGAAAGGGGAAAAAAATCGCTCGAAAAAAACGGTTTCCCGCGGCGGGAAGGCGGTAAAATTTTCTGGAGATCGGTTTCCCGCCACGGGAAATGGGGCTTTTTGCCGAAAAACGCTTTCCGCCGCGGGAAGAGCATTTTCAGAAGCCGCCGCCCCCGCCGCGGGAAGGATGAGGCCTCACAGGAGGCCCTCGTCCAACTTCGCCGGCAGCCGCAGACGCCCCCGGCGTGCCAACGCCTGCAGCCGCCCAAAAGGCCTACTTTTTGCCCGCGAGATGACACATATTACATTGATCACAGGCGGACAACGGTCCGGGAAAAGCAGTTACGCAGAGCGGGTGGCGCTATCGCTGTCCGCTCGTCCTGTTTATATGGCCACGGCGCGCGTGTGGGACGATGAGTTCCGCCGGCGGGTGGAGCGACATCAGGCCTCGCGCGGGCCACAGTGGACGAATATCGAAGAGGAAAAGGCGCTCAGTCGGCACGATGTCGCGGGGCGCGTCGTCGTTGTGGACTGCGTCACGCTTTGGTGCACCAACTTCTTTTTTTGACCTCGATTCCGACGTCCAGGGCCGCCACGGCCGCCGCTCGCGAGGAGTTCGACCGGCTCACGGCACAAGACGCCACCTTCCTCTTCGTCACCAACGAGATCGGCCTTGGCGGCGTGTCAGAAAACAAGATCCAACGCCGCTTCACCGATCTGCAAGGCTGGATGAACCAATACATTGCCGAGCGGGCCGACGAGGTTGTCCTCATGGTCAGCGGCATCCCCGTGAAGGTGAAATAATCCCCCCCGACACTACACATTTATATATATGCATCCTTTCGACATCCGAAAGCCGGACGATGCGATCCGCCCGGCGCTGCAACAAAAGATTGACAACCTGACCAAGCCCAAGGGAGCGCTTGGGCGGCTCGAGGAGCTGGCCCTGCAAGCGGGCCTCGTGCAGCAAACCCTCAGCCCCTCGCTCAGCCATCCGCACAACCTCATTTTCGCTGCCGACCACGGTATCACGGCCGAGGGTGTCAGCTTCTCGCCGCGCGAAGTGACGTGGCAGCAGTGCATCCACTTCGCCACCTCGACCGGAGGCGGCGTCAACTACCTCTGCCGCCAACACGGCTTCACGCTCCGCATCATCGACGTCGGCGTGGACTATGATTTCCCGCCCGAACTCCCCATCATCCCCCGGAAGGTGGGCCGCGGCACACGCAACTTCCTCCACGAGCCGGCCATGACGACCGACGAACTGGACGCTTGTATAGCGCATGGCGCCGAAGCCGTTCGCACTGTCCACGAGGCGGGTTGCAACGTTGTCAGCTTGGGCGAGATGGGCATCGGCAATACCTCCGCGTCGTCGATATGGATGGCCTGTCTCGCGGATATTCCCCGGAGCGCTGCGTGGGTGCCGGATCGGGGCTATCGGACGAGGGCGTGCGCCGCAAGCTCAGTGTCCTCAGCCGCGCTTTGGACCATTACACCGGCGATCGGTCGGATCCACGGAGCGTCATGCGCCATTTTGGGGGCTACGAGATGGTGGCCGCCGTCGGGGCCATCCTACAAGCAGCCGAACTGGGTATGCTCATCCTTGTCGACGGATTCATCCTCACCAACTGCATGCTGGCCGCCCGTGCGCTCTGCCCAGACGTGATGGCATACGCCATCTTCGGCCATTGCGGCGGCGAGTCGGGCCATCAGCTCGTCCTTGACGCCCTCCATGCGCGTCCGCTGCTCAACCTCGGCATGCGGCTCGGCGAGGGCACCGGCGCCATCTGCGCCTATCCCATCGTCGACTCCGCCGTCCGCATGATCAACGAGATGGACACCTTCGAAGGCGGACGCGTCACGAAGTATTTCAAGTAAGAACCTCTATACATATCCCTTGCGATAAATCCGCACAACTCCCCCTTATAAATATGAAGAATCGAGATTTAGGGATTACTGATCATCCGCCTCTCCGTGGGCCTGCTCATGCTGCCGCATGGGATCAGCAAGCTGGCCAACGCCGAGGCCTTCGGCTACATCGTGTCGCTGCTTACGGAGCGCGGCCTGCCCACCGCCCTGGGCTACGGCGTCTACTTGGGCGAGATCCTCGCCCCACTCATGGTGGCCCTCGGCTACCGCACACGCCTCGGCGCGCTCGTCATGGTCGGCACAGGGCTCTTTGTGCTCTTCTTGGCCTACGCCGACAGCCTCTTTAGCCTCACGCCCCACGGCGGTTGGGCGCCCGAGTTGCCCGGCCTCTACCTCTTTGGCGCGCTGGGCCTCTTCTTCACCGGCGGCGGCAAGTTCGCCCTCTCCACCCGCAGCCGGTGGGACTGACACCATCTCCCATGCAGTCGGAGGGTCACCCATTGTTCGTTGTTCGTTTTTAGCTTTTTAGATTATGATAGATGACATGTTTGCGGCGCTGACGTTCTTCACGCGGCTGCCGTGGTGGCGGATACATCGCGTGCCCGCCGACAGTTTCAAGCGGCTCGTCGCCTACTGGCCCCTTACCGGATGGATCACCGGCGGCGTGATGGGCGGTGTCTATTGGGTGATCACCATGGCCGATCTGCCCTTCATCTTCGGCCTCATCTGCGCCTTGGCAGCGCGACTGCTCCTCACCGGTGCCCTGCACGAGGACGGCCCGGCTGACTTCATCGACGGCTTCGGCGGCGGTCGCACCCGTGAGCGCACGCTCGCCATTATGAAAGACTCCCACATCGGCACTTACGGTGTGCTCGGCCTTATCGTCTACGTCGCCCTCTGGCTCTGCGCTGCCACGATTCTGTCCGACTACATGGAGGAGTACCTCTTCTTCGTTCTCTTCCTCGGCGACATCTGGGCCAAATGGTGCGCCTCGCAGGTGATCAACTTCCTGCCTTACGTCCGTCGTGAGGATGAATGCAAGATCCAGACCGTCTATGAACCCATGTCTACCACTTCCCTTGTCACCGGGTTGCTTATCGCTTTTTGTGCCATTGATGGCGGCTTCGGCGTGGCTCTTTTGGGAGGGCTTCGAGTTTCTCATCGGCGGGCTCTGGGTGACTGCGGCAGCCTCGGTCGGCACCATGCTGTTGCTCGTGCGGTACATGCGGCATCGCCTCGGCGGTTACACGGGCGACTGTTGTGGAGCTACCTTCTTACTCTGCGAACTCACCTTCCTCTTCATGCTGAATATCGTATGGATGTTTTTCTGATCCGCCACACGTCTGTTGATGTCCCCGCCGGTACCTGTTACGGCCATACCGACGTAGCCCTCCGCCCGACCTTCCCAGAGGAGGCCGCCCGCGTCAAGCAAGAACTCGACGCCCACACCTTTGACGCCGTCTACACCAGTCCGCTCAGCCGTTGCACACGTCTGGCCGCCTATTGCGGCTATCCAGACGCCCTCCGTGACGACCGACTGAAGGAGATGAATATGGGCGAATGGGAAATGCAGCTCTTCGACGCCATCACCGATCCCCGCATTCAGGAGTGGTACGACGACTACCTGCATGTAGCGCCCACCGGGGGCGAATCCTACCCCGACATGCAGCGCCGCATCTCCGCTTTTCTCGACGAGCTACGGGAGACGGGTCACAGCCGAGTAGCCCTCTTTGCCCACGGTGGAGTGCTGATGTGCGCTCGTGTACACGCCGGCCAGCTTCCTCCCGCTGAGGCACTCCGCCAACTCACCCCCTTCGGCGGAATCGTCCGTATCACCCTGTAAACCCGTCGGAAATTCCCAACTAATGGGGATTCATGCCTTCTTTTTATCCATAGTATTAGGGATTGCCCTCACCTCAGCCCGCTCCTACTTTTGCCCCCGTAATTTTTTAATACAAGAAAGAAATGGGAAAGACAGCCATCATTTACGGTTCGACCACGGGTACGACCGAAGACATCGCAGGCCGCATCGCCTCGAAATTGAATATCGCTCAAGGAGATATCTACGAGATCTCTAAAGTTACCGCCGACACCGTAGCCGGCTACGACACCCTGCTGCTGGGTAGCTCCACTTGGGGCAGCGGCGACCTGCAGGACGACTGGTACGACGGCATTGAGACCCTCAAGGGCGCCGACTTGGCCGGCAAGAAGATTGCCCTCTTTGGCTGCGGCGATTCATCCTCTTATTCTGACACCTTCTGCAGCGCGCTGGGAACGATCTACAACGACCTGAAGGATTCGGGCGCCACGTTCGTAGGCAGCGTAGATCCGTCGGACTACACCTTCGATGGCTCTGATGCCGTCGTTGACGGACAGTTCGTTGGCCTCCCGATCGACGAGGTGAACGAGTCGGACAAAACCGACGAGCGCATCAGCAACTGGGTAGCATCGCTTTAATGAGATAGCGTCATGGTCGCCGAGACGAAGCAGATAGTGGGATCGGCCGAGATCAAAGTCTTGTACAATCACATCTATGAGTACAAGAAAGGCGTTCGAAACCTGATCCTTTACACGTTGAACGAGCAATATGTGTCCCACGCCTGTGAGCGATTGGACAAGCAGCGTATCCCCTACCTCATTCAGCGCGCGGGAAAGAACAACATCAATATCTACTTCGGACAACCGGAATGCATCGAAACGATCCGAAGTTTCGTCTCCCGACCACTGAATACGCTTACGCCTGAAGAGGATTTCATCCTCGGTGCACTATTGGGATACAACATTTGCGAACAGTGCAAGCGCTTCTGCACAAAGAAGAAGACTGCTTGCCGAGCTTAACGCCCCCCAAAAGAGAGGTGCTTCCCAAAAAGGAGGCACCTCCTTTTTTTCGTGAGATCTTGCGTGAGCAAATCTCATTTTTCGGCTCTGTGGCAAGTTGTTTTTCGGTTCGCTGACTCAGAAGTCGGCTGGAAAGTCGCTTGCCGCGGCCGCTGGATCAAAAGTGACGCTGGCATGTCGCATGCCGAGGCCGCTGGCTCAAAAGTGACGCTGGCGTGTCGCATGCCGCGGCCGCTGGCTCAAAAAGTAACGCTGGCGTGTCGCATGCCGCGGCCGCTGGCTCAAAAAGTGACGCTGGCATGTCGCATGCCGCGGCCGCTGGGTCAAAAAGTAACGCTGGCGTGTCGCATGCCGCGGCCGCTGGGTCAAAAAGTGTTGCTGGCATGTCGCTTGCCGGGAATACGGAAATAAGTGACACAGCGCAAGCACACGCTTTTATCTTCTTTATCTTCCTATCCGCAGGAGGCCGCTCTCAACGCAGACTCCGCCTTTGCAGGTTGGCATAAATTCCGACCTTTGGCCCCGGTTGAAGAACCCATTAATCAAGTCAATATGAAAATAGAAAAGATTACCGCCCGCGAGGTATTGGACTCGCGTGGCAACCCCACCGTTGAGGTGGATGTGAGATTAGAATCTGGATTTGTTGGACGTGCCAGTGTGCCTTCGGGCGCCTCGACTGGTGAGCATGAAGCCCTCGAATTGCGCGATGGAGACAAGAAGCGCTATGGTGGCAAAGGCGTGCTCAAGGCCGTGGAGAATGTCAACAATGTGATCGCTCCCGCCTTGATCGGTATGTCTGCACTCGAACAGCGTGCCATCGATCATAAGATGCTCGCCCTTGACGGTACACCGACTAAGTCGAAGCTTGGTGCTAACGCCATCCTCGGCGTATCGCTGGCCGTAGCCAAGGCCGCCGCCAACTACCTGGAGCTGCCCCTCTATCGCTACATCGGCGGCACGAACACTTATGTCATGCCGGTGCCGATGATGAACATCATCAATGGAGGCTCGCACAGTGATGCCCCGATCGCTTTCCAAGAGTTCATGATCCGTCCCGTGGGCGCTCCTTCTTTCCGCGAAGGTTTGCGGATGGGCGCGGAGGTTTTCCATGCGCTGAAGAAAGTGCTGCATGATCGCGGACTGAGCACCGCCGTCGGTGACGAGGGAGGCTTTGCCCCCGCACTGAATGGCACCGAGGACGCACTCGATTCGATTCTTGCCGCCATTAAAGCTGCTGGCTACGAACCGGGTAAGGACATCCGTATCGGTATGGACTGCGCTTCGTCAGAGTTTTACAAGGACGGCGTCTATGATTATACCAAGTTCGAGGGCGCCAAGGGCAAGAAGCGTACGGCAGACGAGCAAATCGCTTATCTCGAGGAGCTAATCAGCAAATATCCTATCGACTCGATCGAGGACGGTATGAGCGAGAACGACTGGGAGGGCTGGAAGAAGCTCACCGAGCGTATCGGCAGCCGTTGCCAGTTGGTGGGCGACGACCTTTTTCGTGACCAATGTGGAGTTCCTCTCCAAGGGTATCGCGCAAGGTTGCGCCAACTCGATCTTGATCAAGGTTAACCAGATCGGATCGCTGAGCGAAACGCTTGATGCGATCGAAATGGCTCATCGCCACGGTTACACGACCGTTACAAGCCACCGCTCGGGCGAGACAGAGGACGCTACGATCGCTGACATCGCCGTGGCTACCAACAGTGGACAGATCAAAACCGGTTCGCTCAGCCGTAGCGACCGCATGGCCAAGTACAATCAGCTGCTTCGTATCGAAGAGGAGTTGGGCGCACTGGCTGTATATGGCTACAAGCGCGTGAAGTGAGAATGGCTCCCGATCGGATTGTCGATCGGAGCCGCCGTTATAGGTAATTCGAGAGGGTGTCCCCATAGGGATGGGGGCGCCTCTTTTTTTCGGGCGAAAGTGAGCGGTGATACGTCGGAATCAGTGGGCGCGGCGACGGATCTCAGCGCAGACGATAGCCGTGGCCACGGCCACGTTGAGCGATTCGGCGCCGTGGCGGTCGGTGGGATAGCGGGGGATGCCGATTCGATGAGTGACGAGTGCGGCTACTTCGGGACGGATGCCACGTCCTTCGCTGCCCATTATGAGTAAGCCAGCCGTGACGGGTGACGGTAGGTCGTAGAGAGGCGTGCCGTCGGCAAAGGTGCCGTATGTCATGGCCGCGGAGTGGCTGCGGATAAAGGCGGGGAGATCTGTGTAGTGGATGTGGATGCGTGCCGTGGAGCCCATTGCGGATTGGATGGCCTTGGGGACCGAATGCGTCGGCCGTGTCAGGGCTGCAAACGAGGTGCGTATAGCCTAACCAGTCGGCGGTGCGGATCACGGTGCCGAGATTACCGGGATCTTGCACGCCGTCGAGGGCAATCACCCACTCCTGAGTGGGATCGGCGCCACGGAGATCGTCTTCACGGCGGTGGAAGATGGCAATCACCTCGGGCGGTGACTTTAATAGGCTGGCACGATGCAGTTCGTCGCGATCGGCCTCGATTCGTTCGCCGTCGGATAGCTGATAGGCGTGCGCATCGAACCATTCCGGGCGTGCAGCTATCCATTCGCAGGCAAAAGTGCCCATGAGATCGATTACGGTTTTTGGTTCCCTCGGCCACGAAAAGCCTGTTGCTCGTCGCGGTGTTTCTTCAACTCCAGCGCGTGCACCTGTTTGATCTTCGCTTTACTCAACATCTTTTCGGTTTGTTGCCATTTATACGGGCAAAAAGTAGTCTGTGCGTGGGGATGGAGGCCCTTCCGCATGCGATTACATCCCTCTGAAAGTTCAGAAGCTGTTTGGAATTTATTTCGGAGGCTATCGGGTGAATGTTTCTGATGATTTTGTTTCATCATTAGACGAGCATAGCAAGCTATGTGAGGATTAATGATGGGACAAAAAGGGCAGAAACAGGCCCCTGATAGACCCGAAAACAAGCAAAGAGAAAGATCCTCCAAAACAGCTCCATAAAACAAATCACTCAATAAACTCCAAACAGCTTCTCAGAACAGCGTCTATTTTTTTGTCCGCGATTTCGGTCTAACCGGTGGGGCAACCGCTTCTCGGTTAGTAAAAGGGAAGCCGGTGAAAGGCCGGCGCTGTACCCGCAGCCGTATGTTCTGTATCCTTGGCCATCTACACACTTGCCACTGGCTCGCATGAGCTGGGAAGGCTGCCTACGAAAAGGAGGAACGAGCCGGAAGACCTGCCGACGTCAAATTTCAATCTCCCCTCACGGTCTCGGGTGAAGACGAGGGCTCAGATATGTACTCAAATGTCTATCGGATTTATTTACATACGTAAGACTACGACACTCATGCTCTGCGCATGGGCCTCCATTGTCGTGGTCACGGCTCAGGAGCGCGATACAACCTTAGAACGTCGTATCGATGAGGGTGACCGTCACCGCTACACCTACGCCACGGCGACTGACAGCCACTATCCCCGTACAAGTAGTCACGGGCGAGGCCATTCGCACCCTTGGATTGCAAAATATGGCCGATGCCGTACGCCGTTTTGCAGGAACTACCGTCCGTGACTACGGCGGAATTGGCGGCATGAAAACCGTCTCCGTGCGTAGCCTCGGCGCCCATCACACGGCTATCGGTTACGACCAAGTGGCGATGAGCAACACCCGGGCCGGACAGATAGATATTGGTCGTTTATCTCTCGACAACGTGGCCATGCTCACCCTCTCAGTCGGTCAAGAGGAGGATCTGCTGCAATCCGCCCGCATGTCAGCGTCAGCAGCTGTGCTCAGCATCCGCACCGAGGTACCTCAATTCACATCCAAGCGTCGCCACAGTCTGCAAGCCCACATCCGAGCTGGATCTTTTGGCTTCGTCAACCCTTACCTGCGACTTGCCACTCGATGGAATGCCCATACCGTGCTCTCGGTCGACGCTAATCTGCTTCGAGCTGATGGCGTCTATCCGTTTACGTTAGTCAATGGCTCTGAGCGTACCCGAGAAAAAAACGGTATAACTCAGACATTCGTTCTTGGCACTCCGAAGCCAACCTCTATCGCACCACGGGACCGCAGTGAGCTTCGCGCCAAAGTCTACGCCTTCCGATCCGAACGCGGATTGCTCGGTAGTGTCGTCCTCTATCGCACAGGAAATAGTGAACGATTGTGGGATGAAAACTTCTTTGCCCAAGCTAATTATCGATGGAAGGCCAACGATCGATGGGACCGTACAGGCGCAAAGGCAAATACAACTACTCACGGAATAAATACGAGGACATCGATGTCAAATATGAGGGCGGCCGCCAGACGGATCTCAACACCCAACATGAATATTATGCCTCTCTTGCCGCAATGGGCCAGATTACGGATCGATTCCAGCTCTCGCTGGCTGAGGATGGCGCCATCAATACGCTGAACAATAACGTAAACGACAATCCCGCACCCATCCGATTCACTTCCCTCACGGCCCTGCGCGCGCGGTACCGACTCGGACGCGTTACCATGGTCGGAACGGCTCTGGCTACGCTGATCACGGAGCGTGTCAAGCGTGGCGATCGCCCCGCCGACCGAAGTCAATTCACACCCTCTCTATCCCTGACCTACCGACCCCTATCTGATCTTGACCTCAACCTCCGCGCGCTCTACAAGAAGACCTTCCGCGTGCCTACGTTCAACGATCTGTACTATCTCCGCATAGGTAACACCGGATTGAGGCCCGAACTGGCCGACGAATACAACATCGGCCTCACATGGACTGCCGCGCCCGCTCGCCTGATCGACCAAATCACGCTTACATGGGATGGATATTACAATGAAGTGCGTGACAAGATCGTGGCTTTCCCCTCCACGTACGTGTGGCGGATGGTCAACTTCGGACGGGTACGCATCTTCGGCTTCGACGTCGCTCTCACGGCCGGTGTACCCCTTACCCACGACGTGCGCGTCGATCTTCAGGCCAATTACACCTATCAGCGCGCCACGGATGTGACTTCACCCGAAGCAAAGAACTACCGCGACCAGATTCCCTACACTCCCCTCCATTCAGGAAGTGGTTCCGCGGCCCTGCGCACACCTTGGATCGATGCGGCTTATACCGTCGTGGCCGTGGGCGATCGTTACTACATGAGCCAAAACCTACCCGAAAAATCGCGTCAACGGTTACGCCGAACATACGATTGCTCTCTCGCGTACGTTTCATATACATCACCCCGATGGATGTCGCATCCGCGTGCAGGCGGAGTGTGTCAATTGGATGGATACACAATACGACATCATCAAATACTACCCCATGCCCGGTCGGAGCCTCCGCGCCACCGTGGCGGTCACACTCTAAACATTTTTGAAGTACTAACCCCAATAAAACAAGACAGAAATGAAAATCAAACAATCTCTTTTCAGTGTATGGTGCATGCTTGCCATCGCGTTGGCATTCACCGCGTGTAGCAAAGACGACGATCCGAAGCCCAATGATGACGGCACCAAACTCACGTTGCCCGCTTCTCGCGTCTTTATTCTTAACGAAGGCTCGTTCAAACAGAACAATGCCGGCATTACCTTCTATGCCCCGAACAAGGATGGCAGCTTCATCGCTGATGTATATAGGATGCAGAACGAGAAGGGCCTGGGTGATACAGGGCAGGACATGATTATCCACGGCGATTACATCTATGTAACCGTCTACAACTCGGGTCTGCTGCTCAAGCTCAATACTGCTGGCGTGGAGCAGAAGCGACTCGCCTTCAATAAGGAGGATGGATTGCCGAGACACCTCTTTGCCCTCGACGGGAAGCTCTATGTCACCCTCTACAGTGGCAAGGTGGCCAAGGTGGACGCAGAAACATTGACCATTGAAGGCTATGCCAACGTGGGCGAAAACCCTGAAGGCATTGCTTATGCCAACGGCTATCTCTGCGTAGCCAACTCTGGGATGGGAAAAGGCACCACCGTGACCATTATTGACGCTAATTCCATGCTTGTAACGAACAACATCACCGTGGCACAGAACCCTGAGAAGGTGCTTGTCTCCGAAGGCAAATTCTTTGTGCAGGGATACGGCGGTAGTTATCCCAACTACACTTATCCTGTGCAGCTCGTTGACATTTCTACTGGTGCCGTCAAGACCATAGCCAAGGCCACGAACTTTTGTGAGTATCGCGGCACGATTTATATGGTTTACAGCGACACGGATTGGAAGACTTACAAGACGACCAACACCTTCTCCAGCTATGATGTCCGCACTGGCACGTTGAACAGCAGTAACTTCTTGAACAATATGCCCGACGCGCTTGGCTCAACGAGTGTCTACATGATGGAAGTGAACCCCAACAACGGAGATATCTACATCGGAACGTCTGATTATAAGACCAACGGCGACATCTACCGCTTCGATCGTAATGGTAAGCTCATCGAAAAGTTCAGCTCCGGAGGTATTAACCCGAACAACGCCGTCTTTTTCAATTGATGTCCCTTCCCTCTTGGGGATAAGCCGCTTCTTGTCCCCAAGAGTTACATAAAAACCTGTGATACGCACTTTCTTCTGCCTATTTGCATGGTTCATGCTCTGCCTCACGTTCAGCTGTAACGTGGGGCAGCGCTCTTCTATGCCTCAGGCTTCCGACGCCGGCGCGTCAGTGGACTCCCTGCGCTATGCAAGGGGTCTCACCATCACGCGCCACACTGATTTTTATCGTAGTAGAGCTGCGCGATCCTTGGAACGAGGGTCGGTTGTTGCATCGTTACCTGCTCGTGCCGCGTTCCGCAGCTGCGTTGCCTGAAGGAATGCCTGAGGGCACCGTGGTACGCACTCCCCTCCGCCGTATGGTGGTCTATACGTCCGTCCATTGCGCCCTTCTCAACGAATTAGGGGCCTCCGACGGCATCGCGGGCGTATGCGAGGCCCAATATGTGCACGTCGAGCCCGTGCTCAACGGATTGCGCAACGGTACAGTGGCCGACTTGGGCGAGGCTACCTCACCCGACATCGAGGGATGATCCGTATTGGCGCGGACGCCATCCTCGCCTCGCCATTTCAGAACGCCGGCTATGGGCCAGCGGAAAAAAATCGGTCTTCCGATCATCGAATGTGCCGACTATATGGAGTCCGACCCGTTAGGAAGGGCCGAATGGATCCGTTTTCTCGGACTCCTGACCGATAGAGAGGCCACGGCCGACAGTCTTTTTCCGCTCCACCGAAGCAGCATACCTCCGCGTGCGCGCGCTGACGGACACTATTTCGAAGCGTCCCACGCTTTTTGGTGGGGAAGAAATACGGTTCGGCTCGGCATGTGCCCAACGGCGGGAGTTACATGGCTCGTCTCTATCGGGATGCGGGTGCCGACTACGTTTTTCGGGATCTACCCGGTTCGGGGAGTACCCCGCTGACGTTTGAAGCCGTTATCGACCGTGCACAGCATGCCAAACTGTGGCTCATACAGTACAATGCTGATGTGAATATGACCTACGCGTCGCTCCGAGCCGAATACACACCTTATGCGAGCTTCGACGCCTTCGCAGGTAGACATATCTACGGCTGCAATACCCACAATTCGCACTATTACGAAGAGATCCCCTCCATCCAGACCGTCTCCTAAGCGATCTCATCGCCATCATCCACCCCAGACTCCTACCCGGCCATAAGCTCCACTACTTCGCACCGTTAGGAGAATGAAAACGCGGCCAAAGGCCTCTGCCGAGGCAGGGAAGTTTGCCCGGTACATGGCACGATTCCCGACTCCCTCTATCATGTACCCGGCCAACTTGGCCGGTGCCCCTAGCACCTTGATTTTTCTTTTTGGTTCTTTTCTTGCATCAAGGCAGAAAAAGGCCCTCTGCCGAGGGCGGGGAAGTATGCCGGGTACACTAAGGCCATCAGAAAGTTCCAAAAATTGGCCGGCAGCCTCTGCCGAGGCAGGGAGGTTTGCACGGTACATGGCACAAATCTGGGACCTCTCCAATCATGTACCCAGCCAACTTGGCTGGCATCCCTGATGCCTTGATTTTTCTTTTGCTTCTTTTCTTGCATCAAGGCAAGAAAAGAAGAATAGAAGAGGCAAAAACGCGTCATCTTTCAAACTCCCTACTAGGTAGGAAGTGCAAAAACGTACCTCGTTTCGGTGTTCCTACTAGGTAGGAAGTGCAAAAACGCGCCTCGTTTCGGTGTTGCTACTAGGTAGGAAGTGCAAAACGCGCCGCGTTTAGGTGTTGCTACTAGGTAGGAAGTGCAAAAATGCGCCGCGTTTGGGTGTCTCCATGTAGGGGCGTATTGCATACGCCCTACAGACGTTCCATTTATGGAACGATGAATCATGATAATTGGCACGGTTTGCGCATTCGCCATCCGTGGGATGGCGTCCGATGGGGCGTATGCAATACGCCCCTACTTGGGAAGATGAAAACTTGGCTGGCATCCCTGATGCCTTGATTTTTCTTTTGCTTCTTTTTCTTGCATCAAGGCAAGAAAAGAAGAATAGAAGCAGGCATTTGTCTGATAGAAAGAGCATACCACACACATTTAATCATCAAACGCAGAACGTTTGGGTGTCTCCATGTAGGGGCGTATTGCATACGCCCCACAGACGTTCCATTTATGGAACGATGAATCATGATAATTGGCACGGTTTGCGCATTCGCCATTCGTGGGATGGCGTCTGATGGGGCGTATGCAATACGCCCCTACCCGAGAATATGAATACGCGCCGCGTTTCAGTTTCCCCATGTAGGGGCGTACCCAAATACGCCCCACAGACGTTCCATTTATGGGACGACGAATCATGATAATTGATACGGTTTGTACATTCGCCATCCGTGGGATGGCGTCCGATGGGGCGTATGCAATACGCCCCTACTTGGGAAGATGAATACGTGCCGCGTTTCGGTGTTCCACCTAAGATGGAAGTGCAAAACGCGCCGCGTTTAGGTGTTGCTACTAAGTAGGAAGTGCAAAACGCGCCGCGTTTAGGTGTTGCTACTAGGTAGGAAGTGCAAAACGCGCCGCGCGTTTAGGTGTCTCCATGTAGGGGCGTATTGCATACGCCCCACATATACCCCATTAGGGGTAAAAGAAAGACCTTCGATGATCAAATGTGTAAGATGATTTTCGGCCCGAAGGGCCGTTTGTGGGGCGTATTGCATACGCCCCACAGGTACCCCGATTAGGGGTAAAAGAAAGGCCTTCGATGATCAAATGTGTAAGATGATTTTTCGGCCCAAAGGGGCCGTTTGTGGGAGCGTATGCAATACGCCCCTACTTGGGAAGATGAAAACGCAGCACGTTTTAGTGTTGCTACTAAGTAGGAAGTGCAAAAACGCGCCGCGTTTAGGTGTTGCTACTAAGTAGGAAGTGCAAAAATGCGCCGCGTTTGGGTGTCTCCATGTAGGGCGTACCCAAATACGCCCCACAGACATTCCATTTATGGGACGACGAATCATGATAATTGATACGGTTTGCGCATTCGCCATCCATGGGATGGCGTCCGATGGGGCGTATGCAATACGCCCCTACGATGGAGGATCGAAACGTGCCGCGTTTGCGGCTGGTCTCCACCGGGTACCCCAAAAACGAAACAGCCCGACACGTTTACACATGCCGGGCTGCACAGTCATTCGGACGGGCGGGCCGTCCACAGTCAGAAATAGTTATGAAAAAAAGAGCGTGTTTAATCTTCTCTCTGAGAGGGAGTTCCTAAAGGGGTGAGGCTTGCCTCACGCAACAGATGTACGTGGGACAGACTCGCCTTATTCGGGGTTCTTTGAGTGATAGTAGTCTACCTTCTCGGCGTTCTTGGTGTGGTTCATCCACAATTGACGGACATTCTCGCGCTCGAGGAGGCCATTCATGATCTGAGTCTCGTCCGAGCAGTCGTAGCCCATGGTCTTGAAGTACATTTTTCCAGCTCGTGTCTTCCACTTCGCCCTCTTCATTGGGCTGGAATGGGGTCTTGGCGACGTCGTTGCCAGCCATATCGTTGTGGGCATGGTCACCGGAGATGGACATGAGGGGTGTGCAGTAGACGCGGCCCTTGCTGACGCCTGCTTTGACCATTCTATCGCGAACGAAGGTCTTGAAGTTGTCCTTCATGTCGACCGTACCGACGTAGTAGTTCTTGTTGATCTTCTGGAGTGCCTCTTCTAACTGGGTGTAACGGATGTTCGCCTTGTAGATGTCGTATGAATCGGGGTTACCGTGGCCCATGAAGGCTACGACGCCCTGCTTGGCGTAGTTAGCGTAGTTCGCATCGAGCGCTTTGGCGAGTGCCTTGACGTCCTTATCGGCGTCGGCCATGAGGGAAGGCCTAAACGGAGGGTGACCTTCTTCAAATAGGCGTCATCGAGGTCTCCCAGACTGTTGTTAGCGAAATCCTTCATGTAGTTGATCACTCGGCCGTACTCTTCGCCCGGAATCACTTGCAGAGACTGGACAATAATCTCGCTGTACTGCACGCGCCCGAAGGCTTCGAGCCAAAAGTTGGGCGAGTAGTAGTGGCGCACCTCGGCTTTGGCCTCTCCCTCGTCCTTGGCGTGCTCGCCCGCGGCGGCGCGGTTGATGCAAATGGCGGAGGAGAAGGAAAGGAAGACGTCGTAGTCGGGGAATGCCTTCTTGTACTCGGCTACGGTGTTGTCGAAGGCCAAAAAGGCGCGCTGCCATGTGGACTGAAGGCCACGAGCAGGATCACTTTGTTGTGTTTCTTACCCGTCTTGACGGTGTTGTCTACCGATTGTTGGTAGCGCTCCACGTTCGTGATGGGTTCTTCACTCTTGTCGCAGGAGTTTAGACCTACGGCGAGGACGATGGCCATTGCAGCCAAGATCCATGTCTTAATTCTCTTCATAATCGTTACTATTTAGGGTTGGTAATCGTTTCTTTTTCGTGCTTCACCTTCTTGCCTTTAGCAAAGCGTACGGTGAGCGAGGCGTAGACGGTACGCCCGAGCGTCATGGTGCCCAAATGGAGGCCATGCGGGGTACGGTCGCAATAATTGAAGAGGTTGTCCACGCCGGCTTCGAGACGGTAAGTCATGTGGCGTGAGCGTCCGAGGTCGTGGGTGGTAGAAAGACGCCAGATTTGAAAGCCTTTCCCGTCGCCGTTGATCTGATAATATCGCTTGGATGAGGCGCGCCCGTAAAGTCCGGCGGTAAAATGATAGGCGGGAGAGAAATCATGGCTCCGGTGACGAACGCATTGGCCTTGTGGTGGGCTGTGCCGTCGATGATGACGGATTTCATGCGGTCGTGAGTGGCGTCGTAGAGATTGGCGTCGGTATTGAGGTAGCTGTATCCGGCTCCGATGGTAAAGGCGCGGACTGCATATCGAAGACTAATGTCTACGCCGTACGTTTTGGCGCTTTCGAGGTTCTTGTACTGGCGCACTTTGACGGGGTCGTACCTTGCCACCGGTCGCCGGGGGGCTTGCGAGGTGGGGATGGTCACTAAAGGTGATCATGTGGTCCAGTCGGTTGAAGTATCCGGTGACTGACAGGGAGAGGCCACGGCTTCCCAGATATTCGGCACCGAGAGAAAAGTAGTCCGAGGTCTGCGGACGGAGGTCGGTGTTACCTAAATAGAGGTGGGTGCCGGCCATCTCGCGGATGTAGCGGTAGAAAAGCTCCTTGGGAGTGGGCGTTTTGAATCCGCGACTCCATACCGCGCGCAGGCGGTAGTCTCCGAGGCTGAGCATGGCAGCTATTTTCGGTGTGAGCTTGAATCGCCCGAAGCGGGCGTTACGATCTACGCGTAGACCCGCCGTGATTTGCAGCGGATCGAGCAGCCCGAACTCATCTTGTACGAAAACGGCCGCGGTTTGGTCTGACGCCTTACCGTCAATGACGCGCATCGGCGCCTTGAGCCAGTCGTAGCGCCATTCAAGGCCTGCACTCAGCGTGTTTTCGAAGGGTAAGCGGAAGACACCCTTCAGCGCGGCCAAGGTGCGCTGCTGATCGCTCTGAAGATCCGTCTGCCCGGGGAAATAAGGGTAGTACGGCGTATATCGACCATTGATATAGCCATCGATCAGGGTGGTGTCAGTAAAATTATAGTGGTAAGCGTGGCGATCCCAGCTCACGTCGAGCGTGAGGAAGTCCGTTCTGTTCAGCTTCCATTTACCTCCGACGGCTGCGGAGGCGTTGCCGTACTGAAGATCGTAGGTCTTCACGTCTACGGAGGGGTATTTCCCGCTCGGGCGGTAGATGCGTTTGCCATAGATGCTTCCGGCGGCGTAGAGTTCGAGGTCGCGCGTCGGAGAGAAGCCGAGTCGCTCGGACAGTTGCCAGTTCGTGTTACGGTTGACTGTCTTATTGCGGGAGTCGGTGATGAGAAATTCCGTTTGGTTGGGGTCCTCGACAGACGTGTTCTGCCATCCATCGGAGTGCTGAAGCTGAAAGTTGGTCCAGCTGCTGAATCGGCCGATGTTGAAGCCCACGCCGGTGTGTTGGCGGACATCTCCATACGACCCGAAGCGCGAAGTATTTTTCGAGTAAGACCCCTTCATCGTGCTTCTTGGTGATGATGTTGATCACGCCGGCCATTGCATCGCTCCCGTAGAGCGCGGACGAGGCGCCACGGACGATCTCCACCCGCTCGATGTTGTTCGGATCGATGAGCGAGAGCTCATTTTGCCCGCCGACATCGCCGTGAATACGTTTTCCGTCGATCAGGATCAGGATGTAGTTATTGCCCAAGCCATTCATCTGGATATGGCTGCCCATGTCGTCCTCTCCGAAGGCGAAAGAGGCAGTCAATCCCGATAAGATGTCCTCGATGCTCCGTCCGGCGAAGTTCTTGAGCGCCCGACCCGAGATAATCTCCGTCTGTACGGGTACAGACTTCAATGTATGTTCCGTACCTGTCGCGGTGACGACAACCTCATCGAGTGCAATGTTCTTCATCGCCTCGTTAGGGTGCTGCCTCGTCGAATCTTGTGCCGAAACGGCCTGCGCAGCCCAAAAGCAAGGCGGTGGCAAGGGCTATCCGTCCGACGACTTTGCAGCGTGGTGCCGATGTGATGTGATGCAAGTGTCTCCGTTTCATCGTCTAAACTTGATGGATAGGCTTACGTAGACCGAGCGGCCGGGTGTCAGCGTGGCGTAGTTGAAATTGTAGGGCCTGTCGTCGGTGTAATTGAAGAGGTTTTCGATGCCCACGCCCGGTTCGAGGATCACGGAACGCAGGGAGAACGTATGGCGGGTATTGAGATCCCAAACACGGTAGGCGGGAGCGTAACCGTAGGTCTTGGAGAAGCGTTCGCTGTTGATGCGACCGTTCAGGTAGACGTTCATCGTGTATCCTCCCCATGTGCGAGACCATTGCGCGTTGACGTTGGCGGCATTCCGGAGACTTTTATCGATGGGTCGGCCCGTTTCATCGTCTTTCGTGTCGAGGTGAGTGTATCCCGCGCCGATGCGGAAGCCTGTTCCGAGGTAGGCTTGGGCCGCCACGTTGATGCCGCGCACTTCCGCCTTGTAGACATTGTCGCGCTGGCGCACTTCCTCGTGTCCGTACTGCTTTTTTTAGCCTCCTCACCCGTGGCGATGGTGCGGTAATCGATCATATCACGGATGCGATTGTAGAAGAAGTTCGTGCTCACCGTGAAGCGGCTGTGAGCGTACTCGGCATTGAGGGAGAAATAGTCGCTCTTCTCGGGTTTGAGGTTGAGGTTGCCGATCGTAATGCGGTCCCACGGCCTTGGTCGTCTCGGAGGCATACAGTTCCGAGAGTGTGGGAGCGCGAAATCCGGCGGCGTAGGAGGCTCGGAGGTTCAGACCACCCTGTCCATACATGAGGGGCGACGTTTGGCGTGGCGTAGCTCTTGAAAAAAATTCGTGGTAGAGGTAACGCACCCCGGCTAAGACTCGCAGTTGGCGCGTGATTGTGATCTCATCTTGTGCGAAGATGGCCGCGGTGTAGGCCGTTTTGTGGCTGATGTTTTTCGGTGGGACTGCTGAGCATGTCGGCCAAGTACTCCACCCCGACAGATACCTTATTCCGTTCGCCCGGGTTGAAGATCCCTTCACGTTGGCCTGCTGATTGCGCGTGCGTTTGCGCACCAACTCGTCGCCCTGGTTGGGTTTTTGTACGTCTTGCTTGCGTTCAGGAAGTTGTAGCGCGACGAAAAGAAGTCGGCCTGATAGTCCGCCGTGATGTAGGCGTCGGGCGAGAGGAGGTATTTGACGCCTGCGCCCCGGGGAATAAGTGCGGTGCTGGAGGTCGTAATCGTACGCTGCGGGGGGCGACGCGTGATGTTGCGGAAGTAGCCGCCTCGCAGCTGGAAGGAGAGGCGATCGGTGGCGTCGTAGGTGAATCGTTGGTTGACGTTGTCGGTGTGGAAGCCGGCGGAGGCTACCTTCTTGGTCTCCACAAGGCTATCCTTCTTGTTGCGCTCGTACGGACTGAGCTGCCAGCTCTCGGCTTGGCTGCGGCGATAGGAGGTGTAGGAGCCGAATCGGCCTGTGTTGACGTCGGCCGCGAGCGACTGGGTGAAGCGTCCGTGCGACGTGTAACGCGTGTCGGAAGAGAGGTTGACGGCATGCTTTACGTCGTTCGTGATGATGTTCACCACGCCGCCGACAGCGTTCGTGCCGTAGAGCGCCGAGGAGGCGCCGCTGAGGATCTCAATGCGCTTGATACGCGAGACGTCGATGCGTTCGTAGGTGTTGTCGCCACCCATCCGGCGACCGTTTTTCGAGGAAGACGAAGTATTTCTCCGGCAGCCCGTTCAGGCTGAGCGTCGTGCCCATACCGTTGGTCATGTTCGAGAAGGAGGGGGTCAGTTTTTGCAGGGCTTCGTCGAGGGTTGAGATGCCGGCGTTGCTCAGTTCGCGCGACGTGATCACGGAGACGGGCACGGGGCTATTCTTCATCAGGTGATGTGTTCCGGTGCCCGTCACCACCACCTGCCCAAGCTGCACCATACTCTCGCGCATGCGGATCACGACGCCCGTTTCGCCGCTCCGCACCTCGCGCGCTTCGGTCGTATAGTTCAGGTGCGACACGTTCAGCGTGTGTGTGCCCTCGGGCAGGTTGCTGATCGTAAACTCGCCTCGCGTATTCGTCACGTCGCCCGTCAGACTGTGGTCCACGCGGATGTTGGCGCCCACCACAGGCTCGTTCGTGTCGGCATTAATCACTCGTCCACTCACGCCCGTTTGTGCGCTGAGCGTCATCACCCCGCACAGCCATGCGAGGAGCATTCCTATGTACTTTTTTTCTTCATATGTGACTATTGAATATATCCATCGTCAGTCCTCCGCCGCCCTGGCCCCGGGGCGTGCGACATCAAGCTGTGTCCTGGCAGGTTTCCTGACTTCCCCCTAAAGAACCGAGGGCCTTCCCATCGCGTGTCTGTGCACGCCGACAGTGGCATTGCGGATGGCTCTTCTTTTTTGCTTTGAACGAGGGGGTTACAGTAGCGGGCACTGTTCCGGACTCTCACCGGATTCCCTTTTTCATGCAGCGCGACGGACGCCGATCGCTGCATCACCAAAAACGCGGGCAAAATTAGGCGCTGTTTTTTATAATTCCCATACCGCACCCTCACATCGATTCGCGTTTACGGTCGGCCCCCGTCCGTCGGCTGGTCTTTGATCTGGAAATATTAGTAGGGCAGATTGTGTTTTTTTATCAGATCGCATGAAATACAGTGCGAATCCAATTTGTTTGATACAAAATGCCCTGCAATCCGAAGCAATACAAAAATGAATTCACATCAGATTGTACGCCATACGAAGTGAGTCAATTTTGATTCAGATCAGATTTCGTGCAATCCGATGCAATTCAAAAATTGATTCGTGTCAGATTGCACGACATACGGTGTAAATCAGAATTGCTTTAATGCATAGGTTCTGCATAATAAGGGAGAGGGAATGGTATCGGGTAAGATTACTTGCCATCTGACCCCATACAGCATGGTGGCAGATCGCAGTTTGCCATCAGGGGGCAGCGCGCGGAGATTTTCCGACGGATGTAGCCCGTAGTTGGGAGCGCGCGGGGTGTCGTCATTCAAGGGATTCTGTGTCTGAAAACGCACCGCAGAGAATCCGTTCTTCGCAGGCGATTCCCTGTGTGAAAAACGTTAGGAATGGGGTGTAAACATGCCTGTTTCTGTTAAAAATGAACTGAAAAACAGGGTTGAAAGCATGTTCTACAACATGTTTTTCGGGTAGTAGCTATATCTTTGCGGCGGTTATTCAATGAAAGAGTTTATGAGAATGATTGCAGATAAGCAGTGCTTACGTGAATTGGCCATGCTGCAATATCAGGCAGAAAGGTACCGCCTGACGGGCAATGGCTTTTATGACCCAGCACCTGTATTCGCGCATCCGCAAAATACAGGAACAGCTGGCCAACAGTGACAAAAATTGAGAAGACATAGCCCTGATGAAACATGCGGGGTATAAGTGATTGTAAAAGTGGTTATCGAGAAGCAGCGGAGGGAGTAATCCTTTCCGCTGCTGTCATTTTACGAGGGTTTGCGTCTCGCTGAGTTCAGACGCAAACCCTGCGTTTTGGGGGCTATCGAGAGAAGTGTCGGGGCGTGATCAGAACTCGGAGGTGAAGTGGAAACGCACGTCGGGGAAGTCCTGCTGCGCCATGGTGAGGACGTAGGCCGAGTCGGCCGGTGAGACGTCGCGACCCTCATGATCGGAGGCCATGTATTGGGCTTTGCGGCGCATGAAACTGTCGAGCGCGGCCTTGTCGTCGCTCTCGATCCAGCAGGCTTTGTAGAGGGGAGCGGATCCCAACGACACTGCGCACCGTACTCGTGCAGCAGGCGGTACTGGATGACTTCGAACTGCAATTGCCCGACGGCGCCGATGATCTTGCGACCATTGAAGCGGTTGGTGAAGAGCTGCGCTACGCCCTCGTCCATCAGCTGATCGATGCCTTTGTTCAGCTGCTTGGCGCGCATCGGGTCGGCGTTTTCGATGTACTTGAAAAGCTCGGGCGAGAAGCGTGGGAGGCCTTTGAAGTGGAGCGGCTCACCTTCGGTCAGGCTGTCGCCGATCTTGAAGTTGCCCGTGTCCGGTAGGCCGACGATATCGCCGGCGAAGGCTTCGTCGACGACCTCTTTCTTCTGGGCCATGAAGGCCGTGGGACTGCTGAAGCGCATCATCTTGTCGAGGCGGACGTGGCGATAGTTGGCGTTGCGTTCGAAGCGGCCGGAGCAGACCTTGACGAAGGCAATGCAGCTGCGGTGATTGGGGTCCATGTTCGCGTGAATCTTGAAGACGAAGCCGGTGAACGTAGGCTCTTCCGGCTGGACGAGTCGCTCGACGGTCTGTACGGGTTGGGGCGGCGGGGCGATGCGAACGAAGCAGTTGAGCAGCTCGCGGACGCCAAAGTTGTTCAGCGCGGAGCCGAAGAAGACCGGGGCGACGTCGCCACTGAGGTAGGTTTGGACGTCGAGCGGGGGATAGACGCCCTCGATCAGCTCGATGTCTTCGCGGAGCTGCGCGGCGGACGATTCGCCAATGCGGCGCTCGAGGTCGGGGTCGGTGAGGTCGCTGAAGGCCACGCTCTCCGTGACCACCTGCTTGTCGGGGCGGTAGAGATCGAGCTTGCGCTCGTAGAGGTTGTAGACGCCTTTGAAGCGGTCGCCCATTTCGATGGGCCAGCTCAAGGGGCGGACGGTGATTTGAAGCTCGCTCTCGATCTCGTCGAGGAGGTCGAAGGGGCTTTGCCCTCGCGGTCGAGCTTGTTGACGAAGACGATGACGGGTGTCTTGCGCATGCGGCAGACTTCCATCAGTTTGCGGGTCTGTGTCTCGACACCTTTGGCGGCGTCGATGACGATGATGACGCTATCGACGGCGGTGAGGGTGCGATAAGTGTCCTCGGCGAAGTCTTGGTGGCCGGGGGTGTCGAGGATGTTGATCTTGTAGCCTTCATAGTCGAAGGCCATGGCGGAGGTGGCGACGGAGATGCCGCGCTGCTTTTCGATTTCCATCCAGTCGGAGGTGGCGGTGCGGCGGATCTTGTTCGACTTCACGGCGCCGGCTACGTGGATGGCGCCGCCGAGGAGGAGCTTCTCGGTGAGGGTGGTTTTGCCGGCGTCGGGGTGGCTGATGATAGCGAAGGTGCGGCGGCGGCGGATTTCGTCTTGGAGGGTCATAAGGGGAAGGGGAGTTTGAAGTAGTCAGAGGAAGTGAGTAGTAGTTAGAGGGAGGCGGCGTCCATGAAATGATGGAGGCAGCGGTCGAGGCTGTCTTGCCAGCGGGGGATGGACAGGCCGTAGACGGTGCGGATTCGGGTCTTGTCGAGGACACTGTAGGCGGGGCGCGCGGCGGGCGTGGGATAGTCCGCCGTGGGGATGGGGAGGACGGTGCACGTGGGATGGGCGACGCGGAGGATGTGGCAGGCGAAGTCGTACCAGCTGCAGGTGCCCTCGTTGGTGTAATGATAGATGCCGGGATGGAAGGTGGGGGGGCGGTGAGGACGTGGAGCACGGCCTCGGCGAGTCGCCGGCGTAGGGTGGGCGAGCCGATTTGATCGTTCACGACGCGGATCTCGGGGCGCTCGGCGCCGAGGCGGAGCATGGTCTTGACGAAGTTGTTGCCGACTTCGGAGTAGAGCCACGCGGTGCGGAGGATGGCGGCGTCGGTGGGTAGCGTCTCGAGGAGGACGTGCTCGCCGGCGAGCTTCGTGCGGCCGTAGACGGAGGTGGGCGACGGGGTGTCGTCCTCTCGGTAGGGGCGATGGGCGCGGCCGTCGAAGACGTAATCGGTGGAGATGTGAATCATGCGTGCGCCGACTTCGCGGGCGGCCGTGGCGAGGTGGCCGACGGCGTCGCGGTTGATCTGGAGGCAGCGTTCGGCGTCGCTTTCGGCGCGATCGACGGCGGTGTAGGCGGCGCAATTGATGATGTAGGCGTAGCGACCGCGGCGGACAAAGTCGGCGACGGCGTTGCTGTCGCAGAGGTCGAGTTCGTCGATGTCGGTCAGGGTGAAGGCGTAGTTCGGGTGGCGGTAGATGCGGCGGCGGATGGCGTCGCCCAACTGGCCGCGGGCGCCGGTGACGAGTACGGGGATCATGTCGAGTGAATGATTCATAGTGAATGATTAATGAGGGTGAGTGATGTCGCGCTCCTCCTTGTATTTCTCTGCCGGGAAGGTGAGCATGAGGTTGATTTCGCGGACAGCCTCGAGCGTCTCGGGGCTGACGGGTGCGCCTTGGAGGCGGAGCAGGAGGTAGCCGTAGAGGGCGGTGAGGCAGGTCTCGATCTCGGTCATCTCGGCGCCGCCAGACTTGGCGCGGAGGCGGACGATGGAGGGCAGGGCCTTGTAATAGAGCGCGCCGTAGGGTGGCTTCCTGCGGATTGCGGAGGAGGGAGAGGTGGAGGTCGTTGAGGAGGATGACGACGTTGCGGTTGATCTGCAGGTGCCCATGCTCGGCGACGCCTTCACTGCGCATCATGTCTGCCAGATTGTCATACCACTGGGCGATGCGTTCGCGCACATCGTCGGCCACGTCGTAACGGGCCACGAGGGTGCGGCGGATGCGGTCGCTGTCGAGGGCGTTGGCTCGGATCAGGTCTTCCACCTGCCACATATATAAAAGGTACTCGACGATGTTCTCTTGTCTCTTCTGTTCGGCTACGATCATATCTGCGGGGAAATGGGGGTTGGGGGTTGAGGCGTTTCGCGGCGAAACGTGGGGGTGATGAACCGGGATGGGGCGCCGACGGACGAGCTTTTTTTGCTCATGGACGAGTAAAAAAAGCTCATGCTCGAGTGAAAAAAAGCTCGTGCTCGAGTAAAAAAACTCGCGGACGAGTAAAAATCACTCGTGGACGAGCAAAAAAAAGCTCGTGTGCGAGCAAAAAAAGCTGGTGCTTGAGCAAAAATCACTCATGCACCAGCAAAAATCACTCGTTGGGGAAGGCGATTCGGGGTCTGCGGCGCGCATCAGATCAGAGTTTCAGCATGCGCTTGCAGAGGTCGATCTCGTCCGGGTCGCCGGTGTGCTTGCCGGGTGAGTCGGAGAGCTTGACCACGGGCAGGAAGTCCGTTTCGCCCTTGGGCTTGACCTCGAAGAGCTTGATGACGATGTTGAGGGGCTGCACGCCGACGTCGTTGGTGAGGAAGGTGCCGACGCCGTAGACGTCGTGCAGGCGGCCGGCCACGTAGCCCTTGATGCGGGCGATGGCTTCGAGGTCGAGGCTGTCGCTGTAGACGACGGTCTTCTTTTTCGGGTCGATGCGGTGGCGCTCATAGTAGCTGAGGGCGCGCTCGGTGAACTCGAAGGGGTCGCCGCTGTCGCAGCGCAGGCCGTCGAAGAGCTTGGCGTATTTGGTGGAGAAGCTCTTGAAGAAGTCGGTAGAGGTGAAGGTGTCGGGCAGGGCGATGCCGAGGTAACCGTCGTAGACGTCGACCCAGTTCTCCATCGCCATCTCGTTGGCCACGCGGTAGCCGTAGTGGGCGCCGTGATACATGAACCATTCGTGCGGGTGGGTGCCCATGGGGATGAGGTCGTGGAGCATGGCTAGGTAGACGTTCGATGTGCCGTTGAGCACGCGCGGCATGCACTCGCTGAGGATGCCGATGACGCGGTCTTGCACCTCGAACGAGAAGCGCCTTCGGGTGCCGAACTCCGACAGCTCAGCGCCCAGCTCCTCGAAGCGACGCGCTTTGGCGCGTGCGCGATCGTCGGCGTCGGCCGCGGGCGTGGCGCCCGTCATGCGGTAATAGAGCTCGGAGATCATGGCCATGAGGGGCACCTCCCAGAGCACCGTGCGATACCACAGTCCGCGCACTTCGACCTCCAGTCGCCCGCCTTCTTGCACCACCGTGACTTCGGCGGGGTTGAAGCGGAAGCCCTTGAGGAGGTCGAAAAAGACATTGTCGAAGTAGTAGCATCGGCGGCGCATGAAGGCCTCGGCCGTGTCCGTCAAGAAGAGCGTGCGCATGGCGTCCACCTCGCGGCGCAGGGCCTCGCCGAAGCCCTCGGGGAAGGGCGTCTCGCCACGGTTGACGAAGCGATAGACGACCTCCGCGTCGGGGAACTTCTTTTTGGATGGCGTTCATGACGCTGAATTTGTACAGATCGTTGTCCGTAAAATCGCGAATGATCATGTCTGTAGTCTTTTATCGTAAGATGTCGTGCATTTCGTCGAGGTAGATCTTGTAGTCCTCGAGGCAGTGTCGGATCACCTCGTAAGCCTCCTCGCGGCCGTATTCGTTGGCTATCTCGACGTTCTTTTTCTTCTCGCCCGGCATGTCCTTGTAGGTAAGGAAGTAGTGCTTGAGTCGCTCGGGACAATCTTGGGCAGGTCGCCGATGTCGTTGTATGAATCATACGTAGCGTCGTTTTGCAGCACGGCGATGATCTTGTCGTCCGCCGCGTTACCGTCCAGCATGCGCAGCCCGCCGATGGGTCGCACGGAGGCGATGATGTCGCCGTGGGCGATGTCCTTCTCGGTCAGGATACAGATGTCCAAGGGGTCATGGTCGCCCATGATATTCTCTCGCTTGAGCTGGTCCATGCAGTACTTGGCAAAGCCCTCTCCGCAATAACTCTGCGGAATGAAGCCGTAGAGCGCCGGCACGACGTTCGAGTAGCGCTGCGGACGGTCGATGCAGAGGAAGCCGTTCACCTTGTTCAGCTCATACTTCACCGTGTCCGTGGGCACCATTTCAATAAATGCCGTGATCACTTGCGGGGCCTCCTTGCCCACCTCAATGCCGTGCCACGGATGCGAGCGGTAGCGCAGCCCCATCAGTCTGGTGATGGTGTCGTTCAGTTTGTTGTACATATCTGTCGAAATAAATAGGGATAAAAATCACTTGGATACCACTTTCATTCGTTGAGGGTGCTCCATAAATGGCGAATTGCGGCGTCGCATTCGACATTCGGGCTTCGGTCATGTACTTTAAGTACACTCCCTCGCCCTCAGTCTCTGCGTCTTGCACTTCATCCATTTATGAAACACCCCGAGGATGTGAGTCGAAATGAAATCTCACGCATCCTCGTCCTCAACGCGCGGCAAAAGTAGGCCGAATGGGAAAAGCGGAAAATGAAGGCGCGAAAAAAACGAACGTGGGGAAACTACCTCAAGTAAGTTCCCCCACGTTCATTGCTCCTCACGGCTTCCATTCATCTCCTCATCTCACATTGAAGACAAAAATCGAGCCGCTGGGATACGTATCGTTCGAACTTTCTGTCGGAACTAATCAGAATCAGTCGATCCGTGATGGCGTGTGAGATTACCATGTGGTCGAACGGGTCGTTGTGGTCGTTGGCGATGTGCAGATTTTTTTCAACGTCTTTATCTGCCTATCTCCAAAAGGCAAAACCTCTAACGAGAACTGGTCAATCAGAATGCGGAGTATGGCATCGATCGTTTTTATGCTTTGAGCGGATCTTGCCAATGCGATAGAGCTGGAGTAGCTCAACCATACAGATCGCGCTTGTGCAAAAGTGTATTGGAGTAGTTCTCTACAATATCACGGACTTCTCGAGAGAGTTCCTCTTGAGTCCCAATGCCAAAAAAAGATCAAGATGTTCGTATCCAACAAGTATCTCACGGCGCTTCACTTTAACACGGCATCCATATCAACAACCTCAAAGCAGTCCGCCGCGTCTCCGACATTCTCGCATCGCAAGGCCTGTTCTTGAGATCTTCTCTCCCGTCTCCGGGTCGATCACCCACCGCGGCTGCGTGGGCTTCTTCTTTACGATAATCGTACGCATGACGATCTTGTTCTTTTTCAACTTACGCTTCATTGTATGACTCGCTTATGATTTACGCCGCAAAGATATGTGCGGCCGATGGCCCTCGAGCCATGTCTGGAGGTGAGATGTTTATCCGCCTTTTTGGCATGGCATTTGTAAATCCTGATGGCATTTTTACTTCATGCGAACTACCCTCATCCCCATTATATAACCCACCCCAATGACCCTCCAAGAGCTTACTCACACGTACAAGAATCTTGTCAGGCGAATCGACAACGGCCAGATGAAAGAGGCTTTCGACCTGCTCACTCATTTCATCACCGTCACCGGCCAACACGCCTTCACCTCCCGAGTCGAGGAGCTACAGAACACATATAGATATATGTTGCACTACTACGTCGAAGGCTCCAATGACCCGACGCGTCACCGTATCCGTGCCGACATCCGTCGCCGTGCTTATGAGCTGGCCGACGCCGTCCGTCACGCAGCTTTTTGGCGACATCTCACCCGCGTCTTATTACTCCGTCCGTCGTTCCGTCCGCTATTCAGGCATAGGCATCACGTCCATCCTGCGGCAGGTGGCGCTTTACGCCGAGGCCGGCGATCGTGAGCACGGCGAGTCCGCTGCCAATCGTCTCTTCGATGCGCTCTGGACAACTGAATTTATCGACGCCGACACCGCGTCCGCCCTACGTGAAGTGCTGTCCAGCCATTCGTTCCCTACTGACGTGAAGACACTCCTCGTTTCCGCCCTTCTGCTCGGTTTGCAAGCGTCGTTCGATCGAGAGAAGATGCGCCTGCTCTTTGATGCCGCCGCACTCTCCGATGCCGACACGGTCAACGTCAGTCTGCAAGCGCTCGTGGCCATCTGCCTCACGCTTTACGCGTACAGCGACCGATTGGAGCTTTATCCCGAGGTGCAGGAGCGACTCGAGATGCTGGCCGAGATGCCCGACTTTCGCCGCCGACTCTCCTCCGTCATTGTCCGCTTCATCCTCACCCGCGAAACGGAGAAGGTGGCCCATCGACTCAAAGACGAGATCCTGCCGGGATCATGAAGCTGACCACACAAGGCGGCAAGGGTCTACGACGGACTTCCTCAAGGAGATTGCCGGCGAGGAGATGAACCCCGAATGGATGGAGCGCATGGTTGGGCGGGCGACAAGTTGTCAGCCTGGATGCGTGAATATGGCGAGCTGCAAGAGGAGGGTATCGACATGCTTCACACCACCTTCGGACCCGCTCAAGCGCTTCCCCTTCTTTCACGAGACGGGCAACTGGTTCCTGCCTTTTACCCCTCGCCACACGGCCCTCCGCGACCACAACGGCGACAGCTTTGCCGACGGAATCCTGAGCTTGGCCGCCTTTATGTGCGACTCCGACAAGTATTCCTTCTGCTTCAGCATACTCCACCTGCCCGACGCACAACGGCGCGCACTGGGCGAGCAGCTCCGCGGCGACTTCTCCCAACTCCGAGAGCAGGAGGCCGCCGAACTGGGCGATCGCGGCAAGCACGAGGAGCGACTCATCGGCCTCTACATCCGTAACCTCTACCGTTTCTATAAGCTCCATCCCGGCCGTGCCGACTTCGACGACATCTTCAATTGCGGCCTTGACTTCCACCGCCTCCCCATCCTTCGGCCCTACCTCAGCGACGCCGAGACGCTCCTCCGCATCGCCGAGGTCTACCTCCGCAAGGGATACCCCGACGACGCCCGACCCATCTACGAGGAGTTGCTTCAGCGAGGCGAGGGCGACAGCGAGATGCTCCACCAGAAGTTCGGCTACTGTCTCCAGTCGATCGGCGACGTGGACGGCGCCCTCCGCGAATACCTCCGTGCCGAGCTGATCAACCCCGACAGCAAATGGCTCCTCCGGCGTATCGCTGCCTGCTATCGCGCCCTCAAGCAGCCCGCCCGTGCCCTCGAGTTCCTGCTCCGCCACGAGCAGCTGGAGCCTGACAACCTGTCCGTACTGCTCCACATCGGCCACTGCTACCTGGAGCAGAAGATGTACGACGAGGCGCTGAAATACTATTTCAAGGTCGACTACCTCGACCCGACCAACGCCAGAGCTGGACGTGGCGTGGCATGGTGTTCATTCGTTCTTGGCAAGTACGATCAGGCGCGCGCCAGCTATCGCAAGCTCATCGCCGACCGTCCACAGCCGGAGGATTACCTCAACGCTGGCCACACCGAGTGGGCTTCGGGCCACGTCAAGGAGGCCTACGCCTACTACTTGCAAGCCGCCGCAGGGAAGGACTTCGGCTTCTTCGCCAACCTCTTCGACGCCGACCGTTCCGCGTTGATTCGCGCTGGTATAGACCTCGAGGAGATCGCCCTCATGCGCGATGAGATGCAGTATGTCCTTCCTGAGGAGGTGATGTAACCAGACCATTAAGGCGGCTATGCAGAACCGCCATCCTGCGCTGCCCGCCCGAAGCAGGGGGCTGTATGCCTCTCATAGTTGTAGAATAGCCCCGTAAGCAGAAGATTATTCTAAATCGAAGCCGACGATGTCAGTAGATACACTGCATCGCCGGCTTTCTCTCTTCTTTATATCTACTTTTGCGCCGTTTTTCAAGAACGAACGCATATACATATACAGTAAACGAAGAATGAAGAAGCAAACCCAAGCTATCCACACCCAATTTCAGCGCCCGGACGCCTACAGCTCCCTGAGCATGCCCGTCTATCACACCGCAGCCTACGAGTTTGGCGACGCCGTCAGCATGACCGATGCCTTCTGCGGTCGCACCGACGACCCGGACTATTCGCGCGTCATGAACCCCACCGTGACTTTCTTCGAGAATAAGGTTCGCGCACTCACCGGCGCCACCGACGTCATCGCGCTCAGCTCCGGCATGGCCGCCATCAGCAACGCCCTCCTTGCGCTGGCTGAATCGGGACGGAAGATCGTCACCTCGCGCCACCTTTTCGGCAACACCTACTCCCTCATCACCGGCACACTCCGGCGGTTTGGCATCGAGCCCGTGCTCTGCGACCTGACCGACCTCCGCGCCGTGGAGCAGGCCATCGACGACCGCACCTGCGCCCTCTTCCTCGAGATCATTACCAATCCGCAGATGGAGGTGGCCGACCTCCGCGCCCTCTCGCGCATCACGCGCAGCCGAGGCATTCCCCTCGTGGCTGACACTACGCTCATCCCCTTCACCTGCTTCGACGCGCGCGCACTCGGCATCGACGTCGAGATCGTCTCCACCACCAAATACCTCTCCGGCGGCGCCACCTCCATCAGTGGACTCGTGGCTGACTATGGCACCACGCCCGACTTTGGCCGCCGCATGCGCACCGAGATGCTCTTCAACTTCGGCGCCTACGCGACGCCTCACGTAGCCTACATGCAGACCATCGGACTCGAGACGCTCGACGCCCGTTATCGCATCGAGGCCACCAACGCTCTCCGCACGGCCGAACGCCTCCGCGAGCTCCCTGCCGTCCGCGCAGTGAATTACGTCGGTCTGCCCGACAACCCCTACCACGACCGGCTCGCCAACGGTTTGGCGACACTGCCGGCGCCATGCTCACCATCGAGCTCGCCGACCGCGACGCTTGCTTCCGCTTCATCGACCGCCTCCAGCTCGTCCGCCGCGCTACGAACCTCTTCGACAATAAATCGCTCGCCATCCACCCGGCCAGCACCATCTTCGGCAACTTCACCGAAGCGCAACGCCGCGACATGGACATTCAGGAGAACCTCATCCGCCTCTCCATCGGCCTCGAAGACCCCGACGACCTCTTCGACGATCTCAAACAAGCCGTGTCCGACTAACTAATAACTAAACGGGTGGACACCTAGGTCCACCCCTACACATAACTTGTAACTGATGTCCACCTACAATTTCGACAAAGTCATCGACCGCCGTGGCACCGGCGCACTCAAACTCGAAGCCCTCCAACCGCGCTACGGCAACGCCCACCTGCTGCCCCTTTGGGTGGCCGACATGGACTTCGAGACCCCGCACTTCATAACCGACGCCCTCCGCCGGCGCCTCGAGCACTCCCTCTTCGGCTACACCGTCGAGCCGCCCGACTATCGCCCCACCATCATCCGCTGGATCAACGAACACCACCACTGGGACGTCCGCCCTGGGTGGCTCGCCTACATCCCCGGCATCGTCAAGGGCATCGGTATGGCCATCAACGTCTTCCTCCGACCCGACGAGAAAGTCGTCATCCAGCCGCCCGTTTACCACCCCTTCCGTCTCACCCCCGAGGGCAACGACCGCGGGTGGTCCCACAACCCTCCTCCCGCTCGAGGATGGTCGTTACGCCATGGACCTCGACGGTCTGGACCGCCTTCTCGACGCCGATCCCAAGTGCCGCATGCTCCTGCTCAGTAATCCGCACAACCCCGCCGGCATCGTCTGGAGCCCCGAGACACTCCGCCGCTTGGCCGACATCTGCCACCGCCGCGGCGTCCTCGTCATCTCCGACGAGATCCACGCCGACATGACCCTCTACGGCCACCGCCACACGCCCTTCGCCACCGTCTCCGACGCGGCCGCGGCGTGCAGCATCACCTTCGGCGCCCCCTCGAAAACGTTCAACATCGCCGGCATCGTCAGCTCCTACGCCATCGTGCCGAACGACACCCTCCGTCGGCGCTTCTACCGCTGGCTCTCGGCCAACGAGCTTGACGAGCCGACCCTCTTCGCGCCCATCGCCACCATCGCCGCCTACCGCTACGGCGAACCCTGGCGCCGCGCTATGCTCAGCTACGTCGAGGCCAACATCGACTACCTGATCGACTATTGCGCGCGCCACCTGCCCGCCATCCGCCCGCTGCGCCCCGAAGCCTCGTTCCTCGTTTGGCTCGACTGCCGCGGCCTCAACCTCGATCACGACGCCCTCATCGACCTCTTCGTCCGCCGTGCCCACCTCGCCCTCAACGACGGCCAGATGTTTCGGCCACGGTGGCGAAGGTTACATGCGCATCAACGTCGGCACCCCCGCGCCATCCTCAGCGAGGCCCTCGAGCGCCTCCGCCGCGCCGTAGACGATCAATGATCTATCGGGCACCCGGCAAAATCGGCCGGCGTCCCTGACGCCTTGATTTTTCTTTTTGCTTCTTTTTCTTGCATCAAGGCAAGAAAAGAAGGATAAACTGAGCCTCGGGCTTTCTGTTGCAACAAGAAACAGATCGCTCGAGGCCCTTTTCTCATATCGAAGCGTACAAGAAACACCTCACAAAGCTCCCGCGGCCTTCCTCGGCACCTCCGAAACACGTTGCAAACCCCTCTCCGGTGTTTTTGTTTGGATTTTTCGTGTGTGCACGAAAAAAATAGATCAGTTATATTCAAGCAATAATGTGCATACACTGATAATAGTACATACTTATTTCAAGAGGATGTGCGCGAATGATCATCTGAAATATACTTGTACTTATCCATGTGGACGCAGAAAGAGGTGTATAAGATTGTTTTTCTCTATTACATCCATACATTTCGATATGAAATAGATGATCTTATGATTTATTGCTTGCACGTATAACGGATAATCGTATAAGCTCTTACCTGTACACAGGATAAGATGGATCAGATACGTATATCTGTTATATATACGTGCGTGCACGAAATAGTGATAGAGTAGTTATTCATATTCACGTGTGTGCAGGATGATATATAAGTACTAATTATACATCTATGTGTATGCACGAATCTATGTATAACAGATTGATTGGATTCATGTGATAGCACGAAGAACTGAAAATACTTCCCGACATTCCCTCCTCGATTGATTCTACCCTCCATTTGAAGGCCGAGAAGGGATCTCGGGTGAGAAATAGTTCCGCGGAGAATGAATCGAAGCCTTCTCTCAGGGACAATTCGTCCGTTCGATAGGCGATGAATGCTTCTCCACTCGAAAAAGGCCTCGCAGACGATCGCGTGAGGCCATCTCTTGAAAACAATGGCGTCGCCCCAACTCCCGGCATCAGATCTCATCTCTCGATTCCTTTCGCCCACTTCTCGAAAGGGCTTTGCAGCTTCGATTCTGCAATCTCGATATTGCAGAATTGAGAAATGCGCTTACATTTGCATCGGATTTGTAACGGTTACAATTTCCACAAGTAAAACATCATCAAAACAGTCATATTTCATGCTACCTATCATCAATCAGCAAGTACCTGAATTTAAGGTTCAGGCATTCCATAACGGAGAGTTCAAAACAGTGACGAACAAGGACATCGAAGGCAAGTGGGTCGTATTCTTTTTCTATCCCGCTGACTTCTCTTTCGTGTGCCCCACCGAGCTGCTCGACCTGCAGAACAAGTACAACGACTTCAAGGTCGCTGGCGTAGAGGTGTACGCCGTGAGCACAGACTCACACTTCGTTCACAAGGCATGGCACGACGCATCGGATAGCATCCGTCAGATCACCTACCCGATGCTGGCCGACACCACCGGCGCCCTCTCACGCGCTTTTGGCGTGATGATCGAGGAGTCGGGCATGGCTTACCGCGGCACGTTCGTGGTGAACCCCGAAGGCCAAATCAAGGTGGCCGAGATCCAAGACAACAGCATCGGCCGTAACGCCGAGGAGCTCTTCCGCAAGGTGGAGGCTGCGCAGTTCGTTGCCGGACACGACGGCGAGGTGTGCCCCGCAAACTGGAAGAAGGGCAACAAGACGCTCAAGCCGAGCATCGACTTGGTCGGTAAGATTTAAGGCCGGTCTGGAGTAAAGCGCGCACAGCGCTACGCATGGGAATGTGCGCCGGAGGGGTAGGAGGGATTTCGATTCCACACCTTTCCGGCGCATTTTTTTGTGTGAAAACGAAACGTTTAGTTTTGTGCCCCGGAAAAAAACAAACACATTCATTCATCGCATGGAAAAGATAAAACGAAGTGTCCGCTGGTTCGGACTGTTAATGCTTATCGCAGCATCGGTGCGAGGCGCAGATCCTGACGCCGGTGAAGTGGAAAATCAATTTGGAAGACTCCGAGGAGGCTGAGAAGACGTTGACCTTCACGGCTACGATCAATCGGGGGTGGCACATTTATGACATGAATCTGCCCAAGGGTGGGCCGATCTCCACGTCGATCAAATACGAAAAGCTGAAGGGCGCCGAGCTGGTGGGCAAGCCCACGGCCTCGGTGCGCCCGACCGTGACGCGTGACGAGGTGTCGTACCCGGGCCTCGAGTTGCGGTGGTACTCCAATTCGGTGACGTTCACGCAGAAGATCCGCGTGACCGACCCGAAGGCGTTCAAGATGGTGGGCGAAGTGGGTTTATGGCCTGCAACGACGAGTCGTGCCTGCCGCCTGAGACGGAGTCGTTCACCTTCGATCGCAAACACGTGGCACGCACCAAGCAGGCGGCCGAACCCTCTGCGACGGATGGCAGCACGGACGCTGGCTCGGATGTGGACAACGCCGACACGGCTACGGACGATGCCTCATCCGACGCCGCGAGCGCGGACAGTCCGGGGAAGGCGCATCAGGCGGATCGCAGTCGACGACGCCCAAGGGGATGCTGACGGATCGCCCGGAATGGTGGACGCCGGTGATCGACAACCTGAAGTCCTTCGGCGACGCGACCGTTTCGGCCTCCGATACGTCGTGGATCTACATCTTCTTGGCCGGCCTCGCGGGCGGACTGTTGGCACTGCTCACACCGTGCGTATGGCCGATGATTCCGATGACGGTCAGCTTCTTCCTCAAGCGTAACAAGAGTCGCCGGAAAGCCATCGGCGACGCGTTGATCTACGGTGCCTCGATCATCATTATCTACGTAGCGATGGGGCTGCTCATCACGGGGATCTTCGGGGCCAGTGCACTGAACGACTTGTCGACGAACGCGGTGTTCAACATCCTCTTCTTTGCGCTGCTGGTGCTGTTCGCCGTGTCGTTCTTCGGAGCGTTTGAGCTGGTGCTGCCGGCGTCGTGGACGAACCGCATGGACAGCAAGGCGGACACCACGTCGGGCATCTTGAGCATCTTCTTCATGGCCTTCACGCTGGCGCTTGTGTCGTTCTCGTGCACGGGACCGATCATTGGCACACTGCTCGTCGAGGCCGCATCGCAAAGGCAAGACCATCGGTCCGGCCGTCGGTATGTTTGGCTTCGCGCTGGCGCTGGCCATCCCCTTCGCGCTGTTTGCCATCTTCCCGAACATGCTGCAAAACATGCCCCCGTCGG
>BNJS01002491.1_pt1 | contig 70311 bp, 76 predicted proteins | sample 8540461 | NCBI WGS metagenome assembly BNJS01 (sample SAMD00202454, study PRJDB9452) | human saliva metagenome | isolation source: human saliva | place: Japan
TATGATTGCTGTTGGTGTGGTTGGGGTCTTATCCGCAGAAAGATGGTGGGAAACATGGTGGGGGAAGGGGTGAGATGTTTTTGGGTGTTCGAAAGAGTGGTTGGCTACGATTGATTGGTGGAGTTCTGGGATTTTTATTGGGATTTCTCAGTTTTTGATCGGGTGGCCTCTGCTGGGGTTTATTCTTCAGACCTCGCTGTCTCTTCCGGTGGGTGAGAATGTGTTGTTTTATGGGTATGTGCTGTTGTTTCCTGTGTTCGGGACGGTTTATACTGGGTGTCTTTTTTATTTTCTGAATGCTAGTACTGTGTCGCAGCTGATTTGGTTGGCGTCTCCTCATGTGGGGATGTTGGTGGTGGGGATTTTGCCGTATCCGTGGAATCTTCCGTCTATGTTTGGGTTTGTTGCTGTGGTGACGGGGTTGTATCCGGGGGTTTTGCTGTATCAGTTGTTGGAGTTGCGGCGTCGTAGTCGGATGTCGTCGGATGAGTTGGAGGTGTTTCTTGCTGAGCTTGAGGTTCGGGAGGTAGAGGCACAAGAACGGGAGGATAAGATTTCTGCTATCGCAGTATCGTTTATGTCTACTACTTTATGGTGTATGGTTGGTTTTTGTCGGTGGGTATTCCGGCGATGCATTGGAAGGGGTATGATCCGGTCTGCCGATGATTTTTCCTTTAGGTGGTGTGACGATAACCGGGGTGGCGGTATCGGTGTTGGTGAAGCGTGTGTTGGGGTGGAAGGTTTCGGGGTGGGTGTATGGTGTGTTGTTGGTGGTGAGTGTTCTGGGTGTGTTGTGGGTGTGGGGTTATCCGGTGGTGTTGTTGGTGGCTCCGTGGTGGGTTGCTTATGGGATAGGTAGTGATTAGGGTAGCTTTTGGTTGAAGAAACCGCGTAGCACTTTGAAAAGTTTGCGTCTTTCACACAGAAATACATTTTAAGAGTGGTTTTATGTGATTTATTATTTATTAAATTTTTGTCATATTTTAATCTACGGATATTTGTTGTGAATGCTGGTTTGGTGGCGTTGTCTGATGGAGCGACATGGGGTAGCGTCGCGCAGTAGAGAAAACTCCCGCAAGTCGCAAGATATCTAATGAGTCCTAGAACCTATTTTGAACTGCCTTTATCGCCAGAACCGTCATTCTCGCCGTCAGAACGTTCACCCGCGCCGCCGTCCGCGGATCCGGTGCCCGCGTCCTTTTCGCGGGATCGGCGCTGACGGTCGGACTTCGGCCCTGAGCCGCGCAGGTACCTTCATCGTCGTCGGGTGAAGATGTTGCCGGTGGTGTGCGTGCCTGCCGAGAGCTCGTGAACCTCCGCCCCTGCCGTGTTTTAGGGCTCGTACGGCGCGCGGGCGGCCCAGCAGAAGCCACAGGAGAGGTCCCACGACGGGGAAGAAGATCACCGCAATAATCCATAGCCATTTGGGGAAGGTACGCATCTGATCCTGATGCGTGCGCAGCGCATCCAAGAGAGTATATAGAGTTAGCCCCACCAGCAGGGCGAAAGCACCAATAATCATCATGGCTCGAATCATAGTCTCTAGTGTTACACACTCCGAGCATAACCAACAATGAAAAACCGTCAACAATCTGTGACGTTCCCGGCGTGCCGCATCCGTTTGCTTTGGGGGCTTATTGCAACCCCCGATACACTGATGTTATGAACTGTCTGGCACACACCGTTGCGGCTCGGCCTCGTCGTAGCACTCTTTTTACCTTTATGCTGATAGATGCGGGTATTTTTATTGCTGGTCCCGCCGCTATTCTATGCGCCTTCGCCCTAGCGTATATTTTCTTCCCCAAACTTCACGCCGCCGCCAGCGCGGATATGCGTAAAATTTTCAAACGCGCCCCCACCATTAAAAACAAAGATGAAGCGGAGAACCGCACGCTCGAAGATCAGCTCGTCGATGAGCATAAGAAGGTTTCGGGCGAAGACTTCTAAGATATTCTCCTATCAGCCCTAAATCTGCCTCCATAGAACAAAGATGCGGCATCCCAGTCCCAAATCCACCCGGCGGTGGCAGGGGCACGGGAAGCCGCATCTTAGTTATACATCAGGTGATGAGCAGGTCGTTTTCGACCCGAGCAGGTAGTATTTTCCTACCGGCTCGGATAGAAACCACCTGCTCGCGGCAGCTCTTAGTCTTGAGCTGCCTTCTGGTAGATGTCCCAGACGGGGCGGTCTGAAAACGCACCCGAGACAGACGTATTGTTATTAGTTGCGAACGAGGTTACGCTTTGAACCTTGCCCAGGCCGGTCGCATTATTGTAGTCGGCAAGCCACGGGCCACCTGAGGATCCGCCCGCGAACTCGCATCCCGAAAGAGTGGGGAAGTAGTAGGGGGTAATGCGGATCGTGGGTGTTCCCCCAGCAGGCGTGCATAACTGTACCAGACCTTTGTTCCCGGTATGCGACGGTGCTCGAAGATGCAGGTCCACGTTCAAAACGTGCCTGCGTACCATATTTCACGAGGAGCTGACCTTCTCGTTGGCGTTGGTCTTGATGAAAGCAACGTCGCTTGTAGCTGTCGCCGGTACCGCCTGTGGCTGGCCGTACTGAACCAGTCGTTGGCAACACGCAGGTATTGCGCGCTGAAGGTGCCATGCGGGCGCACGCCCCGCCGTAGCCGGAACGAACACGATGTTGCGGTGCTCGGTCTTTCATTCTCTACCACCGTGCACGCAGTGACGGCGGTCACCACGGTACGCTTGCGGGAGTGTTGATCGCCGCACCGGAGCATAAGCATAGTTTTTACCGTCACTGGCATCGGTGTAGAAAATCTTGCCGCTGGTGTGCGAGAAGTTCGTTACCTTGATGCACTCCCGAAGCCGCACACCATTGCGTGCATCCTTCTGTTCGGGCAGAACGGGTCCCACAGACTCAGCGGTGGTTTCAGCGCTCGTCAGCTTCCTGAGTGAGAGTCTCAGGGTGTATTCCTCACCGGATTCGCTGGTTTCTCCTGAGAAACGACCTCGGATTCTGCTCTTCAGTCTCCATCTGAGAGACGGCATTGTTGATCTCCCGCTGGGGATCCTCTACGTTATCTGCAGGAATAGCGTTTTCCATACGCTCGGTCGTCCAGTAGGCAGCTGACTCGCGGTCTCCCTCGAACAGCCCCCGGATTCTCGCCTTCCTGACCTGCCACAACCGATGCCTGGGGATCGGCGTTAAGAACATCGTCGCTGAGAGGTGCTACTGCGCGAAGCGGAATCGTCGCCTTCCTCAGAGACGGTGTGGGCGTACGATGCGGAGTCGTTAGTAGAGACCGCATTCGCTGGGATAAAACTCGTCGATACAAGCAAAGATGCTGCAGAAGAGGGTGCACGCTGCACGGCACCCTGAAGTGAATGGCGCACGAAAGTGTCCTTTCAGGTGGGTAGAGTGGTGATTCAAGAGTCGCTATGTAATTGAGTGAATGATATGCCAACACTTGAAATTACTATTAATGTAAATAAAGATCAAATGTCAATACGACATGCAGAAAAGGTGAATTATGTCATCAAAACTCACGATGTGAGAACATATGAGATCTCACCCGTTGTATCATGCCCCCAGTGAGATGTATAAAGACTTTTATGAATATAGCTAGAAAACCTACTAAATCTACATAGACTCTTTAGTATGATGGAGGGTCTGTAAGAATAGTGGGAATTCAGGAATTACGCGGTAAAAACAGAGTTCAGGGCGTTTTTGGCAAAGTGGTGCGTATTCTAATACCCCGTGAAAACCTCAATGGTACTACTCAATAAATTTAATCCATGTAGCAATACTGAAATAGCAACTAAAATACTATAGATTAGTGCCACAATCCCAGCCTGTTTGAGAACAGGTATAAGCGCCGGTCCCTGTTTAAACAAAACCGTTACGCAAGAATGAACGGTTGGTCCCAGAAGAATAAAAGTTACCAAAAACCAGGGATTATGTGGAACCACAAAAGCACCTATGAGAAGTGCTATCAGCATTTCAGCACAATAGGCGATGCGCGCCCGCCAATCCCCAAGCCGTACCGCTAGCGTAAGCTTGCCGGATTCACGGTCGGTCGGAATATCGCGCACGTTATTTGCCATGAGCAGGGCGCAGGAAATAAGTCCGATAGCTATCGCAGACACCCACCCGGTCACTGTCAGCTCATGAGACTGCGAGTAGAGGGTACCTAAGGTGGCGACCAGGCCGAAGTAGACAAACACGAAAATATCGCCCAAACCCATGTATCCGTAAGGGCGCTTACCGCCGGTATACCCCCAGGCTGCGAAGACCGCGGAGGCACCAATCGCCAAGAACCACCACTGGTTTGCCAACGCCACCAGTATCAAACCGGAACACATGGCTAGAGCAAAGCACAAAAACGCGGCGTATTTGACAGATTTCGCGCTTGCTCGCGCCGGAACCGACGAGGCGCATCGGACCAACCCTCGCCCTCATCGGTGCCTTTGATACCGTCGGAATAATCGTTTGCGTAATTCACCCCGACCTGTAGAAAAAACGCCACCAAAAACGCTAAAAACGCATACCAGGGCTTGAAAGCGTCAATCTCGTACGCTGCGGCTGATCCGGCGATGATAGGGGCGAGGGCAAGCGGTAAGGTGCGCAGGCGTGCGCCTTCAATCCACTCTGCGGGTGTTGCCACGGTGATCCCTCCGGTAGCGAGCGTGCGAAAACTGATTCTTGACGGGGTCTTTAGCCCCTCTTATTTGTGTATTCTCTGTACAGCATACTGTATATAGCCCGCCGGTCGGGTTTGCCCGTGCTCGCGGTCGGAAAATCGGCGAGTATCCTCAGGAATTTGGGGGCACCCGCCGCACCCAGCTTGTCGGTGCAGAACTCACGCAGCATATCGCATGTAGCCTCGGAGGTATCGGGTGCACTCTGCGCCCCGGATGCGCCCCGCAGCGTGATCGCGGCAGCCATCGCCGAGCCCCAGCGCGCATCGGGAATGCCCATGACCGCAGCCTCACGCACCGCCGGATGGCTTTCAAGAACGGCGGCAACTGCCCGAGCGGAAACTTTGACCCCTCCGGTAATAATCACATCATCGGAGCGTCCCACAACGTTCAGCATCGGGGCGCCCTCGTTCTCTGGCGCATTCGGGGCAGAGGATGTGAGCGAGCCGTAATCGTCGGTGCGGTACCACCGGCACCCGTGGGCATCAACGAAGAAATGCGATGCGGTGCGCGCGCTATCGCCCAAGTACCCGCTGGCAAGGTGCTCACCACCAAGCCAGATACGCCCGATGGTAGGGGGTCCCCCCGCCGAAGCGTACCGCCCCGCTCGGTATCCGCAGCGTCGCCCGCCACAGAACTGCTAATAAAACCCGCGTCTCCGGGAACCACACGCAGCCGCACTCCGGGCAGCGCTACCCCCGAATAGACGCACCCACCGGCGGTTTCTGCGCTGCCATAGGTGGTGACCACGTTCAGCCCGAGCTCTCGCGCCGCCGTCAGTAGGGATGCGCTCGCCGGGGCACCGCCAAGCAGGATGCCGGTGAACTGACCGAGCGCATCGTAAATTTCTGATCCCAGTGCGGGGTTGGCTTCGGCGGCTTCTAGGAGCTTGTGCACCTGCGTGGGCACAAGAGAGACGAATCGGCGGGCGCAGCTGAGCCGTTCGGCGGCGTTCAGAAATACTTCGGGTGTGAAACTAACCCCGTCGGTAACCGATGCGGCAACTACTGGTGTCGTTCCGGCGAGCGCCGACCCGGGCGAGAATCCTGAGCCCCCGCCACATAGTGAGCGGCAGGGCGAGAAGCCATTGCACAGGGTCTCAGAAACGCCCGTTGCGGCTTAGCTGCACCGGGCCGAAGGGTAGTCCGCAAAACCTCTCGGTCGCCCGAGCGGATGCCCTCAGCGCCCGCATGCTTAACGCCGTCTGTTTGGGTGCACCCGTGGACCCGGAGGTGCCCACCACGAGCGCAATAGACTCCGGGCTTTCTGTCTGCCCGCGCGGGTCTTGACTATCGTGAGCGCTGATCGGCAAGTCCCCGGTAAGAGAGCGCTCGAAGGCGCGCAGAATCTCTTGCGGATTGGCGGGCTCATCGGCGCTGAGGATGACCGCGTGCGGATGCAGCGCATCCCGTGTGGGGCAGGAAGCGGCGTGAGTGAACCGGGGAATGCGCCTGTCATAGCGCCTGCTTCGCCGCTATCCACCCGGGACTCGCGGGGATCGCAGGGACCCTCCGGTACAACAGAACGGTTATTCTGCAACGCGTGAAACCCTAGAAGTAGTAGGGTAGTTCGACCAGTCGGGGTCACGCTTCTGCAGGAACGCATCGCGCCCCCTCGACAGCCTCGTCGGTCATATACGCCATGCGGGTTGCTTCGCCCGCGAAAACCTGCTGCCCAAGCATACCGTCATCGGGCAGATTGAAGGCGTACTTGAGCATACGGATAGCCTGCGGAGACTGCCGGGCAATATGAGCCGCATATTCCAGACCCTTGTTTTCCAACTCTGCGTGCGGCACCACATCGTTAACGGCACCCATCCCCGTACATGCGCCGCGCATCGTACTTTTGGCGAGGAAGAAGATTTCGCGCGCAAACTTCTGCCCAACCTGCCGTGCCAAAAGTGCCGGAACCGTAGCCCGCGTCGAAAGAGCCAACAGTCGCATCGGTCTGTTTCGAAACTTGCCGTATTCTTTCGGAGGCTATGGTCAAGTCCGCGACCACGTGCAGGGAATGCCTGCCGCCCGCAGCCCACCCGGAGACCAGAGCGATCACGACCTGGGCATGGTACTGAATCAGGCGCTGCACCCCAGAATATGCAGCCGCCCAGCACGTGCAGGGCAATAGATTCGGCGGTGTCGCGCTGGCGTAGTGGTAGCCATCGCGCCCGCGGATGCGCTGGTCGCCGCCTGAGCAGAACGCCCACCCGCCATCTTTGGGGAGGGTCCGTTCCCAGTCAGAAGCACAGTGCCTACATCCGAGGTCATGCGGCATGATCGAGCGCCCGGTAGAGTTCGTCCACGGTATGCGGGCGGGAAAGGCGTTACGCACCCGGGCCGGTTAAAAGCGATGCGCACGGTCGGCAAGTCGCGCAGGATTTCGCCCGTCCTCGTCGCGCTGCACCTGACGGTGGTAGGTGATATCGGTAAAATCCTCAAACCCTTCAACGATGCGCCAGTGTGGTGGGTTAGAAAATATCGGAAACCTGGGGAGGGAACGTAACAGTCATGCCCCTATTTTACGCAGTATGAACCCGCCCATGCTCCAGACCCAAGAGGATACTTCCGTCCCCCTTGAGCGATAAGCCACGAAGCAGATGTAAAGCGTACACACATTTCCCCGATAAAACCCGTTGTTTCCTTGAAGAAATATTGCAGGCCTAGGCACCATATTCAAGGGTTTTGCCGTGTGTTTACCCGATATCGTGGCAAACACGACGAAACATGTCACGTTCATATTCCTTGCGCATCCACCCGCTATAAGATGCTGAAGAGCCTATTTATGCCCGCCCAGCCACCATGACGAAGAATATGTCAGAGTACACGTCGCGAACTTCTGCAACACCCGATGATTCCCTCATCCACCTTCATGCAATGCGGCATGAACGGTATGCGGCGGCGACCGCGCTTCTAGGGGAGAGCGGATTTGCCACGCGCGTGGGAGGGTTTAACGCTCTGGTGCGTCTTGCCGATGAGTGGCTTGCGGATGATCGAACCCCCGAAGAACAGCGCCTTGCCGAAGCACAGGTTATTATCGATACATTTTGCGCGTGCATCTATGCCCCATTCCTGCCCGCCTCCAGGCATAAAGACTACATGCGGCTCAACCGAGAACCGAAGAAACGCTGGGACTCCCAGAAAAAAGCACGATTCCGCGCCGAACAAGCCGAATTTCGAGCTGAGGCGCGGTTCCGCCAAACCGTTCTCGATACCATTCACCTGCGGGTTATGACCCGCTATGAGGGACCGGGACCGTGGAGCCGCCTCTCCTTCGATCTTTTCGGGCAGCGTGTTCTTCTATCCGGTTAGCTTTGGGCGCTCGCAATGGGAAGGACGTCTGAACCTGCGTGGTGCACCTACTACTGCGGAGGCAGATTTTTCAGGTTCCACATCCACACCTGGTACTTGGATTGCAGCAATTCCGCCTATTACACAGAGGCCGATTTCAGCGCTTCGACTTACAACGGAGGGGTTAACGCGAGCTTCTGCAACTACCGCGGGAACGTCGATTTCAGCGAGTCCGTGTACCGTGCCAACGCCAGCCTGAGCTACAACGTCTACTGGGGCGAGGCTGCCCCTGAACGACAGTATTTATGAGGGACGCCGATCTTGCTCTGCTGCACTTGCGGGCCACGCAAGCCTGGGAACTGCGATTACAGGCGCGACAGACCGTTTTCTGAGTACATCTACGCGACCTTCGCCGATCTTGACCGGTGCACCTACGGCGGGCGTGCGAACCTGAGCAAGAGCGTCTATTACGGTCGGGCATGGTTCTGCATTCGACCTATTTGCAGGAGGCCACGTTCGGGGATTCTATCTATAATGATTCCGTCGATTTCTCCGATTCATTGCCCGTCAATCTTGAGGATTCGGCATATCTCGACACCACGAACTTTCAGAACACGATTTTTGAGGAGGACAGCCGTCTTCGCCCGGAGTGTGTATGTTCCTCGAGAATAACGAGCACACGGGGTACAACTATGGGTGGTGCGCTGACGCTGGATGACGACTGCAGCATCTCGACCAGCTGCGAGAGCCGCGCCACGAGATTGAGCAGGAACTCTTCAACGTTGATGACGCTACTGGATGCGAAAACGTACCGTATCCTGCGCAGAGCCTTTGCTGGAGGCGAGCCACCGATCCAGAAATGGTGCCAGGAGCTGATGGCGGCACGCCTCTAAAAAGCCGTGTGAATTAGTCCCAGCCAGAGGCTAGAGCTGAAAATATTAGCGTTCCGACCCGCATTATGGCGGTCGGGGCAAACCAGAGCAAGAAGTTCAGACCTTTAGCCAGCCTTTGGCGAGCTCTGCAGCCTTTATCGAACTTCTTGTTCAATTTCCTGTTCTTCTGGTAGGTAGTCAGAGAGACCACGATAGTCACCAGGAAGGCTAGGAAGAACCCGGGATCATCTCGTAAACATCGATCGTTTCGGTGAGGTTGAAGACCGCGCCAGAAGACGTGACGACAGCACCCGACGACCATGCCTGAGACCGCACCGGTAGGGTGAGCTTGCGCCAGTACAGTGAGAGGATCACGATTGGGCCGAAAAGTCGAACCAAAGCCCGCCCATGCGAACTCCACGAGCGAGAGAATCGAGTTGCCACCTTATCGAGCGCCATGAGAGTCGCGATGACCGCCACAATCGCTACGCCCGCACGTCCAAGCCAGAGCGACTGGTTTTGAGCTGGGAGCTTCTTCTTTCACAAAGACACCGTACAGACCTTCCACGAGCGCGAGGAGCAGACCACTCAGCTGCGAGATAGCGTGGACATGATAGTGCCGCGAGAACGGCAGCGTAGAATCATGCTGTCAGAGAAGGGTGGAAGAGAATCGGCGCGAGATCCAGAGACATTCTGTCTCCCGCACTTTCCTTATCGGTGAGAGAGAAACCGGGTGGTTGCAAAGCAGGCTACGCCCACGAACGCCGTGCTGATGGAGCCTCACCACGGTCAGGAGCATCCAGCTCATACCGATGCGCGACGCCCGGCTTTCGCATCCTCGAGCGCGCAGCGCCATGAAACGCACGATAATATGCGGCTGTCCGAAATAGCCTCAGGCGTGCGGAGCGCCGAAGCGATGCCGATAAACGTAGTTCCCGCGAAAAGTCCCAGGGCGTCGCGAACGTGGCGACGGCAGAACCGCGACGTGGTCGAGTCCGCCCATATTCGTAATACAGCTACGATCGGCACACAGCGACTCACTGCGGCGAGCATCAGCAGACCCTGCACCACATCGCGTAGGAGGCTCATGACAGCCGCCGGAAGAAGGTATAGAACATGGTGATACCGGCGACGAGGCGACACCGGTGGAGAGGCACTCCGGTGAAAAGAGGGACTTTCGCGAAGAATTTACCGCCAGCAACCGCGCCGGAGGAAACATAGAAGGTGAAGAAAACGAGGATACACGCCTGCAAAATAGGTCGCAGAATACTGTACTTATCGTGCAGTCGCTGCTGAGGAACACAGGACTTTGTGACGGCATCGCCAGCGACTTTCGGTAGGTACGCAGGCGGGGTGCACGAGTATTTCCAGTTGACCCATGCGCCGATTGTCAGTACCGAGGCGTACCAGGACGGAAAGACCGCTAGGTAGAGACAGCGCGCCGGCAAACCCATCAGAAAGCCAGCCGGACATATCCAGGCGCCTGCCGAGAGCAGCGACGGTGAGAGCTGCGTCCCGCTGCCACGTCGTAGTCGCCAAGGTCGTTGTTTTTACTGTTTGCCAGTCACAGACCAATCACAATCATGGCGATAGCAACTCGCCAGTGCGGATGACTTGGAACGTACCGTCGGTCATCTCTCATTCCTCATCTCAGGTTGCGATTTCGTTACGCAACCATTCTGTGTAATTATGCGCAACCCCTATGACTTTATGAGTGGCTTGGGACACAGTCTAACTGCTCGGAATGGATTTACCACTGTACTGCATTCAGCGTGTTTGCATTACCGCTGAATATATATTCACATCATACGAGGTACGCCGTGGTAGCGTGGTTTTATGTGGGAAATTTTACGAAACGACCCCGAAAATTGCGGCCTTTGAGGTTGCTTTGACCACAACGAACAAACGGTGGCGTGTGGTGATGCTTTTGCTTCATAAATCTACAAAAGGATTTGTAACGATCCACGTGCTTGGGGCTCATGGCTAGGATCAGCAGTCTCCGGTGAAAATCCTGCGCCGATTTCGGGAACTTTGAAGCATCAGGAATGGGAATGAGGCGAATCCACCCAAAATATCGGGCTCTACAAACCCTGCATCCCGAAGTTGCGGTTTTAGCGTTACCGCGCTCGTCGTGCGTTTCGCTAGACGTGCTTACCTTCCGTGTTGAGGGCTGGCGTGGCATAGTGGGGTGGTTCATATACTCCAGGAGCGCATGCTATGCGCAGGCTGGCGTAGCGGAAGATACTAAACGTCTCGCGCACCACCCGGTTATTACACTCCTGATAATGGTCACGACCACGACGGCTAGGGTTGTAGGCGTAGGTGCCGTCGTTGCGGCGAACCACCACGTCATCAGACGGCGCCTCGTGTACTACCGGCAAACATATCCTGTACCGTACTGCTGATTTCGGCGCGCAAACGCAGGGCGGAGGCGTATCTCACGGCGGAGATTTGCTGCTCGCATCACTCAGATTGCGACATGTCCCCGATAGAGCCGGGGGATACGCGCGGTGCTGAGGTTGCCTGGCCCGCGGCGCGTAACAGCATCTGCAGCAGCGCATCCTGGAGTTTTCTGCACGGCGGCATCGTAGGCGGCAAGCCGTGCTCTGGCGTAAAACATGGTCGTGGCGCTCGGGTCTCGCCGGGCGTTGCATCCCGTAATCGGAGCCCCAAAGATTTTAAAGTTTTGGCGAGCTGCGTGTCGGCGGCACCGCGCACGCGATCGAGGGTCTTCGATACGCATCACAAAAGCGCAGTCCCTCTTGTCGTGCGAGAAGCTAGTGAGAAACTGTGGTGTGCAGATTGCCCAGATGCAGGTCTCCAGAGGAGGTGCGTACCTGCCCGCGCCTCGTGAAGAAGGAGCGTGTATGGTGAAAGAATCGGTGGCGGTGCTGTAAGCTCATGGTTTTAATCCTAGCGGCACCTCTAAAAAGTGCCTCACGCCATAGGATTCGGACATAACAAAATAATAACAACTCACCGGAACTTTGTGATAAACGTTCGCAAGTGTTATCAAACCTTATAAAAATATTCCGTATCTGACGCTAAAGTCGAGTACCGTTAGAAGTATGGCAACCACGATTGAACTAGCGGACGGTGCTTTATCGTATTGCAACCGATAACTACTGTCTAAATAGTCGGACTCATCCTCGGTCTTGAGAAAGCACTCGTGATCGATACCGGTGCAGGACCTCGACAGGCAAACGGAAATTTATGATGAGGTTCGGTCGTATTACCTGTATGCCCCGTCGTCGTCAATACGCACGCACACCCCTGGAGCGTTACCGGAAACGACGTGTGGCTATGGGCACCGAGGAGTGGTCGCACCCACGGCGGCGCGCCTATCAAGAAAGACGGATAGGCAGCGCCTGTATGTGGAGACCCTAGAACCCAGATGGCACACCACTCGTGATGGGCAACCGATATCGTGGTGCCTCAAATCATCTGGTTGCTCAGTGGGGAAGGCATCACCTCACGGTTGATCTGGGGAGCGCTCGGCAACCCTCATCTACTGGGTCCCGCCATACGAGGGCGAATCTGCGGGCATCGACGACGTATCTTTACGGGCGGTCTGCTGGAGCAGGGGGACCGACCCATCCTGAAGACTCCTTTCCCGAATGCGTGCAGAGACCCCAGGCGCGCTCTCTGAGCTTTGATCGTTACCGCGTCTATGTGCCCGGGCCGTGGCGACCCGTAGATGCGTGACTTGTAGAACGCTCTTTCAGGAGACCAAGAAGAAGGTTATTTACGCCATTCGCCATTCGACTATTGATCTGACGACGCGGTGAGTACCACCGCCGCCATGTACCACCTGGCGTACGCACCCGGACCTACTCGGTTCTTTGCTGGATCTTATGGCGCAGCTTGACGGCACCGAGGTGCCTACCGACAGCTCTTGGAAACCACCGGACAGTACCCGGTCCTATCACGATTGGCTAAGCCCGCAGCATACAGCTACATTACGACGAGTCGGCGTGCGCATATTGTCATATTCATAAGACTTTCTGAAAATCCTCCCGCACAGGATACGTACCATTTTCGAGGTGTGGTGCGTCCCCGTGCGGAGGTTTTACTCTTGGCGAATCCTAGAAGGTAAGGCGCAACCTAAGCCTGGGTATCGAAAACACCGTCTGGCGGTGAATGCGCACCGAATACCCGACTCTCGCCGAAGCCCGCCGCCATGCGCGTCCCAACCAGTATCTCGGCGCCGCCTGAACCGTGAAGGCGAACCGCCTCGACGGCGCGGGTCAAAATCGTGGATTCTGGGCGAGCTGCCGTGTTCCAGCGCGGTGAAATGTTGCCTCCGGCATCGTCACAGACGACGACGTCAAGATCGGGCAGAAGCTCCGCCGCTGGGCAGTAGTTCAGCGCAGAAATATCGTATTGGAAAGGTCACATCGCCGCGGCTATGAGGGTGACCGAACCGGCGGCGCCTGCCAGCATGGCGGAAGTGATCGGCAGCCGTGCGCGCGCTGCCGGTGTAGTAGCCCGCCAAAGAAACGCCGACAGCCGTCGCGATAAGCCCGTCGATGCCGGAAAGCCCGCGGTTTGCGAGAACGTGCAGGCGCATCGGCACCAAGAGCGCAGCATAATATCTCAGATCGCGCCAATACTCGACGAGCGGACGACAAGGGTTCGGGCGCTGCTGTGGCGCATGTATTCCAGGTTTGAAGTGCAAGCCTGAGCGGGAATTTCAGCAGGCTGAGAAGTGGCGCACACCGTCTTGGTGAGATTCTGCGGATGTAGGAGGTCTGCGGCTGCACCGTTTCAGACTCGGTACAACGATAGGCTTTGATCGACGTGAGCGATGCTTCCTGAGCCCGCCGACCGGCAGCGGACCCAAGCATCAAGCCAGCATCATCGGCTCGCATGCCTGATCCCACAAGCGCAAAGGCCTCAAGTTCGGCGGGCGAATCGATCTCGCGAACGCAGCACGAACGGCCTCGCACCAGCTGGCGCGCGCCGAGGCGCATAGGGGCATGTTGCACATCGGTACGCGCCAAAAGCGCAGAAATAGGGCGCGAAAGCGTAGGATGCCCGCATAAAATAGTTCGCTCGATGCTCTGCCCCAGCTCGAAGCCGCATGTTCCCGAGCACCGTCGTACTGGGAATCGAGGTAGCGCGTGCCGCGCCTGCGAAGACGTGCCCTGCCAGCAGCGGCAGATTCAACGCGCGGGCAAACTCTGGCAGCGAACGGCTCGGCACCGTTCCCCGCGATCACCACCGTTTTCGGGCAGTCTGGCACCTTCGGGTTTCATGGCGAGCCCTGAGCCGCCCGTCCATGCTGCATCAGCCAAAACTTCAACAGGGCTCAGCCGTGCAGACTCAAGCTCAACGGGGTACGATGCGGCGCAATATGCGTGGCAAGCGTTGCGGCCTAGGTGGAAGTTAACCGGCGGTCCGAGCCGAAGCGTGTGAGCGGGGCGTCGAAACACTACACGCTATCATGCGCCGGCCCCACGGGCTCAATATCGCTTGCGCGCGCGACCAACTGCGCATCGCCGCCGGTCAGCGTCGCCAAACATGCGCATGGCAAAATCGGCAGTCTGTTGCCCAGGATTATGCTCTCCGCACAATGAGGTCAAACCTGCGCTTGCACGCACAAAGGGAGAGGAAAAATCGGTTTGAACTCGTCGTCTGATTAGCACCGGTCCCACGCAGCCTTTACGGGACGGTCCGCGCCTGCATGATCGCCAGTGGTACCCTCGGCATGGTAAGCCTCCATCAGCGGCGGGCAACATTCACCCAGCGCCGTCTCGAGCTAACACGGCAGCCAGAAGCTCGATACCCAGCGCTGTAACGCGCCACGCGCTCATCACGCGCACGTAAACTCACGCACTCGCCTCTTCGGCCGCTGCAACCGCATACGCCGAGCGCTTCGAGAACCGAAATAATTACGAGCGCATGCCCGCGCGAATCAGGGAATCGAGCACGGCGACGGCGGAGCGCAGAGTCGGAGCGGCTGGAGCGAGCTGAATTGATGTCGGCACGGTCGTTTTCAGTCACCCGTCTGCTAGACTCGGTGTTTGGGCGGTGGAAGAAGGCGTCCCTAAACGGCAGTTAGCTCGGTAGAACACTGACCAGAGCGGCTCGCGAGATACACCTGGCCAAAGACTCGTGTGGCAAGCTTCCTGAAGCACCAGGTAGCAACCGCCGGATGCGGCTCCACCCAGGCATCCCGCACTCTCGCTCTCTGCGTTTGACGCGCTCTCAGCGCCGACTCCGTAGGTGCAACCTGCCGCATCCGGAGCTCGCTATCGCGAGCGGGCAGCGAATCGGCAGTCGCGTCGGCACTCATCGCGAGACCGTACTCAGCCGGCACGCATAGGAAAGATTCCGGCAGAGCCGCCGCCAGAGACACACACGTTGTGACGATACCCACGAAGATCCCAGCGCTGAAGACTACTCACCGCGGTAAACCGCCCGTTCAACGATCTTTAGTGCGCGCCGAGCCCCGCCTGGGGCGCCGCCTTGACGATAAGCATATCGGCGGCGTGCGCCTGCGCCACCCGAGAGGGTCACTAGCCTTACGCGTCGGATTCGCTGCGGCGCGAGGAGCATCGAGCGCCGTGCTCGCGCACCAGGCACGCACCTGCGTGCAAGCTCATCAACGGCGACGGGCTGCTCGGCATAGAGCAGATCGTACTCGTTCAGCGCCGCAAGGGCTTCGAGAGCATCGACGCTCCACCCGCATTAGGCGTTCCACCTTAACCGCGCGTTCGGTGGCACGCCGCGCCGCGCCGCAACGCGGGTACATATCACCGCTGCGAGTCTGCACCTTTTCAGCAACCTTGATCGAAGCTCATGTGGATGGTCTCCACGATAGTTGTCTCAGCACTTCGAACCCGCCTCGGCGCTCACTGCGAAGCGTCGCGTTCACCGGAATAGTGGTCGCCGGAACGGGCGGCGCCCCAGCCAGTGCGGACTCTAACGGCTGTGCTAACCACGCCGCCGCCTCATGATCGTCACATACTCTACGGCGCGAACTCGCCCGACCCGGCGGGACCCCTGTATCAGCGCACCTGGCGCCGATTGACCGAGCGAAGGTCACCCGCATAGGAATATCAACCACCCGAACGAAGCGTAAAACCTGCTCTAACGGCGGCAAAAGCTAAGCCTCAGTGATGAACCCGTATCCCAACCGCGGCACGGATGACATGGTGTTTCTCCTTAAGGTATTCCTCGGTAAACTCCCCAGCTTGGAATTTAGAAAACACGTATTTTCATAGTTTAACCTGAGATAGTGTTTTCTATGTCGTTTACAGACACCGCATCACAGACATTTTGAGGGAAAAAGTATGTCACAGGGTCCTCCACATCGCGTGGTCATGTTCCTCGCCATACCAGGGCCTCAAATGACACGGACGATGCTAGCGTATTCTATCCTCAGACTTCTAGCCGATAACGACAGTGCCGATGCCGATGCGACGGTTCCGTTATCGAGCATCCAATCTTCCCAGTGAAACCGATGATGATGCGACCCGGAATTTCGAACCTTCAGGATCCGCCATCTTCCTCACTCAGACATGGACGCAACCCGCGCCATCCTGAACCCGCACGAGGCGCCTAAGCCCCGCGAAAGCTCTGACACGGTAGCCCTCGACGCTTTTGATGATTCACCGACCGAAGCCATCAGCGCATCGCAGGATCCGCATGCTCACCACGTTCAACACACGCGTGCCGCCCAGCCGCAAACCCGTGTGCAGCCAGATATAACCCTTCGGCTGATTATCCCGCCACGGTCGCCATGCCAACGGGTGCTCCCGGTGTGCGCAGACCGCTGCGGCTGCAGCACAGTGCCGCCGCTCATCCCCACGCCGCTAACCTGACGATGAGCGCCGCGAACTATGCCGGATACGGCGCTCGCCCGAACCCCGCTGGCCCCCGGAGTGGTCGCTCCCGCAGAAGCCCCCATTCCTAATGATCCGCCGAGTACCGCGTCTGTGCGCAGCACCGGGCGTTATGGTGCTGTTCGGCGCCCTGCTCTACGCCACATTCCAGTTCTTCATCTACAGCCGTACCGGGCAGCAGCCGACGAAAATGCTAGCATCGAATATGCCAGCCAGTCTCCGGGAATACCAGCGTCCTACCCTTGGCGGCGCTCGATAACCTGCCGCCGACGATTACCGGCGTAATCGCGGTGATCGGCATTATTACTGTTGATCTGGAAGCACCCGCATCCTGCCCGCTATCGTGGGTATTCTTGCGGGCATCGGGCGTGTTTGAGCGTCCACGCTCTCAAGAATTATGTGGTCACCAAACCCACTCCCTCGGCATTCAGGAAGCCCTCTTGAACTCCGCGCCGAGCGGGACACACGGCATTCGCCGCTTCGCAGGTGCCGCGTTGTTCATTGCAGCCCCTCGCGCGCTTCGACCCACGATTGCGGTCTTGGCGGCGATGGCAACCTGCGCTACGGGCGCATCCACCATTATTAACGGCTGGCATCGCCCAGCGGATGTTACTGCGCGATTTTGTGTAGCGTGCCTGGACCGTTCTCGGCTTTGGGCGTGTCTTCGGTACCTGCGCCGTGCAGAATGCACGCACCGACCCTCGCGTGGTGGGAGCCATTGCGGTGCCGCTGCTGACGATTGCAAGCCTGTTCCTCGTTTCCGCGCGGCCGCGATGTATGCGATCACCATGTTTTCGCACTCATGCCCGGGGAGTGTCTCGTTGCCTCAACCCGCCTGTATTCTGGCGGTCAGCACGGGCACCACGGCGATACTGGTGCGGGCTTTCCTGCCTCGCGTAACCAGGTATCTTCTCCCTATACGCGCGTGTGGAATACTAGGAGCAGATTCTGTATCACGTTATGAAAATATAAGGTCACTGCCTAGCCTCAACACAGGCATAGAATTTAGTATAATTCATGCAAATTTTAGGATGTGATCCTAAAAAGAACAACCATCATCGGCGAAAGGTTAGAACTCATGGCGGGTACTCACGAAGGGCGTGATTGTTTTCCTCTGCAGCTCACCGAAGTTCTCACTCCCTTTTGAGACTAAGCCGCAGGCAAAGAAAATCCTTGATGCCGATGGCGGCAGCATCACCCCTAATGGAGCTGGCAGCCGGTCAATCTTGGCACGAACACCACAGCGTACACCCGGTGGTCGTGCAGTGTCAGGCGGTTGATTACAGCGCCAAGGGGCAGAGTATTATTCTGGAACCCGGTAAAATCATCCACACCACGGCAAAAAGCTGTTGCACTCGGTCACGGCACTCGAAGACTGACCTTGATGGTCATTATGCTGACCGGAGAATCACATCCGGAGCCTAATATCACTCATTGAGGTTGAACAGGTCTAGGGCACAACGCCCAGAAAGAAAAACCTTTTGTTAGATGGTAATGTCCCGCATCCAGCGACGGATACGGGACATTGTCGCATATTCTCCCACTAACAGGCAAAGCCGTATCAGAGGATCGCGGTTTTCTTTTTCTGCAGTCCGTGGACGGTTATCTCCGTCCACGCTCTGAAAGCGCGGGAAAATGAACTGACCTCGGTATAGCGCGGGCCGCAGCGCAACATCCCGAAGACCTGTGCCGTGATTGCCCAAACAGGCGCTCGCCACCTTGCTGAGCATCGCTGGCATACACAGCTATAACTAGTGCTCTCCTCCCGCAGTCGCCGCTGTAGGAACGCGAGCTGATACTCAAAATGTGTGTGCCGCCAGCTTCCTCAATCTCGAAAGAACCGCTGGGAATCATCTGCGTGGAGTTCTGAGTCGAGACGGTCTGCGAGAAAACTTTGCCGCGCATCCAGCCAGACACTCTTGATCGAGTGCTGGCTGCACATACTCCTAGCCATGACGTCGCTGGTGCGTAGTGAAGGGCAGGGCAAGATCATGGGAAGCGAGCACGAGTGAGTTCTGAGCGGCACGATGAGAAGAGACCCCGAAAAACTCTCTTTCAACGCGCGGTACCGTAGCGCGCGCGATTCTACCGCAGGAGTAATCTGCCGACCGGTGCCGGTACGCAGAATATTCATCAGAATAATCTGCTCAATGGCTACGCTGGCAGGCAGCACCTCGCGTGTCCGTCGTAGCTGTAAACGGATGCCTCGCGCGGGCGTCGTTCAACTAACACCCGCACGGGACCGGTTAGACGTTTGTACCGTGCGAGAACGTCCCAGAGCTTCTCCGCCCCATCTTCTGCCGCCAAGGCGCCGGAAAATCGCCGGAACTATGCCGTGCAGGGCAGTAATATCACCGTAGGTCAGTGGCAGGGTCTCTTCGCGCGCCAGCATCGATGAAACTCGAGAAATCGTTGGTACTCGCCTGTGTGAGAGCTTCCAGAGCCCTCGCCCATGCGTGCGGCAATCCGAAGACCCGCTCGCCAGCAGAGCAGGAACTTCTGATGCTGATCGAGCAACGCCTGCGCCAGCTGAGAGGTGATGGTCATAGCTTCCACGGCGATTCTCTATGCCATAAAGCGACGAATACGGTTACGACGATCGGGCAGAACTGTGTGCATCAGGAACTGCAGGCTCGGCCATGAAACCGATGAGGCAACGGGTCTTGGGCTTTCGCTTCAATGGCGTGGGTGATCGCCTTGAATAATGGCAGGGTCAGACAGCGACCCGGGAGTAGTGGCGGCGCATTCGCAGCGGTCTACGGGCGATGCTCCAGCGCTACCTTTCGATTCTTCCAGCTTATTCAGGCGATTGTGCCCCAGTCGGTCTTGATGCCGCCGGGCCTGTAATGGATACCAACGCCGGAATCGGAGGTTTCATGCGCAGCGCATTGGTTGGGGGTTTGGTGGGTGGTTGGGGTGGTGGGGTTGGGGGTTGTGTGGTGTGGTTTGGGGGGGTGGGTGGGGGTTTTGTGTTGTGGGTGTTGTTGGGGGGTGTTTTGGGTGGTGTTGGGTTTGTTTGTGGGTTTTGTGTGTGTTTTGGGGTGTGGGGTTGGTTGGGTGGGGGGTGTGTGGGGGGTTGGGTGTTGTGGTGGTTGGGGTGGGTTGGTGTTTTTGGTGTTTTGGTGGTGTGTTTGGTTGTTTGGGGTTGTTGGTTTGGTGGGTGAGATAAGAAACGCAGATACCTCTCCTCACGGAGCACTTGGAGGAAAACGTGCATCCGCGCTGGGTCTGAAACAAGGCAAACGGACTAGGCGTTTGCTGGCCGCACCCTGATCTGCGGGGTCGCATCCATCGTGGGTGGGATCATGCACACGCGCTAAGAATGTCTTGGCACGGTCGGGCGCTGCGGGCCGCCGACCACCCGGCTCGGCGGGTCCCTTCTCTCGACGACCACGCCATCCGCCATGAAGACGACCTGATCGGCGACATCGCGGGCGAAGCTCATCCCCGTGGGTCATCACCACGATCATCGCCATGCCTTCGTCGGCGAGATCACGATAATCGTAAGAGCATCATCGCCCACCATCTCGGGGTCGAGCGCGCGCTTGTCGGCCTGCTCGAAGAGCATGGAGTTCGGGTTCACTCGACAGCGCCCTAGCGATCGCCACACGCCGCCGCCGGCCGCCCGAAAGTTTACCTGCAGGCATTTTCCTTATCTGCCAGCACTTTCGCCAGCCGTTCGCGGGCAATCTTTCTGCCGTTGGAAACGATCGCGCCCCAAGACCTTTGATCTGGCAATCGTGCAGCTATTGCCACGCCCAGATGCCGAAACAGGCTGGAACTGCTGAAACACCATGCCCATGCGGGTGCGCAAAAGCGTTAATATCGGCGTCCGGATCGGCTACCTCGACACCGCCCACGGTAATGGTTCCTGCGTTGGGTCTTTCGAGCAGGTCATACGCATCGCAGAAGCGTTAAAGGATTTACCTGGACCCGAAGGGCTGATCAGGGCATGACGATTCCCGCCCGGTTCAACCTGAATATCATCACCGCGTAGCACCTTGCTCTGCCATATAAGACTTATGTAGCCCCGCGATGCTACCGATGCCGCTGCTGATGTTACGTGTCAGCCAAAGGTGACAACTCTCCCAAAGTCTTTGTCGTGGCTGCTCGCGCGGATGCGCCCGTGCGCTTCTCAAAAGGATGCGGATAGTCTGCCCCAGCGGCACGTGTATTAATCAGTGGTAGTACAGGGCCCGCGACCACGAGGGAGCAGCTGCGCCGGATGCGGTAATACCACCTGCACGCTGAATCCTCAGCCAGCCTCGTACTGCGCCAGATTTGCGCCACACCCGCAGGTACACGAGCGAGGGAATCCTCGGTCAGCAGAATAACTTCGTTAGTCAGCGGAGGGAGCACGATGCGCAGAATGCCTGCAGGAATAACTACTGAGCGCATCGCCGGTGTGCGACACGTCGCAGCGACCAGTGCCGCCTCATACTGACCTTTCTGGAACCGCCTTGTGGTGCCGGGCACGGCACCTCGCTGATACAGGCAGAGGACACCAGTCCCTGAGGGAGAGGTGCCACCGGAATGGAGGTTATCGACAAACCGGCCTGAAGGCGAGGAATGCCGTGGCCGAAGGCAAAGAACACCAAGAGCGCCGGAATGTGCCACTGGAAAATTTCGACATAGATTGTCGCCAGCCACCGGTAGGGTGCGTGATCGATGAGATACGCATGAGCGCCAGGATAAGGCCATAGGTCTAGGACCCGACGGCGAAACAGGGCCGTAGATCAGTGTATTTCTGAGCGCTACTGTATTACCGCCCGGGAACTGCTTTTGCGCAACCTCAAGGTTGGAATACCTGGCTGGATACAGTGCTTTTCCAGTCGGCAAGGGCAATAATGAAACCGCGATAACTGCCAGCAGAGCGTACTGGGAGTACCGGAACATAGCCTGTGCGAGATGTTTAGAGTTCTGTGCCATCGTTACACTAACGTAGTCTGTGGTTGATCGTGATATTCAGGGATGCGCGGCGCACGTTAGCGAACGAACGCGCGCCGCGCTAATCGCGGTTAGTTTGCGCTGGATGCCAAAGATGCGGATGAGGGCGAAGACTAGTCTCCCGTCCACTTTTCTTCCTTGATCTTACTCGAGCTCGCCGCTGGACCGAGCCGCTGATTGCCCGGTTTGCTTTATCCAGCAGGGCTTTTTCGGGGCTACCGCACCGGCAATCTGGTCGGCATTTTCTGAGGTCTGATAGGCGTGATCTCTTGAAAGAGTCGGGGTCTTTGGTCAGAGCCTCTGAAATAACTGGAGAGGTTTCGCCGAGACGGCCTGCACTGACCAGGTCTTCAATGCCGAGACATGAGTTCGTTGTCTCGCACCGCAAGCAACGTCCGCGCTCTTTTCTTTGGTATAGGATTCGCTGCTGGTTAGCGCGCTGAGCGCCGACTTTGGCGTTCTTTAAGTATCTTCTTGACGGAGGAGATCTTAGGAGTTTTGAAACCAGAATTGCCTGCTGTCTTCGGAAATAAACGTCGGTGAATTCCATCTGGATTTCGCTCGTCGGTTACGCTGGACAGCCTCGAGCGCACTATCGCATTGTCCGCTGGGTGAGCCCGGTACCCGAATCGAGGCCTCTGTGCTGATGGAGGTGAGCTGTGCCTGCAATTCCAGGTCTTTGGCGATAGCGTTTATGATATCTGCATCGTATACCCACGATTTTTCCGTTTTCTTCATTCGAAGGGCATGAGGTAAAGCGGCAGACGAGACGCTGTTGTTGATAAGGTTTACCTCCAGCCGCTGTCGGATGGGTTGAGACGACCCGGGGAGACGAGGGGTGCGAGCGAGGATGCGAGGACTTTTGAGGTTGGGTTTTGCGGTGAAAATCGAGAACAGTACCCTGTGTGTAGAAAATTTTGATGTTTTCCATTGTGCACCTGTGCGATAAAGAAATGCAAGTATACCTATAAATATTCACTATTTTTCTGAGGAAATGAAGAATTATGTATGCATAGTATGTATAAAACCAGAATGCCGCGCCGCAGCGGACGGCGGGAGTAGCGTGCCGCACGTGCGCAACACGGGGAACAAGAGTGCATATTTTCGTGAGTTGTGCGTTCGCCACCTCAGATGACGTATCAAGGGGTGCTCAACCGCCCCACGGGCAACATGCCACAACGGAAGGCGTGAGTAACGTAGAGGAAAATGTTCAGGTACCAGCAATCTCTTGATAAGAATGGGCGGAGGTCACGCCATGTTTGACAATTGTCGCGAAGGCCACGACCTGATGAACGGCATCTTGTCGCTGGGACGGTGACATCGTACTGGCGCAAGCAGACCCGTTGCCGCCGTGGATGCGCATCCCGGGCAGAAGGCCTGACGTTGCCGCATCAACTCAACCGAGCCCTTTCGCCGGGATACTGGATTGATAAGCACGCGCGGACCTTCCGAAGGGATGATGCTGGAGGTCGGGCGCAAACGCCGCCCCGATATGACCTTCGTGCGGGCGGATGTTACCGACCTTCCTTTCGAGGACGACAGCTTCGATGCCGTCACCATGTCTTACGGTTTGCGTAACGTTGCGGATTACCCCGTGCGCTGAGCGAACTGTACCGGCACATTAAGCTCGCGCGCATCGGTACTGGAATTTGATCCAACCTTCGCCCTTTCGGTGGCAGTGGCAAGGAATACATTATGAAGGCGATACGCCTGTAGCGCGCGCGATCCCCGAACCCGAATCCTAAGTGTATTTGCGGAGTCGATTATCGATTGGCCGGATCAGAGAACCCTTTGCCCAAGTTCGCACAGTGCTGGCAGATGTCAAGTATCGTAATCTCAGCGGCGGAACAAGGCACCACCGTGGCTTCAAACCCCAAAACTACACTCAGCACATCATCATTGAGCAACACAGTATACAGCTACGCAGCTCCAACACACCGAAGAAGGCATCGTGAGCACCAGAGCAACCATTGCAGCCACTGACCACGCAGGCTTGATTTCAACCCGCCCGCCGGGTTTGAGCTTCCGCTGCGTCCGACCCGCAGCTTGGCCCCCAGATTCTTACATCACTGGCGCGGATTGAAGAGCGGTTTCGCCGAGGCTATCAGCTACACCGATAAGCTCGCTGATGCCGCGCCCGACACTTACCGCTCGCCGGTGGAAAGCGCGTGCGTCCCTCTTGACTGCTTGCCGCCGCTGTGGACGGGCAGATTAACGACGACGTGACAGCCGCAGGACGTCGAACTCACCCATCTAACTTCACGACGATGTGATGACGCGCCCAAACGCCGGAGTCGATACCGCCCAGACCATTTGGGGAAATTCCGTCGCCATCCGACAGCGACTCCCAGCGTGGCGTGCCTGCTGGTCCTCGATCTGCACCGCTGACCCATGAAAATTCGAGGCAAAGCGTCCTCGAGCGCCCTGCGTTGGGGGTAGCTCTCACTGAAACAACCGGTGTAGCGGAAAACCAGGGATATTCCTCGATCACTATATCGCCGTGATCGAGGGAAACGCTCGCTGATCGCGGCGGCGAGCACGGCCTACACTTTGGCGGCAGTGCGCTCCTGAAGAGGTTGTTATTCCGATGCCCGCCACCTACGGCGAACCCGGGCGCGCGTATCCTAGCCCGCCGATGACGTGATCGATATTGTCACGATGGTGCATCCTCCGGGAAAACCCAGCACTGATCTGCGTGAGGGTGCGCTGACCCCGCCGACCATCTCTGCCCAACCGTGCCGTGCAGATAGCGTGGGACGAATCAGCCCGTCAGGGCTCGAACGCTCATTGAGGCAGACCCTGAGCTCGAGCAGACGAGGCGCTTTGCCGCCGTCGTATCTGCGCTCAGCGCATCTGGTCACGCAGGGCGCGGCAGATAGCCTAAGCGACTGGGCGGATCGCGCGATCGCGGCCATTGCGCCGCTGCCGGATCCCACCGCGAAGCGGCGGCTGGAATCCTTCGTGCATGCCGTGGTGCATCGCGAGGGCTGGCACCGCGTGATACGGTTGCTTTGCAGAAGACTTCTTCACGAGAATTACGCATATCGATGCAGCGTAGCGTGTGAAGAACGCCCGTGAGCTGAACTCGATAGCGTGCTTTACGGGAAACTCTGGCACTACAAAACCGTTACACGCATATCAATCTTCCGTCAAATATTCTTCTAGCCTCGCTATGCGCGGCTTTGCGCAACGTTTGCTATATCGGTTGCTGCCGTATCTTTTATCGCGCAGCAGAGTCGAGTGCGCTCAGCCAGCATTCTGGCTTCGTCGGAATTTACGGTACAACCGGCGCTTGACTCCAGCAGGAGACAAACGCGGGCGGTCGGGAGCGTCCTCTCGCAGAACCCGGAACTCACGAATACACCCAATAGATCACGTGCTATCGCTCTTCGCCGTGGTGCGTAGGTCTAGGGACTGCGACGTGATCGCCGCCGCCGCGATCTGGCTCACCGCTGTGAGTCCTCGCTTTCAGCCGCACCCACCGTGCGATATGAGTGCTGTACCGATAGCGTTTCGTCGTACGGGACGCGCCGTACGTACGCTGCGATAGCGGCGGCATCCGCCGGCGCGGATTCCTGGTATTTTACGCCGCTTTAGGCAGCGCGGGTGAGGAGTGATACGCGTATGCGCAACATCAGCGGCAGGTGATGCTGTCGGCATCTGCTCGACGTGAGACCGCCGCTGCCGTCGCTGCTCGCTGATCTGGCTTCACAGCAGATTTCAGCGATACCGGGCAGGCGCGTCCTGGAATGCGAGATTGACGTTAGCTCGCGGCGTGCGCGAACATTGCGATGCTCACAGCTTTCGTCCGCCGGCAGCATCGATTCTGTGCGGACGGCATAGCCTTTCTCCCAGTTCAACCCAGGATCAAAGCGCACAGCTCAACGCCTTGCGGTACGCTTATTGGTGTTGTGTCACGTTCGCCGATTATGATGCTGCTTCAGGCCTTTCAAGGGTCGCTGTCAGCGGCTTTGAAAGCACCAAGACGCGACCGCGCTTTTAGCACGCCCGTGTCTGTGGGTCGGGAATCGGCGCTTTCGGCGCACTGCTTGCCCATCTGGGTCCATCGTCTTTTCTCGACATTTCTACCTTTAAACTATGCTCGGTCTGTCACCCGGAAATGATGCGCTATTTTGACCTCGAGTCCGCGATTATCGCCGTGCCTGTGCTTGCTGACAACCATGGCTCTGCTTCAATATGCACCCGTTTATATGTGGAGCGGCGACCCAGTGGCGCGTTGGCCTCAGAGCTCCTCGCTGCACGTGCCGCTGGATGTGGTGAGCCGTACCGAGCCTGCCTCGGGGCTGCTCTCGGCCAGTGGACTCACGGTACTGCTGGTGGAATCTTTGAGGAGCCCAAAGGCAGAGCGCGTGCAGTGCAATCTGATAAATCCGGTCTCTCCCAGGATGCACCTGCCACTTCCGGCGCGATGAGGTCGTGGGAGGGCTGAAGATCGAGAAGCGTTAGGTTTTCCAGAAATGCTGTGTATTATCTGTGTTGCATTCTCATAAACCTGATAGAATCCCAAGCATGATGGGCTATCACTGACCAAATAGCCTACATCAGGTAAACTCTAGAAAGAACGTGTGCTGTGCCTGGCTATACCATTGAGAGCACAGGAGCACCCGGAGAGTCGCGCCCAAACCCTAGCAGCGCCCGTTCACAAATGACATGCCCTAGTCTACCCCTCAAAGGCGCATCGTCGACGATGCATATGAACATCCAGACCGAGGTAACCACTCATCATGGGTAAGCATACGCTAAGACGCGAAGCGCGAAGGCTTCTCCAGCCGCAGGGTCTTCCCTGTTCGCCGCCATCGGCCCAGCTGTCGGGCTGCAAACATCTGGTTTCGCTGCTGCCAGAAACTGAGTACGGGCGGCGGCGCCTCATGAATCCTGCGTACATCGTGGCGTTGCGACCTGCAGGACTCATACCTCTTTCTCGACTACGCGATTGGCCGTCACCGCGGGCGCGCGCGTCCCTGCTGGCATTCCGCCGCCCCAACCGCAAAACCGAGTTTCATCGGCTGGTGCGGCATATGGGCACTAGCGCGGTTGTCGCCATGCTACTATTTACGCCGCGATGCATGCACGGCGGTGCGGCAGCAAAGCATATGATTTTCGTATCTAACCAGCGCAGCGACGCGAAACTTTTCTTCTGCGAAGGACTCTGAGTGGATCCAGCTCGCACTTCTCGAACCCCGGCATTCTTCTATTCCGCCTCGTGCTGGTGTGGATTTCCCGATCGTCATCATGTGCGCTGGGCGTACAGGCGTGGTGCCGCCAACGCGTGTGTTTGCGCCTCTGCTGATCTTTTATGTTCAGGCCGTGGCCGCGCCTGGCTCACTCCTGCCTGGCGCGATGACCGGCCCTGAACACCTGTTTACTCTGCATCAAACTGTGCGCTAACCATCGGCGAGGTGTGGGCCGCCGTCTACGGCAGATTCCTTCTTCCCTCGCTCCCAGGCTTTTCGGCATTATGGGTGACTTCATGCATCCTAATGTGAAGCCCAAGACATTGACCGCAGTGACCGGCTCGGGCGCGCGCGGGTTTCGCCAACCCGGACTTTGAGCCTGCTGGCGGGTGACTGGTGTACCTGCGGCGCGGCTGCATGGCGCAGGTTGACGGCATCGCCGGAGGCGAAGTCGTCGATAGGCACCGGCCTGCGGCGTTTACCATCGCCTCCCCCACTCATTATTCTCGGCAGGCTCCCGGCTGGTGCGCATCATCGGGTTCCCGTGCCTTCGGTTCGCTCTCTTCGCAGGGTCTACACCCTACGCTCATCCGCTCTGGAGGCCGCTGTCGCCGGTGCGTACAGGATAAAGGCCGACCTCTACGCCTGACCCGACCATGATCGTGGATTATCCCGCTGGCGATTATCTCGACCCCGCTGATGCCCACCGCATCCGGCCTGTACATGCTGGCTATTCTCGGAGACCTTCGTGAATAACTCTGGCATTCTCGCGGCCGGTCTGACCTCCATTGCCGTGGTCAGTTCGCGGCGTGCGGGCTCTGCCGACCGCGGGATCATCTGAATTCTGTTCCTCCTGAAGGTGGGGCAATGGTCGGATGATTCTCTCGGCGGGCGTCACCCCGCCTGATCCTGGGTGCAGCCTCGATCTCTACGCCCGTGAAGACCCATTAATAAACCCTACGGAGGCTACCCATGGCCAGATCTTGCCGGCATCTTCGGCTGGGGGCATGGTGGCACGCGTGATTCTCGGCTCCACCGTGATTTCATCTCCCGCGCTGTGGTCGCGCGTCACGCGCCGCCGAGGTGAACCTCGCACCGCCCATGTGAGTCGGTAAACCTCAGCTCACACGCATGCGGACGATGCCGCGCTGAAAGCATACTGCACACACAGTGTGAGGAGGCATAATGAGCGGTGCAGCTATCGCTACGATAGATCGTGTGGCAATCCTGGCCACCTGGGGCGGCCCGCGTGTGGCTTCGTAAACCTGAGCAGGCACCCGAAGAACCTGAGGATGATGCTGCTGGAGCAGTGCGGCAGCCACCGAATAATACCAGTTTACGCGCGCGCGGGCAGGTCTGGGTGATCTGTGCCTGCGTGTACGAAACATAGAATACTCGCGCACTCGGCGCGAAATAGTGCTGGCATGAGAACCTGACTGGCCTCGTGCCAACACTTATGCATATACGGCAAGGACTCAGGATTTTACGTCGGAGGCACTCGCTGTGACTACTCGCTGGTATCTTTCAGCGAGAGCTGAAACCGCATCCAGAAGATAGCCCTGGCTCATGTTCTTTCGCTGCCTCAGAGGACTGAGGAAACCTCGCACAATAGGAATCGCGCGCCGGTCTCGACCGCCGCAGCCTGACGGCGCGACGTGCGCGGAGGCGCGCACCGCAATCTACACCGCGAAAAATTACGTGAGCGCTACCCAAATCAGAGAGTGGGAAGCCTAAATCCACTTATCCGTAATCCTATCGCAGTGTCACATGGAAGAGCGCCAGGAAGCAAACTGAACAGCTTCGGTCCGCATACTGCACCAGCTGATGCTGATCACCGATAGAGGCAGCAGCCCGCGCCGCCGCCGGAGAAAAGAACGTGCGGAGTCACCGTGTGACAATGCCGGTGGAAGCGAGCAGCCAGAAATGCCCGGCCTGCGAAAGCCACGTGAGCCGTCCCGCGTATCTCATCCACCACAGCACCACGAGCGCCACCGAAGCAAATAAAGCCTCGCGACAGATGACACCACCGAGCGCACGCCTGACCCCACCCGCGCTGTGAGCAGCCCGTACGTTCCGAAGGTGAAGGCAACACCCAAAACCCAGGCCACGGAATCTCGCCCGTACACCACGCCGCTCATCACCAGTACCAGCGGTCAGAAACTCCTGATGGCGTACCCACTGAACTTTCGCAGCTTCGCCTCGCAGGAACACGAATGCAAACTCACCACGGAGACCAGCGTGGTTACATAAATATCCCAGCGACATGTCGATCGTGTGCCCGTGCGTGGCAGGAGTATGACACAGATCATCCAGTTCGGCGCCGATCTGCTAAAGACGCGACCGTCAAAAATACTCAGTGCGCGAGTACCGCCCGGTGAAGACTGCTTTCATGGTCAACCGGAAAATAGGGAGCAGAACCGCAGAATGCCGGTGAAAAATATACGCCAGAGCTACAACTCCAGCGCAGACGAAGACGCCGACGAGATAGAAATACAGCGCAGCATACCCCGGATCGCGGTAGGTGGTAAAAAGACAGATAAAAACCCATTGCGGGTCTGTGCAGCTGCCGTGCCTGATGGGTGCTGTAGCGCTGTGAGCGTTCTGCGCCAGTGTGAGGATCCTCCCTACCTGTGAACGAAAAGATGAGATGTGAACTTCTAACATCACTCTTCACCGCACTCTTGCATCGAGTGGCAGAGGTGCCGACTGGCGGGAGGCGAGTCGTCGATTAAACGCCGATGGGCGCAGATAATACAGCGTTGCAGCCCCACCGGAATGATGAAAATTCCTAGGTCAGATAATATGCCGCAGGCACGGGTAAAGACCCTGCATGCCCTGCTGATACAGCGTTGCTCATAGACTCGAAGACGCGAGAAGAAGCCCTCTTCTTTGCCGGTTTCCTGAGTCTGCTCCTGCTCCCTCGTGCTGATCGGCATCTGTCCGGCGGGCTTGATCACCGAACTGCAGCTGCCGGGTGTTCTCGGTCTGCGGTGCGGATGCGCGGTACCTGAAGCGGCAGGTTTGGGTGCCCGCTGCGGCTGCTGCTGGGCACCCGCTGCGGGCTTCTGTGCGCCGGACTGAGGTGCTTCTGTCCCCTGACCCTGCGCTTTGCGCCGGCTCAGCAGCTGCGCGGGGTGATCGATGTGCGGGACTCGAGGGCATCGGAGGCACTGGGCTTCGCTGCCTTAGCCTGACCCGCAGATGTGCCGCTGCTGGCTGCGGCAGCGCCAGCGCCCGGAACAACATCGCCTGGGAGGGCATTGACCGTTACGCGACCGCGCTCGGAATCCTCGCGCGGATCCTGATCGAAAGGGAGCCTCGTATCCGTAGAGGTTCCCGGTCGTGCACACCGCCACCGGTTTCTGCGATGCGCCAGCGGGTACAGCGCGCTTTGCGGCCGCCGCGGGAGCTCTGAGGCTGAGCCGGTGCTGCTTCTTCCTGGCTGTGCATTTTCCTGTGGGGCGCTCTTTGCTGCCTGTGCGTCCTCAGCGTCTGGGCTTCCTCGGTTCTGAACGGCGGGTGCCTGCTGGCTTCGGGCACGTGCCGCCGCGCGCTCTGCGGACTGCTGTTCGCGCAGGCCACCTGCTCTGCAGCCTCGGCAGCGGCAGCCTGCCTCAACTGGTGCGTTCAGCCGCCAGATTCCGCACGGTACTGCTCAGCCTCTGCGGCAAGCTGCGCAAGTTCTGGGCGGTAACCTCGGGCTTCGCGCCTCGATACCGCTGATGCGCCCCTCATCGAACCATAGCCGCAGGGCGGTCGGTCGCGGTGAGTACCACGGTGGCCTCGGTATCCCGGGCGGTAGTCGGAAACCCGCGCTGACGCGCATAAATTAACGGCGAGTGGATGATCGTGAATATCTTTCAGCTGCAGAGCTCGCAATCACGCGCCCTACACCTGTACGTGGGCGCATCCAGGGTCAGTTCAGCTGTCGATCAGGCTCCATGCGCCCACAGACCCCGAAGGCAGGGAGTAGGCGTACAAACCGGTCACCGTCTTAGTTGCCAAAGTCCAGGCGACGCCAATCCTTCTGAGAGCGGAATTTCGTCGGTACTCAGCTCCAGAAACCGAGTCGCGTTCACGGCATCTCGCGCCCGCAGCGCCGCTGAGACTAGCCCGCATTTGGAAAATATCCCAATTGCTGCCACGACCAAATCCAGGTTCCACGGCTGCGATTCGCACCGAGCAGGGTAGGGTTGAAAAGACACTTTCGGATCAGCGGCCTTGAACCGGTAGAGGGGATCTGTCGGCGAAGTTTACGTCGTGAGCCAGCGGACCCAATGAGCTCCAGCCAACCGCCTGACACTGTATCGTCGAGGATAAAGAGATTGATGCGTCACAGATCCTGCAAAAGAATTCGTGGTAGGTTAAAGGGTAACAACCTGGTGTGAGGTACCACAAAGCTTGCACCCACCTTTGTGGGTCGGATGGAGAGAATTTGAAATCAGAGACAACTTGGTAACTGATGCGCTAGGAACACACACGCAAAGCGTGCCCCTAACCTATCAACGGACGTTAGCAAATCGGCGTGACGCGGATGCTCTCGCTCAAAATCAATAGAGTAGCGGGTAGCTTCCCGCGCGGGACCGAATGCACGCTTTCGACGATAAAGGAATGGAAAACCGCGCGGATACCCGACGCTCCTGAAACTGACGGGCGAGCCGCCCGCACCCAGGATGCGCTCAACCGCATCGGTGGCTGGCTGCTTGATGTCGTCTGGCTGAGCCTGGGTGGAGCGAGATGATCCTCGACGTGAAAACCCCTCAGCGGGTGGCGGCTCCATATTCGCGTGCGTGAATTCCAGTGACGGCGAAGAGTACGCATCGGTTCTGTGGGGCCCCTCAGGAAAGATTCGCCCGTACCGCCTGATCTTCGCAGGTGCTCCAAGCGCGCCGCCGGCGACGGCAACCGCGCACCTGGGTTTACCGCATCTGCGTTAGTGGCGGCCAATAACCGCCCGAACCGAAGTTCAGCGTGCATCCTATAGCCGCGACGAAGAGCTGCTTCAGTACTGAAGGAACCCTGAGTGCCTCGGATGTGCGCTGAGCATCTGGTGGCACATGTTCCTGCGCTGACTTTCGAGCGTATTCCCGCTTGGGCCAGTAAACTGAACGTAACGTATGCGGTCTGCGCCCGTGATGTTCTGGCCTGTGCTTGCGCGAAACCGATTTACGAGGTTCCCAATCCTCTCGCTCGCCGCCACCTGGAAGCTTTCAAGAAGGACGCGCCAAAAGAACAGACCCTCGTGTTAACGTGGTGCAGCACCGGCGCTCGGCGGCGATTTGCGCCGTGGATGCCTCCGGCTCAACTATTGCTCCCGCAAGTGTCTGCACCTTGTATTGGTCCCGAATCGCAGCCGCGCCTACTGCGGGTTATTCCGCCCTGGAAAACGGGATGCAGGCGCCTGCGTGTATCTCGCCGGCAGAGCGGCTATGCTCGGGGAGAGCTACGTGCGGGAAAACTCCGACGATGACGAGCTGATTCCTGCGCGAAACCACGCCGTCAAGATTTCTCGCGATTTCTTTGGAGCAACCCTGACCTTGATCTTGATTGCTGCGCATGATCCGGGCTCCCAACCACGTAATGCTATATTGAGCGCGGTGCAGTGGGTTGTGAACTCTAGCCCGTAACGACAGCGCTGAAATGAGCATCCACTGGACGATACCATGCAGCTTCTCGGATCTGGTGGCACCTGGGAAACTCTCATTCTGGTGGTGGCGATTGACCGACCTGCAAGAGGTGCGTACAGGCCCCGGCATTCGTCCCGATGACGAAGGCGACCTCACGAACATGTGTGCTGGCGTTCACTGCCTCGCCGATTGAAGCTGCCGCCATGGCTGACAAGTGCAGATTGAGGTGCGCGTAGCACGCAGATTGAGGTACGGACCTCAGCGTGAACGGCCCAATGCGTGTATTCTGATCAACTCACGTCTGGCTTAGCGTCAGCCTGGAGCATCATGCAGATCCGCGAGCTCCCTCGATGGTGCGTGAACAGGAAGCGGTCTCGGCGCTTCTCCGCATGGTGCTAGTGCATCGCGGATAGTCTATAAAATCCGTCGCTAAAATCGCCTGGAAGAAGCGCACCCACGTGGTGTTGTCTCTCTCCGGGCGATTTTTGCGCGTGGTAAGCGGTGTCTATGCAGGTCGGCTTCTATAATGTGTAGCAAAGTCTGTTCTCATGCAGTCGAGGGAACGACGATATGCCATCATCGACCCGAGCAGGAGATATACGTAATGTGCGCATTTCTGTTGGCAGCAGAGAGTAATTGCATTGAGCGAGGTGTCATAAGCCGTCCCCTCCGCCGGTTCGCGAGAGCAGCTATCGTGCGCTGAAGGAATTGACCTGCGGAATTCAGCGAGGGAGCTTTACCGGGATCAGTAGGACCAGCCAGGCTCCGGTAAATCTACCCTCTTAGAAACTGGTCGGTAGCGGTCTTGAGCCGCTGACCTCCGCACTGTAACCATCGCCGGTACAGATATTGGCTCTCTTCGGGGCAGGCTAAACCTGTGCGGCATTCCGGCGCGATCACGCTGGGTCATGTCCAATCGTATAACCTGATTCCCGGCGCCGACGCTCAGGAACGTCCTGTCTCCCAGGCGCAGCTTGCCGCTGCGACATACGCTGCATCGTCGTGTGCTCGCGAAGCGCTGCAAGGCGAGCACATGTTAGGATTTTCTCAGCTCTTTGCCGAACCGTCTCTCAGGTGGTCGGGCGCAGCGCGTGGCCATCGCCCGTGCCTTAGCAAGCGCGGCAGAATCACCTGGCATTTTTGCGGACGAGCCCACCGGCGCCCCTCGACACTAAAACTGGGAATCTGGTTTCTGAGATATGCCGCCAACCTCGTCGATGAAGCATCGGACTACCGTGGATGGTAACCCACGGCGCGGATGGCAGCATCACGCACAGATACCGCTATGATGCGTGACGGAACCTCTCACGAAACACGGAAAGCCCACATACTCCTGAAATTCTAGCGGCTCTCGACCGCGCGGCTGCCTACGAAACGGATGCATCGCGATGGGTAAAAGGTTGCGCGAAACAGCCGCCGCCGCAATGGCGCGTGTGGCGATGCCCTTGTCGCCATGGTGATTGTAGCGAGGATGGAATTACGGCGGTCAGGTTGCACCTTGCAACGGCGCAGTACTATGCCCTCGGAGAAAGCGAGCAATTTTCTCGCTGGCATATGGCGAAACAGCGTTTCTCATCGTGTATCGGTGGAATGCTCCCTCCACAGCACGTTATGCCGTTGCGGCAACCTGCAGAGGGCGCTCGGCTGCTAAATTGGTCGGTGTACTTCTCGACAGGTCTTTCACGATAGTGCTCGTGCAGCTTCGTATCAGGGTCATGAGGCGTCTGCTTTGGGCTGGGCTGGGCAGTGGTGTGCGCTCAACCAATGCTTGATTATACGGTTCATCAAACAACCTTCAGCAGACAGTGCCGGTTGTTTATCTGGCGCATTCTATAGTACAAGCGCTCTTATCGTGCTGGTCGTAACACTCTTCAGCGGGTGCGGTCTGCGCGGGCGGCTAGCCTGATGCCAGCGCTTTGGGCAATTTCGTGAAACAGAAGGAAACACCTGCCGTAAAATTCAGCTGTGGACGTTTGATCTTTACCTCGCTCGGCGGTATGCACCATAGCAGCAGTGGCACAGTTTTGTCCGCATTGACTCCCTCACCAGAGCGAGTAGATGCGGCTGCCTCTAGTAGCGGTATAGGTATTCTCCCAGGGACTTTGTTTGATTTCACCGTGGCAGCACTCGCTCCACTCCTCTCGGCAGGGTTTATCAGTGTATGGAGCGCCATGAGGGTTATCGGCTTCATGGAATACGCCCGTCGGTTTGTCCAGCATACGGCGGCAGGAGCGCTGCAACTCTAACCCCAGTTCTGATAGCGGAGGCTGCCCGGAATTCTCTCCACAGCATCTGACACGATAGCAACGGGCAGGAGTTCCGGTCCCGGTACCAACTCGGGTGGGCTGAGCTTATTCCCATCTCCTGCGCTTCTCACCGCGACCATAGGGGCTGCGCACCATTATTTCTTTATGGGGCCTTGAGTCGAAGCCGTGATTTTGCATTGCTGGTGCTAACTGCGTGTTTCACGAGCAGTACAGCGGTATCGTGGTTTTCTGAATTCTGATGTATGCGCTCGGCTCGTTTCTGCTGGTTCTAGTTATGGCGCGTGGTCGTTTCTGTATCAGCCGATTCCCCGCTGAGGCCAAAGGCTGACCAGCGCACTTGGCTGGGACGTGGCGGCGGTATCAGCAGGTGCGCCTGGGTTATCCTATGCTCGCCAACCCTGCGCCTGTACTGAGGTACAAACCGCCTCAAACTTGTCAGCACAACATAACGAGTCGTATGCGGGTCGGTGACTGCACCTCACCAAAGTCACCAGCCCCATAGTAGCGCAGCCAGCCGTGCGTCATGTTCTCGAACCTACAGGGGGAGACAGACGCTGCCGCATCTTACGAGCCAGATGCGGCAGCTGACGGCCTCGCGGACGCGAGAATCGGATCTCAGGGTGAACGTTGTCCCAGTATTGGAACGCGCGTTCACGGATCTCGTCGGAACGAACAGCACCCACGTGACCGGAGATGTTGCTGATCGGGCGTTCGCGTCTTCGTCGTTCTGCGTTACTTCGTAGAGGCGCGCGCCTGAGAAATCATCGTCATCCGGGCGCAGGGTGGTGGCGGTGCGTACCAACTCGCGATCAGACTCCCAGCGTCTTCGCCAGCGCGCTCCGCATCCGCATGCGGGACCGCCCAAACTATTCTGGCGCGTAGGTGGGAAATCGGACGGGTCGTTGAAGTTGTAGCGCATCGAGCCATCATGCGAATAGTTGTTCACCGGCGCTGCGTGGGGTGCGTTCACGGGCAGCTGCGCGAAGTTGGTGCCGATGCGGTAGCGATGCGCATCCGGGTAGGAGAAGATGCGACCGAGCAGCATCTTATCGGGCGAAGCCGCGATACCGGGCACAAAGTTCGAGGGGAGAAGGCAGCCTGCTCGATCTCGGCGAAGAAGTTCTGCGGGGCTGCGATCCAGCACCATGCGGCCCACCTTGACTCAGCGGGTAATCCGAGTGCGGCCAAATCTTCGTCAGATCGAAGGGTTAATACGGTAGGTCTTCGCGTCCTCGTAGGGCACTGATCTGCATAGAGCGTCCAGGCAGGGTAGTCGCCGCGCTCGATAGCCTCGCGCAGGTCGCGGCTGGTGGAAGTCAGCATCCTGCCCGCCATGCTTCATCGGCCTGAGCCTGGGTGAAGAAACTCTGCTGCCCTGCTCGGTCTTGAAGTGGTACTTTAACCCAGAAGCGCTCGCCTCGGCGTTAATCCACTGGTAGGTGTGCGAGCCGAAGCCGTCCATGTGGCGCAGGGGTGCGGGGCAAACCGCGGTCGCCCATCAGCCAGGTGTACCTGGTGCGCCGATGCCGGGTTTGAGACTCCAGAAATCCCACTGCATATCGTGATCGCGCAGACCCGAACCGGGCATACGCTTCTGCGAGTGGATAAAGTCAGAACCTGATGGCATCGCGAATGAAGAAGATAGGAGTGTTATTACCCTACCAAGTCGTAGTTGCCTTCGGTGGTGTAGAATTTTCACCGCGAAACCGCGGGGGTCACGCCAGGTATCAGACCGGATTCGCCAGCCACGGTCGAGAAACGAATCAGCAGCTCGGTTTTTAACGCCCGGCTGAAAGAGCGCCGCACGGGTGTACTGCGAAACGTCTTCGGTGGTTTCAGAGTAGCCGTATGCGCCGGTTCCCTTTGCGTGCACCACACGCTCGGGCACACGCTCACGGTTGAACTGAGCGAGCTTTTCAACAGCGTAAGCATCGTGCAGAACGATGGGACCATCGGCTCCCACGGTGAGCGAATGATCATCTGAAGCCACCGGCGTGCCAGTGCTCGTGGTGGTGTAAGAACCGGGATGAATGGGGTTCTGCGGGGTCTGATACATATTTGCTTCTCCCTGTGTTTTTGGTGATGCTATGTGGTTTTCGACGAGCATTCTTCTTGTTTTAGGGTGCAGCTAACGAACACCAGAGGCGCTGTTTCACGCCCGGAGTAAGGTGTGGAATGTGGTTCGTTAGTGCTGAACGCTCGCTGCGGCTTGCACCTGGCTCTTCGCCAGTTCTGCTTCTGCCTCAGTTTGACAGTCTGCGCAGACGCCTCGATACAGTACATCTGCGCTGATAATCGCCATGCCGTGGAAGTCGCTGGGAGTTAGGCAGGGCGCTGAGCCGACAGCGCAGTCTACATCCTGAACTTTTCCGCAGCGAATGCAGAATGCGTGGTGATGGTTATCGCCCGTGCGAGTCTCGTAGAGCCCCGGGGTTCCCGGCGGCTCAAACTTACGCAGCATGTCGATATTCGTCAGATCCGTGAGGATCACATACACCGACTGCACGGTAATGGTAGGAATCTCTTGCCGCACAGCGGTAACTATTTCCTCGGCATTGGCATGGGGATGAGCCTGAACCGCACGTAGAACAGCAAGCCGCTGTTTCGTGACCCTGCGCCCCTTAGCGCGCAAGTTTTGCGACCAAGATTCCGTGAGAAGTTCGGTCGCGGATTCTGCTGCCAACGGTAGCACGCCGGTGTGGGAGCATCCGTGAAGAGGGTGCTCGGGTTCCGGGTGTGCGTTCGTATCTAGGGGTTCGGTCATGAACAATACTCTCACCCGTTAATCTGACTTTTTCACAATTACAATTACGATAAATTCATAATAAGAGCCGTGTTCGGGGTACTTTTCACCATGACACTATGTCGCTAAAAACTGCGAATTTCTGGGGGTAACAGAACACCTGAGACTTCATGTGACCTTGCTCGCATTCGAGGAACCTGTGGATGCGAGAATACGAAATACACGCTGGTGGCGAATCTGGATGTCTGCCTCATATATATCCCGTATGCTGTAATCTAATACGTTCACGGCAACACGATTTCTAAAGGTACACGCAATGCACAAACACTATAACGGGCTTAAGACCGCCCTTCTGCTGGGCGGTATGGTCGGTCTGCTGATGCTTATCGGCGGCGGCCTTTCAACATACTTCCGCAGCTCAATTTTTATCTGGGGTTTCGCCCTTGTGAGCTTGGGTACCGTTGCATATTCATACTGGAACTCCGATAAACTCGCGCTGCGTTCCATGAACGCCTACGCCGTTACCCGCGAGGAGGTTCCGGTTCTGTATGACATTGTCGAGGAACTTTCCTCGCGCGCCGGTCAGCCTATGCCGCGCCTATATGTGGCACCCACCCAGACTCCAAACGCCTTCGCGACTGGGCGCAATCCGCGCAATGCCGCCGTCTGCTGCACCGAGGGTATCTTGCAGCTTCTTGACGAACGCGAAATGCGCGGCGTGCTTGGGCACGAGCTCATGCACGTCTACAACCGCGATATTCTTACAAGCTCGGTGGCAGCCGGTATCGCAACCCTGATTACGGCGGCGGCACAGATTGTTGGTTTTGGCTCCATGATGGGAGGGAACCGTGAGCGCGGCGGCGGAAACTTTTTGAGCATAATCCTGATGTCGCTTCTGGCCCCCATTGCTACGGCGGTTATTCAGATGGCTATCAGCCGCACCCGCGAATACGATGCCGATGAAGACGGTGCAAAACTCACGGGCGATCCGATTGCGCTTGCCTCCGCCCTGAATAAGTTGGAGAAGGGTGTCTCGCTCTACCCAATGGATCCCAAGAATCAGCAGGTTGTGAATACCTCGGCCTCTATGATTGCGAACCCCTTCGGTGGCCTGAAGAACCTCATGTCTACTCACCCACCGATGGACAAGCGCATCGCCCGCCTGCAGCAGATGGCGCGCGATAACGGTCAGCTATAAAACCTGCGTACGTGTTTGTCTTATAGATGAAAGGCGGGGCGGTTACCAAAACTGGTAACCGCCCCGCCTTAATGGTGCACTGATGCTACGTGCACAGCAGAGGTATCTAGCGATAATTCACGAACTGCAGATCAACGTCAAGATCTGCGCCTTTAAGTAGTGAAATCACGCTCTGCAGATCGTCACGAGACTTCGAGGACACACGCAGCTCATCGCCCTGAATCGTAGCCTTCACGCCCTTAGGCCCTTCATCGCGGATCAGTTTGGAAATCTTCTTAGCCTGATCCTGTGCGATGCCTTCCTTGATGGAGCATTCGATGCGGGTCTCTTTGCCCGAAGCGTAGGGGTCACCTGCGTCCAGAGACTTTAGCGAAATACCGCGCTTGACGAGCTTTGACTGAAAAACGTCGAGCACCGCGAGAGCTCGTTCCTGGGCGTTTGCCTTAATGAGAATCTTCTCGCCCGAGAAGTCGATCTCAGCACCGACACCGCGGAAATCGTAGCGCTGCGAAACCTCTTTTTGTGCTTGGTGCAGGGCGTTGGAGACCTCTTGTTTATCAACTTTTGAGACAATATCGAAAGAAGATTCGCTTGCCATAAACCTATGTCCTTTCGTTGTGTTTGTGCGGAATACGACGGTATCTGTCCCTCATAGAATACCTGTTTTCTGTTGCGCTCACAGATAATTTTCAGGTTCTTTGATGCGTTTCTCAGCTGTTGTTAACTTGGGTCTTCAGAATAGAAACATGGCTACACAATACTCGTCAACGACCGGCAGCGTGAATCGCGAAGAAGCTCGCGATGCTGAAACCCTGCTGTTCCTTGACCTCTACAGTTCGATTGGTTCTGAACCTGAGAACATCCCCGAGGCAGAGCGAGTGGATGCGGTTCAGAGCGAAGATTCTTCGGATGTTGTTGAGCCTCCTGCCTTCGAGGGAATCGGCTCAACGCTGACAGATCCCAAACTCGTTGCCCGCTTCGAGGGAGTGCGGCGCGATCTTGCTCGTGAGATTCGAAGCGAGATGTGCACAGTTGAACAGGCGCTACGCTATCTTGAGCATTTGGAAATTACGCTTCTGATGGAGCAGGATGGCGACCTGTAAACTCGCCTGAAAAACAGCCTCCGAAAACGAAAAACAGCCCAAAAAGTTGTATTCGTCACAAAGCTAGGCTCTGGCTTCACAAGTTCATTAAAAACCTGTACAGTAGTCTCTGTTCGCTTGAGCGAACTTCTAGCCTAGCTAGTTCGGCAGATTACCCGAGCGGCCAAAGGGGGCTGACTGTAAATCAGCTGGCACAGCCTACGGGGGTTCGAATCCCTCATCTGCCACCCTAAAAAGAACCCGGTTACTTCGGTAGCCGGGTTCTTTGCATCTGGCACCCTCACACACCCGGCAAAAATGCCCGCTCACGGCAAAAAGACAGGGTTTATGACGCCCTTTAAACTATTTGTTAGTCTGTGAGTGAAAAATTAGCGCAATACACGTGCAAGGTGTAGCGTTATCTCCATGGCTACTATTGAAATCACCCAGCAGAACCTTACCTCGACTGTCGAGGGCAACGATATCGTATTCCTCGATTTCTGGGCAGACTGGTGCGGTCCCTGCAAGCAGTTCGCTCCCGTCTACGAGGCAGCCTCCGAGAAGTACAGCGATATCGTCTTCGGCAAGGTGGATACCGAGGATCAGAGTCAGCTGGCACAGGCCGCAGGCATTACCTCCATTCCCACCATTATGGGTTTCCGCGGCGGTATTCTCGTCTTCTCCCAGCCCGGCGCGCTCAACGAGTCCCAGTTCGAGCAGGTGATTACTTCGATCCGCGAACTCGATATGGATAAGGTTCGTGAAGAAATGGCAACTGCAGAGCAGAACTAGCCATTTCATCATAGAGATAGTTAGGTGATAAACCCGCCCGGTGAAGGGCGGTTTATGCGTGTGGAGTCGGTACTTTTTACGGTACCGGCTCCACACGCATATTAAAAATCCCGGTAATCCGGAATACTGATACGCGCACCATACCTGGGTTTGCGAATGCCCGCCTCCTGAATAAGGCGCACAACCCGCTGCCGGTGACCGGCGTAAGGGGCAAGCAGGCGAAGCATTCCGGCATCGTCGGTGCGTTCTCCCGTAAAAGCAAACCCCACCGTATGCGCTAAGTGGTAGTCGCCCACGCTGACAGCGTCCGGATGCCCGCAGAAACCTGAAGAGCTTCCGCCACCGACCAGGGGCCAACCCCCGGAATATCGTCGAGCGCAGCCGCAAGGTGCGCGATACGACCGGTTGCGCCAAGGCGTTCGAGCGCATCGGCGCGTTGGGCAAAATGGTAAATCGCGCTGTATCGGGCGGAATCTAACCGCGCACGATGCCAATCCCATGAGGGAATTGTGCCTAGAACCTGAGCAGTAGGATACACCCGCAGATGAGGAGGCTGTGCCGGATTGCCGCTGAAGGGCGCGGACTCGCCGTATCGCATGATAATCCAGCGCAGTGCGTCAAAAGCCTCCGGTTGGGTCACCCGCTGTTCTACGATCGCCGCTAACATATGCCGGGTAAGCTGCCCGGATGCGCTCAGCCGTAGCCCCGGATTCTCGCGATAAGCACGCCGAATTTTTAGCGGCAGATGCTCAAAAGCGGGGAGCTTCGCAAACTCTTCTCGGGGATCGTGCAGGCCCAGCCACGCGGGCATAAGGGCTGCAAAGTCTTCAAGCTCGCTGTAGACCTGTTCGGTAGGGAATGCATCGTCGGGTGTAGCGGGGGAGGACTCCGCCCATAGGCAAACCTGAACCGGAGCATTCAGCGCAGAGGTTGCGCCCTCGAAACGACGGGTAAAGTACAGGGTCGCGGGCAGCTGCAGGGACGGCGTGCGCGCCCCGATCCACAGGGTATCGTCCGCCGTGCGTGAGCGCTCAGAACGCGGGGCACGCAGACGGTGAAAAGTCGGATCGGTCGGGCCGCGCTGTAAACGACCGAGTGTCTGCCCTACATGCACCGGAACGTGTGGGTAAATAAGCGCCTGTATCCCTACCGTGATGCGCGCCGTCAGCGCCGAGGTGCGCATCGGTAAGCGGGAAAGCTCGATGCGGTATGCGGCATCAGGCACGGATTCGGTGGGCACAGCATCCTTAGCGTGTAGGGGAGAAAATATGCGCGTGAGATATATCTTGAGTTAACTGCGTAAAAAAGGCGCAGATCTCGGGATAACGTTTAATAATAGGATACCCTGAGTAGTAACTATATATTTCACAGGTGAGCGGGCGCACCGGCGACGTAGCGTGACTTAAGAACGTGTGTGCTTGCCACCGGGCACCAAACACAACAAACACGAGGAAAACGCATGGCGGCTGAGGTGAGTGTACCCGACTCGGAACCTACCGAGAAATCGGCGAAAACTTCTGCATCACAACATACCGGGGCACATCGTTCGGTGACCGCGGGCAGAGTGCTAGTGGCGATTATGCTTGCCCTAGCGGTTTTTGCTCTCTATTGCTATTACTCCGTCCAGCAGCTTAAGCACTGGATTACCCCCTCATGGGATCTTGCGATTTTCACGCAGATGGCGCAGGCATATTCGCATTTCGACATGCCAATTGTGCAGATTAAAGGGACCGATTTTAATCTGTGGGGCGATCATTTTCATCCTATTCTGGTGCTTTTAGGACCTGTGTATGCGGTTTCCCCCTCGCCGCTGACGCTTCTAGTGGTTCAGAATTTTATGATTGCCGCCAGCGTCTATATGATGGTGCGGTTTACGCAGCGGGCGTGTGCCTTCTCCTCAAACACCAAACCCGAACCCGTGGGAACTTTCGTGGGTGTTCTTCTGGGTGCTGCCTTCGCCCTCAGCTACGGGGTGCAGCAGGCGGTGGCTGCGCAGTTCCATGAGGTTGCCTTCGCCCTGCCGTTCTTGTGTGGGGCGCTGGGTAACCTGGTGCTTGCCGGTCGCATCAACGCTGATGAACGCTCCCGCTATATTATTCGCGCCTGCCTGTGGGCGGCACCGCTTGCCTTCGTCAAAGAAGATATGGGCGTTACTGCCGCGATGATCGGTATTGTCGCATTCATCCGAACTGGGTGGATACGCAAAGGGCTCGACGAACTCTTCCCCCAGAATCCTGAGGGTAAACCGCTGCCGCGGGGTGAGCGCATCCGCAACACCTTTAATTCCTGGGTGAAGACGCGGGGTGCCGCTGAATCAACCATGCTGATACTCTGGGGTCTCTTCTGGTCTTATGCAGCGGTTGCGCTTATTCTTCCGCTCTTTAACGCCAACGGGCAGTTCGATTACGGCGATAAGGTTGATGTATACGGCGCTTTCGCAGATCCGCTCGGTTCTGCGATCACCATCTTTAACTATGACCAGAAGATCTGGACGATTCTGCTGCTGCTCTTTTGCGGCGCTATTATCTGGGTTGCAAGCCCGTTCGCTATCGTCATTCTGCCCACGCTCCTGTGGCGTTTGCTCTCAAATACGGAGGCGTACTGGCTGAGCACCTGGCACTACTCGCTCGTGCTGATGCCCGTGGCGTTCCTCGCTCTTCTAGAGGTTATCCTCAACTTGCGGTACGGGAAGGTGCTGGCGCATCCTAAGCCGCTTGCGGAAGACGAAGAATCAGAGGATGAACCGGCAGAAACCGGGGATAAACCCATCGGATGGGTAGAGAATCTGCGCCAGTCCGTCCGCCGTGTTCCGCTCTGGTTCTTCCCGGCGGTTGCGCTGCTGGTCTCGGTGATTCCGACCGTTACGCCCACGTCCGAGCAGCCGCTTGCCGATTTGACCAAGTCTTCGTTCACCAGCAACCGGCTGACGGCCTCCGAAACGAGCCGTATGCAGGCTGTTGAGGCGGTACCGCAGGATGTAAGCGTTGCGGCAGACCTCTCGACCCTCACCCAGCTGATTCCGGGGCGAACCGTCTACTGGATTGGGCATGCGGGAGAACCGGCGCCCGACTACGTGGTGATCGATAAGCGCGGCTCAGCGTGGGGAGGTAACCCGCCGCAAAACACCGCACAGTATGCTGCTGACCGTTACGGGCACCCCTATGCGCAGGTGGGTACTTACGGTTCCCTTGAGGTCGTGCGTAAAATATCTTAGGCGTACCCATCCCACCGCCCTGCGCGCTGCATTCCGCAAGCGCGCAGTAGTATGGGGAAATAGCCTTGCACATCCATGTTTCCATGACCTGAAGGGGCTATTTTGCTTAGAACCCGCGGCGAAAAACCGGGGTTTTGCGCGCATCCGGCGCGTTGCCGCACCAAAGTAGGGTACACTTATAAAGACGGGTACCCCCGATACAGGTCTTGTGCGCCCCCAACCGGTCGAATCGGTTACTAACCTCACGTCTGGCGCCGAACTCAAAATCACCGAACTCAGTATGCTATGCCGCCTCGTGGCGTCAATACACATCGCACCTCATTCCAGATGTGCCGAGACTTGCGTGTCACCGAGAAATTCAAGACCAACCCCCAGCGTAGAGAAATCCTATCCCTGAGTGCCTCCGCCTTACCGGATGCCCGGGTTGCGTTGTCTTGCTCGCCCGCCTGATAATAAGGCGCGCAGAATGTGGCTGGAATGTGTGGAATCCGAACGGCGCCGAAAAAGCGTGCGCCCGAACACCCCAGCAAAATGAGGAAAAAGTGACTGAAAATATTCCTGCCGAAAACGCTGAACAAGGCGCTACGCTCGGCAATACCGAAGAGACCTTATCTGTAGAAAAACCGTTGAAGAATCTTCCCTAGAAACCGGTGAAAAACCCGCGAACAATAAAGCAGACGCTGCAGAAAGCATGACAGCAGAGCCTAGAGAAGACAACGCGGCCACTAAGAAGAATACTGAAGACAATACTCACGAAAGCCACGAAGAAGGCACCCGATTCACCGACCTGGGACTAGACCCCCGAGTACTCTCCGCACTCGAAGAAGTCGGCTACGAGAAACCTTCCCCATCCAGGAACAGACCATCCCGCTGCTGCTCGACGGCAGGACGTGGTGGGTCTGGCGCAGACCGGTACCGGCAAAACCGCTGCCTTCGCGCTGCCCGCGCTCTCCCGCATGGCAGAACTTGCCGACATTAACGGCGTTTCCCGAGACACCCAGGTGCTCGTACTCGCCCCCACCCGTGAGCTCGCCCTGCAGGTTGCCGAGGCCTTCTCCTCCTACGCAAACCCACATGGAAGACTTCACTGTGCTTCCCATCTACGGCGGCTCACCCTACGGACCCCAGCTTGCCGGACTGCGCCGCGGCGCACAGGTAGTCGTCGGCACCCCCGGACGCGTGATCGACCACCTCGAAAAGGGCTCGCTCGACCTCTCAAACCTGCAGTACCTGGTACTCGATGAGGCCGACGAAATGCTGCGTATGGGCTTCGCCGAAGACGTAGAAACCATTCTCGAAGGCACCCCGGACGCCAAACAGGTGGCACTCTTCTCAGCCACCATGCCCAACTCGATCCGCAAAATCGCCCAGCAATACCTCAACGACCCCACCGAGGTGCGCGTCAAAACCAAGACCACCACCGGGGCGAACATCCGCCAGCGCTACATGCAGGTCATGCACTCCCACAAACTTGACGCCATGACCCGCGTGCTCGAAGTCGAAAACTACGACGGCATTATCGTCTTCGTGCGCACCAAAAAAGAAACCGAAGAAGTAGCCGATAAACTCAAAGCACGCGGTTTCCAAGCGGCAGCTATTAACGGCGACATTCCCCAACAGCTGCGCGAACGCACCGTGGATGCGCTGCGCGACGGACGCATCGACATTCTCGTAGCAACCGACGTAGCCGCCCGCGGACTGGATGTTGAACGCATCTCCCTCGTGGTGAACTACGATATTCCGCACGACACCGAATCCTATGTGCACCGCATCGGGCGTACCGGTCGAGCCGGACGCGACGGCGAAGCAATACTCTTCGTAACTCCGCGCGAAAAATACATGCTGCGGCAGATCGAAAAGGCAACCCGTCAAAAGGTTGAGCCAATGCATATGCCTACCGCGCAAGACGTGAACAGCAGCCGTAAACAGCGCTTCGCCGAGCAGATCACCGAAACGATCGAAACGGAAGACCTAAACTTCTTCCGCAAGATCATCGAAGACTACGAAAACGAGCACGACACCACGGCAGAAGACATCGCCGCCGCGCTCGCCGTCATCGCACAGCAAGGTCGCGCCTTCTTCCTCGATGAAGACGACGATATTGCCCGTAAATCCCGCGCTTTCGCCGACGACACCAAGGACCGCGGCAAACGCGGGCCCAAGAAGGGGGCGAAACCACAGCGACGAAGGCATGGTGAACTACAAACTCAACGTGGGCCGCGCCTCTCGGGTCAAAGCCTCTGCCATTGTGGGCGCGCTTGCAAACGAGGGCGGTATTAAGGGCTCACAGATCGGCTCGATCGATATTCGCCAGCACTTCACGATCGTGGGTCTTCCCGAAGACCTGCCCAAGGGTTTCTTCGATCGTCTGCGTGATACCAAGATTGCCGGTGAGTTCATCAACATCCGTAAGGACCGGGGGCCTCAGGGAGGCGGTGGCCGCGGTTTCCGCCGCAACGATCGCCGCGATGGCGGATTCCGGTCTCGTCGGGATGATCACCGTGGCGGTCGGGATGATCGCCGCGGAAAGTCGCACGGTAAACGCTACTAGTCTGTGAAGGTTGGCTGTAAAATAAGGCGTTTCGTTATTTCATAAAAGCGGGATGCGCCCGCCGGTATTGTGGACGGAAAAACCGGCGGGCGCATCCGCGAATAAACGGTGTAAAAACGCCTATTTTTAGGGCTAAAACAAAGTGTCACAGAACACCTAACCCTTATTTGCGCGGGTGGTTTAGGATACTGTAAACTTTTATCTGTTGCCCCGATAGCTCAGTGGTAGAGCGCCATCTTGGTAAGATGGAGGTCCCGGGATCGATTCCCGGTCGGGGCTCTCGCATTGGCCTGCAAGGTTGATGTTTTGGCGGTGTAGCTCAGCTGGTTAGAGCGCACGACTCATAATCGTGAGGTCGACGGATCGAGCCCGTCCACCGCTACGCCCCGATAGCTCAGTGGTAGAGCGCCATCTTGGTAAGATGGAGGTCCCGGGATCGATTCCCGGTCGGGGCTCAGCTAAGCCTGTCTCGTATGAGGCAGGCTTTTGTTGTATCTGCTGGTTTTTCACTGCAAGGGTAGGTGCGTCTTGAAAAGCCGGGGTGGAGGAAGTCTAGACAACGCCTGCGCGCATGCCCGCCCTTCGGCCGTGGAACGGACCTTAGTCCTCTTTTAACGCGCGGGCGGCGTGCCTAGATCGCTTCCAACAGCCCTGGTATTCCGCCGGAAATTGTGTTCCCGGCGAGATATTAGGGTTTTCCATTACTCGGTTTTCTGGAAGATCGGCAGCTCCGAAAGCAATTCGTAGCTTCGAATGCGGTCTTCAAACTCCCACGGCGTGCTCGTGATAATCACTTCGTCTGCACCGGTGCGGGCAACCAAATCTTCGAGCTTGCTCTGAACCGTTTGCGGGGAACCGACCACCGCCTCCTGAAGCATTGAGGAGATATGCCGTTTCTCGGCAGGGACTCCACAGCTTTTCCATATCGTCGACTGGCGGAGAGAACTGCGGACGCCCGCGAATAATCCCCAGGGCGTGCTGTTGCGCAGTCGTGAAAAGATGCTGCGCCTGCTCATCCGTTTCGGCAACCAGCGACCCTGCACCCACAATAACGTAGGGTTTATCCAGGGTTTGCGACGGGGTGAAGTTATTGCGGTAGACATTGAGCGCATCCTGCAGGGCAGCCGGGGCGAAGTGTGAAGCAAACGAGAACGGCAGACCCAGCTTAGCCGCCAAAGAGGCCCCGAAAGTTGATGACCCCAGAATATAGAGCGGCACATTGGACCCTTGCCCGGGGATAGCGTGCACGCGGCGCATGGGGGAGGGCTCACCCAGATAGCGCTGAATCTCTTCTACCTCGGCGGGGAAATTCATGGCCGCAGAATTATCGCGACGAAGCGCCTGCGCGGTCATAGGGTCGGTACCGGGTGCACGACCCAAACCCAGATCAATGCGCCCGGGATGGAACGCCTCTAAGGTGCCAAACTGTTCTGCCACTACATAGGGGGCGTGGTTGGGGAGCATAATGCCGCCCGAACCCACCCGGATGCGCTCGGTTGCGGCGGCGAGCTCTGCCATCACCACGACCGTTGCCGACGACAGCAGCGAACCCGCGTTATGATGCTCGGCAACCCAGAAACGGTTGAATCCCAAAACGCTCAGCCGCCTGCGCCGCCTGAACCGTCTTGCGCATGGTCTGCGCGTGAGAATCATCGGGGCGTGTGGGCATAAGATCGAGAACCGAGAACGGGATAGACATGATGGCTCCTTTCAGAACGAGAAAAAGTACCCTTTTAGGCTACGCTCCCTATGCTCATGGATACCTTCATGTTCGCGGTAAGCGGCGGCAGCTACGGTACCAACCCGATAGACTGGTGGGTATGAGTATTAACCCTGACATTGTGGGTCGCGTGTACCCCGCCGAGGGCACCTACGTCGTCGGTCGCGAGAAGATCCGGGAATTTGCCCGCGCCGTACACGCCGAAAACCCTCTGCATCATGACGTTGAGGCGGCACGCGCCGCAGGCTACGCAGACCTGATCGCCCCGCCCACCTTCGCTATCATCCTGTCCCAAGCAGCCGATGCCGCTCTGATTGGTGATAAATCTGCGGGCATCGATTTCTCTCGCGTGGTGCACGCCGACCAGCGCTTTACGCATCACCGCCCCATCGTGGCGGGGGACGAATTGCGCACCGAAGTTCATGTGGATTCCGTGCGTGTGATGGGCGCGGGCGCCATGCTCACCACCCGCGAAGAAATCACCGATGCTGACGGTAAACCCGTCACCACCTGTATCTCATCCCTGCTGGTACGTGCCGACGAGGAGGGCGAATAATGTCCGTAAACTTTGCAGAACTCGAAAAAGGGCAGGAGATCGGCTTCCCGAACCGTCGAGATTTCGCGTGCATCACTGGTGCGGTATGCGGGCGCATCCGGCGACTTCAACCCGATTCACTGGAACGAGCGTTTTGCCCAGTCCGTGGGGCTTTCCGGCGTGATCGCGCACGGTATGCTCACGATGGGCACCGCCGTGCAGCTGGTGAGCGACTGGGCGGGCGATCCGGGTGCGATCGTGGACTACCAGACTCGCTTTACTAAGCCTGTTCCGGTTGCAGATGCGCCCGGCGGCGACAACCCCGACACCCCCACGAATGCGCTGACGATCACCGGCAAGGTAGGCGCCGTGGATGAGGATGCGCGCACGGCTCGCATCGACCTCACCGTTACCGCTGACGACGGTGAGGGCAATCAGCAGAAGGTTCTGATGAAGACTCAGGCCGTAGTGAAATTTGCCTAAGCTGCGCGCTTGCAGTCGATACTCTGTGTGATTGTGCGTTGAATTATGGCAGACCCGCTCCGACTACGGGGGCGGGTTTTGCTATAAGGTTTAGTTGACCCTAACGGAATAAAATGCGTCCGCCCGGTATTCTTAAAGACATGACTGAAAAGCTGCTGAGTGAGATCACCACCGCCCAAGTTGGCGGCTCTGCCCGCACCTACATCCGCGCCACGACTGAAGCCGAGATTGTCGAGGCCGTTTCCTCCGCCGATGCCGCCAACGAACCCGTGCTGATCGTGGGCGGCGGCTCAAACCTGCTGGTTTCCGATGCCGGGTTTGACGGTACCGTTGTGCATATTGCATCCACCGGGGTTGAGGAGCTGCCTATTCCTGCGTGTGGTGGCGCGAATGTGCGCGTGCAGGCGGGTACCGTGTGGGATGATTTCGTGCAGCTGAGCATTGAAAAAGAGTGGTCCGGTCCGGCGGCACTGTCGGGTATTCCCGGGACCGTGGGCGCAACCCCCGTGCAGAATGTCGGCGCCTACGGGGTGGAGGTTGGCGAGTTATTGCGTCCGTGCGCACCTGGGACCGCGAGACGGGGAAGTTCAAGACCTTCGCGAACGCTGATCTGCGTTTCGGCTACCGCGATTCAATTCTGAAGCAAAACATGGTGAACGGTTCGCCGCGCTATGTGGTGCTGACCGTGGATTTCCAGTTCACGCTCGGCAGCCTGTCTTCACCCATTAAGTATGGGGAGCTGGCGAAGAGCCTGGGTGTGCAGGTGGGGAAGCGTGCCGAATCCGCACTGGTGCGGGATAAAGTGCTGGCGCTGCGTGCCTCCAAGGGGATGGTGCTGGATGCCTCAGACCGCGATACCTTCTCGACCGGTTCGTTCTTCACGAACCCGATTGTACCGGTGTCTGTGCTTGATTCTTTGCCTGAGGATGCGCCGCGCTTCCCGGTGGTAACGCGCACCGGAGTCTTCGGAACCGAGCAGCAGGAAAGCGAGGAGTATGTGAAGCTCTCCGCCGCCTGGCTGATTCAGCACGCCGGGTTCGAGAAAGGCTTCGGGCTCGAAGGCGCTGCGCGCGAGATTGCGGGCGGTCGCGCCTCGCTCTCGACTAAGCATACGCTGGCGATTACGAACCGTGGGGATGCCACCGCTGAGGATATTTTCGCGATTGCCCGCGCGGTGCGTGCCGGTGTTGCCGAGAAATTCGGGGTTGATCTGGTGCCCGAGCCGGTTGTGGTGAACGGGAAGATTTAGAGCCCTCTAGCCCCGTTATTCCCTGCGATTCCCGCGGATAGATAAGTATTTTGACGAGCAGATAGCGGATTGTTATCTGCTCGTCAAAATACTATCTGCTCGCGGTTTGTTGGGTCTGTAAGTTCAGAAGTTTTCTTGCCATTCTCAGGGGCGCATCCTATTCTTGCAGGTATATCGCTGTGTAAGGAGCTATCGTAATGACCGTGATGACCAATCAAGAGTTCAAGCAGAACGTCAGCCAAGCACAGAAAACGGCACAAACCGAACCAGTCATTATTACCGACCGGGGCGAACCCGCATACGTGCTCATGACCTATACCGAGTATGAGAAGACCTTGCAGTCTAAATCCGTTCGGAGTGGTTTGGACGCTTTGATGCCACTCGACGCCGCCGATATTGAATTAGAACTACAGCCGCGCAGCCGTGCCCAGCGTCGTCCCGTAGATTTGGAATTAAACGGATCACCCACCCCATACGAAACTCAAACTGTGATTTAGGCGGGACGGCGTTAATCCAGCAGGTTCAGGATCTTGTTGCAGGTTTTGGCGTTGCGCAGGGTCAACTGGTTCGCGAAGGCTTTCTTTGACATGAACTTGCCGTACTGAGCTTTCTTGTAGTCGGGCGTGCTGTAGTTACCGAAGTAGACGGCGCAGGTTCCTATGTGAAGCACCTCGTCGGGAACATCCAGCGTTTCGAGCTCGGCGGCTAGTGCATCGCGATCAGCATCAATGGTGAAAAACATGGCGTCTAGGCGCGGCATGTCCTCGTTCCACCACTCGGGCAGGTTATGCGCATCCTCACAGTATTCGTCAGCGGTGAGAAGTGAGAATGGAATCTCAAAATCGTAATGTTCCGCCAGCAGATCGGTGATCTCTTGTGCCACGGTGGTTTTATCCCGCGAACTCACAAATAGCAGGTTCCCCGAGTTGATATAGCTTTGTGACGTTCTCGTACCCCAGCGCAACCAGCCGCTTCTTCAGCTCGGGCATTGACACCTTGCGCAGCTTCCCCAGGTTAACGCTCCTGAGCAAAAGAATGTACTGCATGGGCTGACCCCCTATGGTTTTGCCTTAAATAGATGAGAAATCTGATTTAGATGCTCGGTAATTTCGGTTATCTGTTCATCGGAAAAGTGCGGGTAAAGCTGCTGTATGGCCTGACGAATAGCTTGAGTGGAGTCTATAGCCATGATATCACGCAGTAGTTGGGGGCTTGCTTGGAGTGTTTTACGGCGTTGGTCTTGCTTGTCCGCACTCACCAGCACTGCGCCTTCAGCCACCATTGCGTTGACCATCGTTGAAACCCGGCTTTGGGCTAGATGGGTGCGTTCTGAAACCTGGTTAATGGTTGTGTGAGGGTGCTTTACAATATCTTCAAACACCATTGCTTCACTGGGGTGTGTGGGTGTAGGTGTTAGGGCGCCGGCTGCAATAGTAATATCACGCAGTGCGCGTGCAAGTTGGTAGAGTTCCCCCCCAAAGTCATGTCTCAAGTATAAGAGGTTGAGACTCAGACATAAATATATCTGCTAAGATATATCTGTGGAGATATAATTATGACGACTGTAGATATCCTAATTTCCTGCGCCCTGATACTGCTGGTTTTACGGCAAGTCCGGGGGAGAAAACTTACGGTCTTGAGCTTGATCTGGCCGATACTTCTGGTCATCTGGGCAGCCTTCGAATATGTGACCGGTTTTCCGTCACAAAACAATGGGTGGCTGCTCATGACGGGGTGCATTATCACCGGACTATCTCTTGGCGTAGCCTGCGGTGTGACTACGGCTGTATATGTACACAACCACCAGGTGTATGCACGCGCAGGAATTTGGGCTGTTTTCTTCTGGATAGTCGGAATGAGCGGACGTCTTATTTTCGGGCTGTATGCAGAGCATGGCGGGGCGGAACAGATTTACAGGTTCTCTCTCAAACACAATATTCCGATAGACGCATGGGCAACTGCCCTGGTCATGATGGCATTGTGTGAGGTTACAAGCCGCACTATTATCTTGGCATGGAAACTAGTCCGCACACGCCGCATAACCTCGGTACCCACAAAATTATCGTGATGCGCCGGAAACTTTCCTAGGTCAAAGCGCCTGAATCACCATAAAACCAGGGCGGCAGCACACCGTCGTCATAGTCGTCCCGTTCCTTCTGCGACGGCACGCCGGGGGCAACCGGAAGATGCGGGATCAGCAGATCCACCTCGTCGCGGCGCAGAATCTCGGGGTCGGTTACCGCAGGCACGAACCCGGGCACCCGATCCCAGCTCCAGTAGTAGAATTTCTCGGGTGAGCTCCACGCGATCGTGCTGAACCCGCCCCTGGAATCCTCATCAAACTGATCTTTGACCCGCGCCTCATACAGGTACGGTGCCCTCTCACCGGTCGCCGGGTCCACCCCGTACCAGATACGCGTGATGAGCGCCCGCAGCATGGCTTCACCCGTATTGACGTGCACCGAAGAGACCTGGCCGTCCTGGTCGTAGAGAACCTTGCCTTCTCCCGGCGCGAGCGTGCCTGGTTCGGTACCGAGCGTCTGCACAATATGCCCCACCAGTGCCTCAATATAGGCACCGCGCCCAGCAACATCATCGCGAAGCTCCCAGACCAGGTTTCCTTCCGCATCTAGGCTCGCGACGGCGCACACCTCCCAGTCGGTGGCACGCCACGGGGTCAGATGCTCCGCCACAAACACCAAACGGTTATTCCAACGGCGCATGACGAGCGTAAAATCTACGCCAAACCAGGGCCGCGCATGATTCAAGTTAGGCATAATCCCCGAGATGGGCATTAGCTCGGCGTAGGTATCGTGGTCGCCCTTCATGGAATCCCAATCGGGTTCGCAGGCGTCCAGATACATTCTGAAGGGGGCGCTTTGCGGGCTTTGAATTAAAAACTCCCCGGAAACGAGCCTCTGCCACGGATACTGGGCGCCACGAATATCCTCACCCTGCTGAACCGTCATAGGCCAGTGCGTAAAGACCGCACCATACTCTGAGGCGGGCGGGTAGGAACGGGCGGCCTGCCGGTAGGGCGCTGTCGGCAGATGGGGGAGTATGCGGCGTACATACTCGGGAATATTTTCCCCGGTCTCCGGGGATAGATGAGAGGGATCGGTGTGTTCGAGTGTAGCGCGCATCCTCGGTCGGAACGCTCCACGCCAGCTGCGCCGGAGGGTGGCAGTAGCTCAAAACCGTTGCCCGGTAGTCGGTCGTCACGTCAAGGTATGTTCGAGAACTGTAGTCGGTAACGTACGCCAGCCGAATAATATCGTCACCCTGGCGCATATGGTATGAATAGTAACACTTGTCTTCGTTCAGGTCTAGGAACTCACCGTCCTCAAGCGCCGTATGCTCAACGCTGAGGCTGCGGTACAGTGCCATGAAGACCGCCTCAATATAGACCGAACGCTGCGGGTCGTCATCGTGCTGCTCCCAGTGAAAAGCGAAATTACGATCCACCCGGGCGCGCGCGTACGTGCGGTCAGAGGGCTCTTGCCAGGCCAGAAAAACGTGCGCCGTGAAGTAAAGATAATCCTCATCAGCTTCGAAACTAAACGTGATATTGCCTGAGAAATACGTGTACCGATGCACCAGATCGCCCCTAAACCGATGCGGGTTTTCGGGGTCGAAAGGGTAGGGGTTCAGCTCCGCCATCAGGTGAAATTCCGAACCAATATAGTGCAGCACCCCGGGTCCCAGATACTCAGCAGGATGCCTGCCTGCGACCGGTTCACCGTTCTCAAGCGGGCGCGGGCGTGTGGGCAATGGGCCAGGGAATATAGGTGACTGCGGGGGTTTCTGCCATGCCGCGCTCCTTGAGGTTGATGTCTAGACCGTTCTATCTCACTTGAGATACGCACTGAGCCCCACCCTGTACACCATCATGAGGCGGCAACACGCGATGTTTAGCCATCATAACGTATCGGCACCTGGAAATACGTCAGCGCCTCATGGTGTGTGCCTGCGGCGTGCCCCGCGGATTATGCACCCTCCCCTTGCCTTCTGTGACTCTATGAGCACCTGATAAACAAAGGAAAAAGCCGAGAAGGTGAGAGATTCCCACCTTCTCGGCACACTATGCTTCACATCATTCCTGCGTTGGAGGTTTTAGCCGCTAGAGCGATTTCCCGCGCTTTTCGGGCAGCGCGAAGGTTGTTATTGCCGCAAGAAGGAACGCCGCCGCGAAAACGGCGAACAGTACTCCGGTGCCGCCGAAAGAGATGAGCGGCGGAACGATAAGCGGCGCCAGAATTGATGCGATGCGCCCCAGTCCGGCCGCCGTGCCCGTGCCGGTGCCGCGCAGTCGGGTGGGGAACACCTCCGGGCTAATGGCGTAGAGCGCGCCCCATGCGCCCAGGTTGAAGAACGAGAGGAAGCACCCACTGAGGATAATGTAGAAATCTGAATGTGAGAGGCCGTAGCATACCGCTGCGCCCGCCGAGCCTGCTAAAAATACGGCGAGGGTGGCGCGGCGCCCCCACTTCTCAATCAGGTAGGCGGCCACCGCATAGCCGGGCAGCTGCGCCAAGGTCATAATCAGGGTGAAACGCGAAGGACTTTCACCAGGGCTGAACCCCTGTGCGCTCAGCAGCGAGGGTATCCAGATGAACGCCCCGTAATACGAGAGGTTAATACAGAACCACACGGTACACAGCGCCAGCGTGCGTTTACGCAGCGGAGCGGACCAGATGGAGGTTGCCTCCTGGGCGTCGTTGGCAGGAGTCTCAGGTGCATTGTCACGGTTGGTTTCATTCGCGTGAGTTCGTGTGCTGAGGGCCGCGGAGCTCTCAAATTCGACAACCACCCGTTCTGCCTCGTCAATGCGCCCTTTCGACTCTAAGAACCGCACGGATTCGGGTGTTCCCCAGCGAATAATCAGCGAATACAGTGCCGGAATCACGCCGATGGCAAGCGCCCACCGCCAGCCGTTTGGGTTCGGCACAACAAAGGTGCCGATAAGCGCGGCAAGAATCCATCCGAGTGCCCAAAACGCCTCTAAAATAACGACCACGCGACCGCGAATAGCGCGCGGCGAAAATTCCGACATCAACGTGGATGCGACCGGCAGCTCAGCCCCGAGCCCCAGCCCCACGATAAACCGGAAAACCATCAAAACGGCTAGTGAACCGGCGAGTGCGGATGCGCCCGTCGCCAAACCGTAGACGAGCAGCGTTGCGGCGAAAACGTAGCGTCGTCCAAAACGGTCGGCGAGAAGCCCGCCGACGGTGGCGCCCAGAGCCATACCCAAAAAGCCAATGGAGCCTAACCAGCTTGTTTCGGTGGGGGAGAGTGCCCACTGTTTGGTGAGTGCCGCCATGATGAAGGAGATCAGCCCAACATCCATGGCGTCGAGCGCCCAGCCGATACCGGTGACGCCCAAGAGCTTGGTGTGTTTCTTAGTAAAGGGGAGAGTTTCTAGTCGTGCTGTCAGAGAGGTCTTTGCCATGAGGAGCCTAAGATAATGCGGAGGTAGTTACGAGGGTTAGGTACCTAAAGGGGAATTTTGTTCCCGTGTCTATAGTTTACATCAACATAAGGTAGTAATGACCTAAACATGTCATATAAAGTCTTAAACCCTCTGAGAGTCCCGGGGAAATATAGTGTTCGCCCGCAGGCAGCACAGGAGTGTCTAACCACGAGAACCTGGCGATACGCTCGAAAACAGCACGAATATACGCCATGCGGCCGTGATTTCGTATCGACAATATCCCACGCCAGCAGAGGAGCCTGGGGTGTATTATCGGCATCTCGGGTGGAGGCAGGATGCGGTACCGCATCCTGCGAAACCTGACAGTGTGCCAGCACCTCACGGCCCACGGGCAGGCCATCACGTATCTAATACCGATTGGATATGCGGGGTAAGACCCGCAGTAACCTACGAGTGTCCCTGTGTATAGGCGGGCGCGGCGGGTAGATGCTCTAAGATGGCGCGCACATCGGCGGGGATCTTGGCGCCAATGACCGGATCAACAGTCAAAACGTTGTAGGCGTTGTGCCAGTAACGTGCATCTTCTAGAGGGACGCTCCAGATGAGCCGGGCACTGGGATAGACGGTACCGCGTATAACAGCGCTGTAATCGGTTTCCGTGAGAACTCGCACGGGATCATTCGTGTGTGCCTTAACATCAATCGCGCGAAGAACACGATCGCCGCAGCATAGGTGAGCGGAGTCCAGAATATTCTTCTCATTCATAAACTCCATATACTCGCCCTCGGCAAGAATGGGGGGCATCTTGAACATGCTTGCGTGAATGGTGTTGATAACGGTTTCGATAAATTCCATGCGCAAGGGGTCGGAATCGCGCAGAGTCCAGCTTAGGTTCAAATCTTTGTCAACAATTGCTACAGCATATTGATGGTCGCGATTTTGCCAAATAGTATCAGAGGATACTGCAAACTGTAATTCATCATGAAATGCTCGATAATAAAACTGTAAATCTTGTGCAATATAAATATTGCTAAAAATAAGATCGGCATAAAACTGGTATCCCGGAGGATATCCGGGTTTAAAAAGGGGAGGAACGATGTATAAATCAACGTAATTATCATCGCTCGTTTCAAGATGCAGTTTGCCGGGATGCAAATATTCTGCCGGATGCGCACCCGGCTCTGGCTTTCCATCAATCAGGGGTCGGGCATGGGGAACCGGCCAGAGTGTAAATTCTGTTGTATAGGAAAGTTTTTCCATGATTCTCTCTGCGTGTGTAGAGGTGCATTTCCTTAATATGAGGTAAAAGGTCTAAAAATAGAAGACATTGCCATATTGTTATCAAATATTTATAAACCTTGTCCGCTATTAAGGTGTTGTGATAACAATACTATAATCTTTTGGCGCCGCGATAGTGAGGGTGTCATAAAAGATATTTTTTACGATGTTAGGCTATCAGGGAGTTCCCAGGCGCGGGTGCTAGGCTGTTGCTGTATCGTGTACGCACAGGTGAGAGCCGCCCTGAGAAGAGGTGATGTGTGAAAACCTTAGAGGATGAAGTTACAGAGAGTGAAACCAGCAAGTTTCACCTGTGGCTAGAGAAAAAGAAAGCTCGGATGCATGCTCACCCGGTGCTGAAGCATCTCTACAAGCCTCTTGTGATTGCCGTAGGCGGCTTCTGTTTTCATAGCCGGTCTGATTATGCTTGTCACGCCTGGTCCCGGCTGGCTGTTTATCTTTATCGGTTTGGGAATCTGGGGAACCGAGTTCGCATGGGCACATCGCCTGAATCAGCGACTCAAAAGCTGGTGATTTCACTCTGGCACCGTTACGTAGCCTGGCGTGAAAAACGAAAAGCCCAGAAGGCGGCGCGTAAAGCATAGCCTGAAAGACGTACCTGTCTACTTTGAGCCTGTGCCCCGCATCCTCAATCAGGATGCGGGGCACACGTTTATCCGCTAGGCTCGGGGCAACCAGAAAGCTTATTCACCAAAGCGGGTACAGGTAACGTTTTGCTCATTCCCACGCATATCGTTCAAAGCTTGTGGGCTAGGCTCAACATACGTAGGCGCGGAACCGTTCTTACGGCACCGCGCCCACGAGTTACTTTGAGAAGGCTACTTTAGAGCTTTCCGACCGCGATTTTGAGCATGCGGCGCACCGGCTCGGCGGCACCCCACAGCAGCTGGTCGCCCACCGTGAAAGCACTAATGTACTGCGGACCCATCGCCAACTTGCGGATGCGCCCCACCGGAATATTCAGCGAGCCGGAAGCGGCAACCGGAGTCAGACCCTCCATCGTGGCGTCTTTAGTATTCGGAACCACCTGGGCCCACTGGTTATCTTCAGCGATAATGCGCTCAATCTCGGCAACCGGCAGGTCTTCGGTCAGCTTCATCGTGAGCGCCTGAGAATGCGAACGCATGGCCGCGATACGCACACACAAACCGTCCATAATCACACGGTTATCGCCCTCAAGACCCAAATTTTGTTGGTCTCGGCATCAGACTTCCATTCCTCGCGGGACTGCCCATTGCCCAGGTCAGAGTCAATCCACGGGATCAGCGAACCGGAAAGCGGAACCCCGAACTGCGCGGTATCCAGCTCACCCGAACGCTGCTTAGCGAGCACCTTACGGTCAATCTCCAGGATCGCCGCTGCCGGATCGTTAAGCTCGGCAGACACCTCATTGCCGAGGTCGCGGAACTGCCCCAGAACCTCGCGCATATGACGGGCGCCGCCTCCCGAAGCCGCCTGATAGGTCATCGAGGTGGTCCATTCCACCAGACCCTGTTTGAAGAGACCACCCAGCCCCATGAGCAGGCATGAGACGGTGCAGTTGCCGCCAATAAAATCTTTCACACCGGATTCGAGCCCGCGGTCAATCACATCACGGTTAATGGGGTCGAGCACAATAATGGCATCATCGTTCATGCGCAGGGCAAGAAGCGGCATCAATCCACAGCCCCTCCCAGCCGGACTCGCGCAGCTTCGGGTGAACCTCTTTCGTGTAGTCACCGCCCTGTGCGGTCACAATAATCTTATGCTGGCGAAGCTCATTCAGATCGTACGCATCCTTCAGCGTAGAAGGTTCAAGCGTGCCGTCGAAGGTGGGGGCTTCACCGCCCACATTGGAGGTTGTGAAAAAAACGGGAGGAATATCGTTGAAATCGTTCTCTTCAAGCATGCGCTTCATCAACACGGAACCAACCATGCCGCGCCAACCTACAAAACCTACTGAGTCACCGGGATTAAAATTCATAATTTCTAGTCTACCCCGTGTGCCACATATCGCGTGGAACAGCGTCATAACCCCTAGTCAGTATGGGGAAAGACCAGGTGAAGTGCGAGGAGCGTGATGAGCTGTGGTGTAAGATGTTGCGAGGTGAACGAATGTACCTCAGACAAACGAGACTACACTTTGCCGTTCGCACAGGCGAACGTTACTGTATGGGATTTCCGTGCCAGGTACATCAGAGGCGGGCTAGGGTCTGAAATGAATAATACATGGGATTTTTCCCGCCCGAAGCATCCAGCAGGTAGCCGCGCTCGCTCTTCTCCCAGGCGCTTTCACCCAGGATGCGCCATCGCGCCGGTTCGTCCGTAGCCACAAATCCTTCTACCGCAAGTTCGGGGGCGTAGGTATCACCCGTAATTTCGTTACCTTCCTGACAATAGAAGAAGGTGCGTTCGATAATTTCGATGCGTCCAAAGGAAGGTAAGTCCTCGCGGGAAAGCGCCTCCGCATAGACGGAGCCGCCGCCAATGATCCAAGCATCAACTTGCTGATGTGGTGAATCCGGGTGCTGGTTATCGTTGGGCGTTAAAGGCGTGTTGCTCGCAAGGGTGAGCGCCGCATCCAGCGACGGAACCCAAAGCGCGCCATCGCGTTAAGAGGCGCGGCTGAATCGCTCGTAATACTGCGGCTGATGACGATATTGGTGCGCTCGGGCAGCGGTCGAAAACGCGGTGGAAAAGATTCCCAGGTGCGCCGCCCCATGATGACGGGCTTACCCATGGTGACGGTTTTGAAATGCGCAAGGTCTTCGGGGGCACGCCAGGGCATGGTGCCGTCGCGCCCAATAATACCCGCATCGGTCTGCGCCCAAATAGCGCCGAGGCACGGTTGTGCGGGGGAGGGGGATTCATCTTCACGCATCGATTGTCCTAAACCGCGATGGGGGCAGAAATCCCCGGATGGTGCTTATAATCGATGAGCTCAAAGTCTTCATACTCGTAATCAAAAATAGAAGGTTTCTTCGTTTTGATAACGAGTTTGGGGTACGGGTAGGGCTCACGCGGGGGATAGGGATTACCCTCGGGGTCGTTGCCGTAACCGAGCTGCTTTTTCACCTGTTCCAGGTGGTTGGAGTAGATATGACAGTCGCCGCCCGTCCATATGAACTCGCCGGGTTCCATACCGACCTCGTGGGCTATCAGGTAGGTCAGCAGGGCGTAGGAGGCGATATTGAAGGGTACACCCAAGAACATGTCGGCGCTGCGCTGGTACAGCTGGCACGATAGTTCCTTCACACCGTCAGGGCGCTCGTGCACGTAAAACTGGAACATGGCGTGGCAGGGCGGCAGTGCCATCTCATCAACCTCGGCGGGGTTCCATGCCGAGACAATGTGGCGGCGTGACGACGGGTTCGTTTTGAGAGATTCGATCACTTTCGCGATCTGGTCGATGGTGCCGCCGTCGGGGGTGGGCCAGGAGCGCCACTGCACCCCGTAGACCGGGCCGAGGTCACCATTTTCGTCAGCCCATTCATCCCATATAGTCACGCCGCGTTCCTGCAGCCAACGTATGTTTGAGGAGCCGCGCAGGAACCACAGAAGCTCGACCGCCACCGATTTGAAGTGCACACGCTTGGTAGTAATCAGGGGGGAAAGAGTTACGCAGATCGAAGTGCATCTGCCGCCCAAACACGCCGAACGTGCCGGTGCCCGTACGGTCTTTGCGCTGAGCATCGGCGGCAATAGCATCACGGTTCTCATCAAGAATTTCGCGCAGCAGATCCTCATAGGGCGTTGGGATGCTCTGCTGACCAGAGGCGTGATGCGCGGGCGTACTCATGGTGACTTGACTCCTGGGCGTAGATTTTTAGTCAAAATTCTATTGTACGAGTCTCTCAGATAAATTGGGCTGTGCTTCACCCTGGGCGCGAAATAGGTGGTTGAGGTATAGAGGGGTATAGCGTTAATTATTTTTTGTGCCGCCAACTCCTAACGACTTTATGGCGATACTCCACAAGGGGTGGGTATTCTGCTCCTGGGTTATCTCATCGAAGTCTTTGATAATAGTGGCGCGGTCTTCAAAATATTCCAAGACCTGATCAAGGTGGTTCCGCGACACCTCCATACCGTAAAGTACATGCGGTGGGTCGTAGTCTCCATTCCCATACCAGGAATGCCGATACCGTAAGTCATTATCCGCACTTTGCAGAATCTGTGCCATCCACTTTGCCTGCAAGTATTCAGGGCCTTTATCGTCTCGGAATAACGCGTCATAGTCCCGCAACACCACGAAAACTCCTTTACTCAAATCCATCCAATGCAAATCTTCCATGTACTCATAGATCAGATTTACTGGATCATCAGGCATTCCATAAGGATATTCAATAGACCCTAAAAGCTCCTTAAAATATTCATTCTCGGTCCTTGCCTGGACAAGAGCAGAGCAAGAAAACTCAATAATTTTCCACCCCTGCTTTCGTAGAAACTCTAGTTGCCGCTCTAAGACGTCATCATCTTCCTTTACATACACAACTGGGAAGAAGCTATTGCCACGCCCATCGTCGTAGTAGCCCATAAATTGTTTACTCCTTGGCTATCAGTGCGTTGTTAGCTGTTCCCGCCGGTATAGGATGTGCTCTCAGGGTACTCATCAGGATCATCAATCCAGTCATCTCCATCTTCATACAGAGGATCCGGAAAACCATTCGGGAAAAACAGTTTCTTAAACCTTTCCACCCGTGACCAAGGATACTTTGCCCCGTCAGCAGCGACCACGATGCTATCGTTGAAAAACTCTTTCACCCGCGGCAAGCTTTCCCGTGAAATATCAAAACCATACCCAACCAAAACTTCATACAGACCGCTGCCGTGTAATTGGCGAGTGGCGTAATATACTTCCATTTCTTCCAGAATATTTACGCATAAGCTCACGTCCTCGTCATCCACCACAAAGAGGTCATCAAAGTTTTTATACAGCACAAACAGTCCTTGACGCATATCAAACCAGTTAATCAGACAGGCATCTTCAGAAGCCCAACGCAGGTTAAAATCATCCGGAATAGCATAAACACTCTCAATACTCTCAACCAGACGATAGGCAAAATCCAACGTGGTTTTTACCCCGGCACAGTCAACAACAATAACCTTCCACCCCTCCGCTTCAAGATAAGGCAGCATATGGTCCTCCCAGTACCCATCTTCACGGATGAACAAAGGGGCGGTAAAAGGCTTTGAACGTATATGTTGATAAACCATTTCTATTCTCTCCCTTACTCTACTATCAGGATAAACGTGTGATAATGATCCGGGCTGTAATAGATACTGCCATTACTCCCCACTATCAACCGGTCATCACCACGAGTCGTCTCAGGCTTCCCGTTAGTCTTCAACCCAATTTCACTGTTTTCACCGATCTTAGGTTGAGGAGCCATGAAATCCATTTCCGTATACGTAATAGGATTCCCCTCAACAGCAGTTGCGGCAGAACAGCCTCCGTAACTTTCTTATTTGTTGACAGGCATAAAGATATAGAAAATTAGTTGTCCGTAACTTCGCTATAAGCTACGGACAACTAAACTCAAGAAAGAACATGATCGATTATTCGGGATCGTCAAACTCGCTATGCACCAGGTGCACTTTCGAGGCAAGAACAGGGTCATACAATGGTGACTCAGGATAATACCGAGGATCAGCAACATAAACACCCGTAGTCTGCGAACTATGGGTAGTAACACCAAAAAGCTCCCCATACTTATCGTAGAGAGGATCCGGGGCACCATTCGGGAAGTTTCTGCGCTGTTCTTCCTCAAAATCAGACCAGGGATACCGCACACCCTCACCAGCAATCATCACATTTTCCGCACCCATCACATCCTCAAACTGTGGAATATACGAGGTGGGAAGACCAACACCATACCCCACCACCACAGGATACTGCTCGTAAATATACCCACGAAGATCAGAATAGTGATAGCTCATATTTTCAAGAAGCTTGATCGCATATACTGCTGAAGACTCTGGATCTGCATCATGATGCATAGATAAAAAATCTCCAAAGTTTTTATAGTAGATAAAAAAACCTTGCCGCATAGATACTCCAGATATTTCCCCGACAAGATTTTCATACCATATCGGACTGATATATTCGTTATCACCAACGCTAAAATTAAGTGCCCGTAGAAGCCTCCTGCCAAAATCTACTATATCTTCCACACCAACACAGTCTACTTCAGCGATATACCACCCCTGCTGCTGCAAACGAGGCTTCATGATTTTCTCCCAGTACCCACTCTCCTGAGTGAACACAGGAACAATGAACTCATCCTTATATTCGCGTATATACTTCATAGTGTTTATACAGAAGGGTCTGGCTCGTCAAATTCACTATGTACCAGGTGCACCTTGGAGGCAAGAACAGGGTCATAAAACGGTGATTCAGGATAATACCGAGGGTCCTCCACAAAAACTCCTGTCGCATCATCATAGTCATTGGTAAATCCGTAGACCACCCCTTCTTTGTCGTATAGAGGGTCCGGGGCTCCGTTCGGAAAGTTTCTGCGCTGCTCTTCTTCGAAATCAGACCAGGGATACCGCACGCCCTCACCGGCAATCATCACATTTTCCGCACCCATCAGCTCCTCAAGCTGTGGAATATATGAGGTGGGAAGACCAATGCCATACCCCACCACTACAGGAAACTCTTCATAGATATTTCCACGTAGCCTGGAATAATGATGAACTATACGTTCGATTAGCTGAAGCATGAACTCAGCCCCATACCCCTGATGCAAATCAGGGTGGGTAGAGAAGATATCTTCAAAATTCTTATAAAACACAAAAAGGCCTTTGCGCATATTAATGCCGTAGATGTCAGTGATATTATCTTTGACCCCCATAGCATTAATATATCCATGCTCAGGAACTTTAAAATTGAGTTCACGTAGAAGCCTCGTACCGCAATCCTCAATATCCTCTACATTTGTACAGTCTACTTCAGCGATATACCACCCCTGGTCCTGCAAACGAGGCTTCATGACTTTCTCCCAGTACCCGCTCTCCTGAGTGAATACAGGAATAATGAACTCATCCTTGTAGTCGTATTTATACCCCATAGCGTTTATATAGAGGGATCTGGCTCAGTAAATTCACTATGCACCAGGTGTACCTTGGAAGCAAGCTCCGGGTCATAAAAAGGTGATTCAGGATAATACCGAGGATCAGCAACATAGATACCCGTAGCCTGCGGATCATGGTTTATAACCCCACCAAAGAGCTGACCTGTCTTATCGTATAGAGGGTCCGGGGCGCCGTTCGGGAAGTTCCTTCGCTGTTCTTCTTCGAAATCAGACCATGGATACCGCGTACCCTCACCGGCAATCATCACATTTTCCGCACCCATCAGCTCCTCAAACTGTGGGAGATACGAGGTGGGAAGACCAACGCCGTACCCTACCACTACAGGATACTCTTCATAGATATATCCACGTAAGGTTGAATAATAATAAACAATATCTTCAATCAGTTGGAGCATAAACTCGGCTCCATAACCATTATATAGATCAGGATGGGTAGAGAAGATATCTTCAAATTCTTATAAAAAACAAAGAGGCCTTTGCGCATATTAATGCCATAGATATCCCTAAGGTTTCCTTTGACCGCCATGGCATTAATATATCCATGCTCAGGAACTTTAAAGTTGAGTTCACGTAGAAGCCTCGTACCGCAATCCTCAATATCCTTTACCCCAGCACAGTCTACTTCAGCGATATACCATCCCTGGTCCTGTAAACGAGGCTTCATCACCTGCTCCCAATACCCACTCTCGTAAGTGAACACCGGAACAATGAACTCATCCTTATATTCTTTTTCATAAACCATATAGTTATTTCCTTAAGAAATCCTACACAGGGGGTATTCATAAAAAACCTACTTAAGTCCCTTATGAATAAACCCTTAAGCAACATTCCAAAATTTTAACCTCAAATGCTATCACGTCTATCCCATTCCTATAAGCCTCGGACCATCTAGGGTACACCGAAACTCTATTCGGTAAGCTAGTTGACTTCATTATTCTGACTACTAATCCGCCAAATAGGTTATACCCGAGCGCACAACCTCAGTCATGCCAGCCTTATCTACCGAATCCATGACCGAACACAACGCAGCTGATAACAACCGTGACTCAGCATGCGGACTAAACCGGTACTGCTGCAGGCTAGGTTTCTTACCCGCAATCAAGGTCAGCATAAAATTCTCAAGCGACCAGTCAGAAGCATCTTTGACGGCCTTGACCATATCGGACCCATGGGCCTGCACCCATGCCTGATCTATAGATTGATTCTCGAACCCAGTACCCGTTGAATTAAAGCGGATACAGGCTGAACCTCAAGACGACTATTCATCCACAGGATATCCTGCATCACCCGTAAACGCGGGACTCTCCGGGTACCTTTCAGGATCAAAAATCCAATCCCCCCGCTCATCACACCGAGGAGCCGGGAACCCCTGAGGGAAATATTTTTTCTTCCGCTCCTCATGCCAAGTCCACGGATACTCCACCACCTCCGGGCCAGCAATGAGGATCTCGTTATTTCCTGTAAAGAACTGCTCCACACGCGGCAAAGAAGCCCGGCTCACCCCGAACCCGTACCCTAAAGTCACCTCATAATCATCCCCAGACCGAGGATATGGGCTAGGACGCATCGGATAGTTCAGACGCATTGAGTCAATGATATTTACGGCATAGATAGCGTAACTATCGTTCCCTAAACGGTCTGCCATCGACAGAACGTCCTCAAAGTTTTTATAGTACACAAACAGTCCCTGACGCAGATCAAGCCAATCGACTGCAGTAGCGTATTCATAAGCCCACTCTGTATCGAACTCATGCAAGAAAGAGTCCCAGTCGAAATCCAGGGCTGTTAAAAAACGACGCCCAAAGTCCCGGGCATCTACCACCCCAGCACAGTCAACCTCTGCGATATACCACCCTTCACGCTCAAGATAGGGCTTCATACAATTCTGCCAATACCCATCTTCCTCAATGAAGATCGGGGCAATGAAGGGCTTTGAAAGACTATGTTCATACGGCATAAGCTTTTTCCTTTCAGGCTTAGTCAATAAGACGAATAAAAGTTAGATAATGACCTGGACTACGGTCCGTATTCTTTGTTTATGTTAACTTTCAGATGTTCTTATCTTGTACATCGTTTGTTATCGGTGTAGGTGGTACTTTCAGGATACTCATCGGGGTCAGTTATCCAGATACCATTCTCATCATACCGAGGATCGGGAAAACCACTAGGGAAATATTTCTTCTTCCAATCCTCCTGCTGAGACCAAGGATACACAGCATTGGGACCAGCACAGATTATTTCGTGACCTTCAAAATACTCCTCAACGCGAGGAAGGGAATCTTTCGACACCTCAATCCCGTACCCAAAAAGAACCTCGTATTCGTCATCACGCCACATAGGGCGCCGTGGGTAATAAGCATTCATAATGTAAAGGATATCCACACTATACCTAACATAACCCTCCATGTTTAAACCGTCAGCCATAGATAGAACATCTTCAAAATTTTTATAGTAGACAAACAATCCTTGACGCATATCAAGCCAATCGATATCCTCTGCATATTCTTCAGCCCATTTCAAATCAAATATATGCGGGAATGAACTCCAATCAAAACTGATAGCATTCATAAAACGAATAGCAAAATCATAGGCATCCACAACTCCTGCGCAATCAACTATAACAACATGCCACCCCTCCTGACGCAGAGAAGGAAGCATATAGTTTTCCCAATAATTATTATCTCGTATAAAAACAGGGATACTAAAAGGTTTAGAATATAAAGCCTCATAAGGCATATTCGTTTCCTTTCAAAATTAATCAACAAGGCGGACAAAAGTTAAGTAGTGATCTGGCGAATAGTAAATACTTCCATTGCTTCCTACTACGATACGATGCGTTCCCCGATTAAGTCCTGGTTTACCATTTTCTTTGATGATATACTCTGGTGGTTTTGCATCATATTCAGTATATGTAATAAGATTACCATCCTTATCTTTTGTTGGGAGTATGCTACCATCTTTACTACCCATAGGCCTATTCTCGAAAACCTTAGAACTGCTCAACCCTTAAACACGACTAATAAATTTAAAATACAAAAACACTGGCTCCTGCAACAAAGCAAAACCGCAGGAACCAGTAGTTTTTATATGAGACTATCTCCACTAATTTACCTGAAGAGAACTCCACGTGAATAAATATTGTAAAATCTGGCTAAAGAGCCAAAAATGAGAACCCCCGGTATTACTTACTCTCATATTTCCAGCTCTCCAAAACCTCATCCTTATTCTTCACATACAAAGGATGCTCAGCCCCAGGATCCTCTTCATCGAAATCAGGAATCACAATCGCCCGACCCTCAAAAAACTCCAACACCTGATCAAGGTGTTTCCGAGACACCTCCATACCATAAAGGATATTTGCAGGATCATACTGCCCGTCCTCATCCTCCGAATACCGGTACCTCAACTCAGTATCCACAGTCTGCAACAGCTGTGCAGCCCACTTCGCCATATAATAATGAGGATCATGAGAATCATGGAACATAACATCATAATCGCGCAGCACAACAAAAACCCCTTGACTCAAATCCAACCAATGCAAATCCTCAAGATACTCATGAATCCAATCATCCGGCAACCGAGGAATCTCATACGGAAACTCAATAGCCTCAAAAACCATCACAGCAGCTTCCGCAGACCCCGAAGACTCCAATAACTTTTCACAGGAAAGCTCAATAATCTTCCACCCCGCCTGCCGCAACAACTCCAACTGCCGCTTTAAAACACCATCCTCCCGCACATAAACAACCGGGAAAAAGACGTCATCCCACTCATCAGTATAGAAACCCATAATATTTCTACTCCTTAATCAAAATAAACGCTTATCATGATGCGGAAATAAAAAAATTTGAGGGTCATCCATGAAGTGGCAGTACCCCAATCATGAATAACCCTCAATATATACGAACGTGCTTATATACTATTCTGTATCATCAACATCTTCACTATGCACCAGGTGCACCTTGGAGGCAAGAGCAGGGTCATAAAACGGTGATTCAGGATAATACCGAGGATCAGCAACATAGATACCCGTAGCCTGCGGATCATGGTTTATAACCCCACCAAAGAGCTGACCTGTCTTATCGTAGAGAGGATCCGGGGCTCCGTTCGGGAAATTCCTCCGTTGTTCTTCTTCAAAATCGGACCATGGATACCGCACACCTTTACCTGCAATCATCACGTTCTCAGCACCCATCAGCTCCTCAAACTGCGGAATATATGAGGTGGGCAGACCAACACCATACCCCACCACCACAGGATACTCTTCATAGATATACCCACGAAGATCAGAATAGTAGTAGCTCATACGTTCAGCTAATTGAAGCGCATACTCCGGGGCATAAAAAGGCGAACACTCTTCCCGTACGCTAAAGAGATCTTCAAAGTTCTCATAGAATACAAAAAGACCCTGACGCATATCATTCCAGTCAGCTTCCTCAACAGCATCTTTAACCCAAAACCCATTCACCCACTGATCCGAAGCAATATTAAACCCAAGCGCTCGTAAAAGCCTGCGCCCGAGTTCATGCGAGGTATCCACACCGGCACAATCCACTTCAGCGATATACCACCTCTGCTCCTGTAAACGAGGCTTCATCACCTGTTCCCAATACCCGCTCTCCTGAGTGAACACCGGAACAATGAAGTCATCCTTATATTCGCGTATATACCCCATAATGCTTATACAGAGGGATCTGGCTCAGTAAATTCACTATGCACCAGGTGTACCTTGGAGGCAAGAGCAGGGTCATAAAACGGTGATTCAGGATAATACCGAGGATCAGCAACATAGATGCCCGTAGTCTGTGAACTATGGGTAGTAACACCAAAAAGCTCCCCATACTTATCGTATAGAGGGTCCGGGGCTCCGTTCGGGAAATTCCTGCGCTGCTCTTCCTCGAAATCAGACCAGGGGTATCGCACACCCTCACCGGCAATCATCACATTCTCAGCACCCATCAGTTCCTCAAACTGTGGAATATACGAAGACGGAAGACCAACGCCGTACCCCACCACCACAGGAAACTCTTCATAGATATATCCACGAAGATCGGAGTAGTGATATACCATGTGTTCGATTAGCTGAAGCATGAACTCAGCCCCATACCCCTGGTGCAAATCCGGGTGGGTAGAGAAGATATCTTCAAAATTCTTATAAAACACAAAAAGGCCTTTGCGTATATTAATGCCGTAGATGTCAGTGATATTATCTTTGACCCCCATAGCATTAATGTATCCATGCTCAGGAACTTTGAAGTTGAGTTCACGTAGAAGCCTCGTACCGCAATCCTCAATATCCTCTGCCCCAGCACAGTCTACTTCAGCGATATACCACCCCTGTTCCTGCAGGCGAGGCTTCATGATTTTCTCCCAGTACCCGCTCTCCTGAGTGAAAACAGGAACAACAAACTCATCCTTATATTTTTTTTCGTAAGTCATCATGATCTCCTTTAGAAAATTCGTACAAAGGTCTTATAGTGATCAGGAGTGTAATACATACTCCCATCAGAACCGACAATCAAACGTTCTGCGCCTGGGTCATTTACTTGGTTTGCAGTACGTGCTAGCCGCCTAACCCTGTATTTTGTATAATCTATCTCATTCCCAGCGTAATCATGCGTGGGAAGGATACGAGCTTCCTTATTATCAAAAGGCAGAGGATCCGGGACATTCCCAAAACCCTCAGGTTTATAATCTCGACCAGTCCAATGCACCTCTCCCGTCTCGTAAAGTGACTTAGCCGTAGGAACTACATCATCAGGAATTGTTCCGGTGTACTCATCTAGATTAGTCACCATAAATTTATGGGAACCAACCTGAGCCTCAACCGTATTACCATGTCGGGTAACATCCCTAAAACCAGTCATCGCCGTATCTAGATTAGGCTCACTAACTTCAGGACGCCACAAGGCAAACTCTGGTTTTCCTTTAGAAAGGTCAGCAGGAGAGTTTCCACCATTTAATTTAATGTAATACTCTCGCTCCAACTTTTTAGCTTCGTCAAACCCGTACACGCTGTACGTTCCAGGCTCTTCAGCAGGTACATACCGAGAGCTGTCCTTAGTACTCTTCACAAGAGTCTTTTTGAATTCATCACCAGCAAGATATGTGGCCGTCTGATCACCATTTTGCAGCTTAGAACCCGGAGGATGCTCCACCCAAGATGCATGTTTACCATCTGTAGCAGGTTTCTCTAATGATGGAGAATCACCCTCCACACCTTTCGCCG